>Ga0194137_10000116_pt1 | contig 51410 bp, 35 predicted proteins | sample TARM_MetaG_T3_14_FD_134025 | JGI IMG/M metagenome (GOLD analysis project Ga0194137, IMG submission 134025) | Freshwater microbial communities from Pennsylvania, USA, analyzing microbe dynamics in response to fracking - TARM_MetaG_T3_14 (version 2) | ecosystem: Environmental > Aquatic >...
CCCCCCCCCCCCCCGCGCGGCAGGATCCATGATGGGCCGGGTAGCCGCCAAGACTGCGACCACTTGATCCCCGGGCCTCGCTTGCATATTCCGACGCGAGCCCAGCACCCAGTCCAGCGTCTTGTGTGCACCCAATCCGGCGACTGATGAGCACCTTGTCCGGAGGTGTCGTTCAGAGGAGCGTGTCTGGCAACTTGGCCACCACCCGGTCCAGCGAAGAGCGCAGCAAATGCGGTGCCCAGGCAGGGCCTAATCTGATAGCGCTGTAATTTGGCGCTGGCCCCGAGGAGCCCAACCGGCTCTTCGCGCCCAATTATCGAGAATTACCAGCAATTACCAGTACAGACCGAAGCCCGCCGAGGCAGACTTTCCTATGGGAGGCGCTGAGGCGATAGCGTCACCTCCTGGCGATCATCAGCAGAGGTGTTGCAGCCTTGCTGAGCCCGGAAATTTGGGCGGCCAGGCAGACCTTTCATGCACTCCTCGAATCGTCCAACAACGCCAAAACTCAGCCGGTGCTCATGGTGACTGGATTGCATGCTCATCGCGCTGGCCTGGATGCTGACGACCACTGGAATACGCATCGCTGGAGATATATGGTCCCCGAGGCCTGTTCATGCATTGCGAGGTGGGTCGGAGCGCGGTTGCGTCTCGGCTACCCGACCGATCCCAACGCGTGCAGGTGACGGACGCCATTAATCATTCGTTCGGGGAGATCCTGAGCAGCGAGTCCACCGGCAACATCGAGCACACCATGTGGCTTAAGTTGCAGTTAATGAAAGTCCGCACATGAAGCGAGTCCGAGTCGCCCCAGGCAAGTTCGTCACAATCTCCACCGAGCTGGCGGAAAAGGCGGTGCGCGTGTTTGCGACAGGGCTCACGCGCAACCAGGTGCGCGACCTCAAGGCCAGTGAGCCGCGATGCGCAACGGGCCTGATGGTTGGTTCAGCCAAGCCGCTGGCCCTCACCCGACCGAAAACCCCTGTGGCGACGGCTGTTGGGAAGATCTCCTCGACTGCCCCAGGCTTCCCGCGCCGCAAGACCGCTGACGCGCCGTGTTCTATGCACGACGCCGATGATGTTGGTGAGTCGCGCACCGTCGAGACGGTCGTGGTTGCGCTCGTACCTGAGTTCCGACAAGTACGAGTCAGAGATGCCCTTGGCCATGAGTACGCCCTGTCGAGACGAACGGAGGGCGTTGACCTGGCCACACTGCAAGAGGGTCAGAAAATCACCTGTACGGTCACGACGACGCTTCCCCGCGTGTTGAAAGCCACCGTGGCTCGTTGACGGGTGTTTCGGTGTTGATCAGCGAATAGGACCTTGCGTGCGTCCGAGGCCGGACCTCGACGCAGGGTTTGACCACACCCGGCGGGACCCGACGGAGCAACTGTTGCGGACGACGAGGGGGTAGTCCTGCGCGCCAGGCTTTAGATGAAGGTCAGCGTCCTGCAAGCGTCGAAGGAAATCGCAAGGGCGTTGCCCATCTTTTTTGGGACGTGCGGCACCGCCCGGGCGGGAATTTGGCGCGGTCTCGGCCCTGGCGGCCACGCTCGCAAAAGCTGGGAATCAGACCCACTTCTTGGGTTCGACGCCGTCGACCCAGCCAAAATTTGCGATCACATGCAATAACTACATATTAAGACTTCTCAGGAATGCGCAGCTTTTGCCGCCTTGACCCCTGTTTCGTGGTACGTAATACTGACGATACGTAATACATACGAAATTGGTGGCAGACATGGCACGAGCGGGAGTGACGAAGGGCGAAGTCCAACGGGCCAGGCTCGCGCTGATCAAGGCGGGTAGGCACCCGTCGATCGACGCCATCCGCATAGAACTGGGCAACACCGGGTCGAAGGCGACCATCTTTCGCCACCTGAAGGACATCGAGGCCGACGAAGGTGGCGCCGGCGTGCCTCAGGGGTCGGTCAGCGAGGAGCTGCTGGCATTCGTCACCAACCTGGCCGGACGCCTAGAGTTCGAGGCGCAGGAGCGCCTCGACGCGCTCAGAGCAGGGCATGCCGAAGAGGTTCGCGGCCTGAAGGAACTGCTTGAGAAGTCCCGAGGCGAAGCACGCTCCGGCAGGACCGAGGCGGAGCGAAGCCAGGTCGAGCTGTCGGCCGAGCGCACCGCCCGCCAGCGGGTGGAAGCCGAGTTGGCCGCGCTGCGCCTAGAACATGGCCAGGTGACGACACAGCTCAGCGCGCAGTTGGAAGGCGCCCAGGAACAGCTCAAGGCCACCCAGGTCCACGTTGCCTCGCTGGAGGAGAAGCACACCCACGCGCGCGAGGCCCTGGAGCATTTCCGCAATGCATCCCGCGAGCAGCGCGACCGCGAAGCCCGCCAGCACGAACAGCAGCTGCAGTACTTGCAGCGGGAGGTGGCCAACGCGGTCGAAGCCCTGACAGCCAAGCAGACCGAACTGCGCTCTGCGCTGCAGGAGAAGGCGGAAGCCTTAGCGCAGCTTTCCGCGGCCCGAGCTGAACGACGCCAGGTCGACGATCAGTTGCGTGAGCTCAAGTCGGCCGCTGAGCGCCTGGCCGTCCAGACGCAGCTCGCCGCGAACCTGCGTGATCAGGCCCAGCAAGCGGCCCAGCAGTACGAAACCCTGCGTGCTCGGGCCAGCGATCTGGAGCAGCGCAACGCGGAACTCGAGCGGTTGCTAGCCGGGGCCACCGCGACGGCGCAGTCCCAGGCCGACATGGTCAAGGAGCTCCTTGCGCGAATCAGTCAGCCTTCGCCGGCCGGCAAAGCCAAGGTCAAGGCTGCAGCCGGTGGCTGATGCGTCATCGAGCCGATCGTTGCGGCTTTCTGCCGGAGGCACACGGGCGGCGGCTTGCGCGGTCTAGCTCACGCCTATGCCGGTGCCCATTGGCAGTGAGCCGGGTAGGGCGGCGCAAAGCCAAGAGCCCATGACGACCCGCGCAAACGCCTCTACCGGGAGGCAAGCGGTGTTGTTTTGCGCACGGCGACAACGACTGGATTTCCAGTCATTGATAGCGAAAACTGCCCTCAACGACTGGAAATCCAGTCATTGAACAGTGCGGATGTCGGAATCGCGCTAATCATTCGTTGAGCACGGTCACCCTCTACACCGACGGTGAGGGCTGCTGTCCGCTTCTACGGTTGCTGGTGCCTCGCCGCTGGTTCTGGAAGGCCGGCATCGGCGCGCCGCCTGATACGCATCCCTAAAAAATCGGCGCAAACACTGTGAAAAACGGATCAACGGGCGCCTAAACTGCGACGCCAGCTCATAAAACCGGATCGAAGTGGACCACCTGTCTGAAGTTCTCAAGATACTCGACGGCGCCTTGCGTGCCAATGCGAGTATGGCTGCGAACTACGCGGGTCTCCTCGCTGACAAGCTTGAAGAGACTGGTAATCGGCAGCAGGCTCGTCAGATTCGCGAGCGCCTGTCCCGGGCTCCGGCCGCCCTCGCAACCGCTCAAAGCGCTGAGAACGGCATCACGTTGAACAACCTCCCGGTCGACGGCGAAAGCCGGCTGCACACGGTCGACGTGAGTCAGCCCGAGGTGCGGGACGTGGGGTTGGTCCTGCCTAGTGCCATCGAGTCGCGAGTCCAGGAGTTTCTGTCCAGCGTGCGCCACCATGACGCGTTGGTGCGCGCCAATGCGGCATTGCCGAATCGACTGCTGATGCACGGTCCTCCAGGGACCGGCAAGACCCAGCTGGCACGCTGGGTCGCCGCGCAGCTGGGCCTGCAACTGCTGACCGTCCGGTGCGACACGCTGGTCAGCAGTTTGCTCGGGCAGACCAGCCGGAATTTGAGGCGCGTTTTCGAATATGCGGAGCAGCGTCCGTGTGTCCTGTTTCTCGACGAGTTCGATGCGCTGGCTGGCGCGCGTGGCAACGAGCGCGACGTGGGCGAGCTGCAGCGAGTGGTCATCGCGCTGTTGCAGAACATGGACGCTTTGCCGGACAGCACCATCCTGCTGGCAGCGACCAATCATGACCAACTCCTGGATCTCGCGGTTTGGCGCCGGTTCAGCTTCAGGCTGCCGATGCCCCTTCCCGACGAACTGGTGCGCGAGACGCTTTGGCAGCGGTTCCTGGACACCTACGCGCCAGCGAACATCAATTTCAAGACCTTGGTCGCGCGCTCCGAGGGGCTGACGGGCGCGGTCATCGAACAGGTCTGTCTGGATTCCAAGCGCAGCGCCGTGCTGGCTGGTCAGGCCCAGGTCGATGAAGACGAAGTGTTTCGGCGCCTTGGGCTGACGCTGGCGCTGATAGAACGCGTGCCGCTGAGCACGCAGGATGCCGAGATGGCTTGGCTGCGGCGCTGGGATCGCAAGATCTTCTCGTTGCGCGTGCTGGCCAAGCTCTACGGTGTTTCGACGCGTCACGTCACCAACATCACTCAGGAGGGAGGTACAGATGGCCACGAGGAGGACGACAAACAGTCCGGCTGAACCGCAACGACCGGTGCCGCAACCGAGCCCGGACAATCCATTCCAGCAGATCATGTTTGATCGACAGGATCTGCAAGGGATGCAGCCCGGCGGTGGGCCCAAGAAAGAGTTTGTGCTGGTTGACGCCGCGTATCGTCAAGCGCTCGCCGCGACGCTGGACGGCGCGACGGAGGGCTTGGCGGCACAGATGCAGGCCCACCCGCATTCGCTCGCCCCGTTGATCTTTCGCCTGCGGCATGAGGCCATTGCGAAGTCCCACCGCCCACTCAAGGTGGTTGAGGAAGCAGGGCTGATGCCCGCTGGGCATGAGCGTGTCGAAGAAATGCTGGTCGGCGCGCACAGCGGCAGCATCACCGCGCTGCGTAGCGTGATTCTTGATCGCGACATCAAGGAGATTCGCGCCAACCTGAGTGCTATCCAGCGCATCGAATCCTGGGGGCGGGCCCAGCGCAACCCTGAGGGGACGTTGGCCGTCCAGCAACGCGGCCGCGCACTGCTGCGTTTCTTCCGCTACGGCAACGATGCCGCCAACGCTCAGTTGTTCCAGGCGATTCGTCACCTGCTGAGTCATCTCGGACTGAAGTACCGCTTTTTCAGACAGTCACGCCACGGCTGGTTCTACGCCAGCCTCATGGACGTCAGCAATCTCGGCGAGGACAAGTTCGATGCGCTGCTCAGTTTCCCAGGCCTGCGGCGCCTGATGCCGGAGCCGCAGTTGCAGCCGGCAGCCACCGGCGGCAGCGCGGTTGCAGTCGCGGCGGGGCCTCATTTGGATCCACCCGTCGCGGGGCTGCCGACCGTCGGCGTGTTCGACACGGGAACCGGGCCTGCTGCAACTGACCTGGCGCCTTGGATCGTGGGCAGGACGACCTTCGTCCTCCCGCCGGACACTGATCACGAGCACGGCACGCATGTGGCATCGCTGGTGGCTGGTGCTCATCGCATGAACGGCGGTCACCTGGACCTGCCACCCGTCGGTGCCCTGGTGTACGACGCGTGCGGCCTGGAGTCCGGCCCGAACGGCAGTTTCGTCAGCGACCTGATCACACGCCTCGAAGAGGCGGTGCGAGGCAAGCCGGACGTGCGGGTATGGAATCTGTCTCTAGGTTCGCCGCATGGGTGCGACGAACAGACCTTCAGCGAGTTCGCACAGGCGCTTGATCAGCTGAGCGACCAGTTCAATGTGCTCTTCGTCGTGGCCGCCGGAAACTATGTCGTGGAGCCGCGCCGCACATGGCCCAGCCTGGCGACGCTCCAAGACCAGGTGTCTTGTCCCGGGGAGTCGGTGCGCGCGCTCACGGTGGGATCGGTCTGTCACGCGGGCGCCGTCGACGCATTGAATGAGCCCGGTGAACCGGCGGCCTACAGCCGGCGCGGGCCAGGGCCGGTTTTCACGCCCAAGCCCGACATCGTTCACGTTGGTGGCGGAGTGCATGCTCCCTGGGCTACAGGAGCTTCAAGCGTTGCAGTGCTGACGGCAGGCAACACGCAGACCCGCAACTTCGGAACCAGCTTTGCAGCGCCGATCGCAGCGAGCATGGCTGCACATGCCTGGCAAGCCATCGCCGGCGGCACGGGCCTGACTGCAAGTCCGGCGCTGGTCAAAGCTCTCATGATCCACGCTGCGCAGTTGTCGTCACCCGCGTACACGCCCTGGGAGCGGCGTTACTACGGCACCGGCCTTCCGCGCGACGTGACCTCCGCCCTGTACGACCGGGCGGACAGCTTCACGCTGATCTTCGAGTCGCGCGTGGTTCCGTCAATACGCTGGCGCAAGGCACCGTATCCCATCCCATCTGGCCTGCTTCGCGACGGAAAATTCCGAGGCGAGGTCATCATCACGGCGGTCTACGCGCCTCCCTTGGACGGCAACACGGGTGCCGAATATGTCCGCGCCAACGTGGAGCTGAGCTTTGGCACCTTGGACGGCGACAGCATCCACAGCAAGGTGCCGCTCAAGGGCGAGGATGGCACCGATGGATACGAAGCTGCGCAGGTCGAACATGGCGGCAAGTGGGCACCTGTGAAGGTGCACCGAAAGTCGTTCCCCAATGGCGTATCCGGCGATACGTGGGCGTTACAGGCACGGATGTTCTTGCGGGAGTTCGAGCCCGCAATGGCAGAGGGCTTGACCGTCTACATCCTCTGCACACTGCGATCGCTTGACGGCGATACGGAGATCCACGCCCAGGGCATGCGGGCCCTGGCGGCAACCAATTGGGTACGCCACGACCTGCCGGTGAGGGTCCCGATCCAGGCACTCGCGTAGCGAAGGATTTCCGAGTGCGAGGTCAGCGATAGCCGCTGCCGTTGCATCGAGGGCCGCCGTGAGTCTCAGCAGCTTGTGCACCCGCCGTTGGCCTCGTGCGAGGACTGTAGGGACAGGCCGATGCGCAAGGCACAGCACGGCGCGCGGCAAAGTTCACAGTCCCGGGTGGGGGCTGGGTGCTTGGTGTGTATTGACCCAGCGGAACCTGCACAGGTCAGGCCGCTAATGCGAATGCCTCAGCGGGGGTCTTCATGTTCAGCGCCTGGTGCGGGCGCCGGTGGTTGTAGAAGTGAATCCAGTCGCCGATCAGGCGGCTGGCGTGTTGCAGCGACTCGAAGCGGTGGCGGTGCACGCACTGCTCTTTGAGCGTGCGGATCACCCGCTCAACTAGGCCGTTCTGCTCCGGGCTGTGCGGCGTGATGAACTCCTGCTGCAGCCCGTAGCTCCTGACCAGCGCTGTGAAGCTGCGGCTGGTGAAGACCAGGCCGTTGTCCGAGCGCAGCAGGAACGGCGCCGGCACTCGGCCCAGCGTGCCGAACCGCGCGATCAGCGCCTGCTCCAGTGCCGACTCGGCCGTCTTGGATCGACCGCTGCGCGACAGGTGCCAGCCCAGCAGCTCTCGGCTATGGCAGTCGATCACCAGCGCCAACGTCGTCCAGCCGTCGCGCCCCGCCCAAACCCGGCACATGTCCGTCGCCCAGCGCTCATTGGGCGCCTTGGCCACCGACGGCAGCGACTGGATCCTCGGCCTGAAGCCCACGGGCCGCTTGCGCACCTGCCAGCCTTTGAGCTGGAAGATGCGCTGCACCGTGTTCTTGTTGAACCCCAACAAGTGCGCCACCGTGCGGTAGCCGAACGACGGGTTCTCTTCGATCATGGCCTTGATGGGCGTGACGAAGCGCTCCTGCAGCGACGGGACGGCCTTCACGGGCCGGTAGTACACCGTGCGCCTGGGCACTTCGAACCACTTGCACAGTTTGCTGATCGAGACGGTGATGCCGTCGGCTTGCAGTCCCTGGCGGATCGTCTCGATCACTTCTCGTCCTCGCCCAGCAGGGACTGCAATTTTTTTCTGGCGCGCAGCTCCAGCATCGCCTCACCGTACGCCTCCTGCAGTTCCTTGAGCTGGCGCTCGTACTGCTCGCGCACATCCTGCGGGTTGGCTTTCAGGGCGTTCTCCATGCCCCGGCGGCCGTCTTCCATCCAGCTCTCGATCTCCGACGGCGGCAGGTCATACGTCCTGCTCGCCTCCGACACGCTGGTCTTGCCCTGGATGATCTCCAGCACCAACGCCGTCTTGCGCTTGGCCGTCCAGCGCTTGATCTCTTCGTCCATCAACGTACTCACGGTGTCTTCCTTTCAACGGTAACACCTGAGCAGGTTTTCACTGGGTCAATACAGGTGAGTTTTCACCATGAGTGGGCGATTCAGCCGCCAATACATTCGTGGCGGCCATCCCATGACACACGCCTACGCAAGCTCGCATGAAAACGCTGTTAGATCTTCATCCAGCTGCTATGGACCAAAACTTGGCTCACAGCGTGTCGGAGCTTCACAAAGATTGCCTGACGTCTTTCCTGCTTCCCAAAGAACATCATGAAGGCAGAGAGCGGCTTCTCGGCACCGGGTTCTTCGTGGCTACACCTGACGCCACGCGGGCAAGGCTCTACACAGCCAGGCACGTGCTTGAAGAATTCGATCACACTCACGGTCGCATCACGGTCGACACCACCGGTGTGAAACTGGGTGACATCGGGCTGCGCAGCTTGCATCCGACGTTGGACTTGGCGCGATGGGACATCCCTTCAAACGCCTTGATCGAGCAAGGCATCACGCACGTTCCGGGTCTGCCGATCTTCCCGCGTGAGATGGCGCGCGATGCGTTCGAGCCAACCGACTCTTTCATGCTGCTTGGCTATCCAGGATCCAAGAACGCCTCGCTGGATTTCAGAGAAGGCCAACGACCCGACCGGGCTATCTTGGCGTTGGCACTGCACGGGTCAGTCCTTGACTTGAAAACAGGTGTCCGCACCTTCGAGTACAGGGGCAAGGCGACACCAGAAAAATGGAACCCAGCAGTGACAAACCCGCCGGCACTGGCTGGGATGAGCGGCTCACCGTGTCTACGCTTCGTGCACGAACGCAAAAGCGGTCGGCTGGCTGTCGTTCTGGCAGGGGTGTTTTACGCGTGGTCTAGCCGCAGGCACGAACTCAGCGTGGCGGCCGTTGGTGATCCATGGATGGACATGCCCAACGACGACGCTTGAAGCTCTGAACCTTCGATCGACCCGGACAAGCAGTGCGAGCACACCCACGCCCTTAACCTTGGACCGTTGCTTGATCCGATAGAACCCGTTATCCCGGCTTCTCCCTGCATAGCGTGCCGTCGCAATTGAGGTGAGGGTAGCCACCCAATGCGCTTTCACGGCCTGGGCCCAGATACTCACCACACAGCGAAATTAGGTCGGTCTGCAGGGGAGGGCCCATGAGAACGGTTTACGCAACGGTGCTGTCTGTGCACGACGCCAACGACGTCCACGCGGCGCTGGATTTGGTCGGCCGGTGGATCACCGACTGGTACGCGCGGTTTCGCGTCAACGTCGATGACGTCGTCGCGGCGATCGGCGAAGGTGAGATCGACGCTATGCCTATGGCAGGGCACCGGCTGGTCATCCGCAGCTTGCAAACGACCGAGCGGCCGAACGAACGCGTCATTGACCTACGCTGGAGCTATCCGGACCAGTACGACAAGAGCTTGGGTTGGTACACCAACCTGACGCTGTACCGAACAGCGGACCGGCTGGACTTGGCGTTGGAGGTGTGCGTGACCGGCCTGAGCTTCAAGGTCGCGCCAGCCAACATCAAGCTGGGCTCGCCGCGGTTGGTGAGAGACATCAGCCGGCTGAGGTCGGTCTACCTCGCTGGCCGCGCCTACAGCAAGACGCCCGAAGTGATCCAGGCGCCTGAGGTCGACGATTTGGTCGCCGAGCTCGTGCTCCAACAGCGAGCGCACCCGGTGGTTGTGGTCTCGCGGCGCACGCGCCAGGACGCCCCACTGATCGACAGCAGCGCGTTGGCAGAGAGCCTCGCCGGCGTCGCCAAGGTCTATGAACTGGCCGACAAGTGGGCGGCCTACAAACTGGACGAACTTGTGGGCCGTGAGCTGGCCTGCTTTGACGGGGCGATTCGGATCTACTGGCCAGGGTTCACGCTGACCGCAAAGCCCTATGCGCATCCGCTTTGGCTTGCCAAGTCGCTTTCGACGGACGAGATGGCCGCGCGGTCCCAGCGGCAGCTGTGCACCGCAGTCTTCAACGCGGCGTCATTTCGCTTCTCAGAACCGCAGGAAATCACGGATTTCAGGCGCCTCGCTGACCGCGAAGAACGCCAATCGGCGCGTCAGCCCGCCGCCGATGCGGCCGACGTCGACAAGCTGCTTCACGACCTCTATGACATGGAGGAGCGGCTCAAGACAGCGCAGGCGGACAACGACGCGTTGCGCGAGCAGGTGAAGCGGCACGAGGAGAACATCGCGGCACTCACGTCGCCTGGCATGTGGGATGCAGCGCCGGCGGTGGATGAGCCGGCTCCAGGGCCAGAAGCAGTTGAAGAGGGCGAGCCGGTCGTCACGGTCGCAGCCGCGGTCCGCCGCGCCGCGGAAGAAAACGACCACCTGACGTTCCTGCAAAGCGCGTTCAGTTCGGCCGAAGACTCGCCCTTCCGCCATCCGGAGCGTGCGTTGCAGGCGCTGCAGGCGATCAATGAAGTGGCGGGCGTCTGGCAGAACAGCCTCAAGTCCAAGAAGTCGGTCGGATCTCTGAAGGACCACTTCAAGAAGCTGGGCTTCACCTATGCCGACGACGTCTCGCAGACCTCTGGCAACCGCTATGGCGACGAGTACGAGGCCAAAGACGGCGGCCGGACCTACGACATTTCCCCGCACATCACCATCGGCGCCAAGCAGGCTGACTCCTGTCTGTCGATCCACTGGGCCTGGGACGAATCGACCGGCAAGGCGGTGGTCGCCCATGTCGGCCGGCACAAGACCAACACCAGCTCTTGAACGCTGACGGGGAGGCTATTCCGGTGCGGCGCAGTGGGCCTCTTGCGAGAAAACAGTCCTCCTCGCACCTGTGGCAACGCAAGGCGCCAGGGCCCTGACTACTGAGTTGGTCTGGCGATCAAAGTAGACGCAGCTTTCAAACTCGGATTGCAGCTTGGTGGTGACCTCACGAGGGAACGCTACCGACGCTGAACAGGTCTCCCAGACTCTCGGAATTCTCGAGATAGAGCTGGAACTGCGGTGGCCGATCTCGCTTCAGATCGGTCGCAAGGCGGAGATCCTGCACGACGTAGCTAGCAAGGGCCTTGCGCACTCTCAGGTTCAAGGACGCCTTTCCGGCGAAGTACTCTCTGCGCAACAAGCGTTGATGCTCCTCGCCGAATTCAGGATGCGCCACGACCTTTAAGTTGACGAACTTGTTCCAGTCGACATCTTGACGGCGTAGTTTTGGCGCGGCCTGATCCAGCATCGTGTACGAGAGCACCCGTCCAAGGGCGAAATCGCGGAACTCCTTGCGCAGGTCGCACCACGCACGCATGTGCCAACGCCGCGGCGCGCGAACCAGGCTGTGAGGAAAGATGGATCGCTCAATCCCGCCAGGGTTCTGCATCGATCCGTAGGCAATCCAGAGGCCGGTACCGGCGCGGCACGCGGTCAACAGATCCGCAAACAGCCGCGGGTTCTCGCTCAACAGGGAAGGGCGCGCATCGACGAGGAGGTCGGAGCCGGGCAGACTGGTCGATGCCCCGGACAGCAGCCGCACGTAGTCGTCGGCGGAGGTCGGAGGGACCACGTCGTCGAACCTTGGAGATGGCTTGACCGGTGCGCGTGGGGTCGCGCGGGACAGCGCCTCGCCACGCTCCGCCATGTAAGCGGCCAGCAGCCGGCTAGATTGGACTGCCTGGACGCCGAACACCTCACGGATGCGCGCGTTCGAAAGCTCGCCTTCCCAGCGCACCAGGACGTCCATGTCTCTGATGCGCCCGGACCCATCTTCCTGACCGCTTCCGGGGCTTATGACGTTCGAAGGTGGCACGCGGGTGATTATTCACAAGTGATAACTGTGAAAGTATACAGCGCGGGTATGGCCTAGAGTCAAGCAGGCTACAGTTATCAGGCGAGATATGTTATCTTTAAGGCTAACTGTTATTGAGAAGACGCTAATCCTTCAATGAAGTGCCTCCCGTTGCTCCGACTCAGCGCGCGTCTGCTGGACCTGCATGACGCGCAGCGGGAGCCAGGCAATTCGCCTGTGTACACGCAGGAGGAGCGCGCTGGACGCGGGGATGGTCGCTATCTGGACCTGGCTTGCATCGTGCTCGACGTGCTGAGGGGGCTGGCGCACGAGTCCGGCAATGAGTTCATCGGGTTTGACGCATTGCTGATCTCTGTCCGTGAGGTGGAGCCGCAAGTCGATTCAGAGGATCTTCGGTACGTCCTCAACGTGCTCGCGCGGCCGACGGAACTGTGGGCGATCGACCGCTCCGACGGGAGGGCCGATCTGGTCAGCGACAAGCAGACGCACCTGGTGGAGCGCACGCACTACGCCGATGACTACCGGCTGACGTCTATCGGCCGGGATGCGATCAGCGTCTCTTCCAACATCAGTGATTTCGCCTATGCGGAAGGTGATGCCCTCAAGTTGCTGCGCGCTATCGAGTCCGGTGATTTAGACGTGGTGCCTTCCTTCTCCGACGGTCTGCTGGACACGATCAGGTTCGCCAGCGTGGAACTGCGCCAGGAGATCGAGCGCGGCCAGGTGGACAAGGACTCGGAGGTGTTCAAGGTCAAGATGCCGCGATTCCGCGATGTCATCGAGAAAACGTCCGAACTCCTGCGCCAGGCCGAGGCTCGGCTGAAGTCCTGGCGCGCGACGGACAGCGACGAACTCGACGACACGCTGGCCGTCGATGTGTACGACCTTGAGCACCAGGTCCTGCGCGTTTACCAGGCGCTGGAATCGTTCGGGCGCGACCTGGCGGAGTTGACGAAGATCGCCGCCAAGCGCCGCACGTCGGCGGTCAGCGCCACTGATTTCCTGGAGGTGGCGCTGAACCTGGTCAAGCGCCCGCCCTCCGACCGCCAGCTTGAGTCGATGTTTCGCCGGTTCGGTCCGCTTCGTCTCGATGGCATCTTTCCCTCGCCGGCAGACGTCCGGGGCAGGGTGCGTGTCTCGCTGACCAAGGCGGAGATGGCGCCGCGCTTTGAGACCGCTGTGGGCGCAGTCGAGGTGGCCGACACCCGCTTGAGGTTTCTTGGCGAATACGGCGACGTCATCCGGGCTCGCCTGGCGTCTGGGCCGCTGCCGCTTTCCGAAGCGCTCGAACGTGGGTGGTGCGTCCTGGACGGCACGCTCGAACTGGCGGAACTGCTGGGCGTCTATGTCGCGCCCTGGGCGCTGACCGAGGGCGAACCCATTGAACTTCGGATCCCGCGCGAGGTGGCGACCCGGTCCGATGGCGTGGTTGGCGAGTTGATTTATTCCGACCTGGAGTTGGCCAGGGTCGAGAGGGGCGCATCAGCATGAACCGAATCGAGATGGGCCGCGTCCAGGCCTTCCTGCTTCAGCATCGCCGCATGGAGACCATCCCGCGAGGGAAGGGGCGCGTCGACGAGCGGGAACTCGCCCGGCTGCTGAACGACGCCGACCTGGAGGCGCGCACCGAGCTCGAAGGCCTCCTGCAGGGGTTTGGTTTCGACCTGGTGGCGCTGGACGACTTCCAGACTCAGGGTCTTGCTCACGGAGGCAAGGTCTTCCTGTTGCCGCGTCGCCTGGATCAGGTGAGCGCGTTGTTCAGCGAGCGCTGGATCGACGAACGCATGCAGCTCAAGAACGAGACCATCACGACGCGGCGCATCTGGTTCACCCAGCTCTGGTTCGTGCTGCTCGCACTTTTCTACACCCATCGCAACCGCGTCGCGACGGAAGTGACGCGTTATGTCGAGACGACCTTCACGCGCGCCGACCTCGTGCAGGCCATGCATGAGTACATCAACGACATGGTTCGCAAGCTCGGCCAGGACGCGCTGAAAGGTGACGTGGTCTACAACTGCCTGATCTCGGAAAGCGGCGCCCAGGTGGACAAGTACGCGGGACGGTTCATCGAGCTGATGGTGGACGGCGCGCAAGTGGACGACCTCGGGGCAGACCGCTACCGCCAGTCGCTGCTTGGCGCGCTGGAGATGAAGAACAACCATCTCCAGGGACTCGAACCTTGGATCCAGGCCACTGGCCCGCTTGAAGCGGGACGTGAGTTGCTTGTCCGCCCCTCCGATTCTTCCGAAGGCTAAGAACGCCATGGCGCTCATCAACCGCATCGAGATCGTCAACTACCTCTGCGAGGGCTGGGTGCCCAGCATGGGTGTTGCGAATTGGCGTCCGCTCTGGCCAGCCAACGTCATCAACCTTTGTGGCGCGTCCACGGCAGTGCAGGTCCCCAATGGCGGAGGGAAAACGTCGCTGACCAACGCGGTTCTCTACCTGCTGAGCCAGGATCGCGTGCTCAAGCCGCGCTTTCTTGAGAGGTGCTCTCCGGCCGGCATGGTGGCCACCCACATCCGCATCGAGTTCGCGATCCTCCACGATCAAGACCTGACCCAGCGCGACCTGATGACGCCGGACCCGGAAAACTCGCCGGCAGAAACCTTCGTGATCGGCGTCTGTGCCAACCGAGATGACGACAGTCCGCGCTTCTATCGCTACTCCGGCGCGTTGGAGGACGTCCCGGCCTGCCGCATGGATGGCACCGCCATCGAGTTCACCACCGCGTCCGCACTTCAGGCCGCGGTCAAGAACATCCGAGGCCAGTGGAATATCTGGAACACCGCCGCCGAGTGGAGCAAGGTGGTGGGGATGTTCATGAGCCCGGACGTGGTCCGGCAGAACGTCATGTTCCACCGTGAAGGCGCCGGCGACGCGTCGGCCGCCTTCTCCAAGGTCACGTCCGGTCCGGGAGAGCGGTTCGACGAAGCCTATTTCCGACAGGTGGTCGCGCCGCAGCTTTTGATGAATGTCATGGGAGAGTCGGCCGAGGAGGACGAACGCAACGTCGAAGACACCATCATGAGGTCGATGAGCAGCTTCATCGACGCCAAGCTGCAGGTGGAAAGCAAGGAGGCCTACCTCGAGGGCCGTGAGGCGCTGGAGGCCGAGCTTCGGCCGGTTCTGGACGCCGCCGGCAAGATCGAGGACGCCTGGAATGCGTACCAGACGCAGCTGCAGACGCTGGCCGTCGATGCGGCCTTCCTGACACGCTTCGTCGACAAGAAGGATTCCAGGGTGCCAGGCGTACCCAACGCCCTGGGAGAGTTTTCCCTGGGTGCCAAGGTGAGGCAATGCCTGAAGGCCATGGTGTTGGACAAGGATGGCAGCGTGCTGATCGAAAGCTCCGGCCTTGCCGACCTTTTGGAACAAACGACCGGTCACCTGAACCAGCTCGCCGGTCGCGTCACAGCCACCAAGGGCGCCGTTGCGAGCCACTCGGTCAGCTCGCAAGTTGTTGATTTGTATTGTGATATCAAAGATTCCGAGGGGCGCGGAGGCCAGCGCAAGGCGCTTCGGTACTACGACTCGGCGTCGGCGCGCGAGCTCGTGTCGCGCCGTCCGGAAGCCGCCTCCGACCTGCTCGGCGTGCTGGACGAGGCGTTCGAGTTCGCCCGGACCATGCTGGACACGAATGTCTTCCGCCATGAAGTGCGGCGCCTGACGCGCAGCAAGGCCACGCTGAAGGAGGGCATCGCCGAAGCAGAGCGCGCCGGACGGGCCGCGGATGCCGAGAAGGAAGGCCTGGAGCGGCAGGTCACCGAGTGGCGCGAGAACCAGGGGGCGTACCAGGAGTTCTGCGAACGACTTCACTTGCTGCCCCAGGACTTCCACGATGCTCCGGCTCTTGTCCCGGCCTGGCTGGAAACGCAGACGAAGGTGCGCACCGATGCAGTCAACCAGCACATCAGGCGGGTCGGCGAACTGTCCGGCGGCTGGGTAGAGCGCAACGAAGTCCGCAATGACCTGGGCCTGATCGGCATCGAAGACCGCATCGAGGAGTTGCAAGCCGAGCACACCGCCGTCGAAAGCACCAAGGCGGCCCGATCGGCTGATTTGCGGACCGCGCAGGCCGCGTGCGACGACGGCGCAAAGGCTGCTGCCGACCTGCGTCGCGACATCGCCAGCGCAGTGGCGCAGCTCAGTACGCTGTCGGAACACCGCGCGGCGTTTGAAGCGTTTGTCGGCATCTTCGGCAACGTGGACCCGCAAAAGGTTGCTCCGCCAGTGGATGAACACCGGCAGCTGGGCCAGAAGCGCCAGCAGTGGGAAGGGCAGCGCCGCACGAAGATGCAGACACAGGAGTCGCTGCAGCGCCTGGCAGGCGCCACGCGCGACTTCAAGCGGCTCTTCGGCGATGTCGACCCGCTGACTGCATCGCCACAGCGACGCCATGAAACCCTGTTGGAAGCGCAGAGCGCTGCTCAGGCGGAGTACGGCCAGCACCAGCCGTTGGCGGAGAGCCTGGAGGAGCACCTGGAGCGAACGGGACAGGATCCCAGCGCTTGGCTGCGGGACACGGACGCCGCTCACGCCGCCGCGCTGGAGCGGGCGCGGCAGGCTCGGGCATTGGTCGCAGAGCTGGACCTCGAACTGGCGGCGCTCGACAACCTCGACCAGGTCGGCAACGCGGACTACGCCTCAGCCCACGGCGCCCTTGAGGCGGCGAGCGTTGGCGTCGGCCGCGTCCTGGATGTGATCCTCGGTCTCAGCCTGCCGAAGGATGATGCGTTGCCGCTCCTGGCCGCGCTGGGGCCGTTGCTGGATGCGCCGGTGGCTGTCGACATGGACCAGGCTGAAGCGGCGCTCTCGGTCCTGCAACGCGGCGATCACGACGTGCCGGTGCTGCTGCTCGATCCGCTGGTCGAGCGGCTCAAGCAAGGGCCGGGTCATCACACAGCGACATCCGCATCCCTGGGATTCTTTGCGGGCGCCAAGTCCCGGCGCATGCGCGCCATCGTCGATCCGCAGGCGTTGGCCGAAGAGCGCGAGGCGCTTGCCCAGAAGCGGCAGGAGCAGGAGGGGCACCGACAAGCCGCCATGGCGGCGGCGGAGTCGCTCACCCCGCACACCAACGCCTACCGTCAGGCTGTGCGCGCCCAGGAGGCCCAGAAGCGTGGCTCGGTCGCCAAGGCTGCTGCAGCGAAAACCGAACTCGCGACTTTGGAGACCGCGCTTGAAGCAGCCAAGCGCCTCGTGTCCACCGAGGCCCTGACGCTGCTCCAGGATGCGAGGAGGTTCATCCAGATCGGCGGTGATGAAGCTTTGGCCGCGGTGACCCTGGACATCGAAGAACTCACCGGCCAACTTGTCAGGCTGGAGGAGCGGGTCGCGGAAATCACTCCCCTGGTCACGAGGGAAGCGATCGTCGCGCACGATGGCGCGCGCCGGTTTGTGCTGGCGGGTGGACATGAGACGTTCGAGGGGCTCAGCGACAAGCGGTCATCCCTTGAAGAGCAGGTCGGGACGATTGACGCCGAGATGCCGGCGCGCGCGACACGGTTGGCGAGGTGCCAGGCAGATTTCGATGCAGCCAGTGCTCGTGAGCTCGCCTTCATGTCGACGTTCCACACCACGCTGGGCCGCCTGGCGCGGGCGCAGAAGTTCGAAGCGGATGGCCATGCGGCTTTCATGGAGAGCCAAGCCGGTGTCCTGGTTGGACTTGAGGACCTCCGCGATGCGCTCGACCCGTTGAAAAAGATCAACTATCAGCGCGCGCATGACTTCAAGCAGCACCAGGGACAGGACGAGGCGGCTCTGCAGCGTCAGATCGGTGAGGCGAAGGCGCGCCGCGCCGACGCGGTAGCCAAGGCGATCAAGCTCAACGGCGAAGTAGAAACCCTGGAAGGCGAAATCACGGAAGCACAGCTGGCTGCGGACGCACTGCACGAGCTTGCCTTCTTCCTGCGCAACCGCAGGAATGCGGCGGCGCCGTTCGAAGAGGATCTGAGAAGCCGCGACGTCGGCAGCTCGCCTGCGGAGGCCCATGAGGCCTACCAGGCCACGGATTCACTGCAGTGGCAGTTGCGGGACTGGCGCCCCGACCATGGGCGGTTCGACCGCACTGCCATCAGTGTGGTTCGCGCAGAGGTCGAAGCCATGGACATCGCGCGCACCGGAAAGGAGGTCGGGGACGCCCGCAAGTACGCCTCGCGCGTCAGGTCAGACTTCGAGCGGGTCCGCGGCGAGTTCTGCAGCAAGGCGCGCGCCTCGTCCAGCGGCGGGTTCTCCGAAGGCGAGATCGAAGCCATCCAGACTGCCAACACGACCGCGGAGCTCTCGGATCTGGCCAAGATCAGTGAACGCTTGCGCGATCAGCTCAAGGCCGAGAAGGCCGAGCTCGAGCAGTTGCAGCAGTCGACCCAGGTGATCGAGTCGGCGAGCATCGAAACGCTGACGCGACTGGTCGAGAGCTGCAAGGGCAACCTGGTGACGATGAATGCCGTGATGGCTCGCAACCCCAAAGCCCGTTTCACGATCAAGGCCGAGGTCATTGCGACGGAAAGCATCAAGAAGCTGATGGAAGACCTGCGCGATCACATCGAGGGCCGCAAGCGCGAGGCCAAGGATCGGCAGAAGCTGACCCGTCGGGTCGTGGAGAGCAGCCTCAATTCCGACATCCGTCGCGCGCTGATCGAGCGGATCTTCGTCGATCCGGCCGTCGAGTTCATCCATGTCGGCATGTGGGAGGGCAAAGAGCGGCCGGTCCAGCCGGGCATGTCCGAGGGTCAGAAGTCGGCCCTGCAGATGCTGTGGCTCATTCGCGAGTCCGAGTACCACCTGGAATGCGCGGTACGCCGACACCTGGGTGGCGGCTCCAAGAAGCGGTTGCGCAGCCGATCGCAACGTGTGTTGTTCTTCGACGGCCTCTTCAGCAACCTGACTGATCGTCGTCTCATCGACGAGGCGTTCAAGGGACTGGGTGAAGCCGACAGCAGCCTGCAGCTGATCGGGCTCATCCACAACCCCGAGTACCGCAACAACTCGAATATCTTCCCAACCTATGTGGTCGGCCGGCGCGTCGGCAGCCGCGATACAGAAGGCGGGCGTAGTTACATCCGGTGCGAAGACGGGCGGCCGGAAGGCTCGATGGGGCTCGCCACGTTCATGCACAAGCGCCAACCGAACGGGAATGGGGCGCTCGATGGATGACGTCGTCGGTCCTTTGCTCGCATGGTTGCGACGAACCTCGGGTCCCAAGGGCCGCAAGCTCCTCGCGGCGGACGTGGCCTCGCGCGCGGCGCGGGCGCTCCGGACTGATCTCGTCTCGATCTACGACGCATTGCGGCAGTTGCGGTCAAGCGAGCTGGTTTCGTACAAGCCCGACACGATGGGAATTCCTTACGCGGGATACCTGACCGTTGTCCCCACCTTAATCGATGTGTCGGAGACCGAAAAGGCATGGCGGGAGGCCCTGGCGGCTGGCACGAGCGACGCTCAACTCGCCGACGCGCTGGCGGTTTCCCATGCGCTCTTTGACGGCCTGGAGTCCATCGACATGCTCCACGTCATCCAAGGACTGCTTCGAATCCGGGGCGCTGCGGCCTCGTTGGAGGGCGAGTTCGGATTCAGCGTGAGCGCACAGCACATCCTTGGCTCCTCCAAGGTGTTGAGCCGCCTTCCGTTGGCCACGCTCAGACTCTTGGGGGTGGATCGACTGCCATCGACGCCTCGATACTTGGTCGTCGCTGGCCCACCGCAGCCAGTGGCTGTTCTCTTCATCGAAAACACGACCAGCTTCGAGATGGCGGTGAAAGCAGGGCTCGACGAGCAAGTGGCCCTGATCGCGGCGTACGGCTACGGCCTGAACATGATGTCAGACAGCAGTGCTGGTCTGGCATTGCTGGAAAGTGTGCGAAGCGGGGGGTGTGAAGTACTGAGCCGCACTGGAAGCGGGCATAGCCTGGATCGACTGTTTGGCCACCATCGGATGTTTTTTTGGGGCGACCTCGACCGGGAGGGGCTGCGAATCGCGATGGCCCTGAGGCAGCATTTGCCACAGCTGGAACTCAGCGGTTTATATGTGCCGATGCGGGCATTGGTCGCTCGGCGCGAGTCCTCGCATCCCTACGTTGGGCTCAGCGGCAAGGCGCTGCAAATGGCCTGGACACCCACGGGCGACAGCTTGCTGGACGGCCTCGCAGCTTCCTGCAACGCCCGCGCGGTCGATCAGGAGACCCTTGACGTCAGGCAGTACAAGCCGCTGGCCCATGTGGGCCTGGCCGAAGCGTCGAGTTTGGCGCTCGGTGCTTGAGGCCATCCACGAATCGCAACAATTGAGAAGATCGCGGCCTCTGGCGGCCACGCAAGTCGGGCAGGCGTGACCAGCACTTGCAGGAACTCGCTGGGGCAGGCGCCCAGGCGCCGGGGGAGGGCGGCGAGGCTTGGGAGTAGGGCGGTTCGGTGCCCAGTCAGCCGGAGTAGGGCGGTAGCACAGCGCCGCCAGAACCGAGCCGTTGGTCAAAACCAATGGGAGTTGAGGGAGAAGCAATGCCAGATTACGTCTGCTCAGCGTGTTTTGAGGACGAGGACCTGGGCGCGTGGATAAGCCGGAACGGCGAGCACCGGCTTTGTGATTTCTGCGGCAGGATCGATGCGCCGGCCGTCGAGTTCAAGGGGGTCTGCGACTTCATCACAGCGTGCATTCAGAAGTACTGGGGCCGAGCGGTCGACCAGATGCCCTATGAGACCGCCGAAGGCGGCTACATCGGTGGCAACACGTGGGATACCTATGACCTGCTCAGAGACGAGATCGCGCTTTCCTTGCCGCGGGACCACAAGGAAAAGCTCTTCTACGCATTGCTGCACGCGCTTCCGGATGAGACATGGTGCGACCACGATTGGACCTGCCTGGATCTTGATCAGGCGCTCCTCACGAGCTGGGAGAGCTTCTGCGAGACGGTGAAGCACAAGCGCCGCTTCTTCTTCCACAGCACCGGGTCAGACGATGTCGATTCATACACGCCGGCTTCGCTGCTCGCCACGATCGCAAGCGCAAGCCGGGAGATGGGCCTCGTCAGGGAAATAGAGGAGGGCACGCCCCTCTGGCGTGCACGAACGAACCTGCCGCCTGACCGACGGGATCTGGCCAATGAATACGGCACGCCGCCGGTCGAGTTTGCGACCCAGAGCAACCGCATGAACCCGCCTGGCATACCCATGCTCTACGTGGCTTCGTCCCGAAGGACGGCGGTCATGGAAACGCGCGTAACGCGTGCCGACGTCGGCCGATGGGTGGCGCTGAAGCCGCTTCGTGTGCTGGATCTGCGCGAGCTCCCGGCAGTCCCGGGGTTGTTTTCAGACGTCGGACGCCAGCGGCGCCTCGTGCTTCGCTTCCTGCACGCTTTCGCCGCCGACGTGATGAAGCCGGTCGAGCGTGACGAGCGCGTGCACATCGACTATCTGCCGTCCCAGGTGGTGACAGAGTTCCTGCGCGACTTTGCTTTCCCTGGCGGCCGCCTGGACGGAATCGCCTACGGCAGCACGGTGCATAGGCAGGGCTGGAACGTTGTCCTCTTTGCGGAGCCTGCGCATCTCGGCTTGCAGGAATCCAACTGGCGAAAGGTGGACCCTTGGTTGAGATTTGACGGCGCATCAGCGTTCAGCACGGAAACCTGAAGCGGCTTTTGCGGCGAGCAAGGCTGCCAAACCTAGTAGCTTGACGCGCTAACCATAAAAGTCTGCTTCCCCCGGAGGTCTCGACTTGAAGCGCTTGTGCAGCCAGAAGTATTGATGGGGCTGGCGCCGGACCTGGGCTTCGATGATGGCATTCATGCGCGCCGCATCCGCAGTTGGGTCATTGGTCGGAAAGTTGTCCAGTGCAGGCTCGATAACCAAGGCGTAGCCGCCAGCCTCGCGCCTTGGGTAGCAAGGCAGTACTGCCGCGCCAGCGACCATGGCCATACGCGAGAGGCCAGTGATGGTCGCGGCGTTCACACCGAAGAAGGGCACGAAAACTGAGTCGCGGTGCCCGAAATCCTGGTCGGGCAGGTAATACAGCCGGTAGCCGTCCCTCAGCGCACGAATGACGGCGCGTGTGCCTTGCTGTCGCGAAAAGATGATGCCGGTACCCAGCCGCAGCCGGCGGGTCCGGAAGAACTCGTCCAGCCAGGGGTCTTTTTGGCGCGAGTAGATGCTGACGAGTTCCGTCTCCAGCGACACGCGCAGGCCAGCCAGGTCCAAGCCGGTGAAGTGCGGCATCATCAAAATCACCGGCCTGCCTTCGTGCTGTTTCAGGTTCTCCAGGCCTTCGATGCGCATCAGTCGCCGCAGGCGTTCGGGCGACGCAAACCAGCAGTACCCGTACTCCAGCAGCATCTGAACCATGGCGACGAAGTGGCGACGAAGCAGCCGGGAGCGATCGGCCTCAGTCCAGTCAGGCAGACAACGTCTGAGGTTCACTTGACCGATGTGGCGTCGGGAGGACGGGATCGATGCGATGAGGTGGCCAACGAGCCAGCCCAGCGCCGAGATCGCCGTGAACGGTAGCCAGCTCAGCAGCCAGACAAAAGCAACGGTCGCTTTGAAGAACACTGATGGACTCTTGTAGCTATGCAGATGCGGATCGGCGCTGAGCCGGCACAACACCGGAGGTCAACGCTGTGTGAGGCGGCCGTCCGCGCGGAAATGGGTGGTCAACGTTGCTGTCAGTGCGCCAGCGGAGGTCAACGTTGTGCGGGCCGCAGGCGGCAGGCAGGTCTGCGCGACGGGGCCGGCGCTGAGGGCAGGTCTGTGCGACCGTCCCAACCAGCTCACCGCGCCGCACGCTAACGTTGGGCGAAACGGCCACAAGTAGGTGAAGGTTGGGCAGGACGACCACGCCCAACGTTGGTGTCATATCGGCGGCCGCCACCGGTAAACGTTGGGCGACGGATCCAAGGCCCCCACGGCGCATCATCAGGCGGCTCCGCCGGAGGACATCGGTACAGGGATCACGTTGTCCAGCCACGATGGCCGCCCCAGAAGTTCGGATGGGCCCGTTGACAGCCCAAGCTTGTTTCGACAACTACGAACAAATTAGCGGGGGGGTACTTGTTATTTAACATAATGCACATTGTCGACAGTTCACTTGCGTCCTGAAGACATCGATCTGATCACTTTGCGCAACCAAGAAATTGGCCCTGCCGTGTCGGAAGCGTTGCAGGGGCTTCCATCGTCTGGGTTGATGAGCCCCTGGCCCTTCAGGGATTGCCCAGGCGAGCGACTCTCGGCTACTGTCGCGCTCGGCCTGAGGTGCGCATCGACTCGCTCGCCATGGTCCAGGAGCGGGACTCGATGAGCCAATCCGATATCTATGCACTCGTGGCCGACCAACTGTGGTCGCTGCTCGATAGCTGGCGCTTACGGGCCCAAGCCGCGCTCGCTGCCCTTGAGCCGGATGCCTCGGTGGCCGGCACGGTGCTTGATGGCCGGTTGCTGCGGCCGGTTCGACTCGCCGACACCGCCCAGGGGGATCCGGTGATCTCGGTGCTGACCTCGGCGCTAGCGAAAGCGCTGTCGGAGGCGGATGGCTCGCCCGTGCGGCTGCAAGGCTTCGACCCTGGTGGCGGCGCGCCGCGCGGTCTGGCCCTGGTGCTGCGCGACGAGGCCAATGTTGCCGTGGCAGCGCTCACCGGCGCCGGGCCCCGCGGCCTGGCTTTCGAGATTGCCGCCCTGGGCGCCGGCGCTTGGGGACCGCTCACGCTGCCGCTGCAAAACGGCTGGTCGCTCGATGTCAGCGCGCAGGCCGGCGCGCGCCTGCAGCTGCCGCGCGGCGCGGCGCCCTCGCTGATCGACGCCGGTGCCCCGGCCACGCTTAAGGGCACGCTGCGGCACGCCGGCCAGCCGATGCGTCTTGGGCCGGACGCCGGCCCACACCTCGATCTCTCGAGCGTCGCCCTGGCGGTGCAGGCGCTCGCCAGCAATGGCCTACCTCAGGTCTCCTATGTCCTTGACGTCTCGGGCGCCCAGCTCTCGCTGGCGCCGGGGCCGCTGGCTGCCGTGCTGGGCGATGCGCTCGCCCTGCCGCTCGACGTATCGCTCGCCGCTGACCCACAGCGCGGCCTGAGCTTCGGGCCGGGTGGGCTCAAGCTCAATTTGCCGGTATCGCTTTCGCTGCCCGGCGTGGACATCGACGCCGTTCAGCTCAGCGTCGACAGCGATGGCCCGCGGCTGCGTCTGGGCGCGGGGCTGTCCTTCACCGCCGGCCTGGCCGGCCTGCCGCTCTCGCTCTCGGCCACAGGTCTGGGGGCGAGCATGCCTGTGAATCTCGGCAGCGGCGCTTTGGGCGTCGACCCGGCTGGCGTGCAGGCGCTGATGCCCACGGGCATCGGCATGGCGCTCGAGTTGCCGCTCTTCGGTGGCGGTGGCTTCGTGCAGAACACCGCACCGGGCGCATACGCCGGCCTGCTCGAGCTCAGCCTCGGCGTGATGGCGGTCGATGCCTTCGGTCTGCTGCAACTGCCCACCGCCGGCGTCCCGCTGGGCTTTGTCGCCCTCGTGGCAGTGCGCTTCCCGCCGCCCGGCATCCAACTGGGCCTGGGCTTTTCGGTGAACGGGGTCGGCGGCATCGTAGGCATCAATCGACGCCTCGACCCTCTGGCGCTCAGCGCGGCGGTGTTCGAAGGCCGGGCCGAGCAGTTGCTTTTTCCTGTCGACGCCGCCAGCCATGCGCCGGCCATCATCTCGACCCTGAGCCAGGTCTTCCCCGCCGCCGAGGGCCATGTGCTCGCCGGGCCCATGCTGCTGCTCGGCTGGGGCGGTCGGCTGGTCGAGCTTGCGGCGGCGGTGGTCATCGAGCTGCCCGACCCGCTGCAGTTCACCGTCATTGCCAAGCTCACCGTGGCCTTGCCCGACCCGGCGTTGCCGCTGGTCAAGCTGGTCGTGACCCTGTTTGGCGCCTTCCAGATCTCGCCCCACCCGGGCACCCTGCTCACCGGCAGCTTGGCGGGCTCGGAGATCGTGGGCATTCCACTGCGAGGCGACCTGCTCTTCATGCTGCGCAGCGGTGACGACAGCCTCTTTTTGATGTCGGCCGGTGGTTTCCACCCGCGCTGGCTGCCACCGCCCGGGGTGCCGCGCGGCATGCATCGAATCGCGCTTGCGCTCACGCCGCCCGGCGTGCCGGGCCTGAGCGCCGAGGCTTATGTCGCCCTCACCACCAACAGCGTGCAATTCGGCGCGCATCTCGAGCTCAATGACGAGATCGCCGGCTGCGGCGTGAACGGGCATTTCAACTTCGATGTGCTCTTTGTCTGGGATCCGACCTTCGCCTTCGCGGCCCACGCCAATGCCGGGGTAGCGGTTCAGGTGCTGGGCGAGACCCTGGCCGGCATCAATTTCGACCTTGTCGTCGAGGGGCCGACGCCTTGGCATGTGCATGGCACGGGTTCAATTGACCTCTTCCTCTTCAGTGCCTCGCTGGACTTCGACGCGCATTGGGGCGACCCGCCCACGCAACTGCCACCGCCACCCGACCCGGGATTGCTGCTCGCAAACGCTCTCGCCAATGCCAGCGCCTGGGTGGGCGTGCCGCCAGCCCTGCAGACCGGGCGGGTGAGCCTGTCGGACGTGGCCAACCATGCGGCGCAGAACGGCCACGTGCTGCACCCCCTGGGCGGGCTGGTGGTGCGGCAACGCGCCCTGCCGCTCAACATCAGCCTCGCACGCGTGCTCAATCAGCCCATCGCCAGGCAGCGCTGGGCGCTGTCGGCACCCAGCTTGGCGCCGGGCGTGGCCGCGGCGGCGGCTAGCGCAGTGCAGGACGAGTTCCCGCCCGCTCAATTCCTCGACCTCAGCCAGGATGAAAAGCTCTCGCGGCCCTCCTTCGAGCCGATGGACTCGGGCCTCACCCTGACCAGCGATGCGATGGTGGCCAGCGATCTGCGCCCCCTGGACATGAGCTACGAGCTCCTGCTGATGCCCGACTTCACGCCCTCGCCTGTGCTTCAACTCAGCTTTGTGGTCGGCCTCGAGCAATGGCTGCACCAGGGCGATGTGCATGCCCTGAACAGCCTCTGGACACCGGCCGGCAGGCCGGTCGTCAGCGTGCAACCGCAGCAACCCGTCGCAGCAGCGGATACCCAGCGCGTCGCGGCGGTGGCCCTCACCCAGGCCGCCGCGGGCTACACCGCGGTGCAGCAGGCCGCCACCTTCCAGTTCGGCGCCGTGGGGCTGACGGCGGCGGTGCAGGTGGTCGAGGCCTGGGAGTTGGCAGCATGAGCAAAGCCTGGGTCAGCTCCTGGGTGCGCCGCGGCGCGGCGGCGGGCATCCTCGAGGCTGATCCCGTGGTCGGGCCCTACGCTGCGCCGGCCACCTTCAAACCGGCCGTGGTGCCCACCCGAGACGGCACGGCGCAGCCCGCGTTGAGCGGCCCCGAGCTTCCGTTGCTCGGCCCCGGCGCCGTGGTGGGTCTGGATGCACAGGGGGTGCTGCGCACCGACCCGCCCGACGGCGCCGTGGGCGTCGAGGACAACTTCCTGCCGCTGATCGAATTCCGCCGGCCCGACCTGCCCTGGATGTTCACGCCGGCACGGCCCGGTGCCGGCAACCGGCTGCGGCCCTGGCTGGTACTGGTGGTCGTCGAGGAGTCATTGGCCAACTGGCAAGCCGGGCGGCCGCTGCCGCGTATCAGCGTTCCCGACGGGGAACTGCCCGACCTCGCGGATTCCTGGGCCTGGGCGCATGCCCAGGCCGCTCTCGATGCCGACGACCTCGCGTCGGCCCAGGCCGCCCTGCAACCCGCCGAAAGCCCGCAAGGCCTGTCTCGCCTGCTCTGCCCGCGCCGCCTCGCGGCCGACAAGGCTTATCTGGCTTGCGTCGTGCCGGCCACGCGCCCCGGCGTCGTTGCCGGCCTCGGCCTGCCCGCCGAGGCGGGGCCACAGATCGCGCCGGCCTGGTCGGTCGGTGCCGGCCAGACCGTGACGCTGCCGGTCTACTTTCATTGGCGCTTCAGCACGGGCGACGCGGGCGACTTCAAGTCGCTGCTGCTGCGTCTCAAGGGTGTGCGCGCTACCGACGTGCCGGGCTTCGGCACCCGGCCGGTGGACATGTCTCAGCCCTGGCCGGGCGCGCCCCTGGCGGCCGCGGCGCAGACGGCGCTGGATGGTGCCATCGGCAGCGGCGTGGCCGACCCGGGCTGGACCGCTGACCCGGCCCTGCGCACGAGCTTCGAGACGTCGATCGAGAAAGCGGTCGACTTCCCGGCCAGCCTGCAGCCCGCCAATGCGGTCGGCGACCCCACGCTCAACGCCGTGGCGCCGCCGCTCTACGGGGGGCATCCGGCGGGCCAAAGCATCCTGCCCGCCGCGGGCTGGCTGCGTACGCTCAACCTCGACCCGCGGCGCCGCATGGCTGCAGCACTGGGCGCGGACTACGTGCGCGCGCACAAGGAGTTCCTCATGGCGCGCGCCTGGGAGCAGCTCGGCGCCATCCAGGACGCGAATCGCCGAACCGCCTGGGCCGAGATGGCTGCCGTGGTGGCCGACCGTCTTCACGCCCGCCACCTGCCCGGCATGACTGAATCGCAGCGCATGGTCTTCGCAGCGCCGGCGCGCTCAAGGCTTCGGGTGCTGGCTGGCACAACGCTGCAGGCTCAGGCCCAGGCGTCCAGCCTCGCCACCGGGGCGCAGACCAACGCCTACGCGCGCCTGGCGCGCCCTACCGGGCCCCTTGGCCGGCGTGCCTACGGCGGGCAGGCCGCCACATTGGTCACGCGCACGCTGTCGCAGCAACTCGTGCAGCCGGCGCTGCGGTTGGACGGCATTGCCCAGCTCGCCGCGCAACCCGCTGCCCCGACCAAGGACGCCAGCGCGCGCGTGGCGAGCATCGCCTGGGCCGGCGTGCTCGGCGCCGAGTCGGCGCTCAGCCTGCCGGCCAATCTTCAGACCACCCGTGTCGCCCAGGGCCATGTTGCCGCACCCGCCAATGTGCCGCTGGTTTTCAAGGTCGGTGTGATCACTCCTCTGCCCCCGTCGCCTGCCCGGCCCGCGGCGGCCAGCCTGCCCGCGGCCGTCACCGGCGCCCTGCTGCCCTCGGCCGCGCTGGTCAGGCGGCTGGCCGGCCGGGTCGTGGTGCCGCCACGGCTGCAGCGCGGCGACCCGTTCGCGCGCCTAATGGCGGGGCCCAGCTTCCCCGCGCCATTGGCAATGGCACTGCTGCAGGAGCAACCCAACGCAGTGCTGCCGGGGCTGGGCAACTTCCCCGCTGACCGCGTCACCCTGCTGGCTATCAACCCGGCTTTCGTCGAGGCGCTGATGGTCGGCGCCAACCATGAGATGAACCGCGAGCTGCTCTGGCGCGAATACCCAACCGACCAGCGCGGTTCGCCCTTCCGCTGGTTCTGGCCGCGCCCCGATGGTCGGCCTGACATCTCGCCCATCGCGGCCTGGCAGGGCGTGGATGCGCTGGGCAGCCATCTCGCCACGGCCAGCCCCGACGGCGGCGCGATGGCGGTGCTGCTGGTGCGCGGCGAGTTGATGCGCCGCTTCCCCGGCACCGTGCCCTACGCCGCGCCGGGTGTGATGGCCAATGGCGTGCCTACGCTGGCGCCCGATGGCAACTGGACGCCGCCGCAGTTCGCGATCCGCGTCGACGCCAGCTCGGCGCTGTTTGCCTACCCACTCTCCGAGGCCATGCTGCGCAGCAACCGAGCAGCCGGCCAGGCGGGCTGGTACCTGGTGTTCAGCGAGCCGGCAACGCGGCCACGCTTCAACTTCGACGACCCGCCGGACCGGCCGCTCAATTTGTGGACCGATCTCGGCTGGAACCAACTGCCCCAGTCGCGCGGCTTTGCCATCGCCAGCACGCCGCTGGCAAAGCCGCCGGGCGAGAACGCGCCCGACGCACCGCTGTGGAACCACGATGCCGCCGACATGGCGCGCATCGCCGTGGCGCGCCCGGTGCGGGTGGCCTTCCACGCCGACGAACTGTTGCCCCCAGCCGCCTGAGCCATGGCCGACATCTTTTCCCTTCGCGACGCCATGCACGCGGCCGAGGCCGCGCTCGCGTCCGGCCAAGCCAAGCTCGACCAGTTGCAGCAGGAACTTGACAACGCCGTCGGCGACCTGCCGCCAGCGCAAATCGTCAAGCTGAGGCAACTGGTGCTCGCGCAGGCCCGCGTCGTCGAGCGCCTGCAACAGACCGCCAGTGCCGGCGAGGCGGCCTACGCCGCCGCGGTGCAGGCCGACCCGCTGCACGGTCTCGACACCGGCCTGCCCCTGCTGCTGCTGCCAGTGCGCATTGAGGCGGCTTACCTGGACCGCGCCGGCGGCGGCGTTGACCTGGCCATCCGCGTCTACCCCGACGATATCCATGTCGACAGCCACGACCCGGCGCTGACCCAGCGTGAGCTCGATGCTGGCCAGGCTTACTGGCAGGCGGTCTGGGGCGCGGGGCCGAATGCGGGCCGCCTCGCGGCCGCCTGGTCGGCACTGCTCGCCCTTATCAAGCCCAACCGCGCCGCCTGGGTGGTCGAGGCGCTGCGCCCGGCCGTGCCGCGGCCGGCGGGCGAGACGCCGCTCAATCAACCCCAGCCCACGCCGCCGCTGCCCGAGGTGTCGATCAAGGCCGACAGCTTCTCGCGCGCCGCACAAGCGCGGCTGCTGCCAGCGCGATGGCAATTCATCGGATGGCGCAGCGGGCAGGTGGTATTCAACGTGAGCGGCAGCCCGGTACCCGATGGGCTCGACGTCAGTTTCGCGCCGCCCGCTTCGAGTCCACCCCCCATCGGCGCGCCCGACTCGCCGTTCAGCGGCAGCAGCGGCTGGCTGGTCGATCTCGACGCCGCCATCGCCGCGGGCATGGCGGTGCGCGTGCCCCTGCCCGGGCCCGATCTGGGGCTGGAACAGCTCATCGTGCTGGGCGTCAACACCGGCCTCGCGGCCGATGCCAGTGGAGCGCGGCTCGAGACGCTGCTGCGCGCCCACCAGTACACCAACGGACTGGACTTTCTTCTGCCTGGCACCCCGACCAACAACACCGCCGATTCACGCTCGGGCTGGCGCGCTGCGGCGCTGCCGCCCACGCCCAGCGAGGTGGAGGCTGCGCGCGCGACCTACCAGCCCAACTCGGCGCAGAGTGCGGCCCTCGCTGCGGCGGCCTTGGGTGTTGACGGACGCGACGTGCTCGCGCTCGCCCCTGAGGCCGGCAGGCCCTGGCTCGAGTCGGTGCGTGCCCTGCATCGCCAACTCTGGCCGGCGCTAGGCGCGCGTGCGGTCTATCTCATCACGCAGCGCTGGGAGCAACCGGCCGGAGCCGCTAATGCCGGCTGGCACTCGCATGCTGATCCGGCCCTGACGGCGAGCCTGCAGGCCCATGCCACCGACTGGGTGCACAGCCGCGGCGCCCTGCCCCTGCTGCGCCTGGGCCGCCAGCCCTATGGCTTGCTGCCCTGCTCGTCGCTCGCGGATTGGACGCTCGCTGCGGGCGAGGACACCGGCCTGGTGCTCGACTGGTTGCGCCGCCTGCGCCCCTACTGGCAGGCCGGCCTTGCCACGGTGGCGCGTATCGTGCCCGGGCAGACCAGCGATCCCGACCTGGCGACGCTGGACATCCTCAGCCGCACGCCGGTCTCGCGCAGCCTGCGCCTGCGCGCCGATGGCGATCCGGTGACGGCCATCGTCGCCAACCGCCCCTTCCCGCAGGCGCTGATTCCAGGCCTGCCGATGAACAGCGCCCTCTTTTTCGCCGCGGCAGGCGACGCAACTCAGCCCCTGCCGGTGCCGCTGACCTCTGACGCCGCAGGCGACGTGCGGGTGCTTGCCGACTACGTCAGTCTGCTGGGTGATTCGCTCGCGGTACTGCAGGGCGCCGACTGGAACGACTGGTTCCGCAAATACCAGAACGTCATCGGTGCGACGGGCTTCCCCGATGCGCCGCCGCCCGACCTCTTCACCAGCCTGCTGTCCGATTCCTTCACCGACCCGCTCGCGTCGACGGACGACCAGATCGTCACCGGCCTGCTCTGCCTGACCTTGTTTGCCAAACAGAAGGCCGGCGACGCCGCGTTCCAGGCCAAGGTGGCGCAGTTCATGCCGAAGTTCATCGCCGAGGTCGAAAGCGTGCGCGCCCTGCTGGCATTGGCGACGCCCGATCCTGCGGCATTCACTGCCTTGCTGCCTGAACTGCTCGACGTCTACGCCCACCGCTACGACGCCTGGGTCAGCTCGCTCGCCGCGCGGCGCCTGGCGCGGCTGCGGACGGCCAAGCCTCAGGGCCTGTTTGTCGGCGGCTATGGCTGGATCGAAAACCTCGAGCGCGCGCCGCTGCAGCCTGTGCCGCCCGGCCAGGGCGCCGACGGTGCCTTCACCGCCCCCGGCCAGGTCTACGTGCATGCACCCTCGCTGCAGCATGCCGCCACCGCGGCGGTGCTGCGTGCCGGCTACGACTCGCATGCCGATGCGAACACGCTGGCGGTCAACCTCAGCTCGCGCCGCGTGCGCACCGCCGACAGCCTGGCCGAGGGCCTGCGTGGCGGCCAGACCCTTGGCGCCCTGCTCGGCTACCGCTTTGAGCGCGGCCTGCACGAAGGTGGGCGCGATGTGCTCATCGAACCCCTGCGCCGTCGCTTCCCCCTGCCGCTGGACCCAAGCTCGGGCGCCGGGCCGAACGCCGACGCCTCGCAGGAAGCGATTGCCGCGCGCAACGTGGTCGACGGCCTGGCCCTGCTGCGCCAGAAGGCCGCCGTGCTCGCCAGCGTCCAGCAGGAGCCGCTGGTGGCCACGCTGTTGCAGGACCTGGCCGACTCTGTCGATGCCCTGGGCGACCTGCTGCTCGCCGAGGGCGTGCACCACCTGGTGGGCGGCAACGCCCTGCGCGCTGGTGCGGCAATCGATGGGCTGCGCGGCGAAGCCCTGCCCGACCGCTTCGAGGTGGTGCGTACGCCGCGGCGCAGCCGGTTGCTGAATTGGCAACTGGGCACCCTCATGCCAGCCAGCTTCGGCCCCGCAGGCATGGGCTGGAACGCGGCACAGCCGCGCGCCGCGCTCGAGCCCCGGCTTGAGGCCTGGGTGGCGCGGCTGCTCGGGCCGGCCAGCTTGTATCGCCTGCGAGGCCAGGCCCTGGACGCGGCGGGCAACGCCAGCGCCTTTGAGCTCGGTGCCGATCAGCTGGGCTTGTGCGCGCTGGATCTCGTCGCCGCCGCCGACCTTGTGCCCAGCCGCTTGCAGCAGCAGCTCGAGGCGGCCGCGCCCAGCAGCCGCTTCAGCCTCGCCGCCGGCCCGGCCGCCGACGGCACACCGGGCTGGGCCGAGCTTGCTGGCCTAGCCCAAAGGCTGGCCGCCCTGCTGCGCCGCGCCACGCCGCTCGACCCCAGCGACCTGCAAGGCCCCGACGCGGCGCGCGCGAGCGGGCTCGACAGCGCCGAGCTGCTAGCGCGCGCCGGCGCGCATCGTACTGGCTTTGCCGCTGCGCTCGATGCCCTGGCGTCCGCCTCGGCCGCTTGGCGCGCCGCCGACCCGGCCGCGCAGCCCGCCGCCTTGCCCGCCCTGCGCGCGGCACTCTGGCGCGTGGCCGACCATGGCCCCAGCGCTGCCGCGCCCGGGGAGGCAACAGGCGAGGAGTTGGCGGACTTTGCGGACGCGGTAGCGAACAGGCTGCGTCCGCTTGTGGCCACCGTCCTACCCGCCGCGCCACAAGCCGGCGCAGCGGACGACAAGCTGATGACCTGGCTGCGCGCCCTGCAGGACGCCGTCGCCGAGCTGGCCGGCAGCGGCCTGCCCTTGCTGCCCACGCTGACCCTGGGCTCGGGCAGCGGCGCCGCACAAGCCCTGACCCCGGCCGGCCAGCCGCGTGGCGCGGATGCCCCAGCCATCGCCGCCTGGCTGCGCCGCCTGGCGCGCGTGCACGACGGCCCGGCGCAGCTGCATGATCTCCTGCTGGCCAGCGACGCCCTCACCGGCTCAGACACCATGCCCTGGCTCGCCACCCAACTGCCACTCGCAGCCAGCCCGCTCTGGGCGGCCCTGCCGGGCCGCTTTGCCGACACCGGCGGCGCGCGCTGGGCGGGAGTTTGGAGCCAGCCGGTGGCGGTGGACCCGGCCGCGCCGCTCTGCGGCGTGGTGTTCGAGCGCTGGAGCGAGGCCCTGCCAGGCGGTGCCGTGGAGCTCAGCGCGGACGAGCCGCCGTCCGAAACCACCGGCCTGGCCTTTAGCGTCGACGCGCCCGACGCCTACGCGCCTCAGGCCCTGCTGCTCGCCGTAGCGCCCGATGCCCAGCGTGGTTGGTCGCTCGACGTGCTGCATGACGTGATCACCGAAACGCTCGAGCTGGCCAAGCTGCGCAGCATGGACCTTGGTGATCTGCCGCGTATGGGTCGCATCCTGCCCATGGTGCACTCGGCATCGAATGTCGACACGATGCTGGCCGCCGCAGGAGCCAAGCCATGACCTGGAGACTCGAACCCCAGCCGCGCACCCAGGGCATCGAAGAAGGCCTGGCCGCGCGAACGCATGACGCCCTCTGGTTGCTGGCGCGGCAGTGGCAGCTCGGTGAATTCCATGGCCGCGACGCCGGTACGCCCACGCTGCTGCGCGTCCGGGGCGAGTCGCATCGCGTCAACGCCTGGCGCGGCGCCGGTGCGGCGACCTGGCAGCCTCTCGACCACGCCGCCGCACCACTCGACGCCCTGGTCGAGCCCGAGACGCGTACCCAACCCAGTCTGCGCGAACGACTCGAAGCCGGTGCACAGTTCGAGCGTGAGCTCAGCGCCGCCGGGCTGGGCCGTTATCGGCCGGCCTTTCGCAGCGCCGCGCCCTTCCCTTCTTCCGATCTGGGCGATCGCGCCTTCGCTGCCGACGCCCTGCTCGCCAGCAGCGCCCTGCGCCGGCCCGACGGCCTCGCGCTGTTGCCGCTGCTGGCCAGCTTCGATGGCGGCGGTGCGCCGGCCGTCGCGATAGCCGCCGGCGACCTGGCCGCCTTCAACGCTGCGCGCATCGCTTGGTCGGCCTGGTACGCCGCCGAGATCGCGCCGCAGGTCGGCCTGGGCACGGCGAGCAGTTGGCAGGAGAACCGCCTGGAGTATGGGCTCGCGGTGTCGAGTGACGCCGCGGGTGGTACGGTGCTCACAGCGGACGCCTACCACGGCGATGGGCTGGACTGGTTCGATTTCGACATCGACAGCAGCGCCGTGGCGGCGGCCGGCGCTGGCACGGTGCTGGGCATCGAGCGCAAGGCCGTGCCAGCGCCGCTGCGCTACGGCGGCATGCCGCTGCCGCGCTTCTGGGCGATGGAGGATGCGCAGGTCGACTTCGGCAGCGTCGACGCCTCGGCCGCCGACCTCGGGCGGCTGTTGCTGGTCGAGTTCGCTACCGTCTACGGCAACAATTGGTATGTGCAGCCCCTGCACCTTCCCGACGCCTCGTTGACTCTGCTTGCCACCGTGCTGGTCACCGACAGCTTCGGCCGCCAGTTGCTCTGCACCCGTGCCAATGACGTACAGCCGCAGTGGCGTCTCTTTACACTCGACACGGCGCCAGGCCAGGCTGCGCATGCCGCCCAGGGCGCGCTTTTCCTGCCGCCTAGCGCGACGGGTGTGCATCAGGGCGCGCCCATCGAGACCGTGCAATTCCTTCGCGACGACATGGCCGACCTGGTGTTCGGCGTTGAGGCCCGCGTCGAAGACGGCCTGGGCCGTGGCATCGACCGCCGCGCTCAATGGCAGGCGCCCCCGCCGCCGCGCGTGCATGCTCCCGGGCTGCCGGTCTATCGTGTCGAAACCACCGTGCCCGACTATTGGCTGCCGCTCGCGCCCGAGCGACTCGCCGGCCAGCAGTCGGTTCGGCTACGGCTCTCGCCGCTCGAGGTCATCGTCAATGGGGCACCGCAGCTCAACCTGCCACTGGGCGCCCTGCTGAACAGCCGCGTCGACGGCCAGCGCCTCTGGGTTCATGAGGCCGAGGTGCCCCGCGAGGGCATGCGCCTGGACCGACTTCACCGCCTGGCCCGCTGGCACAACGGCCAGACCCAGCTCTGGACCGCTCGCCTGCGCCATGTCGGCCGCGGCGAAGGCGCGTCGGGCCTGCGCTTCGATGCCGTGCTGCCCAGCCAGCCCGGCCCTTGATCGGACTCTCCGCGATCCGACAGTTCAGCGCTGAACAGCGCCTGTGAGACTGCCGATTGGCCTGGATTCCACGGTTGCGGTGGCACGCCGGGCATCTGCGGTGTTCGAGCGCCTTTGAGCAAGTCCGAAGCGGTCGTCAGCGGCAACGCGGGTAGGAACCGTTGGGACTGCGCCGTCGAACTGCTGAAGCCGACCACAGGAAGATCGCTCCTGTCACCGCCAGGTACATGCCCTTGGGTTCTGGCACGCTAGGCACTGCTCCGGTATCAGTGAGAGTGAATGCCAGGTTCCCAGGTGCCCGCAAGAACATGGCCTGCCCGACGATGTAGTGCAGGTGGAATCCGCTGCCCTGAGCCGATGCTGCCCAGGAAAAAGGAAGCGACGTGTAGTTGTTGACCACGGACAGGCCGTAGGACGGGCTGCTTGCACTCAGAACCAGCGAAGACGGCAGGTCGACGTAATAGGAAAACAGCCCACCGGCCAGCGCGGTTTTGTGGACCTGCGACTGGCCGAACAACGATGTGGTCAGCATGTTGCTGCCGAACGTCCCACCGGTCTGCGCCCAGCTCGCCGAGCACGAGAAGCAACTCGCCGCGAACAGGGCCACCGCGAATGCCCCGTCGGAATCCGTGCCGTACCAACTGATGCGGTTCAGGCTAACGTCGGTTGGCACGTGAAAATAAGCCCACGCCTCCATGTCGGCATCGAGCGCCCAATTAAATCCGGGGTCCGCGGGGTTGTTGTAAACGGCCGAGGTGTCGGCCAAGCTCGAAGAAGGCGCCTGGCTGTAGACGTCAACGGCTGCGTCGCTGCACGTAGGCGCCAGCACCGGGCACACAGCCAGCAGTCCGTAGCGGAATGACTTCAACATGCCCATGCAGGCCTCTCGGAAAGTGGAGGGAAAACTCGCATCCCCAACCCGCAAGCGTTCGGGGTACCGCAAGTTGAGGGTCGGCCGGGATTCATGTGATTTCACGCCAAAAATGGCTTAAGTCATTGAATCTGCTTAGGAATTCCAAAATCCCCCCGCTCCCCGACTTGCCGCGCTCCCCCGCACCCCCTGCGACCGGCTTCTAAGCCATCGTCAGCACTATTGAGGAATCGCTCTCACCTCTTGTCGCCGATCATCACTGGCGATCAAAGGGAGGCCTCATGAAGCTGCTGCGATCCGCTCCCCTGCTCGCTGCCGTGGCCACCACGCCAGCGCTTGCCCAAGCTGGCGTATCCATCGCCGGCGCCTCGCTGACCGATGCCATTGCCCTGATCGCAGTGGTCGTCTCAACCGCTGCGCTGATCAGGACGCGAGTTTCCGAGGCCAAGCAGTCCAAGATCCAGGAGGCGACGTTCATCCGTGAGTACAACGACGGCGTCCAAGCTTGGGGCAACGAGGCGATTGAGAAGCTCACGGAGGCAGCTTTTCTCTGCGAAGTTGATCCAACGCGCCTACCGAAAGGTGAGTTCTACGAGCGTCGGCGACTTCTGAAAGTTGCTTTGTCGGCGTTGACCGTCAACCTGTTAGCCGCAACGTTGAGGCCGGCGACCCCGCGACTACCGTCTTCGAGCTGAATCCGCTTCGAATCGAAGATGAGGTCGGCATCTCGGAACATCTCCCGGAAGTAGAGCTTTTCCGACAACTGATCGGCGACGTTCGAGAAATCGTAGGTCTCCATGCGGCGCGTCAGGTAGTTGTAATCGACGTGCGCCGGCGTTTGCTCAGTTGTTTCCAGAGCCGCGACGGCAGTGGCGACGAGGGACTTCGCGGCATCCGCAAGCGTGTCATTGGCGTTCAGCTTGCCCTCCAGCCACTTGGCATCGTCCTCATCAAGGCCGGAGACCTTGAACTTGCCGTCGACAAGCTTGAAGTCCCATTGAGTGCCGGCAATGTCGGGGCGGCGCTTGGCGATCATGGCGCTGATCTTGCCCAGTTCCTTTTCCATGATGTTCATGCTTCGACCGGCATCCTTGTCGTAGCCAATCTGCCTTTCCATGAACGCGCGCTGCGTAATGAGCGGCTCGGGGATTTCGAGGAGCGTGAGGCTGCCCAGCGCCGGGTCTTCATAACTTCCGCCGTTCGCGACAGCCTTCGCCAAACGCGCCGCGACTGCCTCCGGCGAATCGATGGTTGGGCCTTGCTGGCTTGCGGTTCGCACCAATGGCGCTTGGGAAATCGAACTGATCACAAAACCTCCACCTGGTTGTGCGATTAGGCCGTCAGCCGCACGCATCTATGTCTGACCGTTCTCTATCGGCCAGCGCAGCCAAGACTTGAGGCAGGGATTGCCTTACTCCTGCTCTGCCTTCTCCTTGCTCGTGCTCAAGCTCTTGCCCAGGATGGGCTCGAGGATGAGATCCGCGATACGCCGGCGCCGGTCGACCGCATAGTCGCCAAGCAGATTGATGTGCCCCAGCCGATAGGGGTTGAGGTTGCGAAGCAACTCGGGTGAAATCGGGAAGCCCTCGTCCCGCAGCTCCCGGATGACGCGCTCCATGTCGTGCACGGTGTAGAAGATCAGCATGTTGGCCATCAAATGGCCGAACTTCATGACCTTCTGCTGCTCGTGGCGTACGTTCTCGGCGATCAGGCCACCATTGCCGAAGAAGCTCTTCTTCAGGAAGTCGTTGAACTGCTCGCTCTTGTTGGTCTCGGCGTTGATGAACCGGCGCAGGTCGACGTCGCTGATGTACTTGAGCAGGAAAATGGTTCGCAGGACCTTGCCCAGTTCCTGGAATGCGAAGTACAGCTTGTTCTTGCGGCTGTGCGTGCCCAGGCGGCGCAGGATGGTCGACGGCGTCAGCCGGCCCAGCTTGATGGACACACCGATCTTGAACATCATCGGCAAGTGGGTCTCGATCAGCTTCCAGTCGATCGTGCCCTTGAAGAGACTGTCGATGTTCTCGTACTTGGTCGACTTGGTGGGCCTGAAGAAATCGAGGTTGTGGATGGCGCGGATGCGCGGCATCAGCTGCACGCCGATCAGCTTGGACATCGCGAACGCTGCGTAGCTCTGCTGGTGGGTGTCTCCATGCAGCTTGCTGGGCCGTATCGAGGCCTGCTCCGACTCATCGACGTTGAGGTGGTCGAGGATGAACAAGCCCTCGTAGGTGCCGCAACTGATGAAGTGGCTGAACAGCGCGATGAATTTGTCGGACACGCGGGTGTACTGGATGCCGCCGTAGGCGCCATAGCGGATGTGGTACTCGCTCAGCAGGTTGCGCTCATAGAGGTTGAACCGCGTGCCGTCGGCCGAGGCGTGCTCGCCAGTGCCCCAGTAGCCGGGCAGCTCGAACTCGCTGAACTTGTTGATGACCTTGGCCGTCACCTTCTCCAGCAGGTCCTCGGTGACGTACTTGAGGTTGATCCAGGCCAGTTGCTTGGCGCTGAGGCTGCGGATGGACCGCGACAGCTGCGCAGGCCCGAGATTGCAGCCATAGCAGAACAGCACCATGATGACCCGCACGCGCAGGTCCTCCAGCCGACTCTCGGTGCCGGCCAGCGGCTTGAACATCTTGCTCAAGTCCAACCAGCTCTCGACGGCCATCAGCACGTCGATGATGCCGACCGGCCGCAGGCGCTTGTCGAGTTCCTCCTGCAGGCGTGAGGCGTCGGGATGGGCGGCGACCTTGATCGGCTTCTTCAGCGACAGCCGGCCGTCGACGATCTCGGCGTGGGCGTTCTCTGGCCATGCCAAGTCCACCTGCCATGACTCGGCCAGCAGCTCGTTCTTCAGGGCCTCGCAGAAGCCCGCCGGGTCGATGTCCAGCTCTGTGACTTCGGCGTACCGGGACAGCTCCTTCTGATAGGTCTCGTCGTCGACCAGTTGCTCGCGGTAGTCGTCGAACTGCTCGCCAAAGCGCACGACCAAATCGCCGGACTTCAACTCGTCGCGGATCATCTGCAGGACTGCGATCTCGAAGAAGCGCCGGTGCAGCACATCGGGCTTGCCGGCCTCGGCCGACTTCAGGAACACCAGCTTCCTCCACTGTTGGGGCATCCACGCGAGGTCGCGTTTCTCAACCAGTTGCAGCTCTTCCAGCGTGACCCGCTCGGCACGGCTGGGTTTGAGCAGGCGCAGCGCCGACAGCAGCCGGTCCGTGACGCGGTCGTCGCTGCTGGACTTCGGGTCGGCGATCAACAGGCAGTTCAGCAACTGGGCGCGGATGAACTTGTAGGGCTCCGCCATGAATGGCAGGTAGTTCTTGCCCGCATAGGCCAGGTGATCCAGGCATTCCTTGATGACGACGTCGACGTCCCAGGTCAACGTGCTGTCGATGGCAGTGACGCGCTGGTCCGCAGTGCCGTCGATCTTGTACGCCTGCATGACGTTCATCAGCAGTTCGACCAGGCTGTCGACCTTCTCCGCGCGGCCCTCCTGATGGAGCAGCAGCTTGTTGCGGGCGTGGTTCTCCAGGCGGCCGAACATCTTGATGAACAGCAGCGTGGCGTCGTCGAGCGACTTCGAGTACTGCGACCGGATGAAGACCACGGCCAAGGCGTAGCGCTTCTGGGGCTTCAGCTCGGCCATCTCCGAGGCGTCCAGCGCCCGCGCCATGTAGCGGAACTGGCGCATCTTGGGGATGGGGATGTCGGGCTTGGGCAGAGTCTCGACGATCGCCTTCAGCATCTCGATGTGATGCAGGTAGATCCGGGTCTCCTTGTCGGTCGGCTTCTTGGGCTCGCGCTTGAGCGAATGCCACGCGCTGGTCTGGCCGCCCGCGTCGACCTTCATCAGCCTGTCGATCTGGGCCTTGGTATGGGGCTTCAGCTGCGACGCGATGGCGTTGAAATACTGGTCGTTGCTCTTCTCACGAGCGGCGAATGCAGCGCGCTTGAGTGTGTCGAAGGCCGGCAGCTCGTAGCGGTGCCGGATCAGCTCCTCCAGCATCACGTTGATGATGTCGGCGACCGAATGCTGGATCTCGGCGGCCTCCTCGGCGACGTGCTTGAGCCAGGCGAAGCCCTTCTCCTGCAGCGGCCGGATGTTGAGGAACTCTCGAAGCTTGCGAATCTTGGTTGCGCGGTTGCCGCCGCGCTCAAACCGCGCCAGCTCCTTCAAGCTCGGCGACCGCGCGAAGGTCAGGCTGCGCGCAACGTGGTCACGGATCACCTGCGGCACCGCCGGCATCTTCACGAACTGGCCCATCACCTGGAGCATCTTCAGGTGGACCATCATGGCCGTCTGAGGCGCCGGGCCGCTCACCAGCCCCTGCACGAATTTCAGCTCGGCATCGGTCGGCGTGTAGTTCCGCTGCAGCTCGACCGTCGAGAGTTCAGGCTTGAAGTACGGATAGGCGGTGTCCTTGGCGGCGGTCATGCCACCACCCCATGACCGGTGACCTGTGCGTCAGTCCCAGGTGCTGTCGGTCGCGGGCTCGTGCAGCGAGGCTTCGAGCAGGCATTCGCAGGCCAACGCCACGCGATACAGCTCGTCGAGGAGTTCCAGCAGCGTGTCGTCCAGTTGGTCGCGGTCATGGAATGGCACTTGGAGTTCGAATCTTTTGCCGTCGCGGTCGATCTGGCGCATGCCGAATTTGGCGAGGTGCACCGTCTCGATCTGCTTGAATGCGCGTTCCGTGCCACGCCGCGATCCGCCGGGTTTGGTCAGCAGCAGGCGCAGGTGGATGGTGGCGACCTGGCGGTCCGCGGCCGGTGCCGTCTCTTCGACCGGCTGCGGGGCTTGCGGCGCGTGAGGCACCGGCGGGGCGCTGGCCGCCAGGCCGCGCTCGAATTTCGACTTCAGCGTGTCCTGCGACACGTCGACGTAGCGCAATGCGGAGCTGACGTCGCGCCAGCCCACGTGTTCCATGAGTTCCTTCAGGTCCCAGCCGTTGCCGCTGGCCCAGTTGGCGAAGCCGCGGCGCAGCGAGTGGCTGGAATAGCTGGCCGCCTCCTCGGCACCGGCCTCGTGCAGGATGCGCCGCAACAGCGGCAGCACTGCCTTGGGCATCATGTGCTCTTCCGAGACGTGGCCCCAGCGATCGATGCCCGGGAACGCCGGGCCTACTTTGCGGCCACTCAGATCTATCCAGTCCAAGTAGGCGTCCACCGGGCACAGCCGCGACAGCGCCGGGCAATGGAAGGCCCGGTCCTCGCCTTCGTCGGTGGTCTTGGTCTTGCGCGGCCGACACGTCAGCCCCTTGCCTCGATGGGCTTGGACCTCCTCGATGCGCATGCTGGCCAGCTCGTCGGATCGGAAGGCGCGCCAGAAGCCCAGCAGCAGCAACGCCCGGTCGCGGCTGCGGCGCAGCTCCTCTGTCTGGCGGCCGTGCTTGCGTGCCGAGGCCTGCGCCTTCAACAGCCAGTCGGACACTGCTTCCAGCACGTCGAGCTGCAGCGGCCGGGCCCGCTTCTGCGGCACCGCGTGCTTGGCCCGGATGCCGCGTAGCACCTTGTGCACCAGCGGCGACCGGGTGGGATCGGCAAAGCCGTTATCGGCATGCCAGCGCGCCAGCGCCGCCATGTGCAGGCGCAGCGTGCTGATCCGGTAGATCTCGGCGTGCTCGGCCAGGTAGCGCGCCACGGTGTCGGCGGTGGCTGGGAGCAGCCCCTTCCAGACTTCCTCGAAATTGCGCAGCGCAGCGGCATAGCTCCGGACCGTGTTGTCCCGGTCGGCCGCGAGGACGTACTGCTCGACGGTGGCGCTCATGGCGCCGGGCTCGCCATTTCCAATCGGCGGAAGGACTTCGGCGACGGCCGGCGCCGCGTGGCTGCCCGTTCCAGCGCTGCCAGGCGTGTCTCCGATGGTGCGAAGGCTTGGCTACCTTGCAGGCGATCCAGCGCGAACTCCACGAAGGCGCCGACCTGCGGCAGCGCCTCGACGCTGTGGTGGCACAGGAACAGGTGGGCCGAATCGACCCCGAGCGATGGCAGCGGCACGAGCGTGCCGTCCTCGATGTACGGCATCGCCGTCAGCGAGATCAGTTGCATCGCCAAGCGGCCAGACCTGGCGATCTGCAGTTCGAGTTGGTCGTCGTTGGTCGACAGCATCGGCTCGCGCTCCTTGCTGCCCGCCCGGACCTCAGGCACGGGCGCGCCTGCCTGGCGCGCGGCCAGGGTCTCTACCGAACGCGGCACGCCGTGCTTGGCGAGATAGCCCGGCGACGCGCAGTACAGGAGCAGCGCTTCCATCAGGAAGGTGCTGCTGACGTCTGGTTCCAGCATCACCCCGAAGCTGAAGCACACCTCGTCTTCCCCCTGAATCGCCGGCGTGGCCTGGTCGACGGACCTGACGTGCAGGTTCAGCTTGGGATGCAAGGCGCTGAAGGCGTCGACCACCGGTGCCAGGACGGTGGACACCACGATCCGCGGCGCCGCGATGGACAGGTGGCCAGTGAGCGGCTTGAACGAGACCTTGCGCACCGCGTCGAGCGCTGCGTTCATGGCTTCCAACGCTGGCCGGGACGCGTCCACGAGCACCTGACCCTCGGGCGTCAGCGCCAGCCGCCGGGTCGTGCGCTCCAGCAGCTTGACGCCGAGCTGCCGCTCCAGCTGCGCCAACGTCTTGCTCGCGGCCTGGGGCGTGATGCCCTGGTCGGCGGCGGCGTTGGTCAGGCTGCCGAGTTCGGCCGCCTTCAACAGCGTGGCAAGTGCTCTCAGTTCGCGCATAGGGGTTGGCATGCAAGCCATCTACAACACACGGTTGTAAAACATATGTATTTTGAACCGCACGTCTACTGGGGTCCGTTCTCCGTCGGCGCCCCGGCTTGGCGCGTGGACCTGATGCCCTTGCATCCCGGGCAGCGTTTTCTATAATCCAACTTAACGAACTTAACCAAGCTATCCGTTTTGACCTGGGACACCCTTCACCTGCTCGCTGCGCATGACGCCGGACTGGACTCAGTCATGGCGGAGATGCGCCAGCTGCGTCGGTACGGCCTGTCCGAGCGTGAGCGGCTCGCCGGCGCCGCCGGGTGGAACGAGGTGGTTCGCCATGCCCGCGAGATCCGAGGCCTCGGCCTGGATGACGGGATGTTGGAGGTGGTGCGCGAGGTGCAGCGCATCAAGGCGGCGACGATCTCGCTGCCGCCCCACTTCCTAAACGAGGTCAGCGCTGCGCTGGAACAGCAGCGTTGGCTGGCGGCCTACCGCGCTGCCACGCTGGAGCTGTTGACCGGCTGCCGGCGCTTCCTGCTGAGCCGACGGTTGCGCCTGCGCAACCTCGTCAGCCTGCTGGACACGTTCTACCGATCAGTGAGGTTGAGGCCGCCACGGCGGGTCCGAAGCATCTCGCTGGTCCGCCGGGCGCTCGGCTTTTTCAGCGCCGCGAAGGTTGATGGGCGGAATCTCCCATGAGGGTTCGATTAGCTAGTACGCCATGTGCGTCTCAAAGATGACCTATCCATCCACAACCTCCACGCGGCGCCCCGACGAGGCGCCTGGCGAACAAGCAACACCCTATGTCTCGGCCTCTGAAACCCAAGCTCTGCTTCGCAGCAGCCTGGCCGCGCGCAACGCGCGCGTGGAGGCTGCCGACATGGTGAACACCGATCAAGCGGCCAAGCTGGCCGGGACCACTCGAGTGACGATCAACGCATGGATTGCCAAGGGGCGCGCCATTGGCCTGCCCCGCATGCAACGCGGCTTCCGGCTGCCGGCATGGCAGTTCGAACCGACGCTGTGGGATGCGATCCCGAAGCTGTCCAAGGCGTTGGGCACCCTCGATGGCTGGACCCTGCTGGCGTTCCTGGAGACCCCGCACGGCGGCCTCTGCGGGGTCACCCCCCGTCAGGCGTTGGAACAGGGGCAGGCAGATCGGGTGTTGGCGTTGGCCAGCGCGGAGGGTCTCTGATCGCAAGAGCGGTGCGCACACCGCGGCCGTGCACAGCCTGATCGCCGACAGCGGCCCGCCCGTCTTGCTGCGCCAGTCCAAGTATTTGAACAACGTGGTCGAGCAGGACCACCGGGCCGTCAAACGCCGAACCCGACCGATGCTGGGCTTCAAACCCTTCTGTTCGGCGGCTAGGAGCATCGCCGGAATCAAGACCATGCACATGATCAAGAAGGGGCAGTTGGGCTGCCAACAAGGTCTGGTCGTGTCCAATGCCGACCGCTTCTTCAGCCTGGCGGTTCGATGAGCGGCCCGGCACCGCGCTCCGCTCCGACCGGCTCCCCTAAACGCGACAGAGCCCGGTGCGGCCAGTGCCCGCTGGCAAGTTCTCTTTCGGCCGGTGGCGGATGGTGCCGCGGAGTTGCGTATTCCTGGACAACACGACTCTCGCGAAGGACTGGCATGTCTCCCCGATTCCTCTGGCTGGCGGTCGCGGTCCTAACTTCCTCGCAGGCAGTAGCCGCCGAGCCGGCCGCACCGCCCGCAGCTCCACGCCGCATTCCCCTGGTACCCGGCCTGACGATCGTCACCGCCATCGAGCAACCCACCGGCGACTACGAGTCCATCAAGCGTGTGCTGGCGGTCGATGCCCAGAGCGTGCTGCTGCACTACTCGGCGCAGTTCGTTGCGCAGGACGCGCTGGGTGAGGTCGATCCCCAGGGGGTTTTGACACGGACCGAGGTGGACCGCCGCGTGCGTCGCGCGGACCTGGAGAGCTCGACCCTGTACCTGCAGCAGTTCGCCGAGCACATGCCGGTGCTGATCGCGGGCACCACGGCTCTCGGCACCTCGCGACAGGTGTTACGCAGCCTCAAGCGTGACGGGCGTAGCGAGATCACCGTGTTCCAGATGCCGCTCAAGGGCATCGGCCCGCCCAACCCGCTGGATCGGCAGCCCGGCGAGATGGACTTCAGGCTACCCGGCACCATCGAGCGGGTTTCACCTGCGCCCGTGATGCTGGACCTGATCGTCAACGACCGGCGTGTCCAACTGCCCGCCGTGCGCGCCAAGGGGATGCTGGCCATCGAAGACAGCGACTTCCACTTCCTGGATGACGAAACCAACCCGATCGCGCTGCGCTTCGAGATCGGCAAATCCAAGCTTCGTGTCATCCGCATCAATTTCCCGGTGTCCACCCCCGCCGGGGCAGGCGGCAACGAGCCTGCAACCGGCCCGAACCTGGAGCAGGCCCTGGCCCGCGAAGGACGCTTCGATACCTATGGGATCTATTTCGACTTCGGCAGCGCCTCTCTCAGGCCCGAGTCCGACCTGGCCCTGAAGGCCATTGCCGACGTCTTGAAGAAGAACCCCGCCTGGACTTTGCGCCTCGTGGGCCACACCGACGGCATCGGCACCGACGCCTACAACCTGGACTTGTCGCGCCGGCGCGCCGCGGCCGCACGCGATGCCTTGGTCACTCGCTATGGGGTAGCCCCTGCCCGGTTAGGCAGTGACGGCCTCGGCGCACGGCAGCCGAAGGGCCCCAACAACACGCTGGAAGGCCGGGCATTGAACCGGCGCGTCGAACTGGTACGAGGTGGTGCATGAAACCATTGATCAAACAAGGGCTACTGCTGGCGGCTCTGGTGGCCGCTTTTGCTCCGGCACAGGCCCAGTCCGGGTCGGCTGCAGAACACGAACCAGGCGCCCCCGTGCCCCTGGTGCTGAGTGTCGCTTCCGAGCGCGTGCCGCTGGGTATGCCCATCACACTCATGGGCAGCGGACCCGTGCTGGCCGACGCCCCCCCAAAGGTCAAGGTCATCCTGCCGGATGGCCGACAGGCGGAGGCCACAGTGACCGTGGTCGCGCCGGGCCGCTTCGAGCTGAGCTGGCGGGACACCCAGCGGCAGGGCCGCTACAGCTTCGAGCTGAGCCTGGCAGGTCAGCCGCAGACTGCCCAAGCCGAGGTGGAGGTGGTCACTGCCGTTGCTGCGCTGGCCGACGCTCGCGCGGCGTTGGACGGTGCAGTGGAAGCAGCCGAGAAGGGCCTGCGCGCGCTGGACCAGCGCCTAGCGAAGCTGCCGCCGTCGCCAGCACGCGACGCCGGGCGCGCCAAGCTAAAGGCCTACAGCGATGGCACGGCGGTGCATCATGCCCACCTGCGCCAGACGCTGGAGCGGCTCGACGGCCTGGCCAAGGCCGGCAAGGACATGCCGGTGAGCCTGGGCGCTCTCGGCCGTCGACTACAGCCATCGCTGGCCCTCACGCGCGAGCGCCGCGGCATCATCGAAGCCCAGCTGGCGCGCAGCGCGCAGGACGACATCCTCTGCGAGCAGATGGAGCGCGTCACCGAGGGCCTGAACTTGGCCAGTGCGCTGCTGAACCTGGTGGCCGAGCCGCTGGGCATCCTGGTCAATTTCGCGAAGGACATGGATTCGGGCGCACTGGCCAGCTGGGCCAGCAGCGACCCCGAGAAGCAGTTCATCGACAAGGAGATCGCCAAGAACCTGGGGGCTGCCGAGCCGGTGCTGAAGGCCACCGCCCGTGGCTTGCGCGAGACCGCAAGCGTGGCGCGCGACGAAGCGATCAAGAGCCTGCCCGGTCTGGCCGCAGATGCCTCGGCCTATCTGACGCAGCAGCTCTTCGGCCGCTACTGCGAGCGCTTCGAGGGACCCATGCAAGCCTCGATGGACGCCAGCTTCTTCAACACCTCGATCGAGCTCGGCAAGCAGAAGTGGTGGAGCTACAAGCTGCAGATCGAGGGCAAGCTGACGCTGCGCTATGCCAAGCAGGCCGCCGGCATGCCGGTGCGGCTGAAGGGAGAGTTCATCGGCCAGGCCACCCAATTCGATACCAAGGAGAACGCGCTGGCCGTCCTGTTCCCCAAGCTGGCCAGCAGCACCGTCAAGGTGGCCAAGGTGGTGGACCCGATCGGCGTGCCCTATGTCTTTCGCCCCGAGGGCGAAGGCAAGGTCCTGTCAACCACGGCCGTGCCCAACAGCTTCTTCATTCCGGTGGAGGGGGACCTGATCGAAACGCGCCAGGGTCCCAAGGGCGAGACCGCCGGCGCCACCCTCAAGCTGCGCATGCAGCCCGCCACGGTGGATTTCGACGCCAGCGCGCACGTGGTCTATCTCATGGTGTCGCCGCTTACCCAGGGCATCCCCACCTGGACCTCGTTCTCGCTGCCTTTCAAGTCCGCCCACTTCCTGCTTAAGCGGGCCATGAACGGCGAGTCGGTGGTGCTCAAGGTGGACCGCCAGGGCGACAAGCTCCTGGCCAGCCAGGTGTTCAAGAACGAGCGGGGCGGTGACGATGCCAAGGCGCAGTACCGCTTGAACCTGAAGGTCTGCAACCCCGGCTGCTGAGCGCAGCCGCAGGCCGGGGCCCGACGGGGCCCGGCGTTCAGTTGATGCCCGCGGTGAACGGCACGCCGGCCGGCCCGGACACGAAGAAGCGCAGCATGTAGGTGGCGTAGAACATGCCCGTGCCATCGCCCAGCGACCCCCAATCGACGTGGACGATTTGCTGGTCACCTTGCGGCGCCAGCGATGTGGGCGTCGCGGCACCGCCGGTCAGCCGGGTTTCGATGTGATCCAGCTCCCAGGCGCGTCCCACGCTGAGCCGCCAGCTGTCGCGGCCGTGTTGCGCGTCTCCCCCCCGGTGCGAGCCCGCCGCCCAGCGCGCGCCGAGCAGGCTTTGCTGCCAGCATTCGGAAGGCTGCGGGTGCGCGCATTCCACGTTGCTCACCAGTGCGTCGGGCAACTCCACCGTTTCACGCCGTGCCTGGAAGAAGCCGGGCTGCTCCTTCGACGGCGTACCGGCGGCCGGGACCAGTTGCATGCGAATGTCCTGGTCGACCACGCCGCGCAGCTCGGCCGGCACCATGGCGATCACCAGATCCGGTGCCCACTCTTCGACGGTCAACTTCACCATGCCGCCGGGGAACTGGCCCAGCATGCGCATCTCGCCGCGCCGGCTGCCCAGGTCGCAGCCACGCATGGACACCCGGCCGCCGGGCGTAATCGCCCCCTTGGGCGCGCTCGCGTTGCCGGGGATGCACGTCACCGCCGCAGGGGCCAATCCCGGCGCGGCGATCTTCACGCTATCGCCCGCGCCCGGCAACGCGATCTTCTCCGCCTGCGGCACGGGGTAGCGGGGCTGCGGCAGCCCGGCGGTCCGCGCCGGCATCGCATGGGCCTCGGCCAGGGTCTGCGCATTGGTCGCCGCGAGCGCCGCGCCGGCCGGCGGCCGCGCGCGCGAGGCGGGCACGTGGACGAGCTTGACCGGTGCTTTCGCCATCGCTGCGGCATCGGGCCGGGCCAGCTTGGCGCTGGACCCCGCTGAGAGCGATGCCGCACCCTGCGGCAGGGGCAGGGGCGGTGTCGGGGAGGCCGGCCTCAGCGGAACCACGGAGGGCGATGTGGCAGGCATCGCCGCTTGCGGCGTCACAGGCGCCAACGCGGGCGGCGTTGCCGGGATTGCCGACAGCGTCGGCGAGTGCGAGGCCAGCGGCGCACTCGCCGCCGCGCCCCAGCCGATGGCGCGGCCCGTCGGGGCCGTGGCCGTTTGCGCGGCGACGATCGGCGCGCTGCAGGCCATGGCCAGCGCAGCCAAGTGTTGGGCGTGGGGTGGGCATCGATGTTTCATGGCGTTCCTTTCAACAGGGTTTGCAGGGTGGAGAGGGCGGCGCCATCGACGGCGCCCTTGGGGCCGGGCGGCTTCACAGCTTCGCCAAACAAGTAGGCGTGGGTCGCGACCACGCGCTTGGCGTTGGCCGGGGCTTTCGGCGAGCTGCCAGGCTTGCCCTTGCGCCAGCCGGCGTCCAGCAGCACGTCGACGTCGGATTCCGGCTCGTCGCTGGTGGCGCGCAGCGGCAAGCCGCTGGCCTTGTCCACCCACAGCTTGAAGCGCACTTCGCCCCGCCCCAGATCGCCACTGGCGGCAAACACCTGGGCGTCTTTGCCGGCCAGGCGTTCGTCGCCCAGCCGCTTGCAGCCCTGCTCGACGAGGAAGGGGCCGAGATCGCTGGCCAGCAGGCGCATCTCGGGTGAGTCCAGCGGTGTCTGCGAGAAGCTTGCGCGGATCGCGTTGTTGTACTGCACCTGACCGATGACGATGCTGTGCATCAGCGTCTGCTTCATGCCCATCTTCAGCGCTTCGGGGTCGAGCGGCGCGTCGATGGCGGCGTGCAGGCGCGACTGGGCGAGCGCGGCCTGGGCCGCCCGGGCAGGCACGGCGCAGGCGGGGTCTGCCGCCAGCGCCTTGCCTGCCGCCAGCCCCAGCAGGGCCAGCACCAGCGGTGAAAGCATTGATGCCATGAATGTCCTCCTCCTGGTCAGAAGCGCGCGGCGAGCTGCGCTACGGCGTCGTTGATCAGGCCGCGCAGTGCTTGGTCGAGGCTGTCCCTGCGGCTGGTCTGCAGGTTCACGTCGGGCACCAGCGGGCTCGTGCTCTTGCCATTCATCGCCCGCACGGTCTGTACGAGCGAGGTGATGCCAGACACCTGCGCGGCGCTGCTCTTCAGAGGCCGCCGCAGCGAGATGGCGTCGCGCACCTCGCCGCTAGCGGCGTCGACGATGCGCACGTCGATGCCCAGCGAGTCAGTGCCGCTACCGCCGCCAAGCTGCATGCCACCGACATTGACGCCGCCCTGGTTTTGCCGGTCCCCAGCGCTTAGCTCAGTGATGCTGGCCTCGAAGATGTAGTCGGCCGCCCGCAAAGGTGCCTGTGCGCTTTGGCCGGTGCTCTGGCCGGCTGCGTTGAGCTGCTTTTCGCGGATCACGCCTTCGTTCAGGCGCGCACGCTCTACGAGTGCGAAGCGGCCCTGTGCCGCCAGCGCGGTTTTGAACATGTCGGTGGCGCCGCGCGATCCGATCTCGGGGACGCCGCTGTGAAACTCGTAGATCGTCACCGCGACCCGCTCGCCGTGCGAGGGCAGCCGTGCCGGGGCCGCCCCCTTGCTGAGGCTGGCCACACGGCCGTGGGCGGGCCCTGCGGCCGGACCCATGGCCGTGCACGCGGACAAGATCATCAGGGCCGCACAAGCAGGCGCGCAGAGAAGCGACGTCAGGGGTTTGTTCATTCAAGGCTCCGGTGAGGGGATAGGCGGGCAAGCAGCAGCTGCGGCAGCTGCGGCAACATCCAGATCAACACGAGAAACAGCGGCAGGGTGAAGTGCATGTCGACGGCGAAGTCGACCACTAGGCTGGCCAGGAAAGGCATCACGCGGTGCAGCGGTACGCTGGACTCGTCGATGCCGACCCGGCCGAGCAGACAGTGCGCGCCCGGCGCGTCGTCGCGCGGTCCATACACCGCCACGCCGCGGTAGGCCAGGCCGCGCTCCGCCGCATGGGCCGTGCAGGCCGGCACCACGACGCTGCGCTCTACCACCTGGTCGAGGACGAAGGCCACCGCGTAGGCCAGCAGGCCCGCGACCGCAATGCGGGCAAGACCCTGGCCGCCGCGCCAACGCAAGGCAGGCGCGCTCATGGGGCCACCGCCTTCCAGATCCGACCGAGGCCGCCGGTGAACTGGGTCCACACGCTCAACAGCGTGCTGGCGCCGTTCGCGGCCACTTGCGGGGCATAGCGTGTGTCGTCCGTTCCGTCGTCGATGCGTGCCGGCTCGCCCAGCCAGCCCGCCGTGCCGACGAGGGTGCGCGAGAACACGTGCGGGTTCGCGGCCGATCCGCGCCAGACCACGGTGGCCCGCCCTGGCTGTCGACGGCGATCTGCGGTTCGCTGTTCTGCAGCAGGGCCTCGGTCGAGGCTTGCAGCTCGCTGCCCCAGGTGTCGGTTGCGATGTCGTAGCCGCGCACGAAGACCTGGCTCCACGAAGTCGTTGCATCGCCCCAGGCGAGCCAGGCCTGGCCCGCGGTGTTCATGGCCAGCGACGGTTGGTTGAACTGCCGTGCCTCGCCCTGCGCGGTGATGCCCACGCCGGTCGACCAGCCGCCGCCGGCCGCGCCAGCGCTGCTCCACAGGCTGCGCAAGGGGCCTTCGTTCTGCTGCCAGACCACCAGCGCGCGGCCATCGGCGGCCACGGCCACGCGGGGGGCGGTGGACAGCACCGTGCTGCGCCCACCGTCCACGGTCAGCCGCTGGGGCGCCTGCCACACGGACGTGCCCACTCGCCGGCTGGCCAGCACCTGCGGCGCGCCGCTGTCTGCCGCCTGCTCCCAGGCCAGCACCGTGGCGCCGCCAGCCCCGGTGGCAATGACGGGGTGGTCGACGTCGCCATCGGCCGCTTCCGCCGCCACGGCGGCCGACCAGGTGGTGCCGTTGCCTTCGGCGACCACGAGGTTGCGCTGGGCGGACACGTCGCCCGCGGCGGGCACGTACTCTCGCCAGGCCAGGATGGCGATGCCGCCGGGGGCCACGGTCAGCGCGTAGCCATCCAGCGCCTCGCGACTGGCGGGCAGCTTGCCGCCAGCCGTCCAGAGCACCGAGCCATCGCCCTGCCGCGTGCCGCGGGCTGACCACATCGCGTGTGTCTGGCCGAGCTGCCCGTCGGTGTCGGCATCACGCCAGGCGACCACGGCGTTGCCGGCGTCGTCGATGCCCACCAGCGGCGCGGCGACGTCGCCGATGCTGGTGCGGATCACGTGCGGCGGGCTCCAGACGCCGGCGTGGTAGCAGCTGCCCACGATCGCACCCGAGGCGCGTGAGTCGACCCGTTGCGGCCACACTGCGACGGCATCGCCGGCGGCGTTGACGGCGAGTTGGGGCCGGGCGTCGATGGGCACCGGACCTTCGCCGAGCACGCTTGCCGCGGCCCACTCCGGCGGCGGCGGCGGCGGAG
>Ga0194137_10000117_pt1 | contig 51356 bp, 65 predicted proteins | sample TARM_MetaG_T3_14_FD_134025 | JGI IMG/M metagenome (GOLD analysis project Ga0194137, IMG submission 134025) | Freshwater microbial communities from Pennsylvania, USA, analyzing microbe dynamics in response to fracking - TARM_MetaG_T3_14 (version 2) | ecosystem: Environmental > Aquatic >...
AGGGCGTCGACGCCCTCATGGGTCACGCTGGCGGTGATGGCCGATCCGCCCGGCAAGGTCAGCACGACGAGCGACGAGATCGCGCCCTTCTCGACGCGCGAGACCGTGCCCGCGAGCTGGTTGCGGGCCGACAGCTGATAACCAGCAAAGTCGGTCACCAGCACCACGGCCGAGGCCTTGATGAGGGCGATGGCGTCCTGCCCCACGGCGAGTTTGAGGCGCAGGGCGGCGGCACGAGTCATCGTCGCGACGATGTCCAGTCCGCCCTTGAGCGTGATCGTCGCCTGGGCCGAGACGGGCCCGGTCTCGACGGCACTGAGGGTGCCCGCGAACTGATTGCGTGCGGTGGTCTTCATTGACATTCTCCTGAGAAGCCCCGACAGCGTCGGGTGTTGGGCCAATCGGTCTTCCTGCATGCGCAAGAAGTGCTGATGTGCTTGCTGCAGCTCGCGCCACGCCTGGAGCAGGTCCAAGGCAGCGCGGGTGAGTTGCGTGCCGCCGCCGCCGATGCCGCCGGTGGCGGTCGTGAGCAGCGCCTCGTGGGCGAGGTTGCCGGCTGCCTCCAGCATCAGCCAGGCGCCCCGGTAGCTCAGGCCGGTGGTGCGCGCGGCGCGGTTGATGGAGCCGGTGGCTTCGATGGCCGCCAGCAATGCAAAAAGGCGGGCGTCCAGCCGGCCGGCCAGCCGCAGCTCGCCTTGCAACAGTGATCCCTGCGCACGCACGCGGCGCCTACTCCAGCAAGGCCACGGTCTTGACCTGGGCCCACACGGGCATGCCGGGCTGCAGTGCCAGCGCCTGTGCCGAGCGCCAGCTCAAGCGCGCGACGATGGCGCTGGCCCTGACGCGCACACGCACCAGGGCGAGTGCGGGGTGGGTGGCGTCGTCGGCCAGCGCCTCCACCGTGCCTTGCAGCTGGTTGGCAATGCTGGTGTCGGTTTGCGCCGAGCGCGTCAGGCTCACGTCGCGCGCGAGCACTCGCACCCGCACCACTCGGCCCAGCGGCAGGCCGGGGTCGCGCGACCAGAGGCTGCAATCGACGGCGCCATCGGCCGCGTGCACGTCGAGCCTGGCAAGCCGCCACGGGGCGTCGCGCGCGCCGATCCGCCCCGTCAGCACCACGCTGGCCTCCTCGCCCACGGGCAGCGGCAGGTCGAGCCGTCCGAGCAGCTGCGCCAGCGGCCCGGCGGCAAGCACCCGGCCGGCGTCCATCAGTACCAGGTGGTCGGCCAGTTGTGCCACCTCCTCGATGGCGTGGCTCACGTAGACGATGGGCAGCCGCAGCTCGGCCTGTAGGCGGTCGAGGTAGGGCAGCACCTCGGCTTTGCGCCCGGCATCGAGCGCCGCGAGCGGCTCGTCCATCAGCAGCAGGCGCGGTTGCGTTGCCAGTGCACGGGCGATGGCCACGCGCTGGCGCTCACCGCCCGACAGCGTGGCCGTGCGCCGCGCCAGCAGCGGCGCTATGCCCAGCAGCTCGATCACCTGCGCCAGGTCCACGGCATGGCCGTCGGCGGGGGCCGTGTGGCCGGCCCGCTTGCGGCCGTAGTCGAGGTTGCCGCGCACGTTCAGGTGTGGAAACAGCGCCGCCTCCTGGATCACGTAGCCGAGCGCGCGCTCGTGAGTCGGCACGAAGCGGGCACAGGCGTCGTTCTGCCAGATCTCATCGCCCAGCGCCACGCGGCCGCGCGCGCGCACCAGCCCGGCAAGCGCGCGCAGCACCGTCGTCTTGCCACAGCCCGACGCGCCGAACAGCACGCTGACGCCACGGCCCGGCAGGGCCAGGTCCACGTCGAGCGTGAAGGCACCCCGCGCGAGTTGCAGGCGGGCTTGGATCATGGCTGTGCGCCGGCCCATCCGCCCCGCTCGGCGCGGGGCCGGTTGACGATGTACAGCGACATCAGCACCAGCAGCGCGAATGCCACCATGCCGGCCGCCAGCCGGTGCGCGTCGTCGAACTCCGAGGCCTCGACATGGTCGTAGATCGCCACCGACAGCACCCGCGTGCGGTCCGGGATGTTGCCGCCGATCATCAGCACCACGCCGAACTCGCCCACCGTGTGCGCAAAGCCGAGCACGCTGGCCGTCACGAAGCCGGGCCGGGCCAGCGGCAGCGCGATGCTGAAGAAGCGGTCCAGCGGCCGGGCGCGCAGCGTGGCGGCGGCTTCGAGCAGCGGCTCGGCGATGCCCTCGAAGGCCTGCTGCAAGGGCTGCACGACGAAGGGCAGGGAGTACAGCACCGAGCCGACCACCAGCCCGGCAAACGTGAAGGGCAGGCGGCCCAGCCCGAGCGCTTGCGTGAGCTGGCCCACGGCGCCCTGCGGCCCCATCGCAAGCAGCAGATAGAAGCCCAGCACCGACGGCGGCAACACCAGCGGCATGGCCACCAGCGACGCCCACAGCGGTTTGAGCCGCGAGCGGCTGCGCGCCAGCCGCCAGGCCAGCGGCGTGCCCACCAGCAGCAGCAGCACGGTGGTGATGAAGGCCAGCGCCGCGGTGATCCGCACGGCGCTCCAGTCGGCGGCACTCATCGCTTCAGCACCTCAAAGGCCATAGCCGTAGGCCTGGATCACGCGGCGGGCCTCATCGCTCTTCAGGTAGGCCAGGAGCGCGATGGCGGCCGCGCTCTTCTCACCCACCTTGAGCAGCACCGCATCCTGCCGGATCTCGCCGTGAAGCGCCTGTGGCACCCGCCAGTACGAGCCGACGACCGGCTTGCCCGGCACTAGCACCTGCGACAGCGCCACAAAGCCGATCTCGGCATTGCCCGTGAGCACAAACTGGTAGGTCTGCGCAATGGTCTCGCCGGTGACGATCTTGGGAAGCACGGCGTCTAGCAGCCCGCGCGCCTTGAGCACCTCCATCCCTGCCTGGCCGTAGGGCGCCAGCTTGGGGTTGGCCAGCGCGAGGTGCTTGAAGCCGCTGGACGCGAGCACGGCGCCCTGGTCGTCCACCACACCGGGTTGCGCGCTCCACAGCACCAGCCTGCCGATGGCGTAGGTGAAGTTGCTGCCGGCCACGGCGAGGCCCTCTTTGACGAGCCGGGCGGGTGTCTCGTCGTCGGCGGCCACCAGCACTTCGAAGGGCGCGCCGGCCACGATCTGGCTGTAGAACTTGGCCGTGGCCCCGACGCTGGGCTTGAGCGTGTGCCCGGTGGCGGCGGTGAAGCCCTCGCCGATCTTCGCCAACGGGCCGGCGAAGTTCGCCGCAACCGCGACCTGAACCTCGCCCGCACGGGCCATCGAGCCAAACATGACGCTGCTCATCAGCAGCGCACAACAGGAACGGCGTGAAGCTTTCATTGGGAATCCCGGTTCATAACGATGCACAAAAGAAGAGGCAGGTGGCGCTCACCCTCTCAGGCCTCGGGCCCGAAGCACACTGGCCGGTCGGTGCAGACGGCGCAGCTCGGCGCCTTGCAGATGAAGAGCTCCTCGCGTTCGCACAGCTGCTTGTAGAGGAACTTCTTCCACTTCATGTCCTGGCTGTTCCTGGCCGCCAGCGCCGGGAACCAGTGCTCGAACAGCGCCGAGAGTTCACGCCGGGACGGCAGCCCCAGGTCCTGCCACAGGTGCTGGTCGCCGAGGCAGGCAACGGCAATCTGCTCGGCCACTTGGTTGCGCTCGGGATGGTCAGCGGTCGACGGGTCGGCATGCGCGAGCAGCAGGGCGACGAGATCGACCACCTCGTCGCCGCGGGCCGCGCGCCGAGAGCGCGCCAAGACACTCGGGGTGCCCGCAAAGGCCGGTGCCAGCGTGCAGTCCATGGCGTCAGGCCGCCGCCGCCGCGTGCGTGTAGCACTTCTTCGGGCAGATCTTGGCGCAGGCGGTGCAGCCGATGCACAAGTCCTGGTGGGCGATGGTCATGACCTTCTTTTCGTACTCCTCGTCCTCGTCGCCGTCGGGGTCGAGGGCGATGCGCTCGCCCTCATCGTTCAGGCCGACGAGCTCCAGCACGCCGCGCGGGCAGACGCGAAAGCAGCGCCCGCAGCCGATGCACTTCTCCTCGTTGAGCGCCTGCACGAAGGTGGGCGTCCAGGTCTTGCCCGAGGGCATGGTGATCTCGAACATGGCCATGGCGATCACACCGGTTGAGCCGCCGCGAGGCGTTGGCGGGCGTCCATCAGCGCGAGATGGGCCTGGTGGGCCTGAGCGGCGACCTCGGGGATGCGCTCCCAGTTCGTCGGCAGTTCCTCCGACAGGTCATGCAAGTCCATCTTGGCCTGCGTGGCGCGGGCGTTGAGCCTCTTGAGCTCGGCCTTGAGTGCTTCGATGTCGCTCATGGCTCAACCCCAGTTCGCCACGTCGGGGAAGCGCTCGATCATCGAGACGGCGTCGCCCACGTGCTTGTTGCCCGCCTCGGCCAGCTTGGCAAGGCTCGGGAAGCCGAAGCGGTGCACGTCGCGCAGGTTGCGGTTGACGACGATCAACCGGCCTGTGATGAGCACCGCGCGGCCGAAGCCCTCGTGGCTCATCTTCATCATCGGCGTGACCATGCACTTGGTGGCCCGCTCGATCGACAGGCAGATGGCGTTGTGGAACAGGTCGAGCCGCCACAACGTGTCCGGGTCGGGGTCGCCCATCAACGGCAAGGCCTTGCGGGCCTCGGCATCCAGGATGTAGGGTTCCAGCAGCTTGGCGTCGCTCTTGCCCTCCCAGGTGCCGTGCGTGTCCTGTGCGCGGATCTGTTTGACCAGCTCGCGCACGAAACCGTCCTCCATCAATGCTTCGTCGGTCGGTGCCTCGGCCACTGATGCTTCCGTCATGACTTCACCTCGTCGTCTTCCTCAAAGTCCACCGACTTGCCCTGGTCTTTCAGCAGCGCCTTGCGCAGCCACGGTGGCGGCGTGCCCTTGAGCACCTCCTGCAGCTTGTCCAGGATGTCGAGAATGGGTTCGGGCTGCGCCACCTTGATCGGGTGGATCTTGTGGGCCACGACGCGCGCAGCCGCCGAGCCGCCGATGGCCGCCACGTAGACGATGGCGCAGTCGCGGATGGCGTCGAGCTTGGGCGCGAGCTTGTCCTCGTTGCCGTCTTCGGCGAGGTCTTCGCCGAAGCCGAAGTCGTGAACGAACTGGTAGCCCGCAGGCGTGACCTCATACACCGCCAGGTGCTTGGCCCAGCCGAAGTGCGCGTCGACGCGCTGCTGGTCCTGTGTGGCGAAGGCGATTTTCATCAGTGGCTCCTTCAGTGGACGGGATTCAGGCGTTCGCCGCAGCCAGGCTCCATGACGGCGAGCAGTGGGCTCACGGCGGACAGCGGCTGCGCCGCCGCCAGCGCTGCGGCGGGCAGCGGCCAGTCGTCAGGGCCGTGGTGCGGGATCTGCTCGATCAGCACATTGCCCACCTCGTAGACGAAGTGGCGTGTGCCGCGGTAGCCGACATAGACCTTGTGGGCATTGCCGATGCGGTCGAACATCGGGATGCCGATACGCAGCAGCGGCTTGCCCAGGCGCTCGGCCGCCTGGCGGCCGTGCGAATGCGTCATCAGCAGTTCGCAGCCAGTGGCCAGCGCGGCGGCCTCGAAGTCTTCCAGATCGCCGATGACGACCTCGCTACAGGGCATGCGTTCGAGCAGTGGCGACTTGGTGGTCGTCACCGCCACGGCGATCTCGGCGCCCATCTCGTGCAGCATCATGCCGGCTGCCCACAGCAGGTCGGGCTCGGCTCCGAGCGCCACCTTGACGTTGCCGAAATGAAAGTGCCCGTCCAGCATCGCGTCGACGAGCTGGCTGCGCTGGCGGCGCAGCTTGTCCGGCACCGCGCGGCCGGAGAGCTCGGACAGCTTCTGCACGAAGGCGTCGGTCGCGGTCAGCCCGGTGAGCCGGTCGAACAGCGTGAAGGGCAGGCCGCAGCGCGCCAGCAAGGCCTCGGCGGCGGGCCGCATCTGCTCGCCGATGGCCAGCACGTGGCAAGCACCGCCCAGGCCCCGCAGCTCCGCCAAGGTGGTGCCGCCGAGCGTGGTGCCCAGCCAGTCGTCGGGGATGTGGCCGTCGAGCGAGCCCGAGAGGTCGGGCGCGAACACCGGGGCCAGGCCGAAGCACTCGATCAGCTCACGCAGCTCGTCGATGTCGCCTGGCGTAAGGTGGCAGCCCGGCAGCACTACGACGCGCTCGGCGCTGCGTTCGGCCTGCGGTGCGGGCAGCTCGCTCACCAGCTTGGCCACCGCCTTGGCCCAGCCGTCCTGAAAGGCCCCCGCGTAGTCGGGTGTACTGACGTAAACGATCGCGGTGTCGGCCAGTTCCGGGTGCTTCTGCCGCGCCAGCTCGATATAGCCCTCGACGTCGTCGCCCTTGGTCTCGGTGAGGCCGGTGGAGCAGATGGCGATCAGCTGCGGTTTGGCGCGTGCGCGGATGTTGAGCAGCGCCTTCTCGACGTTGTCGTAGCCGCCCATGATGGTGGTGGCCTCGTTCATCGCCGTGGTCTGCAGCGGGATGGCCTCCTTGAAGTGGCGCACCAGCACGACCAGGCCAAACGAGGTGCAGCCTTGCGAGCCATGCATCACCGGCATGGTCGAGCCCAGCCCCATGAAGGCGAAGGCCGCGCCCAGTGGCTGGCTCATCTTCAGCGGGTTGACGGCCGCAGCCTTCTTGCTCTCGATGACGTGGGCCATGGTCGTTCTCGTTGGAGGCGGGGGTCAGGCGGGCTGCGCTTCGGCAGCGAGCTGGGCGGCGCTCTGCTCGACGAGCAGCGTGTCGGCCGCGTCCCAAGGCGCGGGTGTGCGCACCTGCTGCCACATCGGGTTGAAGAGGGCCTTGTCGATCTCCGCGACCATGGTGACCATGCCCTCGTAGCCCGCGAACGCGTGGTGGCGCTCCTGGTTGATGTCCATCCAGGGCATGCGGGCCTTGAGCGCGATGAACTGGCTGCGCCCGCCGCTGAGCATGATGTCGGCCTTGGCGTCGCGCAACATCGCGTACATCTGGCGCGGGGTCATGTCGTCGATCATGTGGGCGTCGTCGCCCATGATCTCCTTGATCCTTTCCTTGTCTTCCCTGGTGCTCTTCTTGACGCTGGTGCCCACCACTTCAAGCCCGGCCTCCTGCAGCGCCGCGACGACTGACCAGCTCTTCACACCGCCCGTGATCAGCAGCACTTTCTTGCCGCTGAGCCGCTGCTTGTAGGCGCGGATACGCTCGAAGGCGCGGGCTTCCTCCACCGCAATCAGCGCCTCAGTGCGATCGCGCAGATCGGGCGGCGCACCGCGCTCGATCAGCAGCCGCGCAATCTCGCGCAGTGTCTCGCTCATGTCCCCGATGCCGTAGAACGAGCCCTCGAAATACGGGATGCCCCAGCGCTGCTGCATCTTGGTGGCGATGTTGATCATCGACTTGGAGCAGACCATCATGTTGGCCTTGGCCCGGTGGGCGCTCGCCACCTCACGGTAGCGGCCGTCGCCCGAGATGCAGCTCAGGATGCGCACGCCCAAGGCGTCGAGCAGTGGCTTGACCTGCCACAGCTCGCCCGACAGGTTGTATTCGCCGATGATGTTGATGTCGTAGGGCGTGGTGAGGTCGGGCTCGACAGTGCCGATGACGTAGTCGAGCAGGGCCTCGGCGCCCAGCTTGTTGCCCAGGTTCTTCGGGCCCGCAAAACCGGGCGCGTTGACGGGGATCACCGGCTTGCCGAACTTCTCGGTCGCACGCTTGCACACGGCCTCGATGTCGTCGCCGATCAGGCCGGTTACGCAGGTCTGGTAGACGAACACCGCCGCCGGGTTCTGCTTGTCCAGGGTCTCGCGGATGGCCTTGAACAGGCGCTTCTCGGCGCCGTAGACCACGTCGAGCTCGTTGATGTCGGTGGTGATGCCGGTGCGGTAGAGCGTGGAGCCCGACGAGGCGCTGTGCCGGTTGTCCCAGGAGTTGCCCTCGCAGGCGATCGGGCCGTGCACGAGGTGGGCCACGTCGACGATGGGTTGCAGCGCGATCTTGGCGCCGTCGAAGGCGCAGCCCCCGGCGGCCGCGCCGGGCACCAGCTGCTTGGTGCAGCCCTTCTTGCGCTCCTTCTCGCTCTTGCCCTGGTTCTTGTCGCAACCGGGCTCGTCGAAGACATCGGCGATCTTGGCCTTCAGCGATGTGGACATATGGGGCTCCGGGCAGTGGGCGAACACCCAGGTCATTGCAGGATCGATGCCAGCTCGCGGCTCAATGAAATCAAGGGCTTGCGGCGCTGCCTGGATGCCTGGCCATGGCGGCTTTGCGACAAACGCGACGCCGCGCCGACGGCTCACAGATCGTCGGCCAGCACCTCGAGTGCGATCAGCTGCTCACGCAGGGCCCAGCGCGCACGCCAGCCGCCTTGCTGCCAGGCTGGGTCGTCGGCGCGCTCGAAGGCCGCCGTGGCCTCGGCCTCGGTCCAGTAGATGCGGCAGTCGCCACGCGCCCGCAGGGCCGCCGCGCTGGCGTCGGCCGCGCTGATGACCTCGGCGCGGTAGCAGCCGGGCTCCAGCAGGTGGTCGGCGCGGTACAGCGGCGTGTCCCAGCCGTGGGCGGCGGCCATGGCACTGAGGCCGGGGAAGCGCACCGCGACGTCCGTCGCTCGCGGCTCGCCGCCGAGCAGCTCCAGCAGCTCGCGGGCACTGGCGCAGTCGTGCACCCCCCAGGCGGGGAGTGGGTCGGTCGCCACGACCTTGGCCAGCAGGTCGGCGTCGTCATAGGCGAACCAGCAGCGCGGTGCCGCGAGCACGGGCATCTCGACGACGAAGATCATCGCGGGCCGCCGTTCATTCGGCGCCGTCGGCAAACACCTTCTGCCACATGGCGCGTCGCAGCCGCTCGGTGACGGCCTGGCGTGAGCCGTCGAAGTTGTCGTTGACGCGCCGCATCGCGGCCTGCGCCACCGAGGTCTCGGCCATCGTCAGCGGCAGGCGCCCGGCCATGTGGGTGGCCTTGGGCTGCACCTTGAGGATGGCTTGGCGGTTGGGGTGCTCGTCCAGCGCGACGAGATGATCGGCCTCGGGCTGCCCGTCCAGGCAGACGCGCCCGCCGATCACCTCGACCTTGCGGTCGTCCAGCGTGTGCTTGATGTAGACGGGTGTCATGTCCATGGCGGGCCTTTCGGGGGTCATGCCGGGCAAGCGGCGAGCAGCTTCTCAAGCTGGCGAACGTGGTCGGCCTCTTCGTCGGCGAAGGTGCCCGCCAGCGCGCGCAGCTCTGCATCAGGTGTCGAGGCGGCGACCGCCGCGTAGTAGGCGTGGCCGCGCCGCTCGCCGTCGAGCGCGAGCTCGAGCGCGGCGCGCGCATCCATCTGCGAGTCCACGCCGGCCCAGGCGGCCGCCTCGGGCGAGGTGCCATCCGGCCACTCGAACTCGTCGGCGGCCAGGGGCGGTAGATCGCGGAATCCCGCGCGGGCGTTGGCTTCCTCCAGGTGCAGGCGCGAGTAGTGCGCCATGCGCGTGAAGAACGCCTTCAGCTCGCGCCGGCCGTCGGTCAGCATCGCGCTGGCCAGCTCTTCATAGCGCCGCGCTGCCTCGCGCTCCAAGCGCACGGCGTGGGCCAGGAAGCGCTCGACCTCGTTCATTCGAAGGTCACCAGGATGTCTTCGTTGCGCACGATGAACTGGCAGGCCAGGCGCCAGGGCGGCGGGACGTCGCGCGTCTCAGCGGCTTCGATCTCGGCCTTGGTGATCTTGCCGGCAAAGCGCAGCACGGTCTTTTCCTTCTCGGTCAGCGCCACGCCGATGGGCGCGTTCCTTGACAGCACGCTGACCTTCAGCAGGCAGGACCCGCACTCACCGTTCTGGCATTCGAAGTCGAGCGGAAGCTTGTGGGCCTGGGCCACCGACAGCAGGGTCTGGGTGTCGCCGGCCACCGCGTAGACCGTCAGATCCTTCGACATGCGCGGCGAGGAGAACGTGACGTTGGCCATGAGGGTCTTCTCTTGGGAGTTTCCAGGGGGAGCATGGCCCGGGACCGTGGCCCCGGGCCGCGCGCCGATCAGCGGATGATGTCGAAGCTGTAGTCGGTCTTCGCCGGCACGATGGTGTTGGCATCGAGCGTCTCGAAGAACTCGTCGAGCAGCATCGTCAGCAGCCACAGGGCGCCGCCATAGCCCCAGGTCGGGAAGCGGTGGTAGTGGTGGCGGTCGAAGATTGGGAACACCAGCCGGATCAGCGGTGCGCCGGTGTCGCGCTCCAGGTACTTGCCGTAGGTGTTGCCGATCAGGAAGTCCACCGGCTCGGTGTGCAGCAGGGAGCGCAGGTGCCAGAGGTCGCGCTTGGGGTAGACCTGGCAGCCGGCGCCGTAGGGCGAGGCGTCCAGCAGGGCGCGCACCTGTTCGGCCCAGACTTCATTGCCGTTGGTGGACAGCACGTGGGCCGGCTCCGCGCCCAGCTCCAGCAGGAACTGCGTGTAGCCCAGCAGCTGGTCCGGGTCGCCGTACAGCGCATAGCGCTTGCCGTGCAGGTGGGCCTGGCTGTCGGCCATGGCATCGACAAGCTGGCCGCGCTCCTTCTCCAGCTCCGCCGGGATGGGCTTGCCCGTCAGGCGCGACAGCGCCATCAGGAACTCGTCCGTGCCCTTGACGCCATGCGGCGAGTGCAGCACCACGACCTCCTGGCCCTTCTCGGCCAGGTACTTGGTGGTCTTCTCGCAGCACCAGCCCTGCATCACGATGGTGGCCTTGGCGTGCAGGCCGGCCTCCACGTCGGCTTTGGTCGTGCCGCCCTCGTACATGCGGAACTCGCCATCGGTGGGTGTGTTCCACACCTCGGACGGGTCGCACAGAATGTTCACGTTGACGTCGAACAGCGCGAAGATGCGCTTGAGCTCCTTCATGTTGCCGACGACGAAGCCGTCGAAACCACCGATGAAGTTGATCGTGTCGTTGGGCACGCGCACCAGCGGCTCGGTCGTCTTGGACTTGCCGTCCCAGAAGTGCTCCAGCACGCCTAGCAGGGCGTTGTCGTAGCCGGTGATGTGGCTGCCCACGAAGGCCGGCGTGTGCGCGAACGGCACGTCGAACTCGGGCGGCACGCTGCCCTTTTCCTTCGAGGTCTTGATGAAGGCGTTCAGGTCGTCACCGATGACCTCGGCCATGCAGGTGGTGCTGACCGCGATCATCTCGGGCTTGTACAGGCTGTAGGCGTTGGACAGGCCATCCACCATGTTGTTGAGCCCGCCGAACACGGCCGCGTCCTCGGTCATCGAGGAACTGACGCAGGAGGTCGGCTCCTTGAAGTGGCGCGAGAAGTGGCTGCGGTAGTAGGCAACGCAGCCCTGCGAACCGTGCACAAAGGACAGCGTCTTGTGGAAGCCGTTGGCCACGTAGACGGCGCCCAGCGGCTGGCACGCCTTGGCCGGGTTGACGGTCAGCGCCTCGCGGGCGAAGTTCTTCTCCTTGTAGTCCTTGGTCTTGGTCCAGTCGCGGATCTCCGCGACCTTGACGTCGGCGTGGTTGTATTCAAAGTTCGCCTTCTTGTCGGCGAAGAGCTGCTGGTATTCCGGCTCGCGGAAGAGCAACTCGTGGTCGATGACCTTGTCTGCGCTTTGGGGCATGGTGTTCTCCTGGCGGATTTGTTGAGTTCAGGCCGCGTTCTTCCACGGCGCCTTCGACAGCGCCCAGACCGGCGAGCTGATCGCCATGTCCATGTCGCGCGCAAAGATCGCGAAGCCGTCGTAGCCGTGATACGGGCCCGAGTAGTCCCAGCTGTGCATCTGGCGGAACGGCACGCCCATCTTCTGGAACACGTACTTCTCCTTGATGCCGGAGCCGACCAGGTCGGGCTTGACGTTCTCGACCAGCTTCTCGAACTCGTAGCCGGTCACGTCGTCGTAGATCAGCGTCGCGTCCTTCACGTAGTGCGTGGTGCGCTGGTAGTCGTCGTTGTGGCCGAACTCGTAGCCGGTGCCCACCACGTCCATGCCCAGGTCCTCGTAGGCGCCGATCACGTGGCGCGGGCGCAGGCCGCCGACGAAGAGCATGACCTTCTTGCCGGCCAGGCGCGGCTTGTACTTGGCGATGACCGCGTCCATCAGCGGCTGGTACTTGGCGATGACGGCCTCGGCCTTGGCCTTGATGGCGTCGTCGAAGTGGCTGGCGATCTCGCGCAGGCTCTCGGCGATCTTGGTCGGGCCGAAGAAGTTGTACTCGACCCAGGGGATGCCGTACTTCTCTTCCATGTGCCGGCTGATGTAGTTCATCGAGCGGTAGCAGTGGATCAGGTTGAGCTTGGCCTTGGGCGTGTTCTCGAGCTCGGCGATGGTGCCGTCGCCCGACCACTGTGCGATCACGCGCAGGCCCATTTCCTCCAGCAGGATGCGGCTGCTCCAGGCGTCACCGCCGATGTTGTAGTCGCCGATGATCGTCACGTCATAGGGCGTGCTGACGAACTCGGGGCGCTTGTTGGGGTCCATCTTGTCGAACACCCAGTCGCGGATCGCGTCGTTGGCCAGGTGGTGGCCCAGCGACTGGCTCACGCCGCGGAAGCCCTCGCAGCGCACGGGCACGATGGTGTGGCCGTCGTACTCCTTGGTCTTTTTCTTGGAGACCGCCTCGATGTCGTCGCCGATCAGGCCGATCGGGCACTCGGACTGGATCGAGATGCCCTTGTTCAGCGGGAACAGGTCCTGGATCTCGTCGATGATCTTGTCGAGCTTCTTGTCGCCACCGAAGACGATGTCCTTCTCCTGGAAATCGCTCGTGAACTGCATCGTCACGAAGGTGTCGATGCCGGTGGTGCCGATGTAGTAGTTGCGCCGGGCGGCCCAGCTGTACTGGCCGCAGCCCACCGGGCCGTGGCTGATGTGGATCATGTCCTTGATGGGGCCCCACACCACGCCCTTGCTGCCGGCATAGGCGCAGCCGCGGATTGTCATCACACCTGGCAATGACTTGATGTTGGACTTCACGCCGCAGTCGGGCTTGCCCTCCTCGTACTGGCCGAGGTGCTTGGCGCGCCGCTTGGCCATCTTTTCCGGGTAGGCCTTCAGGACTTCATCGATCAGGGCCTTGTTCGCGGCCTTGCGGTCTTCAACCGTCATGCTCATGGTGACTTCTCCGTCTTGAACAGTGCTGAATGGGTGGCGCCGTCAAGCGGCCGCCGCGGTTCCGGCCGAGCCGGCCGCTGGCGGCGCCCCCGTGGAGCGGGGAGCGCCGCTGGTGCTTCGGGAGGGGTGCGTCAGGCGACGAGTTCCGCCGCGGTCTTGCCGACCTGCGACTCGTCCACCATCTTCATGATCCCGTGCTCCATCAGCAGGTCTTCGAGCTGATCCATCGTGATCGGCGTCGGGATCGTGCCGTTGCCGGCGTTGTTGTGGATCTTCTGAGCCAGGGTGCGGTACTCCTGGGCCTGCTTGGACTCGGGCGCGTACTCCAGCACGGTCATGCGGCGCAGCTCGGCGTGCTGCACGATGTTGTCGCGCGGCACGAAGTGGATCAGCTTGCTGCCCAGCATCTTGGCCAGAGACTCGGCCAGTTCCAGCTCCTTGTCTGTCTGGCGCTCGTTGCACACCAGGCCGCCCAGGCGCACGCCGCCCGAGTTGGCGTACTTCAGGATGCCCTTGGAGATGTTGTTGGCCGCGTACATGGCCATCATCTCGCCCGACATCACGATGTAGATCTCCTGCGCCTTGTTCTCACGAATGGGCATCGCGAAGCCGCCGCAGACCACGTCGCCCAGCACGTCGTAGGAGACATAGTCCACGCCGTCGTACGCACCGTTTTCTTCAAGGAAGTTGATCGAGGTGATCACGCCGCGGCCGGCGCAGCCGACGCCCGGCTCAGGGCCGCCGGACTCGACGCAGCGGATGTCCTTGTAGCCGATCTTCATCACGTCCTCGATCTCGAGATCCTCCACCGAGCCGGCTTCGGCGGCGAGCGAGAGGATGGTGTCCTGCGCCTTGGCATGCAGGATCAGGCGGGTCGAGTCGGCCTTGGGGTCGCAGCCGACGATCAGGATCTTCTGGCCCAGGTCAGACAGGGCTGCCAGGGTGTTTTGGGAGGTGGTGGACTTGCCGATGCCACCTTTGCCGTAAAAGGCAATCTGCCGAAGTTTGGCCATGTTCAGTGCTCCAGTAGTGGATGAGAAGTTGACGGATCACAAAGTGCTCGTCGCGATCTCTATGCAGCCTTCGGTGCCTGTTTAGGTCTTGTTATGAAGGTCCCTAGGGGACTGTCATCGGGCGTCGCGCAGACCTCTATTCGCAATGCGCGTGCCAAGTCGGCGGCAAGGGCTCAAGTGCCTGTTTCTGCAGGGAAAATCGGCCCTTTGAGCGGGCCGGCGACCGCTCCGTGGGAATGTCCGAAACCCGACAAACTGCGGGCGATGCGACACGGCGCCGCCGCGCCGCCGCGTGGCCGTCCCGGGCGTCGCGCCCACTGGCGTCGAGTGGCACGAGGGTTGCTCAAGGTGAGGCATGCACCCCAGCCCGCCCAGCCTGCCATTTGTTCACCAGCCGGCGAACCCTCACTTCGAGCGCATCGGCGGCGAGGCCGGCATCCGCCGCCTCGTGGAGGCCTTTTACCGTGCGATGGACGCGCGGGAAGACGCCCGCGTCATCCGCGCCATGCACGAGCCCGACCTCGCCTCAACCCGCGCCGTGCTCGTCAAGTACCTGAGCGAATGGATGGGCGGCGCCCGCAGCTACTCGGCCGAACGCGGCCCGCCTGCGCTACGCCGCCGCCACCTGCACTTTGCGCTGGACGTGAGTGCACGCGACGCCTGGATGGCCTGCATGCGCCAGGCCCTGGCCGAGACCTGCCCCGACACCGCCCTGATCGCCGAGCTGGACGCGGCGTTCTGGAAGATCGCCGATCACCTTCGCAACACCTGAACCCACTGGAGAACACAATGAGCATCACCCTCGCCGAAGCCGGCCTTGCATCCACAGCGTTCGCGCGCCTTGAAGCCGGGGGTCGGCTGCTCAACCCCGTGCTCAAGGCTGCCACCAATAAGCCGGGGCGCTTCGGCTTTCGCGGCGAGCTGGCACTGCGCTTCTCCGCCAAGCTGGCCGACGAGGCCCGCCCGCCCGAGCTGACCTGCGACCAGGTCATCGCCGTGGCCCAGGTGGGCGACGCCAAGCTGCCCTTCTTCGCCGGCTACCTGCTCAGCTTCGAGCACCTCAAGGACGTGGCCGAGACCCTGGGCGACACGCTCTCGGCCGGCGGCAAGTACTTCCTGTTCTGCAACAACATCGACCTGAGCAAGAAGTACCAGGTGCCTTACAAGGGCGCGCTCTTCTACGTGCTACCCATCGACGAGTCCACCGTTTACAACGAGCTGCTCGACCTGCTCTACCTCGAGAAGAATGAACTCAAGAAGCTCGACACCGCCGGCAAGACCGACCGCGTCGCCGACGCTGCGCTCAAGTTTGACATCACCTTCGACAACATCACCTACGCCGAGGGCTTGGCGCTGATGGGCCCGGTGCGCAATCCCAACGAGAACCGGCCGGTGTGAGCATCGCGTCCGAGCCTCTGCAGGCCCTTCGCGCCGCGCCCGACGCGCAGGCGGCTGGCGTCGTGCGCGCGTATCACGAGCGCAGCAAGCACCGCTTGCAGCGCTACGCCGCCGGGCCCGAAACGCTGGATTGGGAACAGCAACCCGATCCGTTTCGTCGCTACGCCGACGCGCCGCTCGAGGCACTGCCGCTGCCCGCGCAGGCCCTGGCGGCCACGGGGCGGCCGGCCTGGGGCGATCTGTTCGTCGCCGGTGCCGTCGCTCCGCGCGCCGCGAGTCGCAGCGCAATCGGCCTGTTGTTCGAACTGAGCTTCGCGCTGTCCGCGTGGAAGCAGCACGGCCCGGATCGTTGGGCCGTGCGCTGCAACCCGTCCAGCGGCAATCTGCATCCAACCGAGGCCTATTTGCTGGTGCACGGCATCGGTGGCGTGGATGACGGGCTCGAGGATGGCCTCTATCACTATGCGCCGCGCGAACACGCGCTCGAGCGCCGCGCCGCCGGTGTGCCGGGCCTGGCCGGGGGTCGAGCGCAGTTGTGGCTTGGCCTGAGCTCCATCCACTGGCGCGAGGCTTGGAAGTACGGCGAACGCGCGTTCCGCTACTGTCAGCTCGATGTCGGCCATGCCCTCGGCGCGCTCCGCTATGCCGCAGCCGTGCTGGGCTGGCGTGCGCGCGTGATCGAGGGTCTTGATCGTGCGGGGCTCGCTGCGCTGATGGGGCTGGACCGTGACGCCGATTTCGGCTGCGCCGAGCGCGAAGAGCCCGAACTGCTGGTCGAGCTGCTGCCCGGTATGCCATCGTCGCCGCCGGTGCCGCCGCCCGGCTGGCTGGCATCGACCCGCTGGCACGGCCAGGCGAACCGGCTGGACCGCAATCCGATGTACCGCTGGCCCGTGATCGAGGAGGTGGCAGCGGCCACGCGCAGCCCTGCGCTGACCCGCCCGCGTGCGGCTGACGAACTGCTGCAGCCCGTCGCCCCTCCCAACAAGCCCGCCGCCGCTGCCGTCGCCGTCGACCTGATCCGCCAGCGGCGCAGCGCCCAGCGCTTCGACCCGCAGGCCGTGATGCCGCGAGCCGCCTTCGCGCGCCTCGTGCTGGCGCTGCGCCCACGCGGCCTGCCATGGGATGTGCGCCCGGGCGCGGCGCGGCTGCACCTGCTGCTGTTCGCCCACCGCGTCGAGGGGCTGGCCCCGGGCACCTATATGCTGCCACGCAGCGGGCAGGGCGAGGCCTTGATGCGCCAGTCCTTCGCCGCCGACCTGCCTTGGCAAGCCGTCGAGGGCCTGCAGGAGCCCCTGTTCCTGCTCGCCGACAACCCGGCGCTGGCGGGCAGCCTGCGCACGCTGAACTGCCACCAGGCGCTCGGTTCGGATGCGATGCTTGCTTTTGCTCTGGTCGCCGAGTTCGACGCCGCTCTCGGCGAGGCGCCCTCGCACTACCGCGAGCTGCTGCAGGAGGCCGGCCTGACCGGCCAGGTGCTCTATCTCGAAGCCGAGGCTGCGGGCCTGCGCGGCACCGGCATCGGCTGCTTCTTCGACGACGCCTTGCACCAGCTCGTCGGCCTGCAGGGTACGGCCCTGCAGTCGCTCTACCACTTCACGATCGGCGCGCCGCTGGACGACCCGCGCATCGCGAGCGCTCCACCCTATCCCGAGCGAGCCACTGCACACCATGGGTGAGAGATCGTTCCAGCGTCTGAGCGCGGTGCAGGCCCGCGGCTGGCTCGCGGCTCACACCGATGCCCTGCGGCTGGACGCCCGCGACGCCCGCGACTTCGACGCCGGCCACCTCGCCGGCAGCGTGCGCCTGGACGGGCGCAACCACGAAGCGCTGCTGCTGCGCCAGCCCAAGTCGCGCCCCGTCTTCGTCTACTGCTACCGCGGCCACGCCAGCCAGACCTACGCGCGCATGTTTGGCGACTTCGGCTTCCAGACCGTGTGCGACCTGATCGGTGGCCACGAAGCCTGGCTGCGCGACCTGCCACCGCAGCTCCAGGCCTGGCTCAGCGCCTCGGGCTATGCCGACGCTCGCCGCCCCGGCGCGCACGGCAACACGCCCCTGATGCACGCCGCCTGGCGCGGCAACGCCGCCGCCGTTCAGGACCTGCTTGACCTGGGCGTGGACCTGCACGCCGTCAACAGCGATGGCAACAACGCCCTGTGGCTGGCCTGCGTGGCCAACGACCCGGCCCTGGTGACCCGCCTGGTGCAAGCCGGCGTGCCCATCGACCACCTCAACGCCACCGGCGCCTCCTGCCTGATGTACGCCGCCTCCAGCAGCAAGCCCGTGATCGTCCGCACCCTGCTGGCCCTGGGCGCCAATGCCAGCCTCCAGACCCAGGACGGCTTCACCGCCCTAGACATGGTGGCCAGCCTGGAATGCCTGCAACTGCTGCGCGCCGCCTCCCGGCCCGCGGGCTGAACCACAACCCCGCTACGGAGAACGCCCCATGCCGCTGTACGACTACCACTGCCCGCAATGCCAGGCCGACTTCGAACTGCTGGTGCGGGCCAGCGGCGTGCCCCCGTGCCCTCACTGCGGCGCCACCGAGCTGGAGCGCGCCCAGGTTTCGCGCTTGGCGCCCGCCGGCAAGATCGAAGCCATCCGCATGTCCAACCGCCGCCTGGCGGCGCGCGAAGGGCATTTCAGCAACCTCACGAGCGGCGAGCGCAGCAAGCTGCTCAAGCGCTAACTTCACGGGGGAGCCACGATGGATCTCGTCTACAAGGCCGTCATGCTTACCCAGGGCGGGCGTAGTGGCACTGTCCAGAGCGAGGACGGTAGCCTCAAGCTCAAGCTCGCCGTGCCCGCCGCCATGGGCGGCAAGGGCGACGGCCCCAACCCAGAGGAGCTCTTCGCCGGCGCCTTTGCCGCCTGCTTCGAGCACTCGGTGCGCCACATCGCCAAGAAGGGCCACCTGCCGTTGCGTGGCTGCTATGCCGAGGCCGAACTGTCGATGTTCGTCACCTTCGAAGACGCCTATCGCATGGCGCTCACGCTGACCGTTCACATGGCCGGCCCCTTGAGCCAGTCCGACGCCGACCACCTGCTGGAGCGCGCACGCGGCATCTGCCCCTACGTGGACGCCACCAAGAACAACCTCAGCCTGACCCTGCGCGCGGTGCTCGACGCCGGGCAATGAGCCCTTGCATGGCAGAGCCACCCCGCGCCATCGCCACCTGCACACAAGGTCCTGCCATGTTCATTGCCATGAACCGCTTTCGCATCGCCCCCGGCCGCGAGGCCGAATTCATCGAGGTCTGGCGCCAACGCGACAGCCGCCTGGCCGGCGTGCCGGGCTTCCAGGCCTTTCACCTGCTCCAGGGCGCCAGCGACGGGCACCGGCCTCCTCAACCTTCGCGCCGCGCCCGGCCCAGGACATGCACGTGCGCTGACCGCTTACCGTGCGGAGATCAGCTCGCGCTTGAGGAATGCGGAAGTGCGGCTGGCGGCCAGGCGCGCGCGCATCCAACGGGCGGCGCAGCGCTGTTGCTGCGCGGCGCTGATGCCGGGCAGCGAGAGCAGCTGAAAGGGCGAGATGGCGGGCGCGAGCGGGTCGTTCAGGTCGCGCAGCGCGCGGCGCTGCCAGTCGGCAAAGCCTTCCCACTCGCACCAGCCGCGGCTGCGCGTAGTGTTTCAAGCCGCAGGGCCAGGGGCCGGCGGGCCCACCGGCGCAAAGTGCAGCGCCTGCCCGGCCTGCTCGCTGACGCACTGCGAGAGCGTCTGCAAGAACTCGGCACCCTCGCGGTCCACCCAGCGCCCACCGGCAAAACGGTAGTGGAAGCCGCCGCGCCGCGCCGCCATCCACAGCTCGCGCAGCGGCGGCTGGGTGTTGAGGATGATCTTGCTGCCGTTGGCGAAGCTGAGTTCGAGCAGGTTGCCGCTGCGGCGGGTGTCGATGTCGGCCACGTCGGCCTGTAGCCAGCCGTCGACGGTGGCCTCCACCTGAGCCAGCAGGGCGCTGGTGCGGGCGAAGTAGTCGGCTTCGCCGAGTGCGGGGTGCGGGACGGCTGGGGAGGTGGCGGCAAGGCGTGTCATGGCGGTGTCCTTGGGCAGGTGAGTGGGGAGGGTGGCTTAGCCATCGTTCAGTAGCCGATCTCGAACCACGCCGGCTGCTGGCGGCGCAGCGTTTGCAGCAGCCCTATGGTCTGGGGCGCCAACGCGCTGATGGCGTACCAGACCTCGTCGCTGCGCGGCTGGATGCCGCGGCGCAGCTTGTCGTGCAGGGTGGCCCAGCCGCCCCAGTCGACCGCCACCAGCCGCTCGTGGAGCATGGGCGTGAGGTTGCCCAGGGTGTGCGCCATGATGAGCAGTTCGGCCTCGATGGCGCGCAGCGTCAAGGTGCTGGCGAAAAGTTCGTCGGCGCCCTGCATCTCCTGCGTGAGCGTGGCGATGGCTTGGCCGCAGGCCATGACGATCTCGTACAGCGAGCGGTGGTACATGGCTCAGCGCCGCGCGCCGCTCGCGCTCGGCGGCGGGGGCCGCAATGCACCGGCCCGGGCCTGCAACCGGGAGCGGCCGGGTTGCCTTTTCATGGCGGGCTCAGGGCGGCGGCTTCACGCCGGGCGGCCACGCCCTCGGCGATCTGGCGGCGCAGCCGGGCGGCGGCACCGAGCGCGCCTTCCAGGTAGCCCGCGCTCATGCGCGCGGTCTCGCTGCCGCCCAGCAGCAGGCGACCCTGCCAAAGCGCTGACTCCAGCGTGGCCTCGCCGGGCGCGCCAGCCGTCACGCCGCCCAGATCGGCAGGGTCGAGCGGGCTGCAGCTGTGGCGCTCGTCGGCCCAGTCCTGGTGGTGCAGCTCGCCGCCTTGCGCCTCGGCGCCGAACAGCATGGCGAGCTGGCTCTCGATGAGCATCGGCAGACCGCGCTCGAAGCTGCGCCGCCCCGCCGCGTCGAGCGCGACGAAGCCGGCCAGCGCTGCTACCTCACCGCCGGGTGGACCGGCGTCGAAGACCTCGGCCAGCACGGCCTGCGGGTGCGTGACCCAGGCATTGGCCGTCAGCCCCTGCTCGCGCCAGAACGCGCGCGGGTAGGCCACCGCGGCCTTGGCGGCCGTGGCCATCCAGGTGGGCGTGGCACGCATGGCGGCCATCACGTCGGCGGGCAGCGGCGGCTCGAAGCACACCAGCGCCTGCGCCACGCGCGGCGGCAGGGCGAGCACCACCTGGCGCGCCTTGAGCACGTCGGCGCGGTCGCCCTGGCTGGCGTGCAGCTCGACGTGATCGCCGCAGTCGACGAGGCGGCTGACCTCGGTGCGTAGCCGCAGCCGCGCCGTAGGCAGCCGTTTGGCCAGCGCATCGACCAGCGCGCCCATGCCGCCCGCCAGGCGGCGGGCGCCGCCATGCACGCCGCCGGGCGGTGTCTGCACGACACGTGGCGTGCGTTTCGGGTCGTCCAGCAGCAGCACGGCGCCGTCGTCGGGCTGGCCGAACGATGCCAGGCCGAGGTCCTGCACCAACCGGGTCATGGAGGGCTGCGTGGCCGGCCAGTACCAGGTGGCGCCCAGGTCAACGGGCAGGCCGTTGCTTGCCGTCTGCGTGAGCACGCGTCCGCCCAGGCGCTCGCGCGCCTCCAGCAGCGTCCAGCCCACGCGGCGCGCCTGCAGGCTGTGCGCCAGGGCCAGGCCGCACAGGCCGCCGCCGACGATGGCGACATCGATCATCGCGGCCTCGCGCTGGGCTAGAGGGCGCCGAGCAGTTCGACGGTGACGGGCTCGCTGCCCATCAGTACCTGGCAGGCCAGGCGCGACTTGGAGCCCACGCCCACGAGGGTGTCGAGCTTGGCGTTTTCGGCCGGTGTCATGCGGTTGACGCCCTTGCGGCCTTCGGTGACCGAGATATGGCATTCGCCGCACTTGGCATCGCCGCCGCACTTGCTGACGAGCTTCTCGCCCGCCGCGATGATGGCTTGCAGCAGGGTGGTGCCGGCGGCGACTTCGACGGTCTTGCCCGAAGGCATGATGGTGAGCAGGGACATGGGAGGGTTCTCCGGAGGTTGTTGGGGGGTGAGATAGGTCAGGCCGGCACGGGCGCGGCGGTGAGCGCGGCGGCCACGTCGGCCAGCGGCAGCGCGATGCGCTCGATGCCCTGCTCCTGCAGGAAGCGCGCTTCCATGCGCGTGGGCTCGTCGGGCATGACGGCGTAGTGCGGGCCCTGGGAGCGCTTCATGATCTGGCGCGCGAACGCACGTGGCAGCTGGTCGTTGAAGCGGCAGCCGAGGAAGACGAAGCCCAGCGCGCTGCGTCGCTGCTGCACCAGCTCGGGGATGGGCGTCTGGATGTCGATCTCGGTCAGCACCTCGACGTAGTCGCTGTCCGACACCAGGAAGTTGGCGGCCGGCGCATGGCCGCCCCAGGGCTTGTAGAGGACGGTGGGCGCGGCGATCGGGTCGGGCGACATCGCGCCGCTGGCGCTGTACCAGCCCACCCAGGTGCCGAAGTGCTCGCTCTGCGACAGGCCCTGCACCTCCGCCCAGTCGCTGCGCGTGGCAAGGGCCGCGCGCAGGGTGTCGTCATACCAGCAGTCCACGATCAGCGGCGCCGGCAGCGCGGCCAGCCAGTGGTGCAGGGGCGAGGGCAGGGCCTGCACGGCGTAGGCCTCGGTCATGCCCTTGACCAGGGTCTTGCGGTGCTTGAAGTTCTCGATGAACTGCGCGGCGGCCGTCAGCCGGTTCTTGATCTTGCCGGGCACCGAGACCTTGGCCGTCAGCATGGCGGCCAAGGCCAGCGGGTCGGCCGGCGGCGTGGGGCCGGCGCACAGCGCCAGCATCTGCGGGCCGAGGTAGGGCGCGAGCGTGCCGGCGCGCAGGCCGTCGATCAGAGAGGCCGGCACTTCATGCAAGGCTGGCAGGGGAGAGGTCATGGCGTGGGTCTCAGAAGATGTCGGCGCCGGAGCCGACGTTGAGCGAGGAATGCTTGAGCGACTTGACGATGAAGCTGACGTGGTCGCGCTCGAGGTGGCCGTGCAGCGGCAACGCCAGGGCGCGGTCGGCGATGCGCTCGACGAGGGGGAAGTCCTGGCGCTTCCAGCCCAGCTGCATGTAGTGGAACTCCTGGTGCAGCGGCCGGCAGTACAGGACCGACTCGATCAGTTCGGTGCTGAGGTCTTCGACGATCTGCTCGCAGGCGCTGACGGTGAAGCGCTTGCCCAGGTGCACGACGTAGAGCATCCAGTGCGCCTCGTCCACGTCGGGGGCGAGGTAGGGCGGCTTGATGCCCTCGAAGGTCTGCATCTGCTCCAGGTACCAGCCTTCCACGCGCTTGCGCCGCGCCAGGATCTCGTCGATGCGGCCCAGCTGGCCGGCGCCCAGCGCGGCGGTGACCTCGCTCATCGAGGCCTGCACCGGTACGCGCGAGCCGACCGACACCGAGCGGCGGTCGCCGATGGAGCGTGCCCGCAGGTAGCGCAGCTCGGCGGCCAGTGCGTCGTCGTCGGTCACCACCATGCCGCCCTCGCCGCAGCACAGCGCCGAGGGCTGCGAGAAGTCGAACACGGCGGCATCGCCGAAGCTGCCGACGAGGCGGCCCTTGTAACGCGAGCCCAGCGCTTCGGTCGAGTCTTCAATCAGCGCCAGGCCGTGCGCGTCGGCCAGCGCGCGCAGCTCGGCCCAGGCGGCGGGGTGGCCGTTGACGTTGCCGGCCAGGATGGCCTTGGTGGCCGGCGTGATCTGCACGGCGGCGCGCGCGGGGTCGAGGCAGCCCGACCAGTAGTTGATGTCGGAGAACACCACTCGCGCGCCCGTCAGCCCTACCGCGTGAGCCACCTGGTGCCAGCCGTAGGGTGAGGCGATGACCTCGTCGCCGGGGCCAATGCCCAGGGCGCGCAAGGTCAGCCAGGTGCCCAGCGTGCCGCTGGCCACCGCCACCGCGTGCGCGCGGCCGACCCAGGCCGCAAAGCTGGCTTCGAAATGCGCCACCATGCGTCCGGCCGACAGGCGCGGCTGCAGCAGCGCGGCGTGCACGAGCGCGGGTTCGACATCGCTCAGGTCGGGCTCGCAGAGCAGGAACCAGTCGTCCGGCAGGTCCAGTTCGCGGGGCTCCTCTTGCGAGGCTACTTGCAGGTTTTCGGCGGGGTAGGGCAGGACGGCGCTCATGGGTCAGCCCTTCTCGGCAATGAAGAAGCCGACCGCTTGCTCGGCCTGGTCGGTGACGGTCCAGCAGTGGCCGTCGCTGGCGCCGAAATACAGCTGGTAGCGGGCGCCGACGGCGGCGGGGGGTTCGTCGCGCATGTCCAGCGCATCGACGACGACGACGCGCATCGGCGCGAACTGCGCCCGCAGCACAGCGGCGGCCTCGCGCGCGCTGCCGGCCTGGTCGGCGATCAAGAGGGCTTGGGCAAGGGCGCCAGGGTTCATGTTCAGTCCCCACCGGAGAGGCGGCGAGCCTCCACGGTGACCGGCAGCCGCGTGTCCTCGGCCATCTCGGGCAGGGCCAGCACCCAGCCGTTGGCCAGCGTCACGGTGCCGCCCCACAGACCGGCCTTTTCCTGCTGCACGACGGGCTCCTCCAGGTCCTTCTTGGGCACATAGGCCGAGAGCGCGCCAGCGGTGGATCTGCGGAACATGACTTTCATGGAGGCTTTCGGGTGGCGTTGCAGGATCAGGCCGCGAGCGCGGAGGACGATTCGTTGGCGGTGAGCAGCGGCCCGATGAGGCGCCGGGCGGCGTCGATGGCGCGCTCGATGTCGGCCGCCGTGGTGTCGCGGCCGAGTGAGAAGCGCACGCTGGCCTTGGCGTGCAGCGGGCTCTCGCCCATGGCCAGCAGCACGTGCGAGGGCTGGGTGCCGCTGGCGGTGCAGGCCGCGCCCGACGAGGCGACGATGCCGGCCCGCTCCAGCTGGCCCAGCACCTGCTCGGCGTCCAGCGCGGCAAAGCGCAGGCACAGGGTGTTGGGAAGGCGCTCGGCCTCGGCGCCGTAGACGTGCACGTCCGGCAGGGCGGCGCGCAGGCCGGCTTCGAGCCGCTGGCGCAGCGCCCGCATTTGGGCGATGTCGTGTGTCACGGTCGCCTGGGCGCGTTCGCAGGCGGCCGCAAAGCCGGCGATGCCGGGCATGTTCTCGGTGCCGCCGCGGCGGTGGCGCTCCTGCCGGCCCGACAGCAGCGGCGGCAGCGCCAGACCTTTGCGCACCAGCAGCGCACCCACGCCCTTGGGGCCATGCAGCTTGTGCGCCGACACCGACATCAGGTCGGCGCCGCTCTGGGCAAACGACAGCGGCGCCTTGGCCACGAGCTGGGTCGCGTCGACGTGCAGCAGTGCTCCCTGGGCGTGCGCGATCTCGGCCAGCTCGGCCATGGGCATGAGGACACCGGTCTCGTTGTTGGCGCCCATGACGCTGACCAGCGCCACGTCGGCGCGGATCAGCGCCCGGGCGATGCCCAGGTCGAGCCGGCCTTGAGAATCCACCGGGATCAGGTCTACTGGCACGCCCTGTTCGCGCAAGCGCTTGGCCAGGGCCAGCAGGCCCGGATGCTCGACCGCCGACAGCACCCAGCGGCGCCGCGCGCCGGCCATGGCCAGCGCGCCGAGCACGGCCATGTGGTTGGCTTCGGTGGCGCCGCTGGTGAACACCAGCTCCGCACTCGTGCAGCCCAGGAAGTTGGCGACGCGAACGCGCGCGTCGGTGAGCAGGCGCCGCGCCGCGTGGCCCGGCTCGTGCGTGGATGAGGGGTTGGCCCAGGCCGTCTGCAGGGCATCGAGCATCTCGACGATGACTTCGGGCGCCGGACGCGTGGTGGCGTTGGCGTCCAGGTAGACCGGCGCGTTCATTGCCAGTACTCCCGCTGCGCGTCGGCGCAGACGAGGGCCAGCGCCTGGGTGAGGGTCAGGCCGCTTGCCTTGAGCACCCAGCAGGCCTGCGCATGGTCGCGGGCGTGCAGCAGCCACTGGCCTTCGTTGGTGGGCAGGAACCACGCGATGTCGATGTCGCCGCCGCTGGCATCGATGTTGCGCGAGCAGTTGGGGCTGACGATTTTCCAGCCCGCGGCCTCGCGCACCACGCGCGGCCGCACGTATTTGTAGCGCTGGCGCGTGGCCAGTGCGCGCTCAATGCGGGCGGGGGCCAACGCAACGACCGTGGCGCCCGCTGGGCTGGGCATGCTTTGGCGGGCCGGCGCATTCATGCCCGCAGCTCCTCTTCCAGGCAGCCCAGCACGACGATGCCGAAGTCCACCAGGTAGACCGGCAGGTTGGACTCGGCATGGTGCCCGACCTGGACGACCTCGCCCGGGCCACCCGCCGCGACGACGAGCAGGTCTTCGCTGATCTCGGGTAGGCTGCCGTCGTTGTAGAGGTCGACGGCAGCAAACACGTTCTGGCCCCAGCGGAACTTGGCTTGTCGGGGCTCTGGCAGGTCGATCATGGGGGCCTTCCTTCAACGCAGGGAGTCGAGCTCGGCCGCGCGTTCGCCGAGCTGGGCGAGCACGTCGTCGGGCAGGTGGTCGAGGGTGCAGAGTTCCTTGGCGCGCATGCCGACGCGGTGCCCGCTCTCGGCAAACTCGACCGCATAGATGTAGAACTGCTGCAGGAAGGTGCCAATCGAGCGCACGAAGCCGATCTCGCCCTTCTGGACGAGCACGTCGCCGATATCCTTGCCGTTGTAGGTGCCGTCATTGCGCACCACGCTGCGGCTGAGCACGCGCTCGCCCATCGCGAAGCGCGGCGGAAAGGCGATCTCCAGGGTGTCGTCCTCGCGACTGATGTCAGCCATGTTGGCCCTCCAGTTCGGTCTGGCGCTGCGCGGCGCGATCCCGCACGTCGGGCTCGGCGTCGGCCAGCAGGCGCTGCAGCACGGCGCCGCGCGCACGCCCGGCGGCCTCCCAGCGCACAGTCCAGTCGGCGTCGTCGGCGAGGGCGTCAAGCAGCGGCGCGGGCATGCGCTCCGCCACAATGCGCCGCACCTCGGGCGCCGTGTCGTCCTTCATGCGCAGCAGTGCCGGCATGGCCAGGCGCCGCGCCACTTCGAGGCGCACTTGCAGGTCGGCGTCGTGCATCAGCAGTGGCAGCAGCGCGGCCGGCAGGCGGCGCGCCACGAGGACGCGCACCTGGTAGTCCTCGTCATGCACCATCGCCGAGAGTGACGCTTCGTCGATGCGCTGGGCGACGCGGATGCGCACCTCGCGGTGCGGGTCATGGCTAAAGCGCGCCAGCAGGCGCTGCGGAACGCGCAGGGCGAGCTGCAGGCGCACGGTTTCATCGGGGTCGTCGAACAGCGCGGCCAACCGGAAGACGTCGGCGTAGCGCGCCGCGATGGCCCGGACCTCGAAGTAGGGGTGGGCGAGGTGGTGGTTGGCCAGCGCCGGATGGCTGCGCAGGAAGCGGTCGATGCGGCGCGCGTAGGCGTCTTGCAGGCAACTACGCCCGGGCTCGCATGCTTGCGCCGTTCTCAGGGCGGCGTGGGGGCAGGCTGCGCAGGTGGCGGCGGTGATGGGCGCGCCTAGCCAGTCGATCGCGAGGATGTCGTTGCTGCCCGGCTCGGCGGCAGCAGGATCCGGCGGTGCGAGGCGCGCCCAGGCGGCCGCACCGGTGGCCTGCACGTAGGGCTGTGGGTCGTCGTCGTCGCCGTCGTCCTCGCCGGCATCGGCGCGCTGGCGCACCGACTCCAGCACGGCGGCGCCGACGCAGTCGTCCGGGTCGAGCGCACGCAGAAGGTCGAGGGCCTCGCGTGCCTCGCTGCGCTGCTCCAGCCGCAGGCTCAGGTAGGCATAGCCCTTGAGCACGAACAGGTAGAAGCGGGTGCGCGGGTCGAAGCGTGCGCCGGCCAGAGGCTGCCGGGGCACATCGCGCCAGACTGCCGGCAGGCCCAGCGCCTGCGCGCCCACGACGAGGGCGCGGCGGGCGATGTCGCGGGCGGCGTTCAGGCGATGGCCGTAGAAGTGGTGGCGGTAGAACGCGATCAGCACGGCCGGGTGGTCGGGTGCGAGTTGCCGGGCCTGCATCAAGGCCGCCATCGCTCGCGCCGGGTCGTCCGAGCGGCAGGCACCGGCCGTCGCCAACGCGGCCTCGACGCCCGCCGGCAGGCTCAGGCCCAGCACGTCGGTGTCGAAATCGGTCGACCCGGTCACGTTCGCCTCACTTGCGCCGGATGGACGACAGCGACACGCTGGCCTCGGCCGGCGGCTTGGCATCGCCGCCCGAGCTGGAGCAGCTGTGCGCGGCGGCGCTCGGGTTCACGAAGGTCAGGCCCGACTGCACCGGCGTGTCGGCGAAATCGACCGTCACCCCGTCGAGCAGCAGGCGGCTTTCGGCGGGCAGGAAGACCCGCACGCCGCTCAGCGTCAGCTCGGCATCGTTGGCCTGGGGTGCGGCCTCGACGGTGAACTCGGAGCTGTAGCCCGAGCAGCCACCCGGTGCGACGCTGAGGCGGAACCCGCCGTTCGGGTGTGCCGAGAAGCGCACCATGCGACGCATGAATTTTTCGGCCGCGGGGGTGACGGTGACGTTGGGTTGCAGCATGACGGTCATGCCTTCTTGATGCAGCCGTCGACCGGGCAGACCGCAATGCACTGTGGCGAGTCGAACTGGCCTTCGCACTCGGTGCACTTGGCCGGGTCGATGATGAAAGTGCCGCCCTTTTCGCGGATGGCGACGTTGGGGCATTCGGGCTCGCACGCAGAGCAGCCGGTGCACGTCGAGGCGATGATCTTCAGGGCCATGTCGGTCTCCTTGGGTCTGTGGACAGTGAACTCATGCGGCCGCCTCGGCGCTGCCCGTGTAGGCGCCCTGGCGGATCTGTGCGTCGCCGCGCGCTTGGTGCGTGATCGCGCCGCTGGCGATGCGGGCGCGGTAGTCGGCAAACCAGGACAGCGCGGCCTTCTCGATGAACTCGTGCGCGTACTGGTCCACCGGCTCTATCCCGGCGGCCTTCAGCTCATCGCGCGGGCAGGCGCCGATCTTGGAGACGAGCACCGCGTGGCAGTCGTTGATGGCGTTGACGACGGACGGCAGGGCCTCCTCCTCGCCGTAGCCGCCCTGGCAGTACAGGTCGACGCGGCGGTGGCCGACGAAGAGCGCCTCACCCTTTGAGACTTCAAAGATCTGAAATTCGGTGGCGTGGCCGAAGTGCTGGTTGACCTTGCCGTGGCCCTCGGTCGCGACGGCCACCAGCACCTTCATGCCAGCGTCCACGCCGTCGTCCACATCCGCGGCGGCGAGCGCCGCGAGCTTGGCGTCGTGCTGGGCCTGGCGCTCGGCTTCGACCTTGTTCTGGTATGTGCGGCGCTTGTCGAGGTCGTAGACGACCTCCATCTCGTCGATCTTGTCGAGCGTGAACTCCTCGCTGCGGTCCTCGCCGAGCAGGCCCACCGCGTCGGCGCGGCATTGGCGGCAGTGCCGCATCAGGTTGGCGCCGCCCATGCAGGCGTCCTGCACGGCCTTGAGCTCCTGCGCGCTGGGGCCGCGCTGGCCGGTCAGGCCGAACACCGTGCCGTGCTCGGCCTCGCTGATCAGCGGCATGATGTTGTGCAGGAAGGCGCCGCGCTTCTTGACCTCGCGGTTGACCTCGATGAGGTGCTCGTCGTTGATGCCGGGGATGAGCACCGAGTTGATCTTGGTCAGCACACCGCGCGCGGTGAGCATCTCCAGACCCTTCATCTGGTTCTCGTGCAGGATGGTCGCGGCCTCGATGCCGGTCACGCGCCGGTGTTGCCAGAAGATCCACGGATAGATCTTCTCGCCCACGGCAGGATCGACCATGTTGATGGTGATCGTGACGTGGTCGATGTTGTACTTGCAGATCTCGTCGACCATCTCGGGCAGCGCCAGGCCGTTGGTCGACAGGCACAACTTGATGTCGGGCGCCTGCTCCTGCAGCATGCGAAAGGTATCGAAGGTCTTCTTCGGGTTGGCCAACGCGTCACCCGGGCCGGCAATGCCGAGCACCGTCATCTGCGGGATTTCGCTGGCCACCGCGACGACCTTCTTCACCGCCTGTTCTGGTGTGAGCTTCTGGCTCACGACACCCGGGCGCGATTCATTCGAGCAGTCGTACTTGCGATTGCAGTAGTTGCACTGAATGTTGCAGGCCGGCGCCACGGCCACGTGCATGCGGGCGTAGTGGTGGTGGGCCTCTTCGGAGTAGCAGGGGTGGTTCTTGACCTTGTCCCAGATTTCCTGGGGCATATCGTCGGGGCCGGCCGAGGTGCCGCAGCTGGCCTTGCCCTCACCGCCAGTGGTGCCGCAGCCCCCCGCCGCTTTTTCGAGGATTTCGCTAACGACCTGGTGACCCTTGCGCAGGTCGCCGATGGAGACGAATGCGGTGCTGCTCGACATGTGGGATGCCTCGTACGTGCGTGAACGACGAGATAGCCATTGCGAGAGGCATGCCAGGTATGAACGCTTTGTGAATCAATTACTTAGCATGCGACGTCGGTGTTGGTTTGGCGACAAACACGACAACCGCGACTCATGGGGCTTCGCTCGATAAGGAAGGTCTGCGAAAGCCGTCCACGACGGTCGATGAGGTTGCGTGCTGGTCGTGGCGTGAAAGTCGCGGGGCGATTGCGTCTGATCAGCACCTTGCTGACGGCGAATTCGGGGCCTGCGGCGGCCTCCAGCCGCATCGCAAACGGACTCATCTGGACTGATCGCCCCTGGGCCGCACAGTTCTTGGTCCAGCTTCTGGGCGAGCACCTTTTCGAGATTGTCGAAGTGGTGCCGACGCGATCCGGCAGGGGACCGTTCAAAACCTGCCTGACTTCGCGCGTGAGAACCCCATGTTCTTGGCGATCACCAGGCAGAGGGCCTCAAGCTATTGGGACTGCTACATCCGGCGTCGCTTCAGATCGCTGCAAACTTACCCCGTCAAAGCGGCCCTGGGCTCCATCGACGCCATGGCGCGATCCGGGTAGGCCGCCAAGATGAGTTCACCACGGCCTACGAAACAATTCGTAAGAGTGCTCTCGTTCCGCCCTTTCGGGACGTCCATGGACGGACGAGTCGGCGGAAATCTCCGTCACCGAACCGATCAAAGTAGCGATCTCACTTGACCGAACTTGCGAAGCAACGCTGCGATTGTTCGGTCTCGCTCGACCGTCGGGGCGCCCTAGGACAAGTTGGCGACTGCGACAAGATGTAACCGGCCTTGAAGACCCTGTAGACAGAACGTTAGTAACACTCTGCAATTCGTTCGGTCTTGCAACGTGCAGCACCGAACACTCAGCCTGTCGGTGCCGCCAGACCAGGGAGCAGGTAATGAGCTCGACAACCGACGAGAGCGCGGGGCATGAACCGGCGCCGGCGGACGGACAGCCGACGGGCACCATCCGGCAATGTGATCCCATAGACCAGCCGGCGAGGCCTCTTGGTGTCAAGCGCGTCGCCTTGCAGGCTCAAAGGCGGCGGCATTCGCTAGCGGCGTGGCGCAAGCGCCTGACCGGGCGCAAGCAGGCCACCAAGGCGCGGGTCATCACGTCCGACGATGGCACCCTGGCTTTTGCCGTGGTTCGCACGTCGAGAGGCTTGCTGGTGGAGCGTCGCCACTGGCCGCTGGAGGGCTTGCGCACTGCCCAGACGATGTTGTTCGACAGCGCAACCGCCTTTGATCGATGGTGCGATTCGGAGCCGGTCCGATTCGATAACCCCGGACTGCACGCGCAACTCCGGCGAGAAGGCCATGAAATCCTTGACGACGACCGATGACCTGTTCGGTCTCACGTCGCTCACGCGCGACGTCACGTACGGCGCAAGGATCCTGGCAGCGTTGCCCATGCTGGGTGATGCGGAAAGTGCAGAAGCCGCGGTGGAACGTTTTCACCAGGTGCTGAGACTCATGGGGGCTGATGCCGGAGTTTTCCTCAGCGTGATCAGGGACGACGCCACTCGAACCTCGCAGCGCGCTGTCCTGGCCTGCGATCCACTGTGGGCAGCGGAGTACACGAGAGGCGAATGGCACGAGCACGATCCGTGGCTGCGGCATGCGCGCCTGAACTCGGAGCCAGCACGCGGACTTGAACTCGACGTACGGCCCGACGAATCGAAGTTTTTGAGCGTTTCCGCCAAGCTTGGCTTCGCGTCGTCCCTGGTCGTGCCGGCACCGAGCCCGGCGGGACTGTCGCGAATTGCCGTCCTCGCCATCGGCTCGCACGATCCGGGATTCTTTGACGGCGAGGGCTATGTGGCATTCAGGGTCCTGGCTCGAGCGTTGGCGACAGAGCTGAACCGATGGCTCCTGCGGGCGATAGGCCAGGAACTGATCGAGGGCTCGGGCATCACGGCGGATGAGATCGCGCTGCTGAGACATGAGGAAGCGGGCCACACGAGCAAGGTGATCGCCGCGAAGCTGAAGGTCGAACCGAAGACCATCGATTGCAGGTTCCAGCGTGTCAACGCCAAGCTCGACGCGCCCGACCGCCGCACATCGGCCCGCATCGCCCGGCTCTACGGGCTTCTCGACTACCCGGCTTGACTGGACGCACATCGCATCCGCAAGTCACTTCGCACGCCGCGGCATCCGTTGCCGCCCATGCTGGATCGCAGTCCCGAATCCAGCGCGGAGATCAAGGCAGCTGACTTCTAAATTGAACGCATGGCTCTCGACGAGCCGGCCTGGGTTCCTCCCTAGGCATTCAACCAGGAGGTCGTGACATGAGCACAGTGTCGAAGTTCGTCCCACCGCATCTCAGCGCCGGGTGGGATCCGCAGCCTCGCAATCGCACAAGAACGATCTGGTCCACAGGTATCGCTGCTTTTGCGACGAGTATGTCCTTGCTCGCGCCGTTGCCAGCTGGCGCCGTCGACGGCTGTGTCGTGCTGCTGTGCCTGGCAGCGCCAAACTGGCGCGCCGTGCCGGAATGCGTTCCGCCCATTCGCCAGCTGCTCCGAGACTTGGCCCGCGGGCACGCTTTCCCGAGTTGCACCATGAGCGGCGTCGGTAACACGTCCCGTCATACCTGGGCCAGTGCGCCAGGTAATTGCCCGCCGCAGTACACCCGCATCCATGAGGGTCCTAGCGGGCCGATGCACAGCTGCGACTTCAGCGGCTCGATCTCGGTGTCGGTACAAGGCGCCCTGTTTACCCGGACATGGTGGAGCCCTGCCGGCGACTCGGTGACCGAGTACAGCCCGGCGGCCAAGTCCCAGCTGGGTGGCTGGGACACCCGCTTCGACGACGACTTCACCGCCTGGTTGGCCGCCAAGCCGGCGCCGTTCGAGCCGATCCAGTGAGGCCAGGCCATGGACGCCTCTGCCTTCCTCGCTCTCGCCATGACCTGCGCGCCAGGCGTCCATGCCGGCACGTTGCAGGCCCTGGTCAGGGTCGAGAGTGGATTTAACCCCTGGGCCATTGGCGTCGTCGGTGGCCAACTGGACCGCCAGCCGCGCCATCACGCCGAGGCACTCGCCACGGCCCGGGCGCTCAAAACAGCGGGCTGGAATTTCAGCGTCGGACTCGGCCAGATCCATGTCCGCAACTTCGGCCGACTTGGCCTGACCCTGGAATCTGCCTTCGACCCCTGCGCCAACCTGGCCGCGATGCAGACAGTCCTGAGCGACTGCTTTGACCGAGCCGGTGGCGGCCGCACCCAGCAGGCAGCGCTGCGGCGTGCCCTGTCTTGCTACTACAGCGGCAACTTCGCCACCGGGTTCCAGCACGGCTACGTGCGCCGGGTCGTCGCGGCTTCGCGACCAACGCTCACTGTCTCCCCCGCGACCAGCGCAACCACCACGCAACTCAAGGAAAAGACATGAACTGCCTCAACCCACTGCGGCGCACCACAGCGGCAATCGTCGTGCTCACGCTCGCCATGGCCCAACAGGTCGCAATGGCCCAGGGCTTCCAGAAGGTGAACACCACGGTCACCAATGTCAGCAACATCCTGGAGACCATCGCCGTCGCGGTTGTGACCATCGCCATCATGTGGGCCGGCTTCAAGATGATTTTTCATGGCGCCCGCCTGGTCGACGTCGCCAACGTGCTGATAGGTGGCACCCTCATCGGTGGCGCCTCTGCCTTCGCCGCCTTCATCGTCAACTGATGCAGGCCAGACCATGCAAGGCGAAGCCATCTACAAGGGCGCCACCCGCCCGGCCATGAAGCTGGGCATTCCCCTGGTCCCACTGGTGGTGCTGTTCAGCACCGGCATGCTGCTGATCATGTGGGGCGGCGTCCTCATCAGCTGGTGGATCGCCGTTGGGGTGGTGCTCGCCTTCCTGCCGGCCTTGCTGTGCATGCGCTTCGTCACCTCCAAGGACGACCAGCGCATCCACCAGATGTTCGTCGCGCTGCGGCTGCGCCATCGGGACAGGAACTTCCGCCTCTGGCACGCGCGCAGCTATGCGCCCAGCCACTACCGGGGAGCCCGCGATGCTCGGCATGTTTGATGGCACGCCCAGGGCGGCCCGAGGCACAAACGACCACGCCGCTCGCCCGCGGTTTTGGGGCCAGGCCCGCAACGAGAACTCGCTCGCGGCCTTCATTCCCTTCTCGTCGCTGGTCACAGCCAACGACGTCATCACCCGCGGCGGCGACTACCTTCGCGTATGGCAGCTCGATGGCGTGAATTTCGAGTGCAGCGACCCGCTGCTACTTGCTGAACGTCACGAAGCCTTGTGCAGCCTGCTGCGCAACCTCGCGGGTGGGCAGTGGGCGATTTGGACCCATCGCCTGCACCGCTTTGTCACCGACGCCCTGCAGGACCCGCTGGAAGCCGGCTTTGCCCAGGAACTCTCCAAGGCCTACCAGGCGACGCTGCAGCGCCGCCCGATGATGAGCAACGAGCTCTACCTGACGCTGGTCTACCGGCCTAACGTCTCCCGGATCGGCCGTGCGCTCCAGCCGCGTGAGCGCACCCGCACGGCGATTGCCGAAGCCCAGGGCGATGCGCTGTGCGCCATGGAAGAGCGCTCCGCGCTGGTCGATCGCTTGCTGCGTGGTTTTGGCGCCCGCCTCCTCGGCGCCCGCCAACAAGGCGGCCGCGAATACTCGGACGTGGCCGAGTTCCTCGGCTACCTTGTCAACGGCCGCTGGCGCCCCGTTCCGCTGACCACGGGTCCGCTCTATCGCACCTTACCCACGACTCGCCTCAGCTTCGGCGGCGACAAGCTGGAGCTGCGACACAGCGACGAACGACGCTATGCCGCGCTGGTCGACATCAAGGAATACGCCGATGCGGTCGAGCCCGGCGTTCTCGATGCCCTCCTCTATGAGGGCAGTGAATTCATCGAGACGCAGAGCTTTTCCATCCTGCCCAGGCGTGAGGCCATGCGCGCGCTAGAACTACAACGTGACCAGCTGATCGCCAGCGACGACGTCGTCGCCAGCCAAATCGCCGACATGGATGTGGCCCTGAACGAGCTGGGAGACGGCCAGTTCTGCATGGGCGAATATCACTACTCTCTGGTCGTGTTTGGCGACAGCGTCCCGGACTCCAGCCGGCGTGCCGCCAGGGCCATGGGAGCCGTCGGCGAGTCGTCCAGCCTCCAGCTGGCGCCCGTGGACTTGGTGGCTGACGCCGCCTGGTTCGCCCAGATGCCAGGCAACTGGCGCTGGCGCCCACGGGAAGCCAAGCTGTCGTCCCGCGCTTTCGCGGCACTGTCCAGCGCCCACAACTTCGCCAGCGGAAAGCGCGACGGAAACCCCTGGGGCGAAGCCCTGGCCCTGCTGCGCACGCCGTCCGGTCAGCCCTTCTATTTGAACCTGCACAGCAGCCCTGAGGACGAGGACTCCGAGGACAAGAAGCTCCCCGGCAACACGCTGCTGATCGGGTCCACCGGCGTTGGCAAGACGACGCTGGAAATGTTCCTGCTGACGCTGACACGCAAATGGCAACCCGCGCCTCGCCTCGTGCTGTTCGACCTCGACCGCGGGTGCGAGATCGCCATCAGGGCCCTCAACGGGCGCTACTTCACGTTGGAGGCCGGCAAGCCCACTGGCTGCAATCCGCTGCAGTGGGAGCCCACCCCGGCGCGCATGCAGTTCTGGGAACAGCTCATCCGGACCTGCGTCGCAACGCTGGCCGTGCCACTGATGCCGAGCGACGAGCGTGCCATCGCGAACGCCATCCAGGCCGTCGCCCTGATGCCGCCAGCACTGCGCCGCTTCTCGACGGTCCGCCAAAACCTACCCAAGTCCGGCGAGAACAGCCTTTTCGAGCGGCTGGGACGCTGGTGCGAGGGCGGCGCCCTCGGCTGGGTCTTCGACCAGGCCGCCGACCGGCTGCAGGACCTTCATCAGGCCTCGGTCATCGGCTTTGACACCACCGAGTTCCTCGACCTGCCGGAAGTCCGTACGCCGGTCATGATGTATCTGCTGCAGGTGATGGAGGAACTGGTCAATGGCGAGCGCCTGATCTACGTCATCTCCGAGTTCTGGAAAGCCCTGGACCACGAGATCTTCAGCAACTTCGCCAAGCAGAAGCAGAAGACCATCCGCAAGCAGAACGGCCTGGGCATCTTTGACACCCAGAGCCCGTCCGACGTACTGAGCCACCCCATCGGCCGCACCATGGTCGAGCAGAGCGTCACCAAAATCTTCCTGGCCAACCCGGAGGCGGTCCACGAGGAATACGTCGACGGCTTCGGCCTCAGCGACGCCGAGTTCGAGATCGTGCGCAGCCTCGGCGCCCAGGGCGGTCATCGCTTCCTGGTCAAGCAAGGCCAGACCAGCGCCATCTGCGAACTCGACCTCGACGGTCTGGACGACTTCATCACCGTGCTCTCCGCGACCACGGACAACGTGACCCTGCTGGACGCGATTCGCGCACGGCATGGAAACGATCCGCACCGGTGGCTTCCCGTTCTCCTCGGCGAAGTCCAGGATCGCCGGCTTCGCGGCGTTGGGAGATCCGCATGAAATTCGTTCTCAGCTTCTTAGTCGCTGCTGCCGCGGCCTTGGCCACTGCCCAGGCTGAACTTCAATAGGCGAGTTGAGCATGTTCACATGGGTTGGATCACAGATCGATGGCGTACTGAACACCTACGTCCTGGATGTTGTCACCCGCCTGATGACGGCCGTCGCGCCAGTGGCGCTATCCGCAATGAGCCTGTGGTTAGGCCTATACGGCTGGGCAGTCGTGCGCAACGAGGTATCTGAGTCGGTGCCCTCGTTCATCTGGAGGACCTTCAAGATCGGGATGGTCTTGGCCATTGCCCTCCAATCGAGCTTCTACATCAGCAACATCGCCGATACGGCGAACGCCCTGGCAATGGGTGTTGCGGCCACGTTCCTTCCCGCCGGTGCTGATCCCGCCGCGATCACCGGACCTTACGCCCTACTCGACACCTTCAACGACAAGGCCAGCCAGCTCGTCGTCGACCTCCTGAAGGACGCGGGGATCACGCGGCTCGACCTCGTCTTTGCCGCAGTGGTCACGAGCTTCGGGAACGTCATCTTCCTGTGCATCGCGCTGTTTGTCGTGACCCTGGCTAGGGTCTTGCTGGCGTTCACGATCGCAGTCGGCCCTCTGTTCGTTCTTTGCCTGGCCTGGCGTCCCACCGCGCGGTTCTTCGACAGCTGGCTCTCGATGGTCCTGAACGCCGTCGTGCTGACTTGGTTCGCGTTCTTTGCGTTGGGCCTCAGCGCCTTCATGGGCGACGCGCTGGTACGAGCGATTCAGTCACAGGGCGGCTTCAGCGGACCGACCTTCAATGCCGTCGCCGAGTCGCTCAAGTACTGCATCGTGATGATCCTGATGGCCATCATCTGCTTCCAGGCGCCCAACCTCGCCTCGGCTCTCACTGGCGGCGCGGCAGTTCAGCAGGGCGTCCAAATGATCCAAAACGTACTGAGGGTTTCTGACAGGCGTTTATCGTCGGGGACTGGCGCGGCTGGAGCCGCAGGCACGGCCGGTGGCACGGTCAGAGCAGGCGCCGGCCTGGCCTACGCGGTCGGGCACGCCACCGGCGCCGCCGCATCGGCGGCGAGAAATTTCGCATCAGTAGCCGTCGGAGCGCGGCCGCGCGCCCGCGCCAATGGATCGCAGATGCCTGCCTACAAACGCGCCGCCATGCGCGGCCGGTCGTCCAACCCGTAGTCCATAAGGAGCACGCCATGCACATTCGACTCAAGCTCGCAGCCGCTGTTCTCATCGGCGCCTGCGCCACGGGCGCCGACGCGAGCGGCATCCCCGTGATCGATGTTGCCAATCTGATCCAGACGGTCCAGCAGGTCATGGATGACATCACGCAGATCAACAACCAGGTGCAGCAGATCGCGCAATTGCAAGCTCAGCTCAACAGCATGAACGGAGCACGCAACCTGGGCAATGTCTTCAACAGCTCGACGCTGATGAACTATGTCCCGGCCAGGAGCTTCCAGAAGTTCAACGCCGTCAGTCTGTCCGGCTATTCCGGCCTCACCAGCACCGCCAAGGCGCTTCGGGACTCGGGCATGGTCTACAACTGCCTCGACCTGCAAGGCCTTGTTCGAACCGACTGCCAGGCCGCCTTGGCGCTGCCCTATCAGCACAAGGGACTGCTTCAAGATGCGATGACAGCCGCTGCCGGCCGGCTGTCCCAGATCCAGTCCCTGATGAGCCAGATCAACGCTACCCAAGACCAGAAGGCCGTCCAGGAGATCCAGGCTCGCATCGGCGCGGAAAACGCCCTGCTGGCCCATGAGATGTCGCAGCTGCAGATGGTGCAAGGCATGGCAGACAGTGAGGAGCGCATCGCACGGTCCCGCGACCGCGAGCGTCAGTACGAAATGCTCAATCGCACGGGCAAGGTGTCCAGCTACCTGCCTTGAGCCGCGAACCGCCCTTCAGCCCATAGAGGTCCCCCATGAGCGCAATCCTGGTGCCAGGATCGGCCGCTGCATTGCCTGATTGCTCCGTCGACAGGCGTGCCCGAGCCCAACAGGCCCCTTCTCTCGATGCCAACCGAGGATGGGAAATCGATCGCGTCGAGATCTTGGAGCGGTCTGAAAGGCGGGCCTGGCGGGTCGCCTGCGCAGGCATGGCGCTCGGCCTGATCGGCATTGCTGCAGTCTTCGCTCAGGGGCCGCTGCGCCGCGTGGTCGAGATCCCTATCGTCGTCGACCGGGTCACTGGCGAAGCCACGGTCCAACAGCGGCTCAGCGTCGAAACCATCCCGCCCATGGAGGCGCTCGACAAGCACAACCTGGCCAACTTCGTCCGGGCCCGGGAGGGTTACAGCTGGATGTTCTTGCAGCGCGACTTCGACCAGGTGGCGCGCATGGCGGTGCCGGGAGTGTTCGCCGCCTACAACCGCCAGTTCGAAGGCGAGGGCGCCCTGCAGAAGAAGCTCGCTGGCGCCGAAGAGTGGCGCATCAATGTCATCGGGGTTCGGCTGTCCGCCTCGGGCCGCGACGGCAACCGGGGCGAGGCCACGGTGACCTACGAGAAGGTCGTGCGGCTCGTGGATCGCAACCTTCCCGAGGTCAAGACACGCCATGTCGCCAGCGTCGTCTTCCAGTACCAACCCAAGGTGCTCGCCAGGGAACAAGACCGCCTGGAGAACCCGTTCGGCTTCGTGGTCACGGCATACCGCTCGGACCCCGAAATCAACACTGCAGCCCAGGAGGCCAAGCCATGACACCCCGGTCCATCCTTGGCATCGCCGGCGCGCTCCTCCTCTCGATGCGTCCGGCAGGCGCGGCGACCGACCCACGCCTGCGCGAGGTGAACTACGACCCGGACACCGTCATTACCGTGCCTGTCAAACGTGGCGTGGTCACCCTGGTCCAGTTGGCTGCCGACGAAGCAATCGCCGAGGTCGCGGCCGGTCTTGGCGGCGACTGCGCGAGCGCCGATGCGGCCTGGTGCATTGCGGCGCAGGCCGGCGGACGAACCGTCTTCGTCAAGCCGAAGAGCGCAGCCCATGCCGCCAACACGCTCGCCGTCGTGACGGACCGGCGCATCCACAACTTCCGCTTCGTCGTCCTTGCCGAAGGCGACTCGACAGCGCCGATCTATCGGATGGCAGTCAGGGCGCCTGCCCCGCCTGCTCCTCGGCGCCCCGCGGTAGATCCGACGCGACTGCTTGCGCTGACGCCTCTCCCGCCTGAGCCCAGCCCCGAGCAGATCGTTGCCGAGCGAATGCGGGCCAAGCCCCAGGTGGCGAACGCCCAGTACGCCATGGCGCAAGGCCGCAACTCCGAGGACATCGTGCCCACCCTCGTCTTCGACGACGGCCGGTTCACCTACATGCGCTTCCCCGGCAACCGTGCGGTCCCGGCCGTGTTTCACGTCCTTGGCGACGGCACCGAAACGCTGGTGAACAGCCGCATGGAAGACGATCTGCTCGTGGTCGACCGGGTCAGCCGCCGCCTGATGCTCAGGGCCGGCCCTGCCGTCGTGGCGCTGTGGAACGAAGCCTTCGACCTCGACGGCGCTCCGCCCATCGATGGCACGGTGGTGCCTGGCGTCCAGCGAGTGCTCAAGGCTTCCCAGGCCAATCCGGCGACCTCACGTGGAGCGACACCGTGACATCCGCGCATAGCCCTTCGAATGGCGCCGAAGTCGGTGCCGACCCTGACGACAACACCCTTGCCGCGCTCCCGGGGGAGCCAGGAATTCCCGACGTTGCAGCGCCACGGCGGATGTCGTTCTCGCGCAAGAGACTGCTCGCTGTCGGGCTGTTGGGCGGCTGCCTGATCGGCCTGACCGCGTTTGGCATTCAGCGGTTCACAGCCTCCGGCAAGAAGGGCGACGCCGAGACCCGGCTCGCAGACCAGCCCATGGCGGCCACGACAGGGACGCGCAAGCTGGACATGTCCGGCAGCCCCACCACCGACGCAACGCGCACAGCCCCGCCTCGGGTCCCCGCCTTCGAGGCGATCAACGAGGAATCGGCCGAGCCGATCGGCGTTCGTCGAACCGGATCCAGCGCGACCAGCGCCAGGAGCCCGAATGCCGTCGCCCCGGAAGACGTCCCCGTCATGTTGGTCAGCTCCCATGTCGCTATCGCCAACGGCATGCCGGCCGTGAACCGACCTGGCGGCGCTGTCAACCCGCTCGCGGGGCCTGCCCCCGAGGTCGATCCCAACGACCCCATCACCGCGACTTCCCGGAACCTGCAGGCCTACCAGCGCCAGCTGCAGGGATTGCTCGACAACCTCACGAAGACGACGAGCCTGGACAGCGGCACGGCGGATGTCGCGACGCCGTCGCTTCCCACGGGAAATGGTCCCGCGCCTGGAACGGCACATCCGGCCACGGCGGCCCTGTTCGGCGGACAGCTCCAGGGCTCTGCGACCCCCAAGGTGGCCGCTTCAAGCCTGGGCGGCCGCAGCCTGACGCTACCGAAGGGAACTTCATTCACCTGCGCCCTGAAGACCCGTGTGATCAGCGCCGCCTCTGGCTTGGTCGGTTGCCAGGTCCAGCGCAATGTCTACGGCGATGACGGCCGCGTGCTGCTGATCGAGCGCGGCTCCCACCTGGACGGCGAATACCGGATCACCACCGTGCGGCCTGGCATGGTGCGCATCCTGGTGCTCTGGACGCGCATTCGCACGCCGACGGGCGTGACGGTGGACATCGAGTCCCCCGCGACCGGCAAGCTCGGCGAGTCTGGCATCGACGGCTATGTCGACAACCGCTGGTGGGAGCGCATTGGCGCGGCCATGCTGCTTTCGCTGATCGACGACTCGGTGAAGCTGGCGGTCCAGAACCAGTCGAACGACCACGGGGGCGACACCATCGTGCTGCCGAGCACGACGGCCAATACCAGCAAGCTTGCCGAGAAGGTACTGGACAGCACGATCAACATCCCGCCGTTGATCTACCAGAACCAGGGCGGAATCGTTGGCATCTACGTCGCCCGCGATGTCGACTTCTCGTCGGTCTACGAGCTGGTGCCGAGCGCAAGCCACGCCAATCGGCCGTGAAGCCCATGGACGCCACCCTGCACGAGCTCCCGCCCGCTGACCGGGCATGGCGCGGCGATGCCACGTCGGTCATCGAGTTCATGCGCCCCTTGCGCGAACACCTTGATGCGCCTGGCGTCACCGAGGTCTGCCTGAACCGCCCTGGCGAACTGATGGTCGAAACCGATCGCGGCTGGCGGCAGGTGACGGCCCCGGAGATGACCCTGATGCACTGCACGTCCTTGGCCACGGCGGTCGCGACCTACTGCGATCAGCAAGTCAGCCAGGAGCGACCGCTGCTGTCGGCCACGTTGCCCAGCGGCGAACGCGTCCAGTTCGCGATCCCACCGGCCGTGGCACGCGGAACCGTATCGATCACCGTCCGCAGACCGTCCGTCCTGGTCAAGAGCCTCACCCAGTTCGAGCGCGAAGGCCTGTTCGAGCGCACTGCCTCGGCTCCACGAGCCTGGAACGACGGTATCCAGGACTTCGAGCAAGAGCTGCTGGACTTGAAGCAGCGGGGTCGTCATGCCGACTTCCTGCGTTTGGCCGTCCAGCGGCACCAGACCATCGTCGTCAGCGGCCGAACCGGCTCGGGCAAGACCACCTTCATGAAGGGCCTGATCGAAGAGGTGCCGCGGCACGAGCGCCTGATCACTCTCCAGGACACGGCTGAGCTGACGCTTCCTCACCACCCCAACGTCGTCCACCTGTTCTACAGCAAGGACGGCCAGGGCACTGCCCACGTGAGCGCCAAGTCGCTGCTGGAGGCCTGCCTGCGCATGAAACCGGACCGGATCTTTCTCGCTGAGGTCCGGGGTGATGAATGCTTTCATTTCGTCCGGCTCGCCGCGTCCGGGCATCCAGGCAGCATCACGAGCGTCCACTCCGGCAGCTGTGCGCTGGCCTTTGAACAGATGGCATTGATGATCCGCGAGACCGGCGCGGGCGGTGGCCTGACCATGGACGAGATCAAGCGCCTGCTGCATCTCGTGGTCGACGTGGTCGTCCAGTTCGACCGCGATGAAGGCGGCCGCTTCATCTCGGAAATTCACTACGAACCCCGCCATCTGCGTCTGGCCTCTAGGTTGGTCCGCAATGGCGGTCGCCAGGAGGGCGCATGAGCGGCGTCCCGGCATCCCCATTCGCGGCCTGGCCCACAGGGCGCAAGGTCGTGGCGGGCGTGTTCATTGCGCTCGCAGGCCTGGCCCTGGCCTGCGCGGCCTGCTACCTGTCCGGCGTGCTGTTCCTGGTGCTGAACAAGGCCGATCCTCGGCAGGCGCGCCTCACCAGCATCGTCCGCTACTGGCATCTCTACGCTGACGACGCCAGGTTGCGCAAGCAGCTGCAAACGGCGATCGGCGTATCGGTTGTCGGTCTGCTGGTGGTGGTGCCGGCGTCCCTCGTCGCCGCCGCGCGCCAGCGGCGGCCGCTGCATGGCGACGCGCGATTCGCGAGCCCGGCGGAAGTTGCTCGGGCGGGTCTGATCGGTGGCCATCCGGGACCCGGCATCCTGATCGGTCGGTATCGCGGCAAGTTCTTGTCGCTACCGGGTCAGCTCTCGGTCATGCTGTCCGCGCCCACGCGCAGCGGCAAGGGCGTCGGTGTCGTCATCCCGAATCTGCTGAACTGGCCGGACTCGGTCGTGGTGCTGGACATCAAGGGTGAGAACTACGACATCACGGCCGGCTTCCGCGCGCATCACGGCCAAGCCGTCTACGCCTTCTCACCCTTTGACGCGGGGGCGCGCAGTCACCGCTGGAATCCGCTGGGCGCGGTGCGCTCCAACCCGCTGCACCGCGTGGGCGATCTGCTGGCCATCGGGCAGGTGCTATTTGCGAATGACGGCAGCGGCACATCGTCGGAGGCCTTCTTCAGCGATCAGGCGCGCAATCTGTTCCTCGGACTGGGCCTGCTCTTGCTTGAAACGCCAATGCTGCCGCGCACCATCGGCGAGATGCTGCGCCAGTCGTCTGGCCGGGGACAGCCACTGAGGGACCACCTCGCCGGCCTGATGGCACAGCGGCGAGAGGCCGGTCAGCCGCTGTCGGACGAGTGCACTGACGCGTTGCAACGGCTGTTGTCGAATTCGGAGAACACCCTGTCCGGCGTGGTCGCCACGTTCAACGCGCCACTGACGATCTTTGCGGAACCAGTGGTCGACGCCGCGACTAGCGCAGACGACTTCCGGCTGGAGGATGTGCGCCGCAGGCGCATGTCGGTCTATGTCCGCATCTCGCCGAACCGGCTGGCCAACGCCAGGCCGCTGCTTGCGCTCTTCTTCTCGCAACTCGTCAACCTGAACACCCAGGCCCTGCCCGAGCAGGACTCGACCCTGAAACTGCAGTGCCTGCTGATCAACGACGAGTTCACCGCCATGGGACGGGTAGGTGCCATCACGCACGCCGCGGCCTTCCTGGCAGGCTACAACCTGCGGTTGCTGACCGTCGTGCAGGCGATGTCTCAGCTCGACGCGGTCTATGGCGACAAGGAGGCCCGTTCTTTCGCCACCAACCACGGCCTGCAGATCCTTTTCGCGCCGCGCGAACAACGCGACGCCAACGAGTACAGCGCGATGCTGGGCCAATTCACCGAGCGCGCCACTTCTCATGGCCGCAGCCGGTCGTTCAGCAAGCAGGCATCCAGCAGCGTGAGCCGCAACGACAGCGATCAGGCTCGCGCGCTGCTGCTGCCTCAGGAGTTCAAGGAACTGGGCAGTGAGCGCCTGGTGGTGATCTCCGAAAACTGCAAGCCCATCCTGGGCGAGAAGATCCGCTATCACCGCGACCCGGTCTGCCGTTCCCGCCTGCTGCCAGCGCCGGCCGTGCCGCCCATGGACATGGACCTGCACCTGGCAAGGGCGCAGCAGCGCTGGCGCTATGCCGATGAGGAACTGCGCCCCGGCGAGAAGTTGGACGTCGAGCAACTTGCCTGCAACCTGCTCTTGATACCGCCTCTGGCGGGCCGCCCAGCCGAGGCGGTGGCCCAGATCGCGATCGGCCTCGTCGCCCACCTGCCTGGCCAAGCGGCCTTGGGCGGCGCCATCGAGGCAGCCCCCGACGCCGACGGTGTGCTCGTCGCGGAACCCGGCGCCATTGGGCGCGCGGACTTCACGTAGAACCTGGAGAACCCCATGCGAACAGGACTTCCGCTGGTCACCTGCGTCGGTATCCTTCCGTGGCTGCTTGGATTGGCTGCCTGCGGCACGCCGCCCGAGCTCCCTGCCGTGGACGAGTCGCTCAGGCGGCCGGTCAATGCCCGGGCGGACATTGAACTTCAGGTCTGCACGAACGAATTGCACAACTCGCGGTTGCTGCAGACGCAGTCCGAGCGCAGGGCGCAGACCGCTGCGACGCTCGGCGCCATTGCGGCGCGTCAGCAGTTGCTGGCCAGCGTTCCGAGGACGGTTGCCTCGCAGGATCTTGCCAACCGGGTCTTCACAGTGCACTTCGGATTCGGGGACGCGGGCGTCGTCGTGCCGGACGACATCGCCCCGGTCCTGGTGGATTCGGCCAAGTCAGCACCGCTGATCGTGCTGCGCGGGCGTACGGACGGCAGCGCCGACACGCCGGCCGAAAGCCGCATCGCCCAGGCGCGCGCCTTGGCGGTGCGGGACTACCTGGTGTCAGCCGGAGTGGATCCAGCGCGCATCCGTGCCACCTACCAACCCGCGGGCGACCACATGGCCGACAACGCCAGCCCAGCGGGCCGGCGGCTGAACCGGCGGGTGGAGATCGAGGTGTACGGCGTGCAGCCCGTGCCGTTCGATCCGGCGGTCACGACCCCGCGATAAGCGGTGAGTTCGGTTTTGGAGTCCCATCATGGATGCTGATCTGTTTGCCTCTCCTTCCTATCCATCGGCGACGGGCGGGGCGGTCGAGCCAACGCGCCGCGTGCCGACCGCCGACCCGCCGCGCGGGCCGGGCGAGCGCTTCGAAATGCGTGACCGGATCAACGGCGTGATTTACCAGTCCACCACGTTCGAGGAGATGGTGGCCAAGGCCGAGCAGCTCGACAGGACTCTCTTCGTGGCAGTGGCAGCCGACGGCAAGAGGACTTCGATCGAGAAGGTCGACGGCCAGTGGCAGCGCGGGCCGCAGCGTCCGGCATCGACGGCGGCGCCCGCGGCGCTGGTGCGGCCCGTGGGGCCTGCGCGCCGCGAAGCGGCAGAAGCCGCAGGTGTTCAGCCTGCGCCCGTCGCACCGTCGATAGCGGCGCCGGGCGAGCCTGAGAGCGCCAAGGAAGGAACGCGCCTGGAGGCGAAGGCTGAACGAGCCCAGCTCGTGGCCAGGCTCGAAGCCGCCCTGTCCGAGCGCTACATCATCCAGCCCGCACCGGTGAGCATCGGCGCGCTCTCGATCGGCCGCACGGAATACCGTTTTCGGGGGGATCGCTCGCGCGTGGCCTTCACCGAATCGAACCTGCGCCTGGCCACTGACACCAACAGCCCTTCGGTGGCGCGTTCCATGGTGGATGTGGCGCAGGCACGTGGCTGGCGGGGCCTGCGGGTATCCGGGCACGAGGACTTCAAGCGCCTGGTCTGGCTTGAAGCCTCGGTGCGCGGACTCAAGGCCCTGGGGTATGAACCTGGCCCACAGGACCTGGCGCTTCTCCAGCGCGAGCGCGAAGCGCGCCTGGTCAACCGCATCGAGCCCACCGGGGACGGCGCTACTGCGGCGCCCCAGAAGGGTCCGGCACGAGGCGGCGGGGGGCGCAACGCGGTGCTCGCGGCCGTGGAGGCGCTGTTGGTAGCCCAGAAGGTGCCCGAGGGCCAACGCCTTGCCGTGATGGAAGCCGCCACTGAAAAGCTCGCGCAACTCAGCAGCCAGGGCCTGACTCCCCGGGTCAGGATCTACGACCCAGCGGCCCCATCGAGGGCCACCGCCATGGCAACGCCGGGCATGCCGCGCACGCCTGAGCGGGCCGGTCCGTCGCGGTGAGGCACGTCCATGCGCGCGTCCACCCGAGCCGTCACGGCAGCCTGCGCGGTCTATGAGGTCGGGGGGCGGTCATTCGACGTCGACTCGCGAGAGTTTGCCGACGTTGTCGCCGAGGCACAGGCCTCCCACCGGCGGCTGCGATGCATGTGCCAGACACCGGGCGTGGAGATGTATGTGGCACGCCTTGCGCCGGCCCAGGCCGGCTACATCGTCAAGCGCATGCCCGACACCGGCTGGCGTCATGCAACGCACTGCCCGTCGTATGCGCCACCTGCCGAGAGCTCCGGCCTCGGCCAGGTGCTCGGCAGCGCAATCCTCGAGGACCCGGCCACGGGTGTGACGACCTTGAAGCTCGGCTTTGTGCTAAGCCGGGTACCAGGCCGCACGGTGGCGGCGCCCGCGGTGGGCGCCAGCACCAGCGTGCGCGCGGACGGTGCCCGGCTGTCCCTTCGTGGACTGCTGCACTACCTGTGGGATCTGTCGGAACTGGCGCGCTGGCACCCGGGCCTTGCTGGCAAGAGGAACTGGGGCTCGGTGCGCAGACAGCTCCTGCGCGCGGCCGACCAGCTCATTGCAAGGCGGGAGCCACTGCGTTCGCGCCTGTACATCCCCGAGCCCTTCGTGGTCGATCAGCGCGAAGCGCTCAATGCGCGGCGCTTGGCGGCATGGTCTTGCGCGATCGCCGAACCGGCCGGATCGGTGGCGCTCATGCTGCTCATCGCCGAAGTCAAGGAGATCGCGCCGGCACGCTACGGCTTCAAGGCTGTCGTCAAGCATCTCCCAGACCAGCCATTCATGATCGAGGAGTCGCTGTACCGGCGGCTCGGACGCTGTTTCGAGGCGGAACTCGCGCTATGGGCTACTGGCGAGGACGTCCACATGATGATGATCGCCACCTTCGGCGTGAGCGGCGGCGTGCCGACGATCCAGGAGCTGTGTCTGATGCCGGTGACGCGCCAGTGGCTGCCGGTGGATGACGTTTTCGGCAAGCAGCTGGTGGACCAACTGGTCGTGGAGGAACGTGCATTCACTCGAAGCCTGCAGTATGAGCTGCCGGCGCAGGCCTCGCTGGCCTTCGCCGTGCTGTCGGACTGTGGCGAGCAGCCAGAGACGCTCAGCATCTTGCGCAGAAATCAAGAGGCCCTGGACGTTGTCGCGCCTGATCTCGACGCCGCCGAAAAAAGCTGGCTGTGGCAGACGCACCTGCAGCCGCTGCCCGCCTTGCCCCCACGCGCACCGACGAGCGCACCGAGCGCGGCACACGGCAATGAATGGGCTGGCGGTGCCGGCGTCAGGCCATGACCAAGTCCATGAGCGGGAATGCACCACTCCCCGATCGACAGCTCTCAAGCGCTGGTCGTGATCAGGTCCACGTCAATCTGCTGGGGCTGGGGCAGCGCCTGCGCGAGCACGCTGCATCGCTGGGCCTCAGCGTCGGATGCGCAGTACGCATCAGCGTCTCGCAGATGCTCGAAGAGGCGGCGGCCGCCGCTGAATCGGGCGCGCACCAACCAGCGGCGCAGCAAGGGGAGGGCGAACAAGGCGACAAGGCGCGGCTGCTGCTTCGAGTTGCTCCTACACGCATAGAAGTCCTGGCGGCGCGGGCACGCGCATGCGGTGTTTCTCGAAGTCGCTACGTGGAGATGCTGATGGACGGGTGCCAGCCAACGGCATTGCCACCCGACCACAAGGCCATGGTTGACGCGCTGATGACCGCCACCGATCACATCGCCGTGCTTTGCGTTGATCTGCGGGCTTTCATGCGCCTTTGCGAATCGGCACCCGCGTCCGAGCTGGAGCGCTACCGTGCCCGTTTGAGCTCCCTGATCGACGATGTCCGCGACTACCTGAAGCCCGCAGCCCGGCTGCTGGCCGAACTCGAAGCCACAAGGAGATGGCGATGACGGCAGATCCCTCGGTCGACGGCGTGCTGGTGCAGTGGGGCGAGCGTCTCTTCTATCCCCGCAACCGCATCGTCAAGGCCAATCCGACGCCACGCCTGGACACCCTGATGCGCAGAAAGGCGGCCGTCATCCGCAAGCGCATCCAAGCCCTGGCGGTCCGGCGGGCGCCGGAGGTGATGGTCAAGGTCGCCGGCGGCGGGCGCGGTATGCGGGCCATCGCCGCGGAGTTGAGCTACATCACTCGCAATGGCGAGCTGGCGCTGGAGGACGATCGGGGCGTGCGCAGCATCGGCAAGGAAGCGCTACGAGACCATGTTGACCAGTGGCGCTACGGCGGGTCGCTGATCGAGGAGGTGTCGGAACGGCGCGAGGCGATCAATGTGACCTTGTCGATGCCCGCCGGCACCGAACCGGAACGGGTGCTCCAGGCCGCACGTGCTTTTGCCCGCGCGGAGCTCGCTGGCAACCGCTACGTCCTCGTGCTGCACAAGGACCGGGCCCATCCGCATGTGCATCTGATCGTGCGCGCACAGGCCAGGTCGGGTGAGCGCATCAACGTCTGGGCCCAGAGGCAGCGCTGGCGCGAGATCTTCGCTGCCCAGCTTCGGCATCTGGGCGTGGACGCGGAAGCGACATCGCAGTCCTGTCGCGGAGAGAACCGCAGCGCGTGGCCGTCGTGGCGTCGGCAGGCCAGGGAGATGGGGAGCGTGCCCACCGAGGCAGCACCAAAGAAGTCGGGGGACCGTTATCAAACGAATCGGGCCAGCGCGATGCGCGCGTGGTCCCACATCATTACGGCCCTGTCGCGCTCGACGGACGCCACGGATCGCCAGCTTGCCGGCCACGTAGCCGCCTTCATTCGTGACACGCCATTTGTCGAGGAAAACCTGGGCCCCCGGCGCGGTCCACGGACGCCGGACGCGCCGACGCGCAACGACAGGTCAGTGGACCTCGTCGCTCAGAGATCGCGATCCAGGCCGGATATCGAGCGATGAAGCATAGGCTGGCCCGGGAGCGAAGCGCTTGGGAGCGACTGCAGCTGCCAAGCGTCGGCATATCGGCACCTTGGTGTTCCAGGAATGCATGCTTGATTCGCCGGCAGCCCGGCACTCGTGCAGCGGCACGCGCTCGAGCTTCAGACGCTGCTTGCCGCGGCGCTTGCGCACCGACAGGTCGGCCAGCTTGTAGAGCGGGTACACGCGCTTGTCGTTGATCTTCGTGCCTGCCGCGCGCAGCAGGTCGGCGTCGATTCGATCTGTCACGTCTTGCAGATCGCCCCGTCGGCGTATTGGCGCCATGCTGCTCGTCGGCGCGACCCGGCGCTGTGCTCGCCACTCACGCAGCGCGATGCGCGCTTGGTGCCTGTGGTTCGGCGCGTGTGGCAGGCCAAGATGCAAGTCTATGGCGCAGACAAGGTCTGGCGTCAGCTCAACCGCGAAGGCGTGGCGGTGGCGTGCTGCACCGTCGAGCGGTTGATGCGCCAGGAAGGCCTGCAGGGCGCGCGCCGAGGCAAGACGGTGCGCACCACCGTCCCCGATCCGAAGGCGCCATGCCCGCTGGACCGGGTCAACCGGCAGTTCCGGGCCGAGCGGCCCAACCAGAGCTCAAGCACGTCCACCAGCATCGGCGAACCCCCGTCATGCGACGCGCTCGGCGTGGAAGCAGGTCCAGAACACCAATGAAGACCTGGGCTTCGACCGGCGGACCTGCTGCTTTTTGAACGACAGGCGAACCCGACCGCCCCAGTCCCCGGTGTCCACCTCGGCTTGGATGAGGTCGCCCGGCGTTGCTTTCGGGTCTGGAAGAGTCTTCGAAGCAGCAGCGACGTACTGGCTTGGCAGGCGACCAAGGATGCCGTTGCTGGGTGGGTCGGGCAATGGCGTTTGGTGGTCAGGGGCGTCGGCAGACATGGCGGCTTGCTCTCAAACGATACTGTACAGGCATACAGTATCGTTGTATCGTCTCACTGCGCAGCACGCCGAATCAAGGAGAGCAGAGATGATGATGAATCTGAACGATCCCGAGAGCATCCTCGCCTGGTGGCAAGTGCTGCCCGACCGGCACGACAGCTACCTCGACTACAAGCTCAGGGCGAGTCCTGAATTCGCGCCGGCCATCTTGGAAGCCCGGCGGCGCATCGCCGATGACCCAAATTTGCGCCGCCTTCTTGACGAGGCTGTTCGGAGCCGTCGCCAGTTTGAACAGGCCGATGGGTATATGTCCGCCTACGAGCAGAGGAGTCATCGGTGAGCGACCGGTTTCAGATGGCTCTCCTGCATGGGCGTGACATGTCTAGCGGCGGATACGGTGCAGTACCGCCGACGCAGTCCTGAAGGAAGCGACGAAGGCGAAGAACCATCGCCGTCGAAATGGCTAAAACGGCCAATCGCCCAAGGAGCTCGCTATGCGTGTCACCGCTACTGAAGCCAAGAACCGTTTCGGCAGCCTTTGCGCCCAAGCCAAGCGCGAACCTGTGTTCGTGGAAAAGGCCGGTCAGATCGACAGTGTGATCCTCTCAGTCGAGCAATACCAGGCCCTCCTGGCCAGCCATGACAAGGCCGGACGCGCAGCACGCAAGAAGGCATTTGAAGCCGATTTTGGTGAATGGATTGCCGCCCAGAACGCACACTTCGAAGCGCATGGCGTTCCCGGTGCCGAGCTGCGCCCGTGGTGAGCGACTGATGGCCCAGTACGACGTTTTCACCAACCCGAGCAGCAGCGTGGCTGATGGGATCCCTTACGTGGTCGTCGTCCAGAGCGACCTGCTGGATGCCCTGGCTACGCGGCTGACCATGCCACTGGCCGTGCTCAATGTCGCGACGAAGGTGCCGACGGCGCTGTGTCCGGTTATCTCGGTTAAAGGCCAGCGTCTGCATGCGCTGGCCCACTATGTAGCGCCCTTGCCCGCCAAGTCGTTAAAGCGTCCGGTCGACAACGTCGCGGCACAGGCAAGCACGCTGGTGTCGGCCGTCGACGCAGTGTTGTCGGTCATCTAAGTGGCGCGGATCCGGCTGGCAGGCACTGAGATCGTTACCTCGACTGTCTCCTCGGGGGCGGACCCGGTCGGTCGACACCGGCCGCCTTGCTCACGCTGTCCGGCGCATTGCTGTCATTGAAGGCGTGAACTCGGTCGCCGCCGCAGCGGCCGGTCAGCGCGCTGAAGCCGCCGCGCACCGCTCATCCATGCGTTGGCGCGGGCGGGCCAGGGGGCGACCGGCTGCTTGCGTCCGTGGCGACCGGCAAATCACGACCCGGAGCGGTCCTACGCTTGCTCGATCTCGCCGCCCAAAAGCGGTCGCCAAACGTTGCAGTTACCTGCGCGAGGCTGCAGCCCTAGAACGCGTGTTCAAAGAGCGCCTCGGGTCAACGC
>Ga0194137_10000120_pt1 | contig 51206 bp, 45 predicted proteins | sample TARM_MetaG_T3_14_FD_134025 | JGI IMG/M metagenome (GOLD analysis project Ga0194137, IMG submission 134025) | Freshwater microbial communities from Pennsylvania, USA, analyzing microbe dynamics in response to fracking - TARM_MetaG_T3_14 (version 2) | ecosystem: Environmental > Aquatic >...
CGCGGATGCGGGCGCCAAGCCGCAAAATCAGCGGCAAATGCGCCAAGTGATGAACTTCACTGACCTCGACCACACCGATGTCCGCCAACGCAAAAATGCGGCGGCTTCTTCAGCGTATCCTTAACGTCAGCTTTCATTTCGATCTCCTATCGATCGGTGAGAGTTAGACCCTTGGCGGAAGGTGAGAGCTCTGCCTTGGGTCGCCTTGATTGCCTCAGGGCCGCTGAGGCGCCGGATTAAATGCATCAGCGGTTCGCTGTGCCGGTCCGAATGAATTCACTGAGCACATTGAAGAATCCGCTCTGCATGCCGCAAGCCGCAGTGCGGTTGAGCGTAGCGGCGGCCCATCCGCTGATCGCCTTGCAGACTATGCCGATGGTCCGTTCGTGAGCATCACTTTCTGGGTTGTGCACATAGTCCAGAAGCTCAAATGCATATGCGCGCCCGAGCATTTCGTGCGCGTGCCAGTATTCCGTCTTCGGTGGGGTCACATCCCACCAGACCATGTGTCCCTTCTCATTGCGCCGCACGAAGGAAAGTTCTTCAGCCGTCTTCGGTGCGCTCGAATCCACGGACCAGCGCATGCGCTTCTTTATCTCAGAGAAGGACGGTTGAGGATTGCGTTCGATGCTTGATACAGTCGATGTAGCCATGATTTCACCTCTCACTCAGGTGGGTTGTGGTCAGGGGCCGGTCGGTGTTCCCGCACTTCCCGGCCCCGCTTGTTCGCCTGAAACCGTCAGGCGGCGGTTGATGTGCCTTGCATCGGCGCAGTCACTTCGCGAACTCCACCGGCTTGATCTTTCGCTTCTGTGCATTGCGGGCCAGCACGTCATCCAGTGTTGCCATGGCCTTGACGCCAGCCTGCTCGGCGCAAGCCAGGTGCAGGGCATCACCGGCGCGCAGAGATGTCGCCGCGTCCAGGGTCATGGTGGCGGCCTGATGAAAGCACGCGGCATCCAGCATCAGCAGGCGCAGGTCGTTGGCCACCAAGCGCTCAAAGCGGCCCCAGGCGGCTTCGGCCGTGGCTTTGTCGATCTGGCCTGTTCGCTGCTTGATACCCAGCGCGCTGGCGAACTCGGGCACGCACCAGACGGCCGACACCAGTTCACCCTTGACCTTGCTGTACCAGGCCGCAACCGCCTGGCTGTGTGGCTCGTTGACGATCAGCGCGACCAGCACGCTCGTGTCCATGTAGACCATGCTCAGTACCGGGCGCCGCGGCGCAGTTCCTCAATGACCGGCGTGCCCATCGGCATGGCCTGGCGCGCCTCGTTGAGCTCGTTGGCGAACGCTGCACGGTTCCAGTGCGCAGGGCGCAGGGAGAGGGTGCCATCGACAGTGATCTGGGCGTCAAGGGTGTCACCCTCGCCAACGCCCAGTTGCTTGGCCAGATCGGCCGGGATGCGCATGGCCAGGCTGTTGCCCCACTTCGAAATCTGAATGTCCATGATGCTTGATGTATATACGTAAATGTTGATACATGATAGGGCGGAGATGCTGAAAGTGCAAGGCCCACCAAACGGGGTGTTTTCAGGCGCTGCGCTGCTTGCTGCCCTTCTTGGCTGAGGTCTTGGGAGTTTTTGCGGTCGGGGAGGGCAGAGCCAGCACCTGGGCGCCGCTTTTCACGCCCGCGGCCTCGAACATGGCCGAAGTGGCGCGATCTACCGACTGGCGCACCGGGTCGAGGTCGAGCTGGGCATAGATGCGCGTGGAGTCCTGGGACTTGTGGTTCAGGCTCTTGCCCACGATGACCAGAGAGGCCCCGGTGCGAGCCTGCCAACTGCCCAGTGTGCGGCGCAGGTCGTGAATGCGCAGATTGCTCAGGCCAGCACGCGTCAGGACGCGCCTCCAGGCAGCCTTAGGTTCGGCGATAGGGGCATCCTCTTCCTTGCGGTCTGACGGGAAGGCGAAGGCGCTGCGCTCGCTGGAAGGGAGAGCATCTCGCTCAGCCTTTCGGTTTGTCAGGATCTGCACAGCCTCCGGGGTGAGGGTGACAGTCTGCGGTTCGCCATTCTTGGTCTCGGGAATGCGCCATTCCGCACGCTTGAGGCTGACATCGGCCCAGCGCATGGCCAGCACGTTGGAGCGGCGTGCCCCGGTGAGCAGGGCCACCAGGAAGAAGTCGCGCATCACCTGGTTGGGCTCGTCAGCCAGGGCCTTGAAGAAGGGAGCCAGCTCATCGGGTTGGAGGAATCGGTCGCGGTGCGTCTCCTTGAACTTCTCGATGCCCTGGGCGGGATTGGCGCCGTGGTGGATACGAGCCTGTTCAATTGCCCAGCGAAACATCGCATGGAGCAAGCCAAGGGCTTGGTTGGCTGCACGCTTGCCGTCGATGGTCCGTGTGGCCTCGGCCGGCTTGCTTGTGGTCGAGCGTGTCTTGTTGGCTTCCTCTCGGCGTCTGACGATTTCGGTGGGCAGGGCTCGGTGCCATTTGCCAACGTCCAGATGCGAGATCTCCGAGAGCTTGCGCCTACCAAAGGCCGGCTCGATGTGCAGCCGCCAGACCGATTCGGCCAGGTCGGGGCGCTTGGCCGTCACCTTCAGCCGGGCCAGGTATTCGGCGAACAGTTCGGCCAGGGTGAGCTCGCCACGCTTGGATCGCTGGGCCTGCGCCAGGCTTTGGCCACCAGCGAGCTGCCCTGCTACTTCACGGGCACGGCGGCGGGCCTCATCCGGTTTGACGGCTGGGAATTTGCCAAAGGTGACGCGTTCCACACGGCTTGACCCCTTGGGACGGCCGACGAAAGAGAACGTCTTGATGCCGGTGGCCGTGACGCGCAGGTACAGGCCAGGCTCTTTCGTGTCCTTGAACTCAAGACGGCCGGTTTCAGGCGGCTTGATCGCCTCGATGTTGCGGACCGTGAAGTCGATGCTGTCTGCCAATTGTTGCCCCGGGGTAACTCTGGGGTAACAGATTAGCGAAAATTTCCGAAACGTCAAGCACCATTCAGAAAGCCTTTCTCCTACGAGAATCAACGTTCCGAAAGGTTTGGAAATGCCCGGAAACGGCCTGTCCCAATGCTTTGGGAGCAGAGGGTCGTGAGTTCGAATCCCACCGCCCCGACCAAGTCATGTCAACGAGCTGGTGCCTGAAAAGGCCCCGGCTCGTTTTGTTTTCAGGCGCGACGGTCTGTTTGATCTTTGTGATGTCGCTTGTAGCGACGACGCACGGCACAAGCAGTGCCAAGCAAGCCAAGGGCGAAATAGATGGCCGTCGTGGGCTCTGGCACGGGCGTGAGCAGGAATCCCGTGGTCTCGCTGGTGATGCTGTTGAATGCCTGGCCAACGATCATGCCTTGGTCGTTGATGTCATAGGCTGCTTGAAGCACCCACCCTGATTTGGCATCCTTCGGATCCAGCAAGGTATTGAGGTCCACGGCTGATTGCCCATCTGGCGACCAGAGCGTCGCGATGCCATGTTGGTTGCTTGATGCTGACGCGATCCAGGATGTACCAACTGCCATGCCCTGGATATTGATGCCAGCGACATCGGTGTCGCCTGTCGCATCCGCCAAGTTGTGCAACTCGATGGCGGTGCCTCCTGACCACAGCGTCGCGATGCGCTTGCCGGGGGTGTTCGCCCCGTTGGTGACTGTCACCAGTTGGCTGGTCCCGATGGCTTGTCCCGCATCGTTGATGAATGTCGCTTGCGATTGGTTGGTGCCGGCGAGGGCGGGCAGCAAGGCTGCATCCGAATGGATGTCATGCCAGATGACAGCATGAGCAAAGCCACCTGAAAAGGTGTATCCCACGACTTGGCCATCATTGTTGATGTCAGTTGCGCTTGACGATGTGATGAGTGTCATTGGCAAGCCGGCAAGTAGGCTGCCGGTTCCATTTTGCCAGACCACTGCGCGCATGCGGAGCACGTCCGTGGCGGAGCCCACCACCACGTGTGCATCATTGATACCCTGGGCCGTGGTGTAGTCGTAAGACGGCATGGTCAGCAATTGGCCTTGGCCATTCGCATTCCATAAGGCACCCGTTCCTCGGCCGAGCACCCTCATGGCGTCTCCAATTACCTCACCCCCATTGTTGATCTCGTACGGAAGCTGAAATCTGACCCCCATGGTGTCTAGAGGCGTGGTTTGCCCGTTGGACCAGATGCCTGCATTGATAAAGCCACTGGTAACAACAACCTGTCCTGAATTGTTGATGTTGACGCCAGCATCACTGCCATCTAGCAGCGTGAGGTTGTAGGTCTGAGCCTGAGCCTGAATGGCCGTGGCTGCAAAAACAAACAGCGGCAAGGTTCTCACCATGCGCAGCGCGATGCGAATGTTCATGTCTCCTCCTTGATTGAGCGCATTGTGCATCGCCATTCCATACGCGGAGACCGCTCATCTGAAGGCTGGCCGATCGTTTAGCCGCTATCTAGAATCAGCACCATTCGCGACATATGTCGCACCCGTTTCACGATGTGACAGTCTGGCTGGGAGGCCTGTTTTCTATGACCAGACCCTGCTTTTCCCCTTCTGCACGCAAGGCCCGTCTGGGCATGTCGGGCGTGTCCCTGCTGGAAACCGTCTGCGCGCTGACCATCATGGGCAGCGTGTCGGCCGTGGCTGTGCCCCAGATCGTGGACCTGCCCGGCGAGGCCCGTCGTTCGGTGGTGCAAAGCCTGCGTGGCGCGACCGAGTCGGCCAGCAGCTTGCTGCATGTGAAGTGCGCGACCCAGCCCGCATGCAATCTCAATGAAGGTGCCTCGGCCTTGAGTGTCAGCGGCACCACGGTGGCCATGTCACGCGGCTACCCGCAAGGCGGTGATCCGGCTGGCATCCAGAACACGCTGCAACTGTCAGGCTTCAATGTGGTCCACACCGGCGACAAAACCGTGTTCCAGAAAGAGGGCGCACCGAAGGTCGAAGCCTGTGCGGTCAGCTATGCCTCGCCCCGGGCCGACGGTGGCATGCCCGTCATCAGCGCCGAGACATCGGGCTGCTGACCCTGGCCTGTCGGCGATCAATCAGTAGGCGCTTGACCTGACGCCTGCCGTCTGGTTTGAGAGCTGCTGCCGTATGAAGGGCAGGAAGGCTTGCGCCACGGCCTGCGGATCATCTGCGAAAGGGAAATGCCCGCTTTCAGGCAGCAACACCACCTGCGCCTTGTGGAAGGTTTCCTTCTGCTGCTCGGCATAGCGTGCCGGCAGATACGGGTCGGCGGCACCCCACACCACCAGCGTGGGCGGGTTGAGCGGCTCGAGCATCTTGGCCAGGGCCTGGCTGCGGTTGTCCAGATCGCCTGTGGCGCGGTAGAGCTTCAAGATGGCGCGCTTGGTACCCCAGTCCAGGTCCTTGTACATGCGGTTGACGAAGTCCAGCGGCAAGCCTTTGGGGCAGCCCACCGAGATGGCCCACTTGAAGCCGCTGCGGTTGGTGATGAGCTGTTGCAGCTCACCGATCAGGGGCGTGCGCCAGATGCGCGCCATGTAGTGCCAGCGGTAGCCTTTGAGCACCCCCGTGTTGATGAGCGTGAGGCTGCCCAATGCCAGCGGGTTCATGGCCGCCCACATCAGGCCCCACGGCCCACCGAAATCATGCAGGACCAGATGGGCACGCAGCACGCCCAGCTGTTTGAGCGCCTCGGTCAGGAAGGCCGTGCCCCCTTCGACCGAGTAAGGGTACTCGGCAGGCTTGTCGGCCTGGCCAAAGCCTGGCATGTCGACGGCGATCACGCGGCCCATGGGAGCGGTGGCTTGCATCAGGGCGCGCCAATCTTCGCTGGAGCCCGGGTTGCCATGCACGAAGACCACGGCCTCGGTGGCCTTGAGATCCGGGCCGCCTTGCAGCACCTTCGTGCGGATCCCGCAGGCGCTCAGCGCGGACTCCTGCAGGGGCCATTCGTCTTGAGAGGGGGATGGCATGGCTGTGTCTCCTTGTCGTGGCGGGTCTGATGCCCGAGGCGCTCAGATCATGCCCGCAAAGGCGGTCATCTGCCAGTGCCCATGCGATCAAACGGCTCAGCGTGGCGTGGAATGACATGCCGGCGAAGCCAGCGGTGTGGCGGAGCCGGCCAGGTCGTCCAGAATCGGGCAGCAGGCGCGCTCGTCACCCTGGCATTGGCTGGCCAGATCTTCCAGTGTGCGCTTCATGGTCTCCAGCACCTGGATGCGCTCCTCCAGCGCCGCCACGTGCTGCATCGCCAGCTTCTTGACCGTGGCGCTGGAGCGGCGCCGGTTGCGCCACAGGTCGAGCAGCTGCCCGATGTCGGCCATGCTGAAGCCCAGGTCCCGGGCACGGCGGATGAAGTGCAGGGTGTTGATGGCGTCCGCGTCATAGCGCCGGTAGCCCGACTCGGTGCGGGGTGGCGCAGGCAGCAGGCCCAGGCCTTCGTAGTGGCGGATCATCTTGGCCGACACGCCGGTCAGCTTGGAGGCCTCGCCGATGTTGACCGGCAGGAAATCAGGGCTGGACTTCATAGCCTTCCTCGATGATGGCCTGGGCCGTTTCTTCGCGGCTGAGCTTGGTCTGCACCTTGACGGCGCCTTGCGGCAGTTCCACCGATACGACGGCGTCGGCGTCCAGCGCCACGATGGCTTTGGTGACCGCTTTCACGCAGTGCTGGCAGCTCATGCCCTTGACTTGCAGTTGGTGGGTGGTGGCGAGGCTCATGAAAGCAGATCCTTGTGGTGATGAATTCAGTCTGAACCCTCACATCATGTCAAGGTCAAGCGTGGTGTGCTTGAGCTGATGCAAATCAGGGTGTGGCGCTGGGGTACTTGACCTTGCCATGATGTCAGGGTTGAAAGTCTGAACCATGTCCACCGAATCCATTGCCCTGATGTCTTCGCCCGAGGCGCCTGCCGAGACCGTCCAGCTTGCCATCCGTGGCATGACCTGCGCAGCCTGCGTGCGGCGGGTCGAGCGTGCCTTGAGCAAGGTGCCTGGGGTCGAGCAGGCGCAAGTCAATTTCGCGACCGAGACGGCGAGTGTCCAGCCTCAGGCCCTGGTCGCCAGGCTGGATCCGGCTTTGCTCGTGTCCGCCGTGGAGGATGCGGGCTACCACGCCATGATTCAGCTGCCCGACGCCTCTCTCTTGGAAGAGCCTATGCCCTGGTGGGACGTCTGGGGTGCCGTGCTGCTCGGCGCTCTGGCCAGCGTCCCGCTGGTGCTGCCCATGTTTTTGGGTGTTCACCACTTCTGGCCGGCCTGGGTGCAGTTCCTGCTGGCCACGCCCGTGCAGTTCGTGCTGGGCGCGCGCTTTTACAAGGCCGGTTGGGCGGCACTCAAGGACGGCAGCGGCAACATGGACCAGCTTGTCGCTTTGGGTACCAGCGCGGCCTGGGGGCTGTCGTGCTGGCTATGGTGGTCGCATGTGCAGGCCGGGCATGGTGTGCATCACCCGCCCGATCTGTATTTCGAATCGTCCGCCGTGGTGATCACCCTGGTGCTGCTGGGCAAGGCCCTGGAGGCGCGTGCCAAGCGCCAGACCTCCGCAGCTATCCGCGCCTTGCAGGCCTTGCGACCCGATACGGTGTGTCGCTTGGGGCCGCAAGGCGAGGTGGTTGTGCCGCTGTCCCAGGTGATGGTGGGTGACACCCTCGTCGTGCGGCCGGGCGAGCGCGTGCCGGCCGATGGGCTGGTGACCGAGGGCAGCAGCCATGTCGACGAAGCCATGCTGACGGGCGAGCCGCTGCCCGTGGCCAAGGGGTTGGGCGACCGTCTCACAGGAGGCGCGGTCAACGCGGAAGGGCGCCTGATCATGCAGGTCACGGCGGTTGGTGGGCAGACCATGCTGGCCCGGATCATCCGGCGCGTGGTGGAGGCTCAGGCGACCAAGGCCCCCATCCAGCGGGTGGTGGACCGCGTGTCGGCCGTGTTCGTGCCTGTCGTTTTGCTGGTTGCGCTGCTGACGGGTCTGGGCTGGTGGTGGCATGGCCTGGGGGCCGAACCGGCTTTGATACGGGCCGTGGCGGTGCTGGTCATTGCCTGCCCCTGCGCCTTGGGCTTGGCCACGCCGGCGGCCATCATGGCGGGCACCGGTGCTGCGGCGCGCCAAGGCATCCTGATCAAGGACCCTGTGGCGCTGGAGGCCGCGCACCGCGTGCAGGTGGTGGCGTTCGACAAGACCGGCACGCTCACGCAAGGCCATCCTCGCTTGACCGACTGGGCCGTGTGCGCGGAGAGCACGCTGCCAGCTTGGAGCAAACAGCAGGCCCTGTGTGTGGCGGCCTCGCTGCAGGCAGGCAGTGAGCATCCCTTGGCGCGCGCGGTGTTGACGGCAGCCGAAGGGCGCCCGGGCCTGCCGGCACGGGACATCCAGGCCGTTGCCGGCATGGGTGTCAAGGGGCGCCTGCTGTCAGAAGCCGCAGATGAAGCGGCTCGTCCGCTTGAAGGCATGTGGGCGCTGGGTAGTCGCCACTGGGCTTGCGAGTTGATTGGCGGTGATCTGGTCGGCCCCTTGCGCGTGCAAGCCGAGTCCTGGTCGAGCGAGGGTGCCACGGTGTCCTGGTTGATGCGTCAACGTCCCTCTTCGGGGCAGGCCGATGGCGCGTGGGAGGCCATGGCCATCATGGCGTTTGGCGATGAACTCAAGCCGCAGGCGGCGCAGGCCGTGGCGCGATTGCATGCGCTGCATGTGCGAACCGTGATGATCTCTGGCGACAACCGTGGCGCGGCCCAAGCCATGGCGAGCAAGCTGGGCATCCAGGAGGTGGTGGCCGAGGTGCTGCCCGGAGACAAAGCTGACCACATCCAGCGCCTGCAACATGGCGAAGGCGGGCAGAAGCTGACGGTGGCCATGGTGGGCGATGGCCTGAACGATGCGCCAGCCCTGGCGGCGGCCGATGTCGGCATGGCCATGGCGAACCCAGACGGAGGCACCGACGTGGCCCTGGAGGCGGCAGGCATCACCCTGATGCGTGGCGACCCCATGCTGGTGCCTGCCGCACTGGAGATCTCACGGCGCACCTCGGCCAAGATCTGGCAGAACCTGGCGTGGGCATTTGGCTACAACGTGATCGGCATCCCATTGGCGGCCTTTGGTGGGCTCAACCCGATGTTGGCCGGGGCGGCGATGGCGCTCAGCAGCGTGAGCGTGGTCACCAACGCCCTGTGGCTGTCCCGCTGGCGGCCAGCGCGCATCGCGTAAACTGGGCGCCTGTCTGCCCGTAGCTCAACTGGATAGAGCAACTGCCTTCTAAGCAGTAGGTCGGGGGTTCGAGTCCCTCCGGGCAGGCCAAACAGGTGCTGCACACGGTTCAGGGATTTCGCCATGTGTTTCTTGGTCACCTGAGCGGAACACCTCGGGTAGACTGGCCTGAGTAGACCGTCTGTTCCTCAGGGAGCTGTCCCCGCATGTTCGACTCCATCAAGCGACTGATTGGTTCCTCGCCTGCCAAGCAAGACGAGGGACTGGCGTTGGCCACCTGGGCCAAGTCGCAAAGCCTTGTGTTCAAGCGCGTCAAGGACAAGTCCGGCGGCGGCTATGTGGTCGAGACGGACAAGGGCTGGCGGGTCGAGTGGGGCGCGTCGCAGCGTCCCTACATCGCCGGCAAGGAGTTGCGTTTTCGCTGCGATACGGGCTTGCCCGGCGACGTGCAGATGATCATGGTCAGCAAGGTGGTGGCGCAAACGCTCGAATCCGATGTCTTCAGCCGCTTCACCAACGCGATGCAGACGCAGATCGACAACACCCTGCCTGACGAGATGCGCTGGCTGGCGATGCATCCCAAGGTGTCCTTGAGCGTATCGCCGCTGCTGGCCAAGCGCTTTGTGCTGTTTTGCAATGCAGAGGCGGTGGCGCAGAACTGCCTGAACCCCGACACGGTTCGCGAACTGGAAAGCGCCGCGTCCAACTGGTGGGCCGACGGCTTGCTGCTGGTGCTCACGCTCAACCGGGGCATGTTGACCATGCGCATGCCCGGCCAGCCCATCGAGTCCGCCCAGCTGCAAATGGTGGGCAAGCTCTTTGCGCACCTGGCTGACCGCATGCGCCTGGTGGCGTCCGAGATGCGGTAGTCCCGGTTCAGGTGTCCGCGCCGCTTAGGGCCGGCTTTTGCCTTGCAAGAAGCCGTCGATGGCGTGACCCGCATCCGGGTGGCTCAGGTTCACCAGGAAATGTCGCTTTTCTGCGTCCAGGTGCGCGCGCAAGGGCTGGTCGGCTTCATTGACCAGCTCCTTCACGCTGGCCAGCACCTGTGGGGCCACCTGCGCAAGCTGATCCGCCAGTGCGCAGGCCTGGGTGAGCGCCGAGCCGGCCTGAACCAGCTTGTGCACCAGACCCAAGCTCTGCCATTGCTGGGCGGATTGCTGCTCGCCGAGCCACAGGCAGGCCAGCGCCCGGCTGCGCCCCAGCAGCTTGTTCAGGTGCCACGAAGCGCCGCCATCCGGCGAGAGCGCGACCTTGCCGTAGGCCATCACGAAGCGTGCGCTCTCAGATGCCACGATCAGGTCGCAGGCCAGCGCCAGCGACACCCCGCCACCGGCCGCCACGCCTTCCACGGCAGCGATCACCGGCTTGGGGAAGCTGCGCAGGGCTTCGATCCACTGGTGAAAGGCATCCAGATTGCCGCCTTGGGCTTGCAAGTCGTGCTGGCGGTTGTGCGCCAGCCGCTGCAGATCGCCTCCCGCGCAGAAATGATCGCCCGAACCGGTCAGCACCACGGCGCGCACGTCCGGGTTGGACTCGGCCATGTTCAGCGTCTCGATGCCCGCGGCATACACCTGGGGCGACAGGGCGTTACGGTTGGCGGGCCCGGAAAGGGTCATCACCAGGGTTTGGCCCTGACGTTCGGTCTGAAGTTCGGTCGTCATGCTGGTTGTTGTCCGCAAGTCGCAATATGTGTTGTAGAAGGACGAATTCTCTGGGGCTTCCCACCAGATGGGAGCAAAGCCCTTCATGCTAGAGTCAAAACTTGGGCCTGATGATGCACCGATATGAATAACTTGAAGCGGATATCGGCCGCGGTTCTAGCTGGTATGGCGCTGATGAGTGCGTCGGGCGTGGCCCACGGCATGGGCTTCGGTCACGCCAGCAGCCGTGCCATTTTGGGAGACACCTTGCGGGTGACGGTGCCGCTCCGTCTGGAAGCCGGCGAAGAAGTGACCCGCGAGTGTCTGGCCGCCGATGTGTACCTCGGCGAAGACAAGGTGGCTCCGAAGGTCATCCTGATCGATCTGCTGCCCGGTGAGGGTGGTGGTGATCGCTCCGTGGTGATCAGCAGCAGCATCGCGATCAGTGAGCCGGTCGTCACGATTTACCTGGCAGCGGGTTGCCAGTCTCGCGTCACGCGCAAGATCGTCCTCTTTCCAGATCCCCCAACGCTGGTTGCCTCGCCAACGACCATGCCTGTGGATGTCGCTGACAAGATCGAGTCAGCGTCGCTGCCTGTTGCGTCCAACGTCAGCCCACCGGGCGCTTTGCCTCCAGTGGCTGCACCGGCGAGCCCGTCTCGCAAGGCTGGTCGCACGTCTGCTACCGCCAAAGCGCACGCAGGCTCGGTACATGGTCGCTCCTCAGGCAGCACAGGGGCCATGCCCAGCATGGTGATGGCCGATGTGGTCGGGTCTGGCGCTCAGTCTGGCGGCAAGGGCACATCCAAGTCCAAATCGGCACACGCCGAGACACACAAACGGGGCACCGCAGCCCAGGCCAAGGCCTTGAACCAGGGTGATGGTGGGCGCCTCTTGCTGGACCCGGTCGATGCCGACGCCATGGTCATCCCCGACTTGCGCATGACGCCCACGCTGGGTGCCATGGCCGCTGCCGACGAGAACGCGCCGGAAGTGAAGGCGCGTCGTGACGCGGCAGCCGCCCTGTGGCTGGCGCTCAATGCCTCGCCTGAGCAGATGGCGCGCGATCGCGATCGCCTGCAGGAGCTTGAGCAGCGTCTGTCGCAACTCCGGAAGGAGGGCGATCAGGCCAAGCAAAGCGTGCAGGCCTTGCAGGCGCGTGTCCAGGCGGCCGAATCGCAACGTGCTGGCCGCTGGACCTACCTTCTGGCCTTGCTGGCCGTTGCGGCTTCGGTCACTGCGGCCTACCTCTATATGCGCTTGCGGCGCGTGAGTGGCGGCAATTGGTGGCAGGCTTCCGAGCATTCCTCGCTGAACGAGCAGGAACCCGAGCTTGAGCCGGAAGGGCACACCTCCACGGAATTCGTGCATGTGCCTGACTCGCAGCCGGGCGCCTATCCGGCTGCGACATCGCGCAGCGCGGCGGCGTTTTCGTCGATACCAGCTGCGCCTCTGGCTTCGGAGCCTCATCGCCCGCTGGCATCCGCATCCTTGCATCAGATGGTGCCGGATGCGCCTGCGCCGTTTCCCTTGCCGTCGGCTCGTCCTCAACAGACCCAGACGGAGTCCTTGCGCGAGGTGTCCGTCGAAGAGCTGATCGACCTGGAGCAACAGGCCGAATTCTTCGTGGTGCTGGGGCAGGACGATGCCGCCATCGACCTGCTGGAAAGCCATGTGCTGCACACCACCGGGGCCAGCCCCTTGCCATTCCTCAAGCTGCTGGAGATCTACCGGCGCGTGGGCAAGCGTGCCGAGTACGAGCGTGTCCAGGCCGGCTTCAACCAACGCTTCAATGCCTACGCGCCGGCCTGGGATGCTGACCTCCAGCAGGGGCACAGCCTCGCTGACTACCCCGGTGTGGTCGAGCGCCTGCAAAGCTTATGGCCGACGCCTGCGGAGGCCATGGTGGTGCTGGAGAAATCTCTGACCCGCCCAGAAAGCGGCGAGGACACCTTCGAGCTGCCGGCCTACCGCGAGTTGTTGTTCCTCTACGCTGTGGCCCGAGATCTGTCTGAGCGCGAGGTGAGCGACCGCCACAGTGTCGACCTGCTGCTGCCGGTCATCGACATCTCAGGCGCGGAGCCCAGCACCTCGGTGCACCACCCAAGCGCGCCTGTCATCGAGCCGCTGATGGCCACCCGCCCCATCAAGGCGCAGCCCGGGGTCAGCCCCAGCATCAAGCTGGATCTGCAGCTTGACGACGACCTGCCGCCTGCTGATCCGCCCCACTGATCACAAGCCGTAGTCGCCTTCCACCTGGCCATTGGCGGGCGACTGCATGGCCTGCATGATCAAGGCCTTGCTCAGTCGATCAGAGATCAGCTCGGCAAAGGCCAGCACGAACTGCCGCAGATAGGCGCCGCGCTTGAAGGCCAGCCTGGCCATGTTCGGGCCGAACAGATGGCCCACGGGGCGCCACACCAGTTCGCTGCCGGGCGTTCCCATGCTCGGGTCGTCCTTCACGGCCATCTCGGCCACCAGGCCGATGCCCAGGCCCAGCCGTGTGTAGGTCTTGATCACATCGGCGTCAATGGCTTCGAGCACCACGTTGGGGCTCAAGCCGCGTTGGGCAAAAGCCTGGTCGATGCGCTTGCGGCCCGTGAACGACGGGTGGTAGGAGATCAGCGGCTCGGCGGCCAACTGCTCCAGCGTCAGACGAGAGACCTGCGTGAGCGGGTGCGAGGCAGGCATCACCACTACGTGCTGCCATTCGTAGCAGGGCAGGGTGACCAGCTCCGAGAAATCGCTGAGCGATTCGGTGGCCAGGCCGATGTCGGCGGTTTCATCCAGCACCATCTGTGCCACTTGTTCCGGCGTGCCTTGATGCAGGCTCACAGAGACCTTCGGATACTTTTTGCGCAAGGCGGCCACGGGCTCGGGCAGCACGTAGCGGGCTTGCGTGTGCGTGGTCGCGATCGACAAGGTACCGGCGTCCTGCATCGCGTATTCATCGCCGATGCGGCGCAGGTTGCCCAGCTCCCGCAGGATGATGTCGATGGACTGCAGCACGTGCTGGCCTGGCTCCGTCACGCGCTTGAGACGCTTGCCATGGCGCACGAAAATGTCCACCCCCAGTTCCTCTTCCAGCTCCATGATGGCCTTGGAGATGCCCGGCTGCGAGGTGTGCAGGGCCTTGGCTGTCTCGGTGAGGTTGAGGTTGCGCCGCGCGGCTTCGTAGACAAAGCGGAACTGGTGCAGGTTCATGGCGAGGTCTTCCCCTCAGTCTTCGGGCTGGGACAGTTGCCAGGCTGCATCGACCAGGCCTTGGATCAGCACATCGGTCTCGCCCACGGCGGGGCTCAGTATCCATTGAACATCGGGGTGCTGGCGGCCCATGTCTTCGAGCAGTTGGGGCAGATCCTTGCGCACATGCCCGCCCGCGCCCAGGAAGAGGGGGACCACCGTGATGCGCGTGCAGCCCTTGCGCACGAGGTCAGCCGCAGCGCCGGCAATGGTGGGCGACATGAACTCCAGGTAGGCGAGGGTGACTTCATCGCCACTGGCCGATGCACGCTCACGCAAACGGTCGGCGACCGTTTCAAAAGGGCGGGCCCAGGCCGGGTCGCGCGCGCCGTGCGCAAACAACAGGATGCCGGATCGGTTCATGCGTTCAATCTCGATGTCAAGGTTGACGTCAACGGTATCGCACCAGCCAGACAAAGGCGCTCAGCGACAACAGCAGGTAGACGATGCTGGGCGCGGCGGCGGCCAGCCAGGGTTGCCACTGGTGCAGCAGGCCCAGGTGACTGGAGATGTGGTTGATCAGCACGAAGCTGATGCCCAGCATGATGCCGCCGAAGATCTTCAGGCTCATGCCCCCACTGCGCGCATGCAGATAGGCAAAGGGCAGGGCCAGGGCCACCATCACCATGCAGACCAGCGGGTAGAAGGTCTTTTTCCAGAACTCGATCTCGTAGCGCTGGGCCGCCTGGGCGTTGGTGGCCAGGTGCTGGGTGTAGCGCCACAAGGCGGCGGTGGACATGGTCTCAGGTGGCAATACCGAGGCCGACACCACCAGCGGCGTCAGGCTGCTTTCCCAGTCCATGCGATCGAGGTGCTGTTCCGCGATGATCTTGCTGCCATCGAGCACGGCCTGCTCGCCCACCATGTCATGAGATGTCCAGCGGGCATCCAGCACATCCTCCAGATGCCAGACGGAGCCGTGTGCCGTGGTCGCATCGCCAAGCGCTTCCACTTCGGCGCGTTTGGCCGCGATGCGCCGCACCAGCCTGCCTTGCGCGTCGAACTCGAAGATACGCACCAGCCCGAATTCGCCCTGGCTGTTGGCCGAACCCACGTTCACCGTGATGTTGTGAAAGCCCTTGCCAGGTACCTCGCGCCGTTCGCGCAGCCATGTGCCGCCATGCCCCAGGTTGAGCCCCTGTCGGCTGCTGAACTTGGCGCGGTGCAAGGCCAGATGCTCTTCGGACCAGGGCACATACCAGTTGCCCACCAGCACCATCAACAGCGCCGCCAGGATGCCCAGCACGCCCAGCAGGCCAAGCGCACGCCCCGGGCCCAGGCCGCCCGTGCGCAGGATCGTGAACTCCGAGGTCTGCGCCATGCGGGCCAGGGCCAGGATGCCCCCGATCAGCAAGGCGATGGGAAACAGATCATAGAAATGCGCGCCTTGCAGGAAGATGCAGGCCCAGATGGCATCGCCCAGCGTGTAGCTGCGCTGCCCCAGGTCTTGCAGCTCGTCGACGAAATCGATGAAGAAAAAGAGAGCGGAGAAGGCCAGCATCACGAAACCCACGTGGGTGATGACGCTGCTGAAGATGAGTCGGCGTACGGTGTTCATGCCTGTTTCACCCCGCCCCTCAATCTGCCTTGGGGGCCGACACGGCGTGCCACGGTCTGGCCAGGCATCAAGGCGCCATCGCGCCACCAGATCACGGCCAGTGCGCCCAGTGTCAGGCCACCATGCACCAGCAGCAAGCCCGTCAGCCAGCCCAGCTTGCCCTGCGTCACCCAGTTCTGGCTCAGGCTCAGCAGGTTGAAGTAGACGACGAACAGCAGCAGGGCATAGACCAGGTTCCAGTTGCTGTTGCGGCGCGCATTGCCGGCGGCCAGGCTCAGGCCGGCGAGCACCATGTTCATCGTGGCCCAGACCAGGCCAAAGCGCCAGTTCAGCTCGCCACCAGCCTCTCTGGTCTTCAAGCGCAGCAACGCGTGCGTCGGCAGTGAACGCACCTCTGGCGCGAGCTTCTGCGGGTCGGCCACCTCGCCAACGAGGATGCGGGCCGTTTCGAAGCGCGACAAGGTTTTTTCGGATGTGGCCAGATCGGTCTGCGTGCGCTCACCCTGGCTGAGCACCAGGTAGCGCAGGTCCTTGTCGAGCTGCAGCTGGCCTTCGCGCGCCGTGATCACCGATTCCTGGCCCTTGTCGGTCAGCACCATGAAGACGTTCTTGCCGGTCTGCTGGCCATCGCTGTGGCTGTCGATGAAGAACACGCGCTTGCCGTCAGCCGATGTCTGAAACTGCCCGGGCGATACGCGGGCCATGTCCGAACGCCGCTCGAAGCGGTACTTGAGCACCTGGGTCTGGCTTTGCGCCCAGGGCCGCGCCACCAGCGACGAAAACGCCACCACGGCCAGAACGGGCCAGGCCATGCGCAACAGCGTGGGCACGAAATTGAACTGTCGCGCGCCACTGGCCTGCCAGACCACCATCTCGCTGTCACGCCACAGACGGCTGAGCACCGACACCACCGCCACGAACAAAGCCAGGGCGATCAGGATGGGCAATTGGCCGATCACGGTGTAGCTGAGCACCAGGCTGACGTCGGCCGGGGCGAAGGCGCCCTTGGTGGCCTGGCCCAGGATGCGGATCAGCACCATGGTCAGGACCACGGTCAGCAGCACCACCAGCGTGCCGATAAAGCTGCGCCAGAGTTCACGGCGCACAGAGGAATCGAATAACATTGCTTAGATCAAATCAATCCGTCCATTATGGACTTGCACTGCATGGACTACCGCTCCACCGTGGCCGAAGGGCCCGCCCTGTCTCAGGTCAACGCCGACGCGCTGCTGCTGGTTCTGACGCCTGATCTCGCCGCCACGGGCGATGCTGTGCTGGACAAACTCGTCAAGGACGCCATCTCCGCCGAGGACTTCGCCCTCAAGGCAGGCAAGGCGCTTTACATTCACCGCCCCGCTGGCGTGAAGGCGGCGCGGCTGGTGCTGCTTGGTGCGGCCGATCCCAAGGCCAAGTCCTACAAATCGGCCGTGGCCAAGGGCCTGGCGCAAGTCAAAGATCTGGGTGCTGCGCATGTGGCCGTGGCGGCCGCCAAGGGCCTCACGTTGAGCGCCGATCACGCCAAGGCCCTGGTGCTGGGCGTGCTTGATGCCACCTATGTGTACCGCCACACCAAGCCCAGCGCACCCAAGCCTGGCGCGCTCAAGAAGGTCACCGTGGTGTCCAGCCAGGCCGACGCGGCTGCCGTGAAAGCCGGTCTGCAACAAGGTCAGGCCGTGGCCGAAGGCGTGGCCCTGGCGCGTGAGCTGGGCAATCTGCCGGGCAACTACTGCACACCGACTCACCTGGGCGACGAGGCCAAGCGCCTGTCGCGCACCTTCAAGCACGTCAAGGCCGAGGTGCTGGACCGCCGCGCCATCGAAAAGCTCGGCATGGGCTCCTTCCTGTCGGTGACCAATGGCTCGGCCCAGCCGCCACGCTTCATCATCCTGCGTTATGACGGTGCGGCCGCCTCGCAAGCACCGGTGGTGCTGGTGGGCAAGGGCATCACCTTCGATACGGGCGGCATCTCCCTCAAGCCCGGTGCCGGCATGGACGAGATGAAGTTCGACATGGGTGGCGCCGCCAGCGTGCTGGGCACCTTCCGCGCGCTGGCCGAGCTCAAGCCCAAGCTCAACGTCATTGGCCTGATTCCCACTTGCGAGAACATGCCCAGCGGCACGGCCACCAAGCCGGGCGATGTGGTCACCAGCATGTCGGGGCAGACCATCGAGGTGCTCAACACCGATGCCGAAGGCCGCCTGATTTTGTGCGATGCGCTGACCTATGCCGAGCGCTTCAAGCCTGCGGCGGTGATCGACATCGCCACGCTCACAGGCGCCTGCGTGATCGCGCTGGGCAACATCCACAGTGGCCTGTTCTCAGCAGATGACCAACTGGCCGATGCCCTGCTGGCTGCGGGCCTGCAAGCGCAGGACACGGCTTGGCGCATGCCGATTGACGACGAATACGGCGAGGCCCTCAAGAGCAACTTTGCCGATCTGGGCAATGTGGGCGGCCGTGAAGGCGGTGCCATCACGGCGGCCGTCTTTTTGAGCAAGTTCACCAAGGCCTACCGCTGGGCGCACCTGGACATCGCCGGCTCGGCCTGGAAGTCGGGCGGAGCCAAGGGCGGCACAGGGCGCCCCGTGGGCCTGCTGACCCAGTTCATCCTCAACCAGGCCGCTGCGGGCAAGGACGCGATCGCGCCCTTGCCCAAGAAGGCTGACAAGGCTGAAGGCAAGGCCGTGGCGGGCAAGACCGCGCGTCGCCCGGCAGCCAAGAAGGCCGCCGCGAAGGCGGCCAAGGCCTGACGCAGACCCATGGGCAAGGTGGAGTTTCATCACGGCATGGGCGACAAGCTGTCGTACGCCTGTCGCCTGCTGCGCAAAGCCTACAAGGCTGGTGCGCGGGTGGTGGTGACGGGGGACGCGGCCACATTGCGCACGCTGGACAAGCAGTTGTGGGTGTTCGACGAGCAGGAGTTCCTGCCACACGTGATGGCCTTACCCAGCCAGCCCTTGCCCAGCCGATTGCACGACACGCCGATCTGGCTGTCTGTCGACCCTGCTTCGGCACCGGGCGAGCGAGGCATCCTCATCAACGTGGGGCAGGACATGCCGCCGGGCATGGACCGCTTCGAGCGCCTGTTCGACATCGTCAGCAGCGAGCCTGATGACCGCCAGAGCGGCCGCCAACGTTGGAAGGCCTATGCCGCCATGGGCTGGCAGGTGCAACCGCACGAGGTCAAGGAATGAGCCAGGGCGTGCAACCCAATCCGGCGCAGGTGCCGACCTTGACCGAGGTGATCGAGCTGCTGTCACCCACGCCTGTGCGCGAGACCGGCCTCAACGACCTGCCTCGTCCCGCTGCGCCTCAACAGGGGACGGCCGCCGCCACCCCCATCGTGACGCCAGGCCTGCCCACGGGCCAGCCGCAAGAAGTCTGGGCGCCCATGACCACGGTGGTGGTCCCCACGCTGGACAATGTGGTTCATCCTGCGGTCATGGCGCTGGCTGACCTGCCCGTACTGGACGCGGTGGTACCTGAACCTGCTGTGGTGACGCCGGTTGCATCGCCGGTTTCCTCATCTGCACCCTTGACCGCGCGAGCGGCCGTGGCGGAGGCCAGGCCGCATGAGCCAGTCTTGCCTGAGATCTCCGAAGCCCAACTGGCACAGCGCGTGCTCGCCGATGTGCAGCGCCAGATCGACGGCATGCTGGACTTCCGCTTGAAGGAGGCCATTGGCCCGATTCTGGCTCGGCACAGCGAGGCCCTGGTCCGGGAGCTGCGAGAAGAACTCACCCGCACCATGCGCGATGTGGTTGCCAGGTCCGTGACCCAGGAAATGGCCAAGCTGCGTCAGCGATGAGCAGCCGGGGCCGCGATTTTTTGCCAACCCGTCATTCCCAATCAATCATTCACTAACGAGGTGGACCCGATGTCTGGATCTCTACTGTCTGCTCAAGCGCGTCTGGCCCTGGCCGCCGCTGTCTCTGCTGCGCTGGCTGCGCCGATGGCCCACGCACAGGTGGTCGTGAAGATCGGCCACGTTGGCCCGGTGTCTGGCCCGCAGGCTCACTATGGCCGCGACAACGAAAACGGCGCCCGCATGGCCGTGGACGAACTCAATGCCCAGGGCGTTAGCATCGGTGGCAAGAAGGTCACGTTCGAGCTGGTGGCCGAAGACGATGCCGCCGACCCCAAGCAAGGCACGGCCGCAGCACAGAAGCTGTGTGACGCCAAGGTCAACGGCGTGGTCGGCCATTTGAACTCGGGCACAACCATCCCCGCGGCCAAGGTCTACAACCAGTGCGGCCTGCCCATGGTGACGCCATCGGCCACCAACCCCGAGCTGACCCAGCTGGGCTACAAGAACGTATTCCGCCTGCTGGCCAACGACAACCACCTGGGAGCCGGCCTGGCCAACTACGCCACCGACACGCTCAAGCTCAAGAAGGTGGCCATCATCGACGACCGCACCGCCTACGGCAAAGGTGTGGCCGAGGTGTTCGCCAAAGTGGCCAAGGAGCGCGGCCTGGAGGTCGTGAGCCAGCAGTACACCAACGACAAGGCCGTGGACTTCAGCGCCATCCTGACGGCCATCAAGGCCAAGAAGCCCGACGGCATCTTCTTTGGCGGCATGGACCCGCAGGCCGGCCCCATGCTGCGCCAGATGCAGCAACTGGGCCTCAGCAAGGCCTACCTGTTCGGCGGCGACGGCATCTGCACCGACAAGCTGATGGAACTCTCCAGTGGCGCCAAGACGCTGTCCAACGTGGTGTGTGCCGTGGGTGGCGCCTCGCTGGACAAGCTGCCGGCAGGCAAGGCTTGGCGCACCCGCTATGACGCCAAGTTCCCCAACCAGTTCCAGGTCTACTCGCCCTACACCTACGACGCGACCATGGTGCTGGTGGATGCCATGAAGCGTGCCAACTCGGCCGACCCCAAGGTCTATGGCCCCAAGCTGGTGGAAGCCAACTACCAGGGCGTGACCGCCAAGGTGGCGTTCGAGCCCAACGGCGAACTCAAGAACCCGGCGATGACGCTCTACAGCTACAAGGAAGGCAAGAAGGTCCCGCTGAACTGAATTCCCCGAGAGGCCCGGAAAACCTTGCTACAATGGCGGGCTTCGGAGAGGTGGATGAGCGGTTTAAGTCGCACGCCTGGAAAGCGTGTGTGGGTTAATAGCCCACCGCGGGTTCGAATCCCGCCCTCTCCGCCAATATGCAAACCCAAGTGATTGATTTCGCTTGGGTTTTTTGGTTTGTGGCCATACAGGAACGCGTCTTTTTTGCACCTCTGTCAAACAGAGGCTTGAAGTTCTTTACCAAAGTCCTCGGTTCGGCGGGGACACACGACGGCGACCTGTCCGACAATGCAGGGTATGAAGCAGCAGTCCAGTAAGGCGCAGATCACCTTGGGTGATGGCTGGCGCCAGTTTGCGTTTGATCGCCCAGACCTTGAGTACCTGGGCGTGATCCGTCGAGGCATTGAAGTCGGGGCCTTGGCCAAGGACGCGGACGGGCAATTTCTGCAAGTCAATGGCGACATGCGCCAGGTGCTCAACACGAGCCGGATTCAGGCGCTGCTGCGCTCGGCTCGGCCAGCCATCAAACCGGTGCCTGTGACACGTCAGCCCACCGCCGAGCAAAGGGCCAGCGTGGTGGTCACCATCAAGCCCAAGCGCAGGGTGATCGTCGCGCCTTGACATAAATTCGCGCTACGCACTACTGGTGATGGCTCGGGCCATTCAATTCTCGGTATGCCGTTGTTGAGAACATGCATCCGGCGGGCCAAACCACTTCGGTTTCAAGTTTGAGTTTCCTTGGTCGAAATGGCGTCAGGGTGTGGTGAACGCCCGAATAATCTGCGCCGCAAACCATGTCACAACAGGGCGTCGGCGCCATCCAGCATCACTTTGCGGAGCGTGTGGTCATGAGCGTCTTCAAGGACATGAAACTGGGGTCCCGGCTGGGGATGGGCTTTGCGGCCTTGATATTGCTGAGTCTGATTGCCGCGGCCGTGGGCATCGAGCGTATCCATGCGGTGAAGGCCATCACGGACAAGCTGGGCTCGGATGATGCCGAGTTGCTTGTCTTGACCCAGCGCTGGTCGCGTTCCATCGAATCGAATACGGCCAGAACCTGGGTGATGTTCTTTGCGTCCGACCCGACCGTGCTCAGCCGCGTCAAGGCAGAGATGCAGACCACGATCAGCGCGAACACGGGGCGCATCAAGCGCATGAACGAGCTGGCGGTGTCTGAAGAGCAAAAGCAGCTGATCCAGGACATCTCCAAGCAGCGCGATGCCTACCAGGCCAGGCGCAATGCCCTGCTCAAGCGCAAGGAAGCGGGCGAGAACGTGGGCGCAGCGGTGTTGGCCGACGTGTTCCCTGTAGCGCAGCAGTACTTGGCGGCTGTTGAGCGCCTGGCCGAGTACCAGCGCAAGCACATGGAAAGTCGCCGGGCCGAGGCCGATGCGGCAGCGGTGCAGGGCATCATGGCACTGGCGGTGGGAACGGTGCTGGCATTGGTCTTTGGTGTGGGTCTGGCTTGGGCTTTGACGCGCTCCATCGTTGCACCGGTTCGACGCGCGCAGCAGGCTGCGGAGTCGATCGCCAACGGTGATTTGCGCACGCAGATCGTGGTCGACTCGCGTGACGAGATCGGCCTGCTGATGGCGGCGATGGACAAGATGGTGTGCTCGCTGCGCGGCATCGTGCATTCGGTGCGCGCCAGTTCGGATTCCATCGCGACAGGTTCGGCGCAGATCGCCATGGGCAATGCCGACCTGTCGCAACGTACTGAAGAGCAGGCCAGCAATCTGCAGCAGACGGCCGCGTCCATGGAGCAGTTGACCTCCACCGTCAAGCACAACGCCGACACGGCCCGCGAGGCCACGGAACTGGCACGCAATGCCTCGGTCGTGGCCGTGGACGGCGGCTCGGTCGTGGGCCAGGTGGTGGCCACGATGGAAGGCATCACGTCCAGTTCTCGCAAGGTGGCCGACATCATCGGTGTGATCGACGGCATTGCCTTCCAGACCAATATCCTGGCGCTCAATGCCGCCGTTGAAGCGGCCCGGGCAGGTGAGCAGGGCCGCGGCTTTGCCGTGGTGGCCGGCGAGGTGCGTTCGCTTGCGCAGCGCAGTGCGCAGGCCGCCAAGGAGATCAAGTCACTGATCGGCGAGAGCGTCGACAAGGTCGAAGGCGGTGCCCGTTTGGTCGATGCGGCAGGCAAGACCATGGAAGACGTGGTGGCCCAGGTGCAGAAGGTGGCCGGCTTGATCGGCGAGATCACCAGTGCCAGTGACGAGCAGAGCCGGGGCATCGGCCAGATCGGTGACGCGGTGAACCAGCTCGATCAGGTGACACAGCAGAACGCGGCCCTGGTCGAAGAGTCTGCCGCGGCGGCCGAGAGCCTCAAGCACCAGGCCGCCGCACTGGCGGAAACGGTGGCGGTGTTCAAGCTGTGAACCTGGGCAAGCGGAACTACCTTATGAGGAGGTTGCCCACAGGTAAAGGCCGTGCCTGTCTCATGCGATGACTCAGACTGTGACACCCAAACGCGCGGCCAGCGTGGGGAATTGAGCCAGGGCATTGCGGCGATCCACCATCAGGCGCTCGCCGGTGTTGAAGCTCAGGTTCAACTCTGTGGCGGGGTCGCCCGCTGGCTTGGTCAGGTAGACCAGGCTGGAGAAGGGCCAGTCGGTTGCGAACATCACGTGGCTGACGTCAGTGATTTGCCGAACGGCCGCCATGGATGGCGGTGCAGAGGACAGCGCGGTGTCGTAGTACAGATCCTTGTAGACACTGGTGGTCGGGTCGAAATGCAGTTTGAGCAGTGCCGAGCGGTAAGAGAGGTAGGGCACGGTCCCACCTGCGTGGGCCAGCAGCCAGCGTATCCGTGGATAGCGGCTGAACACGCCCTTGTAGAGCAGGTTGACGGCTGCGCGCGTGGTGTCGAAGGGGAACTCGAACAGGAAGGATGGCAAGCCCAGGTCCGGTGGAGCCTTGGGTGTGACCGGGTGGATGAAGACCATGGCACCCAGCGTGTTGAGCGTGGCCATCAGTGGCTCGAAGCAAGGGTCGCCCAGGTAGATGCCGCCGTAGCTGCTGAACAGGCCGATGCCGTCCAGTTGCAGGCTGGTGAGCGCGCGCTCGGCTTCTGCCGAGGCATTGAAGATGTCAACCGGGTTCTTGGGATCACCCAGTGGCATCACGGCAAAGCCGCCAAAGCGATTGGCGAGTGTGGCGTCTGATGTCTGGACCAGGGTATCGCGCGTGTAGTCATTGAGTTGACGGGCCATGCTCAGCCGTTCAGCGGGCGTGGGCAAGTAAGTCACGCCCGGTTCGGAGATCGATACCACCTGCACCTGGATGCCGTAGCGGTCCATGAAGTCCACGGCAGCACTGGGCGACCACGAGGGCAGAGGGATGCCGCCAGCGGTGAAGATGCCGTGGGCCCACAGTGAGTGGCGGTAGAACTCCGGGATGTGGTGGCAGTGCACGTCAATGCGGAAGTTGCCACTCGGCGAGGTGGCCGCCTGGCTCAAAGAAGGCAGGCCGCTGGCCACCGCGCCGGCCGATGCCGCGCCGACGCTGAAGGCCTGCTTGAGGAGTTGGCGTCTTGCCGTCGCGTGGCCGATCAGATCATCTCGTTGACGCATGTTGAGGTCCTTTCGCTTGCTTGATCCGCAACTGTTTTTGGTGAGATGAATTGAACAATTATGTTCAATTGAGATCAATTATGTTTACCCTTGATGGGGGTGAATTCAATCTGAGTGAACACATGTCCCATCTCACCGCCTCAGGGGACGGCGTGGCCGCTCCGACACCGGCCCAGAAAGGTATCCACGACGCGGCACCCGCCACAACAAGCTACCCCATCAAGCGCTGGCCTGAGGTTCACGCCGCTTTCTGGGTCAAGGGCACGACGGTGCCTTTGCCTTGTTTGCCCAAAGCCATCTGGCGGGCCAGTTCGGATACCGCCTTGTTCAGCTCCGCAGGGCTGACGACGGCGAACGCGAAGCGGTCGGGACGCAACACGGCGACCCCTTGCTCGGCCAGGCCGGCCTTGCGGAACCAGGCCACCATCAGGTCGTGGATATCCTCCACTTCCACCACCCCGGACCGGACGTTGCGCTCGATGCCGTTCAAACCTTGTGGACGGCCGCAGTATGGGTAGAGCGTGACCATGCGCGTGCCCAGCGTGTCCAGTGTCTGGCGGGATGTCGCGTCAAGGTGCGCCGAGGGGTCTAAGCCCAGGCCTACCAGCGAGAAGCCCTGCCCCAGCAGGTCGTCCAGCAATTGACGGTGTCCATCGAAGCGGCGTATCTCGGGCTGAGGTGCCAGAGCGCCTTCCGGTCCCCTCAATCCCTTGCGAGGCAGGCCCAGATAGCTGCCGCGCTTGCAGATGGGCATGGGCTTGAAGCCGCCTTCCTGCGTCCAACGCCTCAACGGTGGGATGAGCTGCATGAGCTTGATCACGCCATCGCGCAGGAGGGTGCCCAGTGGGTTGGTCATGGAGACGACGTCCTTGAGCAAGACCGAGACGTCGATCATCGACTGTGCGTGGCCGCGGCGTTCCTGCTCGTAGCTGTCGAGGATCCGCTCGCCAGAGATGCCGCGCAGAACCAGGTCGAGCTTCCAACCCAGGTTGTAGGCGTCGCGGATGCCGGAGCTGGCGCCCTGGCCCATGAACTGCGGCGTCATGTGGGCCGCGTCACCGGCCAGCAGGATGCGATCGCGGCGCCATGCATTGGCCATCAGGGCGTTGAAGGTATAGACGAGGCGACGCTTGACCTCGAACTGATCCGGGTTGATGTACTTGGAGAGGTAGTGCCGAACGGTTTCGGGCTTTTCCATGTTCTCCTTGGTCTCGCCTGGCATCAGCATGAACTCGAAGCGATGGAAGCGATCGGGCTGGGTACAACTGACCACGGGCAGCTTGGGGTCGACCACGAAGTTGAAATAGGGCAGGTGGCGCAGGCCGTCCTGGCCGGGCTTGCGCTCCAGGTCCACCACCAGCCAGGGCTCGGGAAAGTTCTTGCCCGTCATGTCGATGCCCAGCCGTGTGCGCACGATGCTGCGGCCGCCATCGCATCCGACCATGTACTTGGCCTGCAGCGTGCGCACGTCCAGGTCGCCGCTGCCGGTAGCCTGGCGCGCGTCGCCATGTTCCGTGAAGCGGGCCTCCTGCGTGGCTTGATGGACGAGCTTCACACCCTGACCATCCTGCGAGAAGTCGACCAGCTCGCGACCTCGCCAGACCTCCACATTGGGATAGCGGGAGAGGGTCTCCGACAGCGTGGTCTCCAGATACGGCTGGTAGAAGAAGTTGACCACGGGCCAGCCAAAGGGTCGCTTCATCGGCCTGTACTGGGCCATGACCTTGCCATCCGGGCGGACGAACTGGACGGGCGTCTCCACGATCATCTTGGCTTGCAGTTCCTCGGCCACGCCGATGGACTGGAAGATGCGCATGCATTCGTCATCGGTATAGACCGCGCGGGCATTGCCGTAGAAGACAGGCTCCTTCTCGAGCACGACCACCTTGTGGCCACGGATGCCCAGCATGTGGGCGAGGACCAGGCCGGTCGGGCCCAGGCCCACGATGGCCACGTCCACCTGGCCTGGCTCCGACATGCGGGGTGTCCTGAATGCGCTGGGGATGGCGTTCATGTGCGGGATCCTTGAACGGTGTATTCGCTGCGGGCGAGAGAGGACAGGCCGTTCTTGAATCGGCCCAGGCGGTTGGCCATGGTCAGGTTCTCCGGGCGATGACCCCACAGGCTGATGCCTCTGTAGCGTTGGGGCTGCCAGCCTTCCTCCTTCACGGAGATGGGGTTCCAGCCCAGTTCCACCTCGAACCCGGACGGCGTGACCACGTAGAAGGACAACTCCTTGTCGTTGGGGTGCTGGCCGATGCTGTTGGCGATCTCGTAGCCCATGGCCTTGCAACGCAGATAGCCTTGCGTGACATCCTCCAGGCTGGCGGCCTGCAGGTTCATGTGGTGAATGGTGGTGCGCAAGGGGTTGAGGCGCACGCCACGGGTCGAGGCCGTGGCGATCGAGTGATGGCGCTCGTTGAGGCGCAGGAAGGAGAAGTCCAGGTTGACACCATCGATGCGGTCCTCGATCTCATCGGACAGTCGTGCGTCGAACACCTCTTGCCAGAACGCCAGCATGGCTTCGGGCTCGCGCGTGGTGATGGCCACGTGGCCCAGACCGGCCGCCCCCGTGACGAAGCCCGATGCCTTCATCTGCAGGGGGGCTTGCGTCAGCAGCGGCGTGGTGTAGAGCTCGATGGTCAGCTTCTTGGGGCCCAGCACACGCCACAGCGAGGTCACGCCATGCTGGGCTGCGTCGTTCGCCTGGGCGAGGGCGATGTCCGCGCCTCGCAGCTTCAGGCGTGACAGGGCCGTGTCCAGTGCGGCCTGGTCGTCGAGTTCCCAGCCCATGGCGACGACGTCCTCGGCCGGGCCCTTGCGGATCATGATGCGGCGCTGATGGTCATCGACACGGAACACCAGCAAGTCCGCGCTGGGCTGCTCCACATGCAGGCCCAGTCCTTCCTGGGCGAATGTCTTCCATTCATCCAGCTTGTTTGACTCGGCCACGAGGTAGCCCATGCGCACCTTGCCAAACAGATCAGGTGTGCTGACCTTGTTCATCTTTTTGTCTCCTCTTTGCGGTGTTCAAGCTGCCTGCTTGGCCAGATACACCTGGTCCTGTTCCAAGAAGCTCTTGACTGCGGCGTTGAATTCCTCCGCGCGCTCCCACTGGACCCAGTGACCGGTCTTGCTGAACATGTAGACGTCGCAGTTGGGCATGCGTCGTTGCAAGGAGTGGGCGCCGCTGGGGCGGTTGACCTTGTCTTCGGTGCCCCACAGCACGAGCGTGGGGTTGGTGACCTGGCTCAGGCGAGGGTCGCGGGTGAAGTCCAGGTTCTTGAAGTTGGGGATACCGGCTGGCCCCAGAAGCGGTGGGGCGGCCACCACCTCGGGGTCCTTGCTGGATTCGAAGCGTTCGCGGATGACCGACTCTGGAATCTGGCTGCCGTCATAGACCAGGTCCCCGCGGATGAAGGCCGTGATCTTCTCCAGCGTGGGGCCCTCGCCCTTGTAGTAGGTGAGCAGCCGCTTGAGGCCGGGCGTGGGCAGGCCTCGGGTGGTGTCCACGCCGCCGGGCCCCATCAACACGAGCCGGCCAATGAGGTCCGGGCGCTCGATCGCCATGCGCAGGCCGCAGGCACCGCCCAGCGAGTTGCCGATCACGTGAACGCGCCGGATGCCCAGGGTGTCGAGCATGGCGATCACGCTGGTGGCCAGATCGCCAAAGGGGTCGTTGCGGTTGACGCCCTTGGTGGAGCGCCCATAGCCGGGCATGTCGGGCACGATCACGTGGAAGTGCTGGGCCAGTGCTTCGATGTTGCGGCTGTAGTTGGACACACCGGAAGCGCCTGGGCCGCCGCCATGCAGCATCAGCACCACGGGGCCCGCGCCCAATTCGGCCAGGAAGATCTTGCGTGACCCGACCTGGACATACCGGGTCTGCATGGTGCTCAGAAGATGGGATGTGCTCATGTTTGTCTGCTCGACATCAATTTGTGGAAGAAGGCGCGGCGGTGGTGATCGACGCTTGTGCGCCAGGCAGCTGGCTGGCGGGCAGCCACTTGAGGAGGCGCGCCAGCAAGGCCCAGGGCCAGCCGGGCACGTAGGCGACGCCGGGCTCCTGCTCGATGGCCCTCACCAGTGCCCTGCTGCCCGTCTCGACATCGACCGCGAAGGGCTTGTGGGCCTGATGGGCGTTGAGGTCCGTGTGGATGAAGCCCGGCATCAGCGTGGTGATGCGAATGGGGGAGTTGGCCGCTTTCATTTCATTGCGCAGGGCCTCGGACAGCACCGCCACGGCGGCCTTGGAGGCGGAGTAGGTGGCCATGGCGCCAGGCATGCCGCGCACGGCGCTGACAGACGACAGGGTGACCAGATGACCAAAGCCTTGCTGGCGGAAGAGCCGCATGGCCGCATCGCACTGGGCCAGCGCACCCAGGAAGTTGGTGCGGGCCACATCCATGGCGTCGCCGACCTGGCCTTCGCCCAGCCTGGATGCGCCACCGCGACCGGCGTTGACGACGATGCGGTCGACGCGGCCCAAGGTCTGGTGGGCGTCCAGGAAGACCTGCCAGACAGCTTGTGCATCATTGACATCCAGTGCCCGGACAAGGAACCGCTGCCGGGGGTAGGCCCGGCGCAATGTGCTGGCGAGGTTTTCCAGCCTGTCCAGTCTTCTGGCGCAAAGCACCAGATCGCGGCCGCGCGCGGCGAAGACCTTGGCCATGCCTTCACCCAGACCCGAGCTGGCACCGGTGATCAGGATGGTCTGACGCAGTGGCGTGGCCATGGTGCTCAGCCAGCCTCGCTCATGTTGGGTGTGGCGTGTGTACGCTCATGCTCTGCCTGTTTGAGCAGGTCCAGCGCAACGTCGACGATCATGTCTTCCTGGCCGCCCACCATGCGCCGGCACCCCAGTTCCACCAGGATGTCCACGGCCTTCAGACCATATTTCCTGGCTGCCACCTCCGAGTGACGCAGGAAGCTGGAGTACACGCCGGCATAGCCCAGCGCCAGCGTCTCGCGGTCCACGCGCACAGGGCGGTCCTGCAAGGGGCGCACGATGTCGTCGGCGGCATCCATCAGCTTGTACAGGTCGGTGCCGTGGTTCCAGCCCAGCCTGCTTGCGGCCGCGATGAACACCTCCAGCGGGGCATTGCCCGCACCCGCGCCCATGCCGGCCAGGCTGGCATCGATGCGGTCACAGCCTTCTTCCACGGCCACGATGGAGTTGGCCACGCCCAGGCTCAGGTTGTGGTGCGCATGGATGCCGGTCTCGGTTTCGGGCTGGAGTGTGTCCTTGAAGGCCTTGAAGCGGTCACGCACGTCATTCATGCTCAGTGCGCCGCCTGAGTCCACCACATAGCAGCAGGTAGCGCCATAGCTTTCCATCAGCTTGGCTTGCTGCGCCAGGCCCTGCGGGGTCTGCATGTGGCTCATCATCAGAAAGCCCACGGCTTCCATGCCCAGGTGGCGCGCGTACTCGATGTGTTGGCGCGAGACATCGGCTTCGGTGCAGTGCGTGGCCACGCGCACGATGCGCGCGCCAGCCTCGTATGCGGCCTTGAGGTCGTGCACGGTGCCGATGCCGGGCAGCAGCAGCGTGGCGATCTTGGCATGCTTGACCACGCTGGCCACGGCTTCGATCCATTCCAGATCGGTGTGTGCACCAAAGCCATAGTTGAAGCTGGAGCCGTTGAGGCCGTCTCCGTGGGCGACCTCGATGGAGTCGACCCTGGCCTCGTCCAGGGCCTTGGCGATCTGCCTGGCCTGTTCGACCGAATACTGGTGTCGGATGGCGTGGCTGCCGTCGCGCAGCGTCACGTCGGAGATATAGAGCTTCTTGGATGTTTGCATGGGGGCTCCTTGCGTGAGGCGGGGTCAGGCGGTGGTCAGGCGAGCCAAGATGCGCTCGGCCATCTTCTCGGCCGTGGCCAGGGCGGCGCTGGTCATGATGTCGAGGTTGCCGGCATAGGCGGGCAGGTAGTGGGCCGCGCCTTCGACTTCCAGGAAGATCGAGGTCTTCAGGCCGCTCATGCGGGGGCCCACGCCAGGAATGTTCAAGGGCGCGTTCGCTTCGATGCGGTCGAACTGCACGCGTTGCTTGAGCTGGTAACCAGGCACGTACTGCTTGACCGCAGCCACCATGGTGTCCACCGAGGCGGCAATCGCGTCTTCATCGGCCACCTCGCTCAAGGTGTAGACCGTGTCGCGCATGATCAATGGCGGCTCGGCCGGGTTGAGGACGATGATGGCCTTGCCCTTGGTGGCGCCACCTACTGCCTCGATGGCCTTGGACGTGGTTTCGGTGAACTCGTCGATGTTGGCGCGGGTGCCGGGGCCGGCGCTCTTGCTGGAAATGGAGGCGATGATCTCGCCGTAATGCACCTTGGCCACGCGGTTGACGGCCGCCACCATCGGGATGGTGGCCTGCCCGCCGCAAGTGACCATGTTGACGTTGAGTGCGTCAAGATGATCTTGCCCATTGACCACGGGGATGCAGTAAGGGCCGATGGCAGCAGGCGTCAGGTCGATGCAGCGGATGCTCGGCTTGAGCATCCGCACGAAGGCGTCGTTCTTGACGTGGGCGCCGGCCGAGGTGGCGTCGAAGACGATGTCGATGTCCTTGAAGACGGGCAGTCGGCCCAGACCCACGATGCCTTCATGCGTGGTGGCCACGCCCAGGCGCGCTGCGCGGGCCAGGCCATCCGATTCAGGATCAATGCCCACCATGGCGGCCACTTCGATATGGCGTCCATGGCGCAGGATCTTGATCATCAGGTCGGTGCCGATGTTGCCGCTGCCGACGATGGCAGCTTTGAGCTTGTGGGTCACGGTGGTCCTCTTTCAATCGGTGATTCGGGCACGCCAGGGGCTGGCCTGGAGGGGCCATCCGGCTTGCAAGGCAGGGAAGGCGCTTTGCTGCGGTCTTAGATGGCTCGGCACTTCAAGCGACCAAGCGGGCCAAGATCCAGGGCCAGCTCATCGCCTGAGTTGAAGGTGAACATGGGGCCCAGTGCCCCGGACAAAATCAGATCGCCGGCACGCAAGGGCTGCCCCAGGCCAGCCATGGTCTGGGCGAGCCAGAATGCCGCTTTCAAGGGGTGCCCTAGGCAGGCCACGCCTGACCCAACGGAAACCACTTCGCCGTTGCGACGAGCATCCATGCCCAGTGTCTGCAGCGAGAAGTCCGTGATGCGACGTGGCTCCGTGCCCAATACATACAGGCCGCAAGAGGCGTTGTCGGCCACGGTGTCGGCCAGCGTGATCTTCCAGTTCGCGATGGCGCTGTCGACCACTTCTAACGCGGGCAGCGCGTACTCGATGCCCAGCAGGAAGCGGGACCACGTCAAGTCTGCATCGCTCAGGTCTTTGCCCACCACGAATGCCACCTCGCCCTCGGCCTTGGGCTGCATGAGTCTGGCCATGGGCAGTTCGTCGCCGTCGCGGCATTCCATGTCCGTGAACAACACGCCGTAGTCGGGGCGATCCACGCCCAGTTGCTGCTGAACAGCCTTGGACGTCAGACCGATCTTCTTGCCAGCGATCACCCGACCGCTGTCCAGCGCGGCCAAGGTGTTGACGCGAGCCACCTCATAGGCCTCCTCCAGCCCTGTGATGCCGAAGGTCTCGGAGATCGGGGCGATGGGTGCCATGCTCGAACGAGCTTTGCGTATGGCTTCGGCGGCGGCCAACACAGTATGGGGTGGTTTGGGTGAGCTCATTGAGTCGAAAATGCATCTGTATGACTTTATTTGAACACATGTGTTCAAATTGGTCAACCAAGCTCCCTTGCGCTGATGAGAACAATGTCACGGCGTGTTCAGCCAGTTCCCATTCGCTCCCGGAAATGCTGCGGTGACAAGCCGGCCGAACGCTTGAACGCTCTGGAAAAGTTGGCGCTGTCGGTGTAGCCCAGGATGCGGGCGATCTCCGAGATGCTCATGTCCGTGCCGCTCAGCAAGGCACAGGCACGCCGGTGGCGGATGTCCATGGCCAATGCCCGGAAACTGACGCCTTCGGTTTCCAGGTGCCTGGTGAGGGTGCGAACGGAAATGCCCATCAGGCCAGCCAGCTCGGCCAGACTGGGCAGGTGGTCCTCCACCACATCGAGGATGTGCGAGATCCACTCGGCCCAGGGGTGCAGCCCCTCGAGCAACTGCAGTTGGCGGGCACAGGCATCTCGCAGTTCAGCGCTGAGCGCCTCATTGGCCTGCGGCAGTGCAGTGGCCGCTACGTCCTTGGCCAGCACCAGACAGGCACTCATCTCGTTCAGATCGGCTTGATAGGTGATCTGGGTATGTGGCAGGGCCGCGTAGCGATGGTGATGGGTAGGCCGGGGCCAACTGACCAGCGCTTGCAGCGCAATCGCGTGATGAGGCAGCAACCGTTGCATCGTCCGGCAGGCACCCACCACGAAGGTCTCCAGCGCCAGCTTGGCGATGTCATAAGGTATGGGCCGAACAGGCTTCATGCTCACGATGAGCTGCTGGTCATCGCGGTAGGCGCACGTCATCTTGAATGACGGTGTCAGCAGCGGCATATAGGGTGCCACGCGCTGGAGGCTGTCACCCAAGGTGCGCGAGCTCAGGAAGAGTTGGCCCAGCAGGGGTGCCTTTGTCAGATCGGTCTGCATGCCCATCTCAAAGCCCAGATCGTCTCGGCCTGTGTACGCACGCAGGCTCAATAGCACCGCGGCCATGACCGCGCGGGGCACGCGTGCCCCGGGCAACGCCAGTGCTTGTGGCGATACGCGATGCGCCTCCAGGATCTGGTCACACGGCACGCCCTCGGCGCGCAGGCAAGTGACGAGGCCATTCAGGTGAAACCCGGGGACTGAATCGGGATAGGAAATCATGGCTCGCCCTGAACAGTGCGGGAATCCGCATCGGTGACCTGAAATGACATGCAGATCATGCGCCCGATTTTGACAATGTGCATCAGCCACTTGAATTGCTTGACCATGAAATCGCCTACTTCACCTTTCCGCATTGATGTTCACCACCACGTCGTGCCACCAGCGTTTGCCCGGGCGATGAAGGACCAGGGGCAGTCGCTCGTGGCGGGGGCGCCGTTGCCGGAATGGTCGCCCAGGCGCTCGCTGGACGTCATGGATCTGCAGGGCATTCAAACCGCCTTGTTGTCCTTGTCCGCGCCGGGCGTCTACTTTGGCAATGCCAGCCGGGCCGTGTCCCTGGCTCAGGCCTGCAATGACTTCTGCGTGGATGTAGCACGACGTCACCCAGATCGCTTCGGCTTCTTTGCCCTTTTGCCCATGCCCTTCACGGAAGCCGCTTGTGCTGAAGCGATCCGTGCGCTGGACCAGCTGAAGGCCGACGGGATCGTGCTGTTGGGTAGCTCAGACGGCTATTTCCTTGGCGATGCACGCTTCAATGAGCTGATGGCCGAGCTGGACAAGCGGGATGCCACGGTCTTTGTGCATCCCAATCTGCACGCCACCAGCACCACGTTGAGGTTGAACACGCCAGGCTTCCTGGTCGAGTTCCTGTGCGACACCACGCGTGCCGCTACCAATCTCATCTTGTCGGGCACGATGGAGCGCTACCCGCGCATACGCTGGATACTGGCCCATGCCGGCGGATTCACGCCCTACGTTGCGTGGCGGCTGTCACTGGCGAACATGCTGCCGCAGTATGCGGACAAGGCGCCACAGGGCGTGCTGAACTATCTGAAGCGCTTCTGGTTTGACACGGCCTTGTCGCCATCACCATTTGCCATGGCCGCGCTCAATGAACTGGTCGGGCCGTCCAAGATTCTGTTTGGCAGTGACTTTCCATTTGCGCCTGAGCCTGTGACCGGCTTGCAGACCAAGCAACTTGCCGAGTTAAAAGTGTTCACCGCACAAGAGCAGGCCGCCATCAACCGTGACAACGCTCTGGCCTTGTTCCCACGGCTTGCACTGGACCAAGAGTATGTGGCCAGCATTGCCAAGCCCCAAGCACCCAGCCTGCGCGACCGCATCAAACATGCGGCCATCCGATCGGTGATCGCGCTCGCAGATCAGGCGCGTAACCGCTAAGCGCTTCCCGCACTTCACTCATCTCGAACATCGCCACGGCCGCGTCGATGCGGCCCGAGGCTGGGCCTGCCCATGCCCGTTCGACGCCCATTGTTCAGACCTAGACAGGAGACATGTCCATGAAACGGCTTCCCTTTGCCTGCGCCTTGTTCATCGGCTCGGCATGCATGATGAATTCAGCCCTGGCGGCAGAAGGCTTTCAGGTGCGCTACAACATCTCTGGCTCCTTGGGGGGTGAGATGTTTGTTCCACCCGATCAGGCTGGCCTGGCTGTCGGCATCGCGGCTACCCACGTCAGGATTTCCAAGGTGACGGGCGGTGACGGCAATGCCTTGCAAACGACCACACCAGGGGGCACGGTCAATGTGCCTGGCTTGCCGTCCGCAGCCAACCCAAGCTATGGCGCCAACAATGTACAAGTCAACGCAACAGGCCTTTTCGATCTGTACAACCTGGGCATTGGCTACGTGACGACTGAACGCTTTGGTGGTGGGCGCTTGGCGTGGCTGCTCAACGTGCCCTACGGCGTGAAGGATCAGCGCTTCAGCGCCAGCGCAACGCCACCGGCCCTGAACTGGCCCAGCTCGACCTTGCCCTCCCAGGCAGCAAAGACCGCCGTGACGCAGCAGTTCGATGCGAACTACATGAGCCAGGTCCATGGCTCCGCAGATGCCGAGTCAGACAAGGTGGACGGGCTGGGCGACGTTGAGCTGCAAGGCGGCTGGTTGATGACGACCGAGCAGTTGCGGCTCTTGGTGGGTGCATCGGTCGTGTTGCCAACAGGGCGCTATCAGTCCAAGGCGGGGCCCGACATTGGCTATGGCAACTTCTACACTTTCCGGCCAGCCGTGCAGGTAGCCTGGCTACCGCGCCCCGATCTGTCCCTGGCGACCAAGCTCACCGTGGGCATCAACAGCCGCAACGAAGACAACCAGTTGCGCAGCGGCAATTGGGTCGGCCTTGAAGCGGCTCTGGCCTACATGACGCCACTGGGGCCAATCGGTCTGCACAGCGTGGTGGTGCGTCAGGTGCAGGACGATTCCGGGAACAGCTATGGGGCCATGCGCTATGCATCAACCAACGCAGGTGTGTTTTTCACGACCCGCATCCCTGGTCTGGACGCGGTGATGACGCTGCAAAACATGCGCACGGTCGACTCTCAATATGCCAAGCACGGCACCTTCCAGCAGGTGCGTATCGTCAAGTTGTTTTGAAAGGGGCACAGTCATGATCGACGAAAGCCTGAAAGCGGACCTGTTGGGCACGACGCATTGATGCGGGTTAGCCCCCAATCAGCCGGATGCCGATGCCCATTGCTGAATCAGGTGTCAGGAATGACCGCAATCAGAGGCCCCGGACCATCCGCCGGATGGCTACACTGGCTACAGCACCGCTTGGTGGTTCGAGGAGATGCACATGGCAATCGACACCTGGGACAACCCGATGGGCACGGCGGGCTTCGAGTTCGTCGAATTCGCCGCACCTGATCCTCAGGCCATGGGCCTGACTTTCGAGCACATGGGCTTCGTGCCCATTGCTCGACATCGGCACAAGAAGGTCACGCTCTACCGCCAGGGCCAGATCAACTTCGTCATCAACGCCGAGCCCGATTCCTTTGGACAACGCTTTGCGCGGCTGCATGGGCCGTCGGTATGTGCCATTGCCTTTCGCGTGCAGGATGCGGCCCTGGCCTACAAGCGTGCCCTGGACCTGGGGGCATGGGGCGTGGACCGGCAAAGCGGCCCGATGGAGCTCAACATTCCCGCCATCAAGGGCGTGGGCGATTCACTGATCTACTTGGTGGACCGCTGGCGAGGCAAGGACGGTGCGGCACCCGGTGCCATCGGCAACATCGGCATCTACGACGTGGACTTCGAGCCTCTGCCGGGTGCCCACCCCAACCCGCTTGGGCATGGCCTGGTCGCCATCGACCACCTGACGCATAACGTCCACCGCGGTCGCATGGCCGAATGGGCGGCGTTCTACCAGCGCTTCTTCAACTTCCGCGAGATCCGCTACTTCGACATCGAAGGGCAGGTGACCGGCGTGAAGTCCAAGGCCATGACCTCACCTTGCGGCCTCATCCGCATTCCCATCAACGAGGAGGGCAACGAGAAGCCGGGGCAGATCCAGGAATACCTGGATGCCTACCAAGGTGAGGGCATCCAGCACATTGCGCTCAGCAGCTCGGACCTTGGCCGCACCGTGGATGCCATGCGCACCAGCGGCGTGCGCATGCTGGACACGGTCGATACCTACTACGAGCTGATCGACAAGCGCATTCCCGGCCATGGGCAGTCCGTGCCGGAACTCAAGCGGCGCAAGATCCTCATCGACGGCACGAAAGAGGCCTTGCTGCTGCAGATCTTCACCGAGAACCAGCTCGGCCCCATCTTCTTCGAGTTCATCCAGCGCATGGGCAATGAGGGCTTTGGCGAGGGCAACTTCAAGGCCTTGTTCGAATCGATCGAGCTGGACCAGATGCGCCGCGGGGTGCTGGCCACGCAGGGGTGAGGCGCGATGACATCCATGGACGACCAGACCACGCTCTGCGGCTTCGGCAACCAGCTCAGCAGCGAAGCACTGCCAGGCGCCTTGCCCACGGGGCGCAACTCACCGCAGCGTTGCCCCTATGGCCTGTATGCAGAGCAGATCTCGGGCACGGCCTTCACGGCACCGCGCGCCGACAACCGCCGCTCATGGCTCTACCGCATCCGGCCGGCCGCCATGCACGGGCCTTTCGAACCTTTGAGCCACACCGGTCTGGTCAGCGATTTCACGTCCGTGCCTGCATCGCCCAATCAACTGCGATGGGGCCCTTTGCCATTGCCTGCGGACGAGCAGCCCACTGATTTCGTCGACGGGCTCGTCACCATGGCGGGCAACGGCAGCGCGGATGCCCAAAGCGGCTGTGCCATCCATCTCTATGCGGCCAACCGCTCGATGATTGCCCGCTACTTCTATGACGCCGATGGTGAGTTGCTGCTGGTGCCGCAGCAAGGGCGATTGCGCCTGCATACCGAGTTTGGCCTGCTGGAGATCGGCCCGCAGGAGATCGCGCTGATCCCGCGTGGCGTGCGTTGCCGCATCGAGCTGCCAGATGGCGCGGCACGAGGCTATGTGTGCGAGAACTTCGGCTCCCCCTTGCGCCTGCCGGACCTGGGCCCAATCGGGGCCAACGGCCTGGCCCAGCCGCGCGATTTTTTCGCACCCCATGCCGCTTATGAAGACTTGGAAGGCGACTTTCAACTTGTCGCCAAGTTCATGGGGCGTCTGTGGCAGGCCCGCATCGACCACTCGCCATTGGATGTGGTGGCCTGGCATGGCAACCACGTACCCATGCGCTATGACCTGCGGCGCTTCAACACCATCGGTTCCATCAGCTTCGACCACCCCGATCCGTCCATCTTCACGGTGCTGCAATCGGTGAGCGACACGCCAGGCGTGGACGCGCTGGACTTCGTGATCTTCCCACCGCGCATCCTGGCCATGCGCGACACCTTCAGGCCGCCATGGTTCCACCGCAATGTGGCCAGCGAGTTCATGGGCCTGATCCATGGCCAGTACGATGCCAAGGCCGCAGGCTTTGTGCCCGGTGGCGCCAGCCTGCACAACTGCATGAGCGGCCATGGGCCTGATGCCGATACCTTCCAGAAGGCCAGCCATGCTGACACCACGCAGCCTCAGCTCATCACCGACACCATGGCCTTCATGTTCGAGACCCGCTGCGTGCTGCGGCCCACAGCCTTCGCGCTTCAGACACCCTTGCTCCAGGGCGACTACGCGCAGTGCTGGCGGGGCCTGAAGAAGCACTTCGACCCCGATTGCCCATGACGTGCTCATGACGTGCCCATGATGAACGAAACCCACGACCCGGTCTTGACAAGCTGGCTGGACAGCGCCAACGAGCCTGGCGGCGACTTCCCCATCCAGAACCTGCCCTTTGCCATCTTTCGCTGTGCAGGCCGTGAGGAGGCTTGGCGCGCCGGCGTGGCCATTGGCGATGCCATCGTGGATCTGGCTCAAGTCCATGCACGTGGCCTGTTCAGCGCAGAGGCGGATGAGGCCGCCGCAGCTTGCAGCGCCACCACGCTCAACACCTTCATGGCCATGGGGCCGCGCCACTGGCATGCCCTGCGCCTGGCCTTGTCACGCGCCTTGCGGCACGGCGGTGACGAAAGCCTGCGCTCGTGCTTGATCCCGCAAGACGAAGCCGAGTACGCCTTGCCGGCGCACATTGGCGACTACACGGACTTCTACGCCTCCATCCACCATGCCACGAGGGTAGGGCGTTTGTTCCGCCCTGATCAGCCCCTGCTGCCCAACTACAAATGGCTGCCGATCGCCTATCACGGGCGCGCGTCGTCCATCCTCGTCTCAGGCCGTTCCATCCAGCGGCCCCTTGGCCAGCGCATGCCACCGGGCAGCGAGCAGCCCGTGTTGTCGCCCACGGCCAGGCTGGACTACGAACTGGAGCTTGGCATCTTCATCGGCACGGGCAATGCCTTGGGTCAGCCCATTTCGCTGGATAAGGCCCAAGCCCACGTCTTTGGCCTGTGTTTGCTCAACGACTGGTCCGCACGCGAAATCCAGGGCTGGGAGTACCAGCCGCTGGGCCCCTTCCTGGCCAAGAACTTCGCTACCAGCATCTCGCCGTGGATCGTCACCATGGAGGCGCTGGAGCCCTATCGCCTGCCCTGGACCCGAGACCCGGCTGACCCGCAACCGCTGGCCTATCTGGACAGCCAAACGAACCGTGCGCAAGGCAGCCTGGACATCCAGCTCGAAGCGGCCTTGCAGACAGCGGCCATGCGCCAGCAAGGGCGCGGACCTCAGCGACTGTCAAGCAGCAGCTTCAGGCACAGCTACTGGAGCATCGCGCAGATGGTGACGCACCACACCGTCAATGGCTGCAATCTGCAAGCGGGCGACCTGCTGGGCAGTGGCACGCAGTCCGGTCCCGAGTTGAGCGAAGCGGGCTGCCTGCTGGAGTTGACCGAGGGTGGGCGCAAGCCGCTGTTGCTGCACAGTGGCGAGCAGCGCGGCTTTCTGGAAGATGGCGACACCGTGGTCTTCAAGGCCTGGTGCGAGCGGCCGGGCGCCGCCCGCATCGGTTTTGGTTCGCTCAGCGGCACCGTGTTGCCTGCCCGCGCGATGCCAGCAGATCAAAGCGTGTAGCTGCTGGGTATCTTGAAGCGGGCCACCTCTTCTGAGAGTGCATGAGCCTGATTCTGCATGGTGGATGCTGCGGCGGCCGTCTGTTCCACCAGGGCGGCGTTTTGCTGCGTCATGCGATCGAGGTCATGCACGGCCATGCCGATCTGCTCGATGCCGTTGTTCTGTTCCCGGGCACCGCTGGCCACTTCCGCCAGCAACTGGTTGACCCGCTGAGAAGTCTCGACGATTTCCTCAATCGCGGCACCTGCCTCCTTGACCACCGTGGTACCTGCTTCCACTTCCTCTACGCTCTTGACGAGGATGGTCTTGATCTCCTTGGCGGCATTGGCGCTGCGCTGAGCCAGCATGCGCACTTCGCTGGCCACCACGGCAAAGCCTCGACCCTGTTCGCCAGCTCGGGCTGCTTCGACGGCGGCATTGAGCGCCAGGATGTTGGTCTGGAAGGCGATGCCGTCGATGGTGGAGATGATCTCGCTGATCTTGGCCGATGAGGTGCGGATGGCCTCCATGCGCTGCACCACGGCCTCCATGGCCTTGCCGCCATCCGAGGCCTTGCTGGCATTGCGCTGTGCCACCTGAGAGGCTTCGTTGGTGTTGTCGGCCGAGTTCTGCACCGTGGAGGTGATCTGCTCCATGGAGGCTGCGGTTTCTTCGAGGTTGGCGGCGGCTTGCTCCGTGCGGCTGGACAGGTCCATGGCCCCACCGGCGATCTCACTGCTGGAGCGCACGATCTGGCTGCTGGATTGCCGCACCTGCAGCACCATGTGACGCAGCGAATCCTGCATGGTGCGTAACTCCAGCATGAGGTCGGCGGCTTCATCCTTGCCCCATGGCTTGGGCGAGGTCGTCAGGTCGCCGGTGGTGATCGCACGCAGGTGGCGGCGGGTTTCCTTCAGTCCGCCGTCCATCACCTTGTAGAAGCAGATGAAGAGGTAGCCGGCCACCAGCACGCCCATCGCGATGATGCTGCCCACCAGGATCAGCTGATGCTTGAACGCCTGATCCAGGTCATCGATGTAGGCGCCCGTGCCGATGATCCAGCCCCATGGCTCGAAACCTTGCACGAACGATATCTTCGGTACTGCCTGCTCGCTGCCCGGCCTGGGCCACTGGTAGCGCACGAAGCCACGACCATGCTGAGAAACCGTCGACACCATTTCTTTGAACAGCGGGAAGCCGGCGGGGTCGCGCAGCTCGCTGAGGTCCTTGCCATTGAGTTCCGGTTTGATGGGGTGCATGATCATGCGCGGTTGCATGTCGTTGAGCCAGAAATACTGGTTCTTGTCGTAGCGCAGCCTGGCCACCGTCTGGATCGCGAGGTCTTGGGCCTGCTGCCGGCTCAGGTGGCCAGATTTTTCCTGCTCGTAGGCCCACGACAGCATGCTGGAGGCCACCTCCACGTGCTGCCGGATGGCGTCTTCGCGCTCATCGAGGGCCTGCTCGTACTGGCTTTTCATCTGCCAGCCCATGAGTACCACGAAGGGTAAGAACAGAACGAGGGAGATCAGCATGGCCTTGTTCGCGAAAGTGATGGCGCGAAACAGCCGCACGCCAGGTGCCCAGAACCCGTGGTAGGCGAAAAAGCTGGCGCCAAACGAGGCCGAAGGCGCAGACGAGGGGAGGCAAGATGCGTTGGGAGATGCTGAGACGGACATGTGTGGACCTTGATCAGTGTGGATTCGTACGCACTTGGGGTCACAAATGATTTTTTGTGATCGGTCTGTCGCATATCGGCGTTTTTTCTTGTCCGCTTTAGCCAAGTTTGGGTTTTCAGCCATATGGGGTGGCGACCAGCAGCGCAATCCGAGGGAAGCGTGTTTACGATGTGCAAACTATTCAAGCTCACCTGATCAGGAGGCGTGCCATGGCAACACAAGCAGGCGTTCAGGGTTTGCGTCCCGAGGAGGCGGTCATGACCAAGCAGCGTCTGCCGTACTTTGTCGGTATCTCCGGGCAAACGGTGGGGGCGCAGGGCCTGTCGATGCACCTCGTCGTCATCCCGCCAGCGGGCAGGGCGCAGCCACATGTGCACATCGGCTACGAGACGGGCATCTACGTGCTCGAAGGCCGGGTGTGCACGAGATGGGGGTCTCAACTGGAGCACGAGGTGATCAGCGAGGCCGGTGACTTCCTGTTCGTGCCGCCTGGCGTGCCGCACGAGGCCATCAACCTCAGCGACACGCAAGCCGCTCGCGCCATCGTGGCCCGCAATGATCCGGCCGAGCATGACAAGGTGGAGCCCTATGCCGTCGCTTGATCCCACCTGGCTGACCCTTTGACAGATGCAGGCTCTGCGCGCGGTGAGTGAGCAGGGCTGGGCCATCCAGCGGCAGATGGCACAACTCGTGGATGCGTTCGGCAGGAAGGATCAGAACTGATATGGACATGGAACCCGCCCTGAGCACGCCTGAAGCGCTTGCGCCCGTGCTGGCCGAACTACAGCAACTGGAGCCGCTGTTTCACGCGGCCTGTGCAGATGCGAGCATCCCGCAGTTCGAGCAGCTGGTGTCGCCCCACTTCTGGGAGGTGGGCGCATCGGGGCGCCGCTACAGCCGGGCCTTTGCGTTGAGCGTGCTGGCGCAAAGGCAGCAGGACCCCCCTGACGAGTCCAACTGGCGGACCGATCAGTTCCACCTGAGCGAGGCGGGCCGGGATCACTACCTATTGACATACCGATTGCACCAACCTGGGCGTGTCACCTTGCGCCTGACCGTGTGGCGCCGCCAAGAGGGCGGCTGGCAGGCCCTCTACCACCAGGGCACGGTTGTGACATAACCCACGGTCTGGCGGGTTATTCGGCATGACCGGGGCAGCTCGTATATGCTGCGCCGCAGCACAAGATCAGATCACCCTAGGTGACGCGTCCGACAAGTTTTCGCGCTGGCTGTTGAAGGAGTGCTGAGATGTCAGAGTTTTCTGCTGTGCAGGTGGATGCCGTCTACGAGCGTACACCGGTGGGTCAATCCGAAGTGCTGCATGCGCAGTTGCCCTTGAGTGAGCTGGAACGCCGCTTGCTCGGGATGCTCAACGGCTACACGTCCATGGCGCATCTGCAGGCCCTCATGGGCATGGAAGCCGTTTCGCCTGAAGAGGTCCGGCACATGCTGCTGCTGGGGCTCATACGTCCCTGCGATGCCTTGGGCAACGGGCACTTCAATCTTGGCTGGCCATTGAGGCCGGTGCATTGAACGCAAAGCGGTCAGGCGATGGCGCATGACCGATTCAGTGAAGGTTTTCACATCTTTGCTTTGTTCTGCACGGTAGCAAATTGCGAAACCCGGACAAAGGGGGTAGGATAAGCATGTCTCTTAACTGAGACCCGGCTTTTCCTCCCTGAGCCGGTGTGCACTTGTGATGACAGCAATGCACATTGCGCCTGCTGGTCCTTCGTGACTGGCAGGCTTTCTTTTTTTCAGGGCTGGGCGATCAGCGGTTGCTTTCCTTGACGATGACCCATTGGCCATCGATCATCTTCCACGTCAGCACCTTGAGTGTCTTGTCCTTGAAGTTGGACGAGGTGTAGGTCTGCGAGAAGCTGGTGATCACGCTGTCGCCCTTGGGCACGGCCTTGATGTCGCCCACCTTGACGTCGATCGGGCCCGGCTTGCTCACCAGGCGGCGGCGTTCGCTGATCCACTTGGCCGATGTCGACTTGGCGGGGGCGAAGTCCTTCGCATAGAAGGTGAAGTAGCGGTCCACATCCTTGGCCATCCAGGCTTCGGCCCAGTCGCGCAGGCGCTGCGCCACGGTTTCGGCGGCCGCTTCATCGGCCATGGGCGCTTCGGCCTTGGCGGGCACCACGGGGGTGGCCACGGGCGCAGGCACGGCCACGCCACCCAGCTTGCGGGCGCGCGCGTCGAGCTCATCGTGGCTGGCTGAGGCCGCTTCCACCGCGGTGGCGGGGCAGCGCTGGGCCGCATCGCTGGAGGCTTGCCAGTCGTGCACCAGGTCTTGCGTGCCGGCATCGTCACGGGCGAGGCCCAGGGTTGTGGCCAGGGTGTTGCGGCCGGCCTGCACGCGGGCGTAAGCCAGTTGCAGGTCGTACTCGGCGTTGGCGTAGGAGCGCTTGGCCGTGTAGAGCTCGTTTTCAGAGTTCAGCAGGTCCAGCAGGCTGCGCTGGCCGATGTCGAACTGCTGGCGGTAGGCATCGCGGGCCTTCTCGATGGCCAGCACATTGCGGTCCAGGGCCGTGAGCTGGTCCTTGAGCTTCTTGATGTCGTTCTGGGCAATGGCGATGGTCTGGCGCACGTCGCGGCAGGCCTTGTCGCGCTGGTCGGCGGCCTGGTTGATCAGGTCCTTGTATTGGTTGATGCGGGCCTGGTCGGAGCCACCGTTGAAGAGGTTCCAGTTCAGCACGAGCTCGGCAGACGAGTCACGCTTCTGGTTCTGGATGCCGTCGAAGTTCTTGCCGGCGCCGGCGCGCACACGGGCTTCCACGGTGGGCTGGTAGCTGCCTTCCTTGCCGGACGCCTGGGCCTGCGCGGCACGCAGGTTCTCGACGGCGGCGCTGATGCTGGCGTGGCGTGCCAGCGCCTGGCTCACCGTTTCGCTGTTGCTGCTGGAGACGGCGCGGTCCAGGCCCGTTGTGGCCGGCATCTGGCGGGCAGGCGCCTCACCGACGACGCGCAGATATCGGGCGCTGACGTCATGCAGGTTGGCGACCTCGGTGGTCAGGTTGGAGTCGGCCAGGGCGAGGCGGGCATTGGCCTGCTCGGTGTCCACGCCACGGCCCACGCCGGCCTTGGACTTGGACTGCAGTTGGTCGAAGGCGTACTTGTGTTGCACATAGTTGTCCTCGGCCAGCGAGACCAGCTTGCGAAAGCGCTGCACATCGATGTAGGCGCGGGCGGCTTCCAGCGCCGTGTCTTCCGTGGCGGAGACGAACTCGAAGTAGCGGGTCAGGCGGGCATGCCCCAGGCGCTCGACTTCTTTGCGTGTGGCCATGCCATCCCACAGCAACTGGGTGGCGCTCAGGGCCAGGCCATTGCGGCTGAAGCTGGTGGACTCGGGGTTGTTGGTGGTGATGCGGTTGCTGTCGCGGCCCACGTCGGCGCTCAGGTCGACGCGAGGGTAGTAGCCGCCCCTGGCCACGTCGGTTTCATTGGCGGCGGCGCGCAGGGCGTTGAGCCGGGCGGTGACCTCGGGGTTGGTGGCGATCGCCTTCTGCGCTGCGTCGGCCAGGGACCCGGCCGGGAAGGATTGGGCGTGGGCACCAATGACAAGGGTCATGCAGGCCAGCGCCAGGGCAGTCAGACGGGATTTCTTCATGGGTTGGGTCACCTTGCACCTCGGTCGAGATTTGTAAGAGCCGCGTTGACCGCACGCCAGCAGCGGCATGTATCAACTGGACACATTTGGCGGTTATCGGCGCATTTTGTCATCAAATGAGGGGGCGTTTCACGCTGTGCGTCCTGGGGGCGCGCAGATGGGTGGCGGGCACCTGTTGTTGCGGTCAAGTTTTGTCCCTTTTGGCCGATTTCACTTCGTGGTCCACGTGCTTGCCAAACCCCTTCCTTTGCCTGCTTTGACCAGGTCGCACTGGTCCGGCATGTTGTCCCGCATGTCGGTTTGGCAGGGCATGGCGGTGAACTGGCTGCGCGTCTTGTTAATGGCCGCCTTGTGTGGCTGGATGGTCACGCAGGCCTTCGAGGGCCCAAGGGTGTTGCAGGCCGCCCAGAAGATGGGACCGGCGACCTTGGCCAGGGCACAGGCCTTGCTCCAGGACATTGCCGAGACGGCAGGGCAGGACGAGGAAACCAAGCTCCAGGTCATCAACACGTTTTTCAATCGCCGGGTGCTGTATCGCGATGATTGGGAAACGTGGGGTGTGGCGGATTACTGGGCGTCGCCGCTGGAAACCCTCAGCAAAGGTCAGGGCGACTGTGAGGATTACGCCATTGGCAAGTATTTTTCCCTGATTGCCGCAGGCATTCCCAGTGTGAAGATGCGCATGGTGTATGTCCGTGCCCAGGTGGGTGGGGTGATTCAGGCGCACATGGTTCTGGCCTATTACCCGCAACCCAACGCCGAGCCTTTGATTCTCGATAACCTGGTGACCGATATCCGGCCCGCCTCCAGGCGCCCGGATCTGGTCCCTGTTTTCAGCTTCAACGCGGAGGGTTTGTGGCAAGGTGTGAGTGGGTCGAGTGCCGGCGATCCATCGGCTCGTCTGTCGCGTTGGCGTGACGTGTTCGCGAAAGCCAAGGCCGAGGGCTGGTGGTGAGGCAACAAAAAATAGAGAAGACCATATGTCCTTGATTCGTCAGATCTGGTTGTTGTTGTTGATGACGCTGTTGATGGCGTTTGTCGGCAGCTTTGCCGTCTGGATGTGGTCCGCGCGTGGCTATCTGGAAACGCAGCTGCGGCTCAAGAACGCGGACAACGCGCAATCGCTGGCGCTGAACCTGTCGCAGCAAAAGGGCGACATGCCTTCGATGGACCTGACAGTGTCGGCCATGTTCGACACCGGTTTCTACCAACGCATCACCTTCAAGGATGCGGGCGGGCGTGTGGTGTTCGATCACCAGGCGGACGGCAAGGCGCAACGCGATGCCGCGCCGACCTGGTTCGTGAACCTGGTGCCGGTTGAATCGGTGCCGGGGGTGGCGCAGGTGTCGGATGGCTGGCGGGCGCTCGGTTCGGTCGAGGTGATCAGCCACGCTGGCTTTGCACACGCGCAACTTTGGCAGGGCAGTACCAAGACGGCCGGCTGGCTGCTGATCCTGGGCGCCTTGTCCTGTGTGATTGCCGCGTTTGGCGTGCGCCGCATCCGCGCGCCGCTGGATGCCACCGTGGCCCAGGCGCAGGCCTTGATGGAGCGCCGCTTCGTGACCGTGCAGGAGCCGCGCGTGCCCGAGCTGGCTCGCCTGAGTCAGGCCATGAACGCCGTGGTGGTGCGCTTGAAGGCCCTGTTCGAGGAGCAGGCCGGACAGGTCGAGCAGTTGCGTCAGCAGGCGCATTGCGACCCCTTGACCGGGCTGTCACACCGTCGGCATTTCATGGCGCAGCTCAATGCGGCGCTCAGCAGCGATGAGGGTTCCGGCTCCGGTGTGCTCTACCTGATCCGCCTGGTGGATTTGTCGGGCATCAACCGCCTCTTGGGGCACCGCACGACCGATGCCTTGCTGCAAAGCCTGGCGCGCACCTTGAAGGACATCTCGGCAGGCATCGATGGGGCGGCGCAGGGGCGGCTCAACGGTGGTGACTTTGCCGTGTGCCTGACCAGCACCAATGCCTCGCTGCCCGAAGCCGAGTACTACGCCGATGCCTTGCGACGCGCCTTCCTGGAGCAGGCTGTCTCGGCCAGCGTGGTGGTGGGCGCGGTGCACTGGACGCGCGGCATGCCGCTGCAACAGGTGCTGGCGGCTGCCGACTCCGCTTTGGCCAAGGCCGAGAGTCGTGGCGCCTTTGCCGTGGAGGTGGCGCAGCAGCCCGATGCCGCTCAGTCGGTGATGGGCGAAGACGAATGGCGCCGTCGCTTGAGTTCGGCCCTGGTGGAACGGCGCGTGCAGTTGATGCGCTTCCCGGTGGTCGACCGGCAGTTGATGCTGGTCCATTACGAGTGCCCTTTGCGCTTGCAGCTTGATCCCCAAGGCGAGTACCAGGCTGCGGCGTCCTGGCTGCCCATGGCGCTGCGCTCTGGCCTGATTGCGCAGATCGATGAACTGGCCGTGGTGCTGGCGCTGGAAGAGATCGCGCAGGATCGTCAGGACCGTGGTGTGAACCTGTCGCCCGCCTCGCTGGCTGACAGTGGCTTCATCCCGCGCCTGTGCGCCCATTTGGCTGCGGCGCCTGAGGCCGCTGCGCACCTGTGGCTGGAAGTGGCCGAGAACGCCGCCGTGGAGCGCTTCGAGCTCGTGCGCGAGCTGTGCAAGCAGTTGCGGCCATTGAAGGCGAAGGTGGGGCTGGAGCACGCCGGCGAGAAGCTGACGCGCATCGAGTTCCTGTTCGAAGCCGGGCTGGACTACATCAAGCTTGATGCTTCGGTGGTGCAGGGCGTGGCGCAGGATGCCTCGCGTGCGGCCTATGTGTCGGCCACGGTGAGCATGCTGCATGGCCTAGGCTTGCAGGTCTATGCGGAAGGCGTGAGCGAGTCGGCCGACATCCTGTCGCTGCGTCAAGCCTGGGTGGATGGGGTGACGGGGCCGGCTGTGCGCCTCTGACGCCTTGGCTGGCGCCGGCCCGGCGTCGTCGATCAGCTGTGGTCCACCAGCAGCTTGCCGCGGTTGATCAACTCGGCAATGACCTGGTGGTCGTTGGCGCTTTGGTCCAGGCCCATGGAGGCTCGGATGTCGACATTGGCCAGCACGATCTGCTGATGATCGGCGCAGCCGCTGGTGTCACTGTGGCCACTGGCATCGGCGTGAAAGCCACCGCTGGCGCTGACGTGGATGATGGTGCTGCCCGGTTGCGACTGGGTGTCGAAGTCCAGGAAGTTCAGCAGCTTGTCCACGCTGTTGCTGTTGGCCGATGTGGTGTTGTGGTCGGTATGCAGCAGGTCACGCAGGTCCAGCACGTCGCCACCGGCCGAGCGGGCCGCGCAGTTGAAGTCGGTGATCGTGTCAACGTGGTGGGTGTCGCCGTGGGCGGGCTTGTCGGCCAGGGTCCAGGCAAACACGTCGGTGTCGCACGAGCCCTGGTGATGGCCGCTGCCCGAAACGACATGTTCGACATGATCCTGTTGTGCCTGCGGCGTCAGGTCAACGTCCACCGCCACCAGGCTGCTGGAGACGGTCTTGCTCGCCGTGGCCCCTGCGGCATCGGTGGCCTTGATGGTCAGTTGCGGGAACAGGTCCACCGAGACGCCCAGCACGTGGGCCGGGTCGTAGCTCAGCGTGGCCAGCAGCTTGTTGACCTGGGCCATGTCGATGGTGTGACCAGCGGTGTCGGACTCGATGACCAGGTGACGCGAGTCGTTGCCACTGATGTGCAGGCCTTGCGTGAGCGAGGCGTCCAGCGAGAGGCTGAGCTTGCTGTGGTCACCCAGCAGCGTGCCCAGTGACAGGAACTGCCCGACGCTGACGTCAACGCGGATCAGGTTGTTGTCCACATCGCCGACGGCCACGTGCTGGCTCTTACTGAGGTTCAGCAAGGGGTTCAGGGCGAGGTCGACCAGGCCCAGGATGTTGTGGCCATCGTTGTCGGCGTAGACCGTGGGGGCGTGGTTGACAGCCGCCGTGGTATCGCCGGCCAGGGTGATGGTGCCGCTTGCGCGGTCGCCGTCCTTGTCGACGATGGTGTAGCTGAAGGTCTCGTCGCCACCATTGTGGCCTTGCTTCATGGTGAAGTCGCCGGTGACGGTGTTGAGCTTGATCTCGGTGCCTGAATCCAGGGTGATGGTCAGGACCTTGGTGCTCGGGTCCATCACCGAGCTGACCTGATGGCTGGACGAGAAGGCTTCTACCTTCTGCAGGCCATCGGCGCCGGCCAGGCTGGCCAGGCTGCCAGACTTGAGCGTGGGCACGCTGTCTTGCAGGTACTGGCTGAGCTGGGCGTTGGTCTTGAGTGTGACGGCGGCTTGCTCCGTGCCAGTGATGCCGTTGTAGGCGATGGGCTCGATGTTGGCGATGTACTGGGCCGTCAGGCTGCCAGTGCCCACGGCGTAGGAGTCGATGTGGTTGTCCTTGAGGAAGGTCTCCCAGTTGGTCTCGTCCTTGCCCGTGTCGATCTCCTTGCCGTGGTTGGGCTGACCATCGGTGATGAAGTAGGACACGTTGACGCCATCGGCCAGTTTGCCCGATACGGCGAAGGAGGCCTTGGCTGCAGCCAGTGCCGCGTCGTAGTTGGTGCCACCGCTGGCGCTCAGGGCATCGACAAAGGTCTTGGCCTGGGCCACGGTGAGCCAGGCGGGGCGGCCTTGGCCCGAGTCGCTGAAGGTGACGATCTGGATCTTGACGTCACCCAGGTCATCGTAGCGATCGATCAGGGACTTGATGGCAGCCTTGATGCCATTGACGGTCTTGTCGGCCAGCGTGTCCTTCATGCTGCTCGACGTGTCGATGACGAGCATGAGGTTGGTGTTTTGCGTGCCGGTGCTGCCATGCACTTGCATGACCTGTGCGCCAGACAGCGGGCTGTCGTCCACGACCTGGACGGTCAATGCGCCGGTGCTGGTGCTGTGACCATCGTTGGCGTTGACCTGCAGGTTGATGCTGCGGGTGTCTTCGCTGGTGGGGTCGGCGTGGTCGATCGGGCCTTGCAGGGTGACCTTGTAGTGGCCCTGGTCGTCGATGGTGGCCGTGAGGATGGGCGTGTTGCCGGCCTTGCCGACCAAGGGGTCGGCGGCCGTGCCGGAGCCGGACCAGGTGATGGCCACGCCGCCCGATGTGAGCCCGCTCGGGCCGGACAACGTGAGGCTGACGTGGTCGCCATCGGCATCACTGACGCTGATCTGGCCGGAGGCTTCACGCGAGCCAGGGGCGCTGGGGTTGTCGATGTTGCCGCCTGCCAGGGCTTCTTCCGAGACGATGGCGGGGGCGCTTTGGGCGCCGATCACAGGCGCGTCATTGACAGGGGCGATGCCGATGTCGACGGTGGCCGTGGTGGTGCCGCCATGGCCGTCAGAGACTGTGACGGTGAAGGAGTCCGCGCCGTTGTAGTCCTTGCTGGGTGTGTAGGTCCAGGTGCCATCTTCATTGACTGTCACTGTGCCGTGCTGTGGGTCAGAGCCCTTGGCGTAGGTCAGCGGGTCACCATCTGGGTCGGTGGCTTTGACTTGACCGGAGACAGGCTTGTCTTCGTCAGTCGTTATCGCATAGTGGCCGGTGTTGGGGTCCAGATTGGGGTTGCCTGGATCGCTGATCACGGGCGGGTCGTTGACTGGGTTGATGCCGATGTCGATGGTGGCAGTGGTTGTGCCGCCATGACCGTCGGAGACTGTGACGGTGAAGGAGTCTGCGCCGTTGTAGTCCTTGCTGGGCGTGTAGGTCCAGGTGCCATCTTCGTTGACGACCACGGTGCCATGCTGTGGGTCAGAGCCCTTGGCATAGGTCAGCGGGTCGCCATCGGGGTCGGTGGCCTTGACTTGGCCGGAGACGGGCTTGTCCTCATCGGTCGTCACGACATAGTGGCCAGTGACCGGGTCGAAGTTGGGGCTGTTGGGGTCATCGATCTTGGGCGGATCGTTGACCGGGTTGATGCCGATGTCGACGGTGGCCGTGGTGGTGCCGCCGTAGCCATCCGACACGGTGACGGTGAACGAGTCCGAGCCGTTGTAGTCCTTGCTGGGCGTGTAAGTCCAGGTGCCATCTTCATTGACGACCACGGTGCCATGCTGCGGGTCCGAACCCTTGACGTAGGTCAGCGGGTCGCCATCGGGGTCAGTGGCCTTGACTTGCCCGGAGACAGGCTTGTCTTCATCTGTGGTCAGGCTGTAATGGCCGGTATGGGGATCCAGATTGGGGTTGCCCGGATCGTCGATCACAGGCGGATCGTTGACCGGGTTGATGCCGATGTCGACGGTGGCCGTGGTGGTGCCGCCATGGCCATCCGACACGGTCACGATGAAGGTGTCAGAACCATTGTAGTCCTTGCTGGGCGTGTAGGTCCAAGTGCCATCTTCGTTGACGACCACGGTGCCATGCTGCGGGTCAGTTCCCTTGGCATAGGTCAGCGGGTCGCCATCGGGGTCGGTGGCCTTGACTTGACCGGAGACGGGTTTGTCTTCATCTGTGGTCAGGCTGTAGTGGCCGGTGTGGGGATCCAGATTGGGGTTGCCTGGATCGTCGATCACGGGTGGATCGTTGACCGGATTGATGCCGATGTCGACGGTCGCGGAGGTCGTGCCGCCATGGCCATCCGACACGGTGACGGTGAAGGTGTCAGAACCGTTGTAGTCCTTGCTGGGCGTGTAAGTCCAGGTGCCATCTTCATTGACGACCACGGTGCCATGCTGCGGGTC
>Ga0194137_10000121_pt1 | contig 51080 bp, 45 predicted proteins | sample TARM_MetaG_T3_14_FD_134025 | JGI IMG/M metagenome (GOLD analysis project Ga0194137, IMG submission 134025) | Freshwater microbial communities from Pennsylvania, USA, analyzing microbe dynamics in response to fracking - TARM_MetaG_T3_14 (version 2) | ecosystem: Environmental > Aquatic >...
GCGTGAAGGCTCAGTTGAAGATCCAGGCCGGGCTGCTTGCCAGCCGGAGCATTCACGCCGTGCTCATGCCATTTCACGATCGTGTCGGCGATGCCGGATGCGAGATAACGGCGCGGGGCATGGGCGAGAACGCGGGCATCGGCCAGCACCAGCTCGGGAGAACGCGAGAGAGGCAGGTAGCCGGCGGCGCGTCCGGCATCGTCATAGAGCACGGTTAGAGCAGACCAGGCCGCGCATGTTGCGGCAACGGTCGGGATTGCCACGACCGGGAGGCCGAGCTTGTCTCCGACGGCCTTTGTCAGGTCAAGGACGGAGCCGCCGCCGATCCCGATCAGAAAGGAAGGATCGAGGCGCTCGGCCTCTAGAGAGCAGCGGTCGATCTTCTCCTGGGTGCAGTACCCTTTGAACGACAGCCTGGAGAAAGGGATATGGGCTTCGCCGAGGCGGGAGGCGAGCTGCGCGGATACGAGATCCCATGCGGTATTTCCGCTTATAATGACCGCAATTCGTCCCTCCCAGTCTTCCAGCAGCCCCTTCTGCTCCAGAAGGGCCGGTTCGTTTCGATACAATAAGGGAGCTTTGATAGCGATCATAGGCTAACCTCCGATTCTTTCTGCAAGGAATGTTTTGCTGCGGGTAACCGCAAAAAGAGGCTGAAGCGGCAGCGGTGCGTTGCTGCGAGCTTCAGCCTCCGGCGGTCCGGTCGGCTGGGGTATAAATCATAGTAAATAAGGTGGAATAGTGTTGATTAGAAGTATAGGAGCGGCAGGGCGCTGCTGTCAATTCATCCGGCGATAGAAAAGTCCGATTGAAACCCAATAAAATTCAATCTAAAAATAGATGGGAAAGTATTGACATCAAATTGTTGCTCGTGTTATATTATTTCTTGTGATTCGCGGTCATGGCGGAATTGGCAGACGCGCTAGATTCAGGTACTTGTGCGAAAGCTGGTTGAGATTCCCCAAAACCCTTGTGGTTATGCGGTTTTACTGAAGTATTGGTTCCAAGTTCTCTCCTGTAGTTCTCTCCGTTTTCCGAGAGGCACATGAGGGTAAAAATGTGCGGTCATGGCGGAATTGGCAGACGCGCTGGCTTCAGGTGCCAGTGGTAGCAATACCGTGGAGGTTCGAGTCCTCTTGACCGCACCACCCTAACAATTAACGAGCTCTTGAATTTGTCCTTGTGACGATTCAGGAGCTTTTTGCATGATTGGGATTTGTAAAGTGTTGCTCATGACCTGTGCCGACGAAATCTTTGAACTGTAGTCAAGATGAGCATAAATGTTAGCCGTTGTGGAGTAATGGCTATGCCCAAGCCATTCTTGAATGTCCTTCATATTAACGCCATTTGCCAGCAATAAGCTGGCGCAGCTATGCCGAAGATCGTGAAAGCGAATCCTTCTCAAATTATGCTTCTCTAGCACAATCGGGAAGTGCTGCGTAATATACCCCGGTTTTATCAATTGCCCTAGCTTATCTACATAGATATAGTCTTTGTAGTCATTGGAGTACGAACTTTTGTAGAGCGCCTGATTTCGCTGCTGTTCCTCAAGTAATCGCAAAAGCAATTCCTGAAACGCCGGGACGAGGGGAAGGGTGCGACGACTGGATTTATTTTTGGCCCGGTCCTTTGCGATTGTGATTTGTTTGCCCTCATAGGAAACAGGAATGACGGTGTGCTGGATGGTAAGTGTCTGGTTCTGAAAGTTGATCGCCTGCCATTTGAGCCCTACAATCTCGCCGCGCCGTAAGCCATAGAAAGCGGCCAGTAGGACGGCAAGCTCGACTGGATCGCCTTTTACTGCCTCGAATAACTCCTGAAGCTCTTGATCGTTGTAGAAGCTTCCTACAAAATGGTTCTTTTTTGGGCGCTCAACTTTATCAGCCGGATTGGTTAAAATCATATCCATTTTAAGCGCGTGTTGCAGAGCTTGACGGATATAGGCATGAAAGTGTTGTACGGTACTTGTAGAAAGCTTGAACTCCTTTAACATGTGCTGGTAGAAATCATGCAAGTGTTTGGGTTGTATCTCCAGCAGTCGAAATCCTTTTTCACGAAAGTAAGGGACGATTCGGCCTTTGACCCCAAAGGTGTACGCGGCATGAGTAGTGACTTCGACTCGATGCTTCATCATTTCCAGCCATTCCAACATGAAATCGCTGAAAAGAACACCGGCTGGACTGTCCGCGTCTGGAGTGGCTTTCTTCTCAATCGGCGGCGTTATTTCCTCGACAATCGTTTCAGAAGGAATTTCAAAGCTCTTGCGTGCGTCTTGCAGCATGCTTTCTGCTTTCTTCTTGTTCCCCTTTGTCGGTAACCCTGTTGCAATCCATTTGGTTCTCCGCTTGCCCTCTTCGTCTTTGTAATTCAGAACGATATAATAATTCCCTTTCTTTTCTTGCAGATGGCCTGCTACCATCGTAATCCCTCCCAGGATAGCAGCCCGGCTTCCTACCATCGACACTTTAATGATAACAGGCATAGAAAGATTAGTTCAATGCTGTAAAGCGTCATAGTCGAGTGGAGTGCCGGGGGTCATGATTTCCCGTAAATAATGGATGATGCTCAGCTTCGGGATTCTGTAGAAGCGCCCGATGCGAAAGTGGGCGATGCGCCCTGATTGGAGTAATTTGCGGCCTGTCTTGGTACTAATGCCGCCTAACATGGTACACATTTGCTCGACATTTACGACATCAGGCATGGTCTGAAAAAGAAGTTGGTAAGGATCAGGTTCAAGAACTGGTTGATTTTGATTGTGTGGCATGGGCGAACTCCTTATTCAACATAATTCGATTGAGATGAGGTTCTGAAATATCCCTCTACTATCCGTTTCATTTTTTGGGGGAAATCGGACACTTCCGAGAAAAAATTTACTTTATTCGCTGAAAACAGAATGGGCGTGAGTATGGAGTTCATGTCTGTTGTGAAATTCTGGGGAATGTGCGGTGGTCAATAGAGGAAATGAAAACCTTTGTAAACCTGTGTTTGAAGGAGGACTCGCACCTGCGCGAATGCTATGAAATGATCAATGTCCTAAAACACTAGAACATATCTTATATTAAAGAGTTTTTCAAACATACGGAAAGGATGCAGTTACACACAATAATTTGCGGCAGCACCAAGCTCTATGAAGAGTTTGATGCTGCCGCTTTTATTTTCATAAATATTTTTTGAGAGAAGGGTCCGGTTTGGCTTCAAAAATGAAACGGATGGTAGAGGGGATACATCCCTCCACCGTTCTTTGACAATAACATAACCACTCATCCGGTACGTTCCCCGCATACCCGAAAGGGAAAGCCATTTTGCAGGTGCGCCACGACCATCCTTTATTTGGGGTGCGAGCGATCTTTACCTATGCAAAAATAAATGATGGTATCATTTTGGCGATAATCTATGCGGCGGGATAATGATACTTCCGTCTAGCCATAGTTATCGCAATGGGGGCGGCTTGCAGTGATCCTGGAAGGGGCGACAGCCTATGAGGACGGTTAACCGCCGTTCGCTGGATGAGTTTATTATCATTGAAAGTAACATATCTGTTATGTGTGATTTTAATTGATCGACGTGTTGAATAGGTTATTTTACGATGAAGGCTTTCCCGGATAAGCGTCAAAATATGATACAATATTATACATATCGTCCGTCCATATAACATGTTAAGGAGTCGTGTCGTTGAACAACTGGCTACCATTTATTATTGTCGTGTTAATTATTGTTATTGGTTTCGTCAAAACAGTTGCTACTCTTCGAACCACAGTAAAAAACGAAAACTTCGCTATCGAGTTTATGAATAATTATAGAGATTTTTGTTCGCCGTTGTTTCAAAACACATTCAACGGCGACAAATACCAATGGCTAAAAATGAAATCAACAAAGATGCAAACGTTAATGGGGTCATTCGGTATAGCATCGGTGTATAAACCACCCGGCGCGAATCATTATTTTAGGAACTATGAAATTATCGTAAACGGAATAAGTGGCATTAGAGAAAACTATTCAGAGATGGTTAATAGTTATAGTTTGGATTTGGAACGTCGAATATTGCAGGAAGTTATCAGTACGATAGACGATGTGTTGCTTACGTTTATAGGCGCCGCAGAAGGCTGGGTGAATGAAGCACAAAAGGAAGTGAAGAACCCGTTAATATGGCTTCGTGAAGGGGTCCGCTTTGTTGTTACAAGTCCAATATCTTTGATGTATTGGTCAGGATTAGTACGATATAGGATGTACAACACACTTTCAAATAACTATCCAGTCAAGCTGCTTTCCTTTCTTATTGGTGTGATAGGTCTAGTCAGTTCAATTGTTACGATTGTAACTGGATATACGCCATTTAGATCGATGATCGGTTTTTAATAGGGGTGAATCGTTAAAATGTCATTGTATTCGCGAGATTATACGAAACTTACCGAAGAAGAAAGAATTACATGGGAAGCGATGAAACAAGATGAAAAAATAGGCACAGGAAGATGGCGGAAAAGAAGTCGTTATAGAGAATATCCGAAGGCAGCGCGGCATTTCATGAGCTTATTTCCAAACAATTTTTTGGATGTCGAAGAACTGAGAGAAGAAGATAGATTGAACCATCTAACGGAAAAGTTCCTTGTTGAACTAGACAAGCCGGATGCCACCGAAGCTTCGATCATGAGGTTTATAAAACAGAACCAAGCGTATTTTATAATTGGTTCCATTCTCAAAGACCACAACTTCGGGCATCATGAAGCCTACGTTATACCGGAATTTTGGTTCGGCAATACATACCGCGTTGATTATCTGATAATTGGGAAGAGATCAGGCGGCTACGAATTTATTCTCGTTGAATTGGAACACCCCAAAAAAGACATTACCATTAAAGACGGCGAATTAGGTGCGGCGTTTCGTAAGGGGATTAAGCAAATTAACGAATGGAAACGATACCTTGAACCTAATTTTCCCACGCTTGAAGAATCGTTTAACAAATACAAACATCCGAACATGGAACTACCCCGCGAATTTCTTAAACTAGATAAAACGCGGATTCATTACACAGTTGTAGCGGGACGCCGCGAAGATTTTGATGAAAATACTTACTGGATTCAACGCAATATGAAGGATAACGATAAAATTAGTCTTCTTCACTTCGATAATTTATACGATAATGTTACCGAGATCATTGGACGATCAACGTATTAAGAAATATCCTTGTGGTCAAGTGACTTGGATTTGGGCGTGGGATGGGTAGATATGTTGAACGAAAGAGAATAGTTTCGCGATTTGTTTTTGATGCCAGATTGCTATATTCGATGAATGTCCAAGAGAATGCCTTCCACTTTCGGGGGCGTTCTCTTTTTATATAGATACTTTTCAAAAAAGCCGATTGTCTGAACTATTGAATGTTCAGTGCAGTCGGCTTTTTTGCGTGAAAGGAGAGTTGTTGGATGAGCAAAGTAATCGCTCTCGCCAATCAGAAAGGTGGCGTCGGCAAAACGACAACGGCGGTCAATCTCGGTATTGGCTTAGCGGCTGAAGGTAAGAAAGTTTTGCTGCTGGACGCGGATGCGCAGGGCAACCTGACGGATTCGTTAGGCTTCCATGAACCGGATAGTCTGTCCATTTCACTCGCCACAATGCTAGTGAAGGGCATGACGGAGGAGCCGTATGAACCGAGGGAAGGTATTTTGCACCATCACGAAGGTATCGACCTGATGCCGGGAAACATCGAATTATCGGCGGTCGAAGTGGCGCTCGTCAATACGATGAGCAGGGAAACGATTATGCGTTCGTACATCGATTCCGTAAAAGCAGATTACGATTATATCCTGATCGACTGTATGCCGAGCTTGGGCATGATGACGATCAACGCATTGGCAGCGGCGGATAGCGTCATCATCCCGGTACAGGCACACTATCTGCCCGCCAAAGGCATGACGCAGCTTTTGCAGACGGTTGCCCGCGTTCGGCGTCAAATTAATCCGAAGCTGGCTGTGGACGGTGTGCTGCTCACGATGGTAGACAGCCGAACCAATTTCGCCAAAGACATTTCTTTAGTTTTGCGTCGGGATTATGGGGATAAGCTGCGTGTATTCAATACAGAAATCCCCCTGTCCATCCGCGCGGCGGAAACAAGCGCCAAGGGTAAAAGCATTTACGCCCACGATCCGAACGGACAGGTTGCTAAAGCCTACGCTGCACTTACGAAGGAGGTGCAGGATATTGGCAGCGAAAGAAGATCGGCTCGCCAGCATAAAGCTGACCAAAGTCGATGATTTATTCTCGACAGAGGAAAGCCGCAACGATTCGCAACGGGAAAAGGTGATGGATATTCCATTGGCTGAAATTAGTGAATTTCCCGGTCATCCCTTTAAGGTAAGGGCGGATGAAGCGATGTTAGAAATGGCGGATAGTATCAAGCAGTATGGTGTCCTTGTTCCCGGCTTAGTTCGGCCAAAGGTAGGCGGTGGATACGAGATGGTATCCGGCCATCGTCGAAAGAAGGCAAGTGAATTGGCTGGTATGGAGACAATTCCATGTCTCGTTCGCGAGTTGGATGACGATCAGGCGACTATCATCATGGTGGATAGCAACCTGCAACGGGAGTATATTTCTCCGAGTGAAAAAGCTTTTGCCTACAAAATGAAATTGGAAGCAATGAACAGACAAGGACAACGAACAGATTTAACTCGTTCCCAAGTTGGGAACAAGTCTGCTGCAAAGAAATCAAGCGAGATATTAGCAGAACAGATGGGCGAAAGCAAAAACCAAATATTTAGATACGTTCGCCTAACCGAACTCACTCCTCACATTCTCGAAATGGTAGACGACAAACGGATTGCCTTTAATCCTGCCGTTGAGTTATCTTACTTGGCCGAGAAAGAACAGCAAGCCCTATTCGATACCATGCAGGCAGAGGACTGCACGCCTTCACTTGCACAGGCTCAGCGTATGAAAAAGATGAGTCAAGAAGGCAGGCTGAATACAGATGTCATTTACACCATACTAACGGAGGAAAAGCCGAATCAGAAAGAAAAAATGAGTATTCAGCGAGAACGAATCGACCGCTTTTTCCCACGAGACTTCTCGGAAAAACAAAAGGAAGACCTGATCGTGCAACTGCTGGAAAGCTGGTACAAAAGGCGGCAGAGGGAGCACGAACGGTAATTCCCCCGTTGCCGCCTTGTTCATGCACCCTCTCCCCTGACGGAGAGCTTTTTTTATGCCCATTTTCGGGGAGGAGATCATCCAATGGACTTTACGAAAGGAAAACGGCGTCAGTATGAACGTCTGATGAAAGAAAAGCCGGGTTTTGCGCGTAGTAGGCCATCTGAGGAGGAAGAAGCACAACTGCGCAAGCAGGCTCAGGAAGCCGAAGGCTGGCACAAGAAACGTGACCGCAAAAAGAACCGGGAGGGCTGACGATGGAGCAAGAGAAACGAATGGCCGGTGACTACGAAGTCTATCAAGCGCTACCCATTGGCAGGGTGGAGGTTGTTTTAGGCATCGACATCACGAATACCGAAAAGCCCTATTTGGTTTGCTACTGCTCGCAGAATAATTTGTTTGGTATCGATCAGTATTACGGTGCAGAAGGATATGAGGATTACCTAGTCGCAATGCAGGAATTTACCAAGCTATTGCAATGGGAAATCGAGAAACTCCAGACCGAGCGCGCTACGATCACGGAGCCGATGCCTCCCATTCAACCGGACCAATGCCTGCCCATCAAAAGTGACGATGATCTCGGCGGCAGAATTGTTGTGACCCGTTTGGATTGGTTGCGGCCGGAATTTCGCACGGCAGACCATCAGTTGATTTGGGTAACGGGAGGTTTCGGGGCTTCGGGGAACTCACGTGGGCGGGCGGTCTATGCGGAAACCCTCTATTCCGGCGATGAATACCGCTATAACCGGGAAGACCTGATGGGGTTCCTGAAGCCGGAGCATACGCCCACATGGGCGGCCGAGAAGCTGGCACAACGACAAGCGGAGCAAGCCCCATCAAAGCCGCGTCCGCGAGGCGAAGCGCGTTAAGAGAAGCGCAAGGTATCTTCTATATAAATGAAAGGAGATCGTGAACGATGTCATGGACGTATCGACACCGCAAGACGCTCATCATGGGAGCCATTGCGATCAGCGTGGCGCTTCTGGTAGCAGCGGCCTTGTATATGCTGATGCAGCACACCGACCAGCAGCAAAAGCAGCAACAGATGAAAGAGGAGTATGAGCGGCAGATTCAGCAATTGAAAAAGGAGGAGCAGCAAAACAGCCGAAATGTCTGGACGACTGCAAAAACGATACCGGCAGGCGTCTCGCTCAAAGCGGATGACCTCAAGGCTGTTCCGATGCCCGTCAGTTTGGTTCCGCCGGGCGTAATCACCGACCGGGAAAGCATCATCGGCAAAAACGCCAAGATCGAGCTTGCATCAGGAATGCCGCTACTTTCCTCTTTATTGTACGAAGGACAGCCCATTCCGAAGGATTTGCGCATACAGGAGTTTCAGGTCATTCAGCTTCCCTCTAATCTCAAGCCTAACCAATATATAGACGTTCGCATCGGCTTTCCAACCGGCGAGGACTTTGTTCTTTTATCTAAAAAGAAGGTACAGGAGCTGTCCGGTACGGTTGTGTGGCTGGAACTGAATGAGATGGACATCCTCCAAACGTCCAGCGCAATTATTGATGCGTACTTGCAGGGAGCGCGGCTGTATGCCCTCCCGTACATCGAGCCGGGCTTACAGGAAGCGGCTGTGGTCAACTATCCGGCCAATCAGAAGGTATTGAACCTGATGGCGGTCGATCCCAATCTGCTCGAAACCGCAAAAATCGAACTTGCCCGCGCGCTGCGTCAAACGCTGGATGGCAATTTGAAGGCGGTCAGCGACTCGGACAAACTTCGCGTCACCAGCGGTAGTGTAACCGTGCAGCAGCAGTTGCAAAACGAACGGATGACGACGCGGCAGGGCAATGCCATGGGCGGAACACAGCCAGTAGGCACACCGCAGTCTGGAGAATCAGCAGTTTCGACGAATGGTCCGCAGCCTAGCGTGAGTGATGCTGCTGGTGCAGCAGCTACTCAATCTCCGAAAAATCAACAGACGCCCCCTCCTGCCGTTTCGCCGTCGCTGCCATCGGGTATGCCTCCTGCAACCGAAGCGCCTCCGGCAAGCGAAGATAAGTGGGAAAACATCTTCAATCAATGAGGAGTGCGGATATGAAAAAAATTGTTTTTATCGGCGTAGCGGACAAGACGCATGCTTTGTTGGTGCTTGGCCGCTTGCTTGTGGCCTTGGGGAATAAAGTGCTGTTGGTGGATTCCACCGTCACGCAGTCGATTCGGGGTTATCTGCCGCACGCCTATGCCAATAGCGCCGTTCAGGATTATGAAGGTATGGATGTGGCCTACGGCTATCTCACTCCCGAACAGCTTGAACGAGGCTTGGCACAGGCAGGGACGACACCGGCATACGACATCATGCTGGTGGACACTGACCATACGGAATTTGTTTTCCACCACAACCTGTCCCAGTTTGATAAGCGGGTGTGGTGCTGGGATGGAAGGCGGTTATCGCTGGAGAAAAACGAGGAGCTGATGCTTCGTCTCGGCTTACAGAACACGGAAGAGCCTATCTCGTTTTTCGAGTTGCTCTCCCCTGACATACCGGGAAAGTTGGCAGCGTGGCGAGCCGAAAAGCGGTTGCGGCATATCCAGTTGGAGGATACGGTGTTTCGCTTCCCTTTTGACGAACGCGATGCAGCCGTCGATTTGAACAATCAACACCACGGCCGCATCGACCTTCGCGGGCTGACCGGGGCGTTTCGCGAGATGCTGCTGACGATGCTGGAGCAGCTTGGCGATTGCGACCGCAAGACAGCGCGACGAGCCTGGGCAATCGCCCGTAAACGGGTGCGGGTGTGGTAGAAAGGAGAACGTTTATGGGAGCTACCGTTGTATTTTGGAGTCCTGTATCAGGTCAGGCCGGGACAACGACTAATCTGCTCGCCGCGGCGACGTGCATGGGTTTGGAATATTCGGCGCGATTGCTGTTGCTTGGGCATTTGCTAAGCAGTTACGCCGCTGTCGAACGAGCCTATTATCGACCTGCCGGAAGAGAGGACATGCATACCCCGGACACGGGAATTGATGCGCTCTTGCGTCTGCTGAAAAACCGCAAGCTGGAGCCTGTCATGCTGCGTGACTATGCCCATCCGTTACTGCGGGATCGCCTGGATATTTTGCCCGGCTCCATCAAGCAAGAGGATATCTTTATCGAAACGGCAAAGGAATGGCTCACACCGCTGCTTGCGGTTGCCCGCCGCGCTTACGATGTAGTGCTGTTGGATGGGGGGAGCGGCAGCGGGTCGGCTTGGGACGAAATGCTGCGGCAGCAGGCCGACGTATGGGTCGTCTGCCTGCCGCAAAACCGTCTCCTTCTAGAGCGATTTTTTCAATCGGCAGAAGCAGCGATGCTGCAAGGCCGAAGAACGCTGCTCGTGTTCGGACAGTACGACCCTTATTCGACGCTCACTTCTAAAAATCTCATGCGTCAATTCCGTATAGGACCGACCGTGTACCCTGTTGCACATAATACAGGCTGGATGGATGCGGCACAGCATGGCGAAGCGAATCCTTTCTGGTTTCGCAACAGAAAGATAGCAAGCGGTCATGAGAACCACCTGTTCGTGCAGCAGGTGCGACGATTGGCGCAGGCTGTGATAGAAAGCGCAGGCGCAAGGCAGCACCTTTTCGAAGGGAAGGAGGGCGACACGCCATGACGGCTTTGCTCAATGCCTTCATCCTGATCGCGCTCTTGTTGCTTTCAATCTTCTTCCTTTATTTGCGCCTGAGCCGACGATTGCCGGAACGGACGGACGACACATCGGTATATACGCTGGAAGCGATGACCACTTTCGTAAAAGCAACGCTACACGAGTTAACCAGCAGCAACCTAGCCGACTTCGGTTTGTCGGAGGAAGAATACCGCCGCCGAAAAAGCAAACGGGCGGAGCTGAAAAAGGCGCTGCGGGGCTGCACCTCCGGTGATCTGCGGGACAAGGAATACGTCAAGGAGATCATTGCCGACCTGCTCGTGCAGCGCTATGAGTTGGACGATGCGAATTTGAACCTCCTGCTGCCATTTCATCAGCCGGAGTCCCTCTCCGCGCAAGACCAGTTTGATATTCTGCTTTACACATATAAAAAGGAAGCCGGGCTTCATGCGCTCGACCGGCTCGTTCAAACCTATGAATGGGATCGGCAAAGACGAAACGAGGAAGGCCAGCTTGAAACGTACCGGATTACGGCGGAGGATATTCGTAGCGTCTTCGCCCGTGAAGCGCCGCGTTTGACGACGGACGATAAGCTCCAACTTGTCGTCCAGCGGATTTATCAGCATTACAAGGGATTCAGCGTCGTGGACGAGTTGCGCGACATGCGTGTGGACGGCGTATCCGGGGGCGTATCCGGTCTGCCGCCGCTCATGTGGGAGGGCGAATGGTCGCTGGAGGAGGACGCACAGCTTCAGTCGCTGCCCCGTTCGCATGACAGCATATGGCTGTTTTACAAGGGGAAGTCCATCCACCTGAGCTTCTTGTCCTTCGGCTCCGAGCAGGAACTGCGACGCGTTTGCCAGATCATCTACAAGCACAATTTTCCCGGCCAGTTGTCCGAGGCGAACGGATTTAAGGTCAATGAAATGGCAGACGGCTCCCGCGTCGTCGTGCTACGCCCCCGATTCAGTGAATCGTGGGCTTTTTTTGTGCGCAAATTCGACGTGCAAAGCGCGACACTAGAGCAGTTGATTCAGGACGAAGGCGCGGAATTGCCGATTGGCCTCATTCGTTACTTGGTATCGGGTGCGCGGATCACCGCGATTACCGGCGCGCAGGGCAGCGGCAAAACAACGCTGCTTATGGCGATGGTTCGTCATATTCCAGAAGTGCTGCCGATCCGGGTACAGGAAATGAGCTTTGAGCTTCAATTGCGCAAAATTTATCCAGAACGCAACATCGTCAGCCTGCGCGAAACCGAGACGATTTCCGGTCAACAGGGGCTGGACATCCAGAAGAAGACGGACGGCTCCGTCAATATTTTGGGAGAGGTAGCGACCGATCCGGTCGCCGCTTGGATGGTTCAGATGGCACAGGTGGCGTCATTATTCACCTTGTTCACGCATCACGCCAAAACCTTCCGTGACCTTGTGCTATCTCTCCGCAATTCCTTGTTGAAAACAAAGGTGTTTACGAACGAGCGTGTGGCAGAGCAGCAGGTCGTCAGCGTCGTCAACTTCGATATTCACCTTCGCCGCGACATGGACGGACGACGCTATATTGAGCGCATTACGGAATGCGTCCCAGTGCCGCAGGAGACGGCGTACCCGGAAGCCTTTCGCGGGAAAATGACAAAGGACGAACGGATGGCAGCCTTTATGGAAACGACGCTCGAATACTTCCGCCGCTCGACGGATCGCCCGCTGTACACCGCCCAAAATCTCGTCGAATACCGCGACGGTCGTTACGTTGCCGTTCATCCCCTGTCCGAGCAAAGTCGCTGCGAGATTGCGGAATACCTGAGCGGCCCCGATCAGGCCGTATTTGATGCGTTTCTGGCATCCCATTGGGGGGATGAGACATGATTCGGGAATGGCTCTCCCCTCTGCTTGGCATCGCAACCGTGCTCTTTTTTGCCGCTGTCGCGGCCTTCCTGTGGCTGTCCCGGCGTGATTCGGAGGTGGCGGCAGTCCGGCGCTACGAAGCGCTGCGTAAGCCGGGGCAAGCGCCTCGCAAGCAGGCGGTTTACAGTTTCATGCAGCGGCTATACAGCATTTGCGAGCAGATGCCGGTTTTAAGGATGTACTTGCAACACCTTCGCAGGCGATTGGTCATCCTGCGGCTCGGGGACGAATGGAAGCTGCGGCTTGAGGTGATGAAATCGGCGCTCTTGATGTGGCTTGTCCTGCTTTTGGCCGCGATTCCGCTTGTTTTGGCGGTGCGCGACCCTTACACGCTGGCGATGCTCGGCATTGGTCTTTGGGTCGGCCACGGCATCCTCTCGGATATGGGTGTTTATCGGCTCGAAATGAGGCTGCTGCGACAACTTCGTCTGTTTCTTGGGGATGTGAGACATCATTACCATCGTCACGGGATGGTGGATGAAGCCGTCTATGAATCGGCGGACAGCGCGCCGTATGAAATGGCGCTGCACGGGCAAGAGCTGTACGACATGCTGACGGACAGCGACACCGAAGATAAACTAGCGCAATATGTGGAGCATGCCCCAAATCGCTATTTGCAGGGCTTTGCGGGATTGTCGTATCTCATCAAGGAGCATGGCGATCAGCAAACGGAAAGCGGTTCGGTCTACCTCAAGGGACTGGAAAAGCTGTCCATCGAACTGAATCTGGAATTGCTGCGACGCGAGCGTCTCAGCTTCTTATTACAGGGGCTGACCGTTATCGCGCTGCTGCCGCTGCTATTTACCCGTCCGATTGAAGCCTGGGCCAGCCACTTTTTTCCGGCAATGGACACGTTCTACGCCAGCGCTTTCGGTTGGGCCGTCAAACTCTGTCTGCTTGTCGTCGTGTGGCTATGCTACGTGCTGCTGCGCAACCTGTCGGAGCTGGGTGCGACCGCAAGGCCCACCATCCGAAAAAGATGGGAACAACGGGTCTATGGCTGGCCGTGGATGCGCTGGCTAGCCCACAGGCTGGGGCCGGTTCCCGGCTCGCGAGAAGCGGAACGGATAACCCAACTGCTCAAGGATACAGCCTCTCCCTTACGTCTCGAATGGTTTTACGTGCAGCGGATCGTGGCCGGGTTCGCAGCCTTTTTGGCGATGCTGGGCTTGTTCGTGTCCTTGCATGCAGCGGAGCGGCATCAGGTGCTGTATGCACCAGTGAAGCTGGGAACACTTTTCGGGCAGTTGTCTCCGGAGGAGGAAACGAAGGCGCGGGAAGCCGCCGCGCAGGATCGCAGGATGCTCGATAAATTAAAGGAGGTGAGGCCGCGAAGCGAAAATAGCGTCATCAGCCTGCTGCGCAAGGACCCGGCTGCACAGGTCAAGGAGGATCAGCTTCGAGAGGCGGCGCGGCGCATCCTTGGCAAGCTGGAGAAGCTGAATCAGCCTTTTCTGGCGTGGTGGGAAGCGTTTTTGGCGTTCGCCGCAGGATGGGGCGGGTACACGCTGCCAGTTGGTATTCGACTGTTCCAGCGGCGTATGCGGCAGATGGAGATGAAACACGAGGTGGATCAGTTGCAGGCCGTGATTGCCATGCTGGCCGGGATGGAACGGATGTCGGTTGAACAGCTTCTGCTATGGATGGAGCAGTTCGCGCAGGTCTTCAAGGAGCCACTGCAATCCTGCCTTCTTCATTTTGAACAGGGTGAGGAGCAGGCGCTTGCGCAGCTCAAAGAAGATGCACCGTTTCTGCCTTTTGTTCGGATCGTGGAAAAGCTGGAAATGGCTTCGCAGCATTTGACGATCCGGCAGGCATTCGACGATCTCGAAGCAGAGCAGGGGTTTGCGCGAGAGCAGCGCAAGCAGGAGTATGAACAGTTAATTGAACAAAAGGCAGGCTGGGGCCGCTGGATCGGGTTTGCCCCCTTGATGACGCTGATATTCGGGTATTTGGTCATTCCGCTTGTCGTCGTCAGCCTGCATCAGATGACCGTGTACTACGATCAGCTTCAACGCATCCAGTAACCCATACAGACGCTTTCCTTCATCAGCGGGAAGGCGTTTTTTTTATCCCCCCAATCAAAGGAGAGAATTGTACATGTCCAATGCGCAGAAGGCACTTGTCATGGCAGCAGGAATTTTCCTTGCCATCGCACTCATTACACTGGCTGTCGTGCTGTTTATTTCCGCCCAGGATTCGACCAAGGCGGCTCAAAGCAATTTCAGCAATATCCAGACGGAACTTTCACAAACGGCGTTTACGGTGTATGACAATACGACGCTTTCAGGCAGTCAGGTTGTCAACGCGCTTCGCAAGTTCCGCGATCAGGACCAATTTGGCATCCAGATCGTTACCGGCAAAAACCCGACCGGTCAGTGGTACGGCAAGGTTGTCAATACCGGTGTGCCTCTGGATAGCGTCACCTACGGCGCAATCGTTGGAGCCGCACCCGGCCAGATTAGCCAGACCGTAGACGAAGCGGACATCAACTACGTTAATCCAAGCGGCAAGTTCCGCAGCACGCTGGTGCTGGACAGCAGCAATGTCATTCGCGGCATCATCTTCCGGCAGCAATAAGGTCGGATGAAGTTACGAAAGCGTCCGGCCCAGGCTGGACGCTTTCGTCATGAAGGAGGTGTAACGCATGAACTATGCGCCTAGAACGATGCTGGAGATGAGCGCAGCATTGCTCGTTTTCCTCATGGCCGCAGGAAGCGGTCTGATTTTGTTTCAGACCGGTGCCTCACTCAATTCGCTCGCCTATGTAACCGGCCAATCGCAGGATCGCAACTTGCAGCAAATCGCTGTACCGCTCTCGGGCGACGGTTCGGTATCCGGTGCGGAAGTGCTGCAAGCTATCGCTCGCCTAGATGAAGGAGATGCGGAAATGGTGGTAGACGGCATTCGATTCGCGCCGCCGCTGGAACGGGAGCAGCTTTCGTCCGCAGGCATACGTCTGAAGGGGCGATATCAGCCCGCCTATGAGCGGGACGCTTCCGGTCACTTGCAGCGCCTGACACTAAGGAGCCTGCCATGAACAGTTTGATCAAAATTTTCGCCGTATTGATCGCTATTCTGCTGCTCTACCTCTACCCGCTCTCTGCCGCCTTTGACCAGCAGGACGATATTTCGGAACTGGTTGCCTTGCGCGCGACGACAGCCTTCGTTGATGCGGTTCGGGACAAAGGCGGCATCACGCCAACGATGTATAACGAATTCATGACCGCGCTTGCGGCGACCGGCAATAGCTTTGACGTTCAGATGGAACATGACAGCAAGAAGTATGTACCGGTTTACGACGATCCGACACGGCCCGAAACCTTTAAGGGCAACTACGAGGTACAGTACGATGCGTTTTTCAATGAGCAGATCCTACCGGTGCTGTTTCCCAACAATCGGGAAGCAAAGGATGACCCAAACCGTCGTTATCGGATGCGCGCGGGTGACAGCTTCTCGGTGATTGTGCGCAATACGAACCGAACGGCAGGCACGCTGCTCTTCGATTTTCTGAATAATACCATCAGCCCAAATGAAAAAATCGTGATTCCGTATGGCGGGGTGGTGCGCAATGAAATGGATTGAATGGGCAATCGTCGGTGCGCTGTTGTTTCTCCCCCTCGCGATAGTCAACCGGAATGAGACAGATATCCTGCGACGGACGGTGCTGACAGAGATGAGATACGACGCTGCGCTGGATGCCGCGGTGGATGACGCCGCGAGGTTGCTCGTCGTTAACGCAAGCCAGCAGCAGGAAGCGCAATATGCCTCGGCCAAACATGTCGCGCTGAACAAGGAAGAAGCACTAGCGGCGTTCTACCGGACGCTGGACGCAGGCTTCGGCGCTGGGGATGATCCGGTGTCGCAAGGTGTCCTGCATCGCTACATTCCGGCTATCGTGATCATCGGGTACGACGGCTTTTACGTCTATTCCGAGCAAGAATGGACGGGGACTGACGGAAAAACCGTCATGAAACCGGCTTGGGGAACGAAGAAGCCTTATGCGTATTCCGATTCGGCGGGTAACAGCCTTTCCTTTACGCTCGACCAGCAGGTACTCGCTTACGATGCGGTCAGCCGAAGCTGGCATGAGGGCTTGCGTCAGGACATTCGGCAGCAAGCGACGATTCCGCTTTTGCAGGATGCTGCGCTCTTCGAGCAGGTACGACGAAGCACGATTGTCCGGGCGATCCAGGACGAGTTGGCCTACCGGATCAATCGATATAACGAAACGGTCTCTCGAAATGGCCTGTCCTACACGTTCACCCTGCCTCTGATCTCTGATGAGGACTGGCACAATACGGTGGATGATGTGGGCGTTTTGGCTTTTGTACAAGGTATCCCGATGGGAGCAAAGGTGTACAACAACTATGCGCTTGGCGGGAGCCGCATCGTGAAACGTCCAACGATCATCGGGGCCAGGAAAGGCAGTATGAAGGTGTACTACCGCAGTTCCTGCGGTTACACCTACCCTGCCGAAGAAACGTTTGCCAGCGGGCAAGCAGCCGCGCGCAAGGGATATATGCCCCTGCCTTGCCTCGGTTCGGCCTTCTAGCAGGAACGTAGCCTATTCGCTCATGTGAGCGATGGCAAGCGGAATAGAAGTAAAGGAGTTCATCAATCATGTGGATTCGACTGTTGCTGGCGGCAATCGTTTTTTGTATAGCCGCCGGATTTACAAACCCTATGGATGGGCAGCAACTGGTCATCAGCGGGGATTCCGACCGGATCAATCCGGAGTTGGGCGCTTATGTCGAGGATATAGTACCCGGCGATAAGCGCGAGTACACGGTTCACGTCACGAATCCCACAGATGAGGAAATAACAGCGCTGCTCTATGCGGCCGATGCCATGCCCGCATTGGGCGGCGGTAAGGATTTTACTTTACCGAGCGATCCCGATACCGGTTCGGCTGCATGGTACAGGGCGCCGGATCGCAGTATAACCCTCAAGGCTGGCGAGACGCAAAGCTTTACAATGGAAATGCAGATACCTGATAGTGTGGAGCCGGGCCAGTACGTGTCCGTCATCGGCGTCTACGATCAAAGTATGAGGGAATCGGCGGCACGTAAAATCGGGTTGCAGGTCGTCCTCAACTACAAGTTGGACGAAGCGAAGCCTCCTGAGGCTGTCCCGCACGCAGCCGTATACACGCTGGAGAACGGAAAAGCGAGCCTGACGATTTTGCTGGTCAATGAAGGCGAAAGCTTGTCCGAACCGGAGATCGAGGTGCAGCTCAAACAGCAGGACGATGTCAGCGAGCTTTTGTTTGAAAGGAAATCAACGGTTGATTCCATTTATGCAGGCACGGTCGCACAGTACATGGCGGAGTTAAACAGGCCGCTTTCTCCCGGTTCTTACATGGTGGAAGTGAAGACTACGCTGGGTAACCGTACAGAACAGAAGGAATTCCCTTTTGAAGTAACGGACGGTCGGACTATGCCATCAGGAACCGTGATTCAGGCTACTGGGGACGGTTCTCCGCTTCATGAAGGTTCATTTGGACTGCGCCCATCCTGCGTCTACGGGAGCTTGCTGCTGATTCTTGTCATCGTCGTTGTTGTTATAAGAAGAAGGGCTTCACGCACGGAATAACGAGTGGCTCCCGGTTCCTGCTGAGGAGAGGCTACCGGACAGTGGACAGGCAACAGAATCGGCACTATGATGTAGGCAACAGAAAGTTTTTCCAGTTTCGCACATTTTCTTTAGGGAGTGAGGCATTTGAAAAGAAGGTTAGTATCCCTCCTCATTGTGACACTTTTCGGAAGTATATTCAGTTTGACGGCAAGCGCAGCCAGTAAACCGCCAACCTTTGTCAGCGTCGTCATGGACGGCCAAAAAATCTGGTTTCCAGACGCGCAGGCGTTTATTGATGAGAACGGGCGAACGCTCGTCCCGGTACGCTTTGTCGCCGAATCGCTCGGAGCGAAAGTCGGCTGGGAATCGAAAACACAAACGGTTCCGATTACGAGTGACGATCAATCTATCGTTCTGACGATTGACCAAAATGTTGTGCAGGTAGATGGCAAAGCGGTCACTTTGGATACGAAAGCCATCCTGAGCGGCGGTCGAACGTTTGTGCCGCTCCGTTTCGTCAGCGAGGTATTGGGTGCGAAGGTGGATTGGGACAATCCGACAGACACCGTGTTTATCAAGACCAGCGAAGATAGCACGGCGCAGACCGACCAATGGGGGCGCTTGATACGCACGACCGACTTACCGAAGAATGCGAGCGATTATCCATACATTCTTGCGGACGTTCCGAACGAAATGTACGAGATGGGCTATCCATTTTCGCATCCAACAGACAGCAAAGTTTCATCCGTCCTCTATTCGACGAAGCCGGAATTCAACAAGAAGAACGTGGATATTTGGATGGGAAGACTGAAAGCATTCGGTGCGCTTTGGCTGAATGTAAATTACAACACGATTGATGACGCGTGGGCGCAGGCGGTTTTTGCTACCAAAATGCAAAACTCTGATGCCGAACTGAAGCATATTCGCCGCTACGCAGAATGGGTCAAAGAGAACCAAATCCAGATGGAAGGCTATCTTGATCCCGAGCCATCCATGATTTATAAAGATGGGTTTGGCAACAACTTTGTGCGATCCAAGTTCAGGATTAAATTCGTCTCGTACAAGGCAAGCAATGACTTGCTTTACGATGAGTGGTTCCCGAAAAAACAAACGTTTGAGAAAGGTGTTTGGTACGAAGGCTACGCCGATATTTCTCTATCCACTAATGTAGGCGGCGATTGGGGAAATACGTTGAAGGTCGATCCGAATGCAAGTTTGTTCCGCAATCATATCATTAGAAAGGCGGACTCGAACTAGATGCGCAAACCTAAATTCATACGAATCACGTTGAGCATGCTGCTGGCATGCTCTTTTTTATTGTCGTGCTTTCCGTTTCTTACGAATGCCGCGACACCGGCTGTCCGGGTAGATGAGGGTAAGATCAAATTTGAAATCACTAGCACAGCAGCAACCTCGTCCATCCGCTACAGAACGGTAGGTTGGACGGTGCGTCGTGACCAACTCTGCACGAATACATCATCCAAACAGTGCAGTGATCCGCGTAACGGCAGTCACGCATCATTTGTCAATCAACAGGTGCGTCAAGTCGCGCAAAATCCGAACCCCCCAATTCCCGGAGAGCCGGTCACGACCTACTACGAAGTCAGTGAAGATTTAGTAACGGACGGCATGTGGCAAGCAGGCATGGGAGACATCAAGGACAACGACGACCTGTACTTGTACGCAATCATGGTATCCGTCGATGGCAATGGAAACGTGCGCAAAGGCCCATTTTACACGTTAGAAGGAATCAAGAACGCTGAACCTTGGGCGCACCCGGATGATCTCGATGATTACTTTGGGATTCACGTCCCCTATCGCAGCGCGAATTTTCCTGTCGATGTCGTTGCGAAAACCGTGGGAGGAACGATCCTCAAGCAGCCTGAGGTCACGTTCCATAAGGGTGACTACAAAGTCGGCGAGACGATCAACCACGAGTTTCCTGCGACGATTGAGGATAACGGGAAAACGTACAGTATTGTCCGCTCCTACCTATCGCCGAAGAAGGACCTAACGCAGAAAAGCTGGTTACAGGAAAATCCGGATACAAATCCGAAGGTGCGAACGCGAAGCTTCACGGTGGCGCTTGGCGGAACGGACGCGATTGCCGAATACGCTGAAAATAACCCGGTAAAGGCGATCTATCAAAAGGAAGATGGTACGAAGCTCAAGGAAGTCGACAAAGGCGTCTTCGAGACTGGAGAGGAAGTGAACTATACGTTTGATCCGCAGCTCACATCTGGCGGCCAGACCTATGAAATTGTTCGCACATATATCACAAACAACAAGAAGCCGGATGAGAAGCTATTCATACAAGAAAAAGGCGACGCGAAGCTGCTCGAACGCTCCATCTTGGTTGGCTCTGGCGGCTCCAATTTCATCGGCATCTATAAAATTCCTTCCCCGATTACCGTGACCTCCCGTATCGACGCCCCAGATAACGTCGAGGCTTCAGTTACCACGGTTGATGGGAATTTTGTATTTGAAGCGAAGTCACCCGTGCCGCTCAAAACGTATGAGATCACAAAAATAGAGAACGCAACATTCGTTACGCCTAACGATAAGTCCGGCTCACTCAGCGGGCTGACGGCAAGTAAATCGCTGCCGATCAAAATTCCATTCACATCCGGCTCCAGCATTACCGTCAAAATCACGGTCGTCGTGAAAGATGCTAATGGTAACAGCGGAGATTCCACCTCGGATCACACCGTACGCAAAGGCGACAGTGACGGCGGCGATACCTCGTTACCTGGCACGAGCCAACAAGTCGAGGCGATGGATGCCACGGCATCGGCGATCATAAAGGCGGATTCTCGCGGCGCTGAACGATTTGACGTTTTAAAGGGAATACCGACCTCAGAAAGCCTTTATGTTAACGCGAGCGCAAAAGCGTATTTGTATCGCAACACGTTCACAGAAGTGAAAGGCTCGAAATCGTATCCGATTACAGTCAGTCGCACCTATACGCTGAGATGGACGGAATATGTTCCCGGCCCGCCGGATAGCGAAGGTCATTCGACCACGGTTCCGGTATCCCGATCCGACACGCAAACGGTCACCCAAAGCTACAGTGTGGAACGAAAGTACAGCTATTGGCTGGTAGACCGTTTGGAAGTGTACGGCTTACAGAAGGCGACAGTCGCCAACTATGCCCTGCCCTCCGGTTCGGTGACGCTGCAAGCAAACGGGTATACCGCACCGTCTGTTTCCGCCACCCATGATGCAGCGGTCTCGTCCCATATTACGGACCCGGTGTATCGCAACGTTGTGCTTTCCGGTCAAACGGTTTACGGCGGCTCCAGTAGACCTTCGGTTCCAAGCGAGAACTGGAAGTCAGAGGCTGAAAATGCGGTCGGGAAAATCAAGGTCAAGAACGACACGGTCGTCTTTAATGGACAAACGATCATGGACAATCGGACGGTTGAGGAAACGGCTCCCGCTCCGGGGGCGATTCCCGCATCTCCCATGATCGGGCAGGACGTTTTATATGGTTCGGGCTTTGTCATTGATCCGACTAAAACGAACAAGGCGAGCCAGCCAAGCACGGGCACGATTTATTATACGCTGGTCAAGGGCATCGGCGGCGGATCGAACCAAAGCTTCCCGATCAATGACATCAATCCGGTGACGGTGCATACCCCCGTCGTCAATCTGGCATCAGTAGCCGACGATCAGGCACACAACCAGAAAACGGTGCCGACAGCCGATCGTTCGGCGCTTATTCTGGATCGTCCCTTTACCGTGACGATTCCTACCAGCGGGCCGCACCGGGACATTACCGGCTACGGCAATCGGGACTATGCCAAATATGTGCGAGACAAGCAGGTAAGGTTCCCATTCGATGTATACAAGGCTGACCACGCAACGTTGATTCCGAAGGACACCTGGACTTCGATTCCTGTCGGCCAGCTTACAACCACTTTTTACATGCCCGTTTGGGTAGATGAGGGAAATTATGATGTACTATTCCGCACGTTTGCCGAAAACAGTCCGGCTTCATTCACATCACAAAGAAATGCCAATTTGGACTTAACTAATCATGTGGCGACGCAAGTTGTGGCGGTTGAGGTTATTGGCCGTCTGTTCGACTTCCGAATTACCGATGTTGCCGACTACCAGTGGGAAAAGGTGTTCAGAACGGCGGCAGGCAGTGCGACGCCGACCGGAAATAGCTATTGGGTTGGTACAAAAGGGATCGACGGCGCGGCGCGCGGCAATACGGCCCCTTACGTGCTGCCGATTCGGCCCGGCAGTCACCCGGAGAGCGGAAAGAAAAATGTTGTCGTAAAAACAGGCTATCACTTCAAATTTGAGGTCAAAACGCTCGGCAACATGTTCAGCGCGGGCGACGGGATTAAAATCACGCCTACCTTTTATTTCGTTGACAAGCAGGGCAAAAACCGACAACAGGTGGACTTGTACTATCATTCGGGAACCAAGCGGTTTATTCGGATCGGCTCCACGGAAGACACCGAGCAGCGTCTGGTGACGCTTGATACCCGTATGCGCAATGTGTCGCAGCAGGAGTTATCCAATACTGCCAGTTCACTTTGGAGGGTGAATGGTTCTTCTGGCAGTCAGACAACGTATGTACAGCAGTATTTGAAGGAAGCGGCGCAAAAGCGGATTTACGTCGGCGGCTACGACGGAATGTTACTTCCTTCGCAGCTTCGGACGTTTATCGGCAGTATGCAGGTGCCGTCCGGCATTGATACTGCACGAGCTAATGCCTCGGTGCAGCGCTGGTTTGGCGAGTATAGCCTTCCCGCTGCTCCCTATGCAGTGCCAGTAGGCATGAATCTGGCCGAGTACGGACGTACCCACCGGCTGGACGACAATGCGCCGATCTTCCTGCGTGACGGCTATTTTGTAGTCAATTTTAACATCGAAATCATTCGCAATAAGGACATCGCTCACCCGCATTTGCAGTATAAAAATGCGCCGCTGGACAACCAGTGGCAGATGGAAGGTTTTCAGCGCAGTTTTGTCGATCCTTACGGGGGGATGTTCTCATTGCTAGACGGGGACGTTGTGTTTTATCACGCCGACTTGTCCAGCTACGACGATTTTGGTACGGGCGGCACCCATTAAAAACAGCATACCGTTTGGGAGGAAAAGAGCATGATTGAGAAGCTGAAGATTGCCACATCTGAGGATGAGGCTTATTTTTATTCCGCCTCCATCGAGAAGGATACGGAGCGCGGTTGTATTGGGCATGTGCGCGGTGATTTCGGCAAAGATGGGGAGGCATTCTGGGCGACTTGGTTCGAACATATCTCTTCGTTGAAAACTCCTGATTTTCGGGAGGAGCTTGGAGCGGTCATTCAAGCGTTGGCGGAACAGGGGCTGCTTCAAAACCGCAGTGGCATGCACGATTTTTGTATAAAACATCCAGAGGCCCGTCTACCAAGCGCGCGGCACAGCGATGTCTATGGCTTTTGTTTACAGACGGCAAAGCATCGTTACTATCTGCGATGCTTTCCGCGTGCCGGCGACTATAACTTTTATTTATATTGTTTCACTCGGCCGGAGCGAATAAATGAATTGTCGTCGCCCCTCCATTCCCCTTCTTCGGTACCACTAAAGCAGAAGTCTGAACTGGAACGATAGGAGGATGCACTTCTATGAATGATCTTGCCCGTTACCGGTTGCTGACCGGAGCATCTATTCCCCCTGCAGCGAAGCTGCTGTACAGCTATTTGCTGGATCGTGCAGGCGGGCGAAACGGCGCGGTACTGCTTTCGTCCAGGCGACTTGCATCAGAGGTGGGTCTTTCCATTTCTGCTGTGCGTCGCAACCTGCATCGGCTTCAGCAAAATGGACTTATTCGGCTCACGCCAAGATATTCCGAGGAAGGCATTCGTCTGACGAACCAAATTACCTTCGTATGAGGAGGTGCGACCTTTGACAGCCAAGTTGCAGCGAATGGCTGAGCTTGCCGCCAGTACGGCCCATGCGGTTTCGGATCACCCCGAGCGCTGGGCCGATTTTCTGCGAACGGCAGCCTGGAACTACAAGTATCCGTTTCAAGATCAACTTTTGATTTACGCGCAGCGCCCCGATGCTACGGCCTGTGCTTCAATTGAAATCTGGAACAAGCGGTTGAACCGTTGGGTAAAGCGCGGCGCAAAAGGCATCGCGCTGATCGAGGATCGGGGCAGTCATCTGGGGCTGCGTCATGTCTTCGATGTGTCGGACACGCAGAGCCGCAGCCGACAACCCATCTCCCTATGGCGCATGGAGGAGCCGGATACGGAAGCCGTCATCGAAACGCTGGAAAATGCGTTTGGCAGTGAACGAGAGCCTGGTATGGAACTGGTCGACACGCTGTGGTCTGCTGCCCGAAACGCGGTGGAGGATCACAGCGCCGATTACGTGCGGATGCTGCTTGCCGAACGCGACAACAGCCTGCTGGAAGAACTGGATGAGCCGCATGTGGAACTGTTGTTCAAGGAAGCCGCTCAACACGCGGTCACCTTTATGGCGCTGACACGCTGCGGTCTGGAACCCTCCCATTACATCAGCGTTGACGATTTGTCCGGTGTCGGCTATTTCAATACGCTCCCTGCGCTGTCACATTTGGGCGCGGCGATCAGCGATGTAGCTGAAACGATGCTGCGCGAGATTGAATCCACCGTTCGGGCGATGCGCCGCGATGAGCAGCGAAAAAAAGAGCGACAGGCGAGTCGTACCGTTGCAAGGCCAGAATCCTTGCCGCAAAATGAAGCTAAATTACGCGAAAGGATGATTGAGCATGGAACTGACCTACACGCCGAGCGGGGATTACCTGCTGCCCGACTTGACGCTGACCGAACCGATGAGCATCGGGAAATATGGGATGTTGCGCAAGACGTTTCTCAAGGAGCAGCGGAAGGGAACCTACGCGCACCTGATGCTGTCGGAGCAACTGACCCGGCATCTGGCAGACATCGACCGGTCAGCACGGGAGCAGATCGACCTGACGATGCAGGAACTGACTCGGCAGCACCCGGCCCCGGACAAGGCGACCGACCCGATGGGCTGGACAAGTCACATGAACAGCTTGAAGCAGCAAGCGGAGGAACTGATTCTCACGGAGCTGATTTATCACTAAAATGGTACGACCGGGAAACGGAGGACAGAAGTCTTCCGTTTTTTCATGACCAAGCGATCATCAACGATATGCTTCGCACCGCGCCGCTTTCCGAGAGCAAGGCGGCTATCGAAGCCTTTTTTGACGTGAATAAGGAAGATCGGGAACGGACGCTGTATATACGCAGTCTGTTCCCTCCGGGAATTACGGAGTTAACGCTAGATGATGACATAAAGGCCGGTTTTGAGCCGTACCGCAACGTACTGCATCTTTGGACGGGATCGGCGGAGCAGCGGACGGCGCAGAGCTTTTACGATTGGTCGGTGATTGCCGGGCATTTCGCCAGCATGATGATCCTTAACGAGTTTGATCCTGCTCGTACATCGGTGCCTTCTATTCAGCAGCAGACATTATGGATGAAGCAAGCGGAGGACGAAAAAGCCTCCGCTTTTTCACTTCCTCAAGCGGCCATCGACGCTGTTCTGCAAGGTGGAAGTGGTTTTGAGAGCGGAAAGCTTCGCATCGCGCTATTTTTCCAACAGTCGTTATCGGCGCAGGAAAACGCTGATTTTCTGAAACGGGAATATGGCACTGGCGGGCGCCTCCCTGCTCTGCTCGGCACCGATATTCATGAAAATCACGATAGTAAGGGAATTACGGTGACACGAGGTTCTATTATGAACCCGGACGTTAAAGTAGTGTTGCCGTGGATCAAGGTGCAAAAGCGAATCGGCGAGCTGCTGGCAGCGGGCCGTTATCTAAACCGCCAGGAAGAAGAGCGATTGCCTGCCTATGCCGAGCAGCAGGAGGAGCAGCGCAGGCAGCGCGCGGCGGAAAAGACGGAACACAATCTGCCGCTATCGGAATTGCAGCCGGTTGAATCACAGCAAATGCCCAACCGGGCTCGGGCGCGCTATGGGTATACGGAGGGCAGCAAAGTCTTTATCGGTGCGGACGAGTACGAAATTGCACAGCTGGAGTCGCGAAAGGTTGTGCTGCAGGACATTCAATTTCCGTTATTCATGCAGGAAATGAATCGCCGGGATTTCGAGCGCATACTGCGCGAGAATCCACTGAACGATCATCTGATTTCCGGCCAGCAGGAATCGGATTCGGAACAAACGGAATGGGATACGGAACTGGTGGACGAACCGGAGCAAGCGGCACAATTGGCACATGATAAGGGGGGCAGGATATCTCCCGTTGCTCCTTCCGCTGACACGCCCGAGATCGAGATCCGGCATGAATCGACTCCGGTAAGCAACTACCGGATCATGGACAACGAATTGGGACATGGCGGCGCAAAAACCAAGTACAAATGGAATGTGGAAGCGATTCGGCTGCTCGGGCAACTGGAGAAGGATAACCGTCAGGCGATTGTGGACGAGCAGGCCGTGCTTGCCCGTTATGTGGGCTGGGGCGGGATTCCGCAAGCGTTTGATGATGGGAATCCGCAATGGGGAGCGGAATATGCGGAGCTTCGGGATTTACTGGACTCGGAGGAATATGCGTCCGCCCGCGCCTCCACGCTGAATGCGCATTATACATCTCCGACCGTCATCAAGGCGATGTACGAATGCCTGGAGAGGATGGGCTTCCGTAGCGGTAATATTTTGGAGCCGTCTTGCGGCATCGGCAATTTTTTCGGTCTATTGCCGGAGTCATTTCAGGACGCTCGGCTGTTTGGCGTGGAGTTGGACAGCATCACCGGGCGCATCGCGCGGCAGCTTTACCCACAAGTATCGATTGCTGTCAGCGGCTACGAGCAGACCAGCTTGCCGGACAGTTTTTTTGACCTCGCGGTTGGCAACGTGCCGTTCGGCAGCTACGGCGTGGCCGACAAAAAATACGATAAGCACAAGTTTCTGATTCACGACTACTTTTTTGCGAAGACGCTGGATAAGGTTCGTCCAGGCGGGATTGTCGCCTTCATTACGTCGAAAGGGACGATGGACAAACAAAACCCAACCGTCCGAAAATACATCGCGGAACGGGCCGCGCTGCTCGGCGCGGTGCGTCTGCCTAACAATGCGTTCCTGGCGAATGCCGGAACCGAAGTGACCGCCGACATTTTGTTTTTGCAAAAACGGGACCGGATGGTGGCTGTCAGCGAGCAAACCGAGGAATGGCTTTCGCTCGGCGTTACGACAGAGGATGTGCCGGTGAATAGCTACTTTGCAGCCCGCCCCGAAATGGTGCTTGGTACGATGGCCTACGATGATCGGATGTACGGCAATCAACAGGAAACGACCTGTCGTCCCTACCCGGACGCTCCTTTGGACGAGCTGCTGCGTGAGGCGCTAGCGAACATCCATGCGGAGTGGTTCGACTTGGAACGGGAGGAACAGCCGGAGGAGGAGGAAGTCTCCCTGCCTGCCGACCCGTCCGTTCGTAATTTCAGCTTTGCGCTGGTCGAAGGACGCATCTATTTTCGGGAAAACAGCCGGATGCGACCGGTTGAAACATCAGCAACTGCGGCGGGCCGTATCAAGGGCATGATTCAGCTTCGGGACACGGTGCGCGAACTGATCGAATACCAAACCGAGGATTACAGCGACGAAGCGATAAGGGAGCAACAGCGCAAGCTGGATACGCAATACGAACGGTTCACAACGCAATACGGCCTGATTAACAGTCGCGCCAATAGCCTTGCCTTTTCGGATGACAGCTCGTACTTCCTTCTCTGTTCGTTGGAAGTCATAGATGAGGAAGGACGGTTGCTACGTAAGGCGGATATGTTCACGAAGCGTACCATTCGGCAACGCACCAACATAAAACAGGTGGATACGGCTTCGGAGGCGCTGGCGGTTTCCATCGGTACGAAAGCTCGCGTCGATTTGCCGTATATGGCAGAGTTGACCGGACTCGCGCAGGAACTGCTTGTGCAGGAGCTTCGCGGCGTGATCTTCCCGAATCCTGAAAATCTGGACGAAGAAGGACAACCGATATACGAAACAGCGGATGCGTATTTATCGGGCAATGTTCGTGAAAAGCTGCGCACTGCCAAACAGTTTGCGGCCTTTGACGCCGAGCGGTACGCTGAAAATGTTAAAGCGCTGGAAGCCGTGCAGCCGATGGACTTGGACGCTTCCGAGATTGATGTACGACTGGGCGCAACCTGGCTGCCGCCGGAAGTCATTCGGGCATTCATTTTCGAACTGGTGGATACGCCGTATATGTACCAAACCTCCATCAACGTGATGTATTCCGGCTACACAGCAGCCTGGAACGTTAAAGGCAAAAGCGATGATCGTAGTAACAATATTAAGGCCAATGTCACCTACGGTACGAATCGCATCAATGCGTACAAAATTCTCGAAGACACGCTGAATCTGCGGGATGTACGGATATTCGATACGGCCGTTGAAAACGGTGTGGAAAAGCGGGTGCTGAACAAGCAGGAAACGGCTATCGCGCAGCAAAAGCAGGAAGCCATGAAGGAAGCGTTTCGAGACTGGATATGGCAAGATCCGCAGCGCCGGGAGCAGCTCACGCGACTGTACAATGATCGATTTAATTCCATCCGTCCGCGCGAATATGATGGAAGTCATATCCGCTTCACCGGGATGAACCCGGAAATCCGGTTGCGGCAGCATCAGGTCAATGCGGTTGCCCGAACGCTCTACGGCGGCAATTCCCTTTTCGCCCATTGCGTCGGCGCGGGCAAAACCTTTGCGATGACCGCCGCGGCAATGGAAAGCAAGCATTTGGGCCTGTGCAACAAAAGCATGTTGGTTGTTCCTAATCATCTGACCGAGCAATGGGCTGCGGAATTTTTGATGCTCTATCCGTCCGCGAACGTACTTGTCGCCACCAAGAAGGATTTTGAAACGAAGAACCGGAAGACGTTCTGCGCACGGATTGCCACCGGCGATTACGACGCGATTATTATCGGCCACTCGCAATTTGAAAAAATTCCGATCTCGGCGGAGCGCCAGCGGCAACAGCTTTACGAGCAAATATCCGAAATCACCAGCGGCATCCGCGAGCTAAAGGAAGCCAAGGGCGAGCGGTACGCCATCAAGCAGCTTGAGAGGACAAAGAAGACGCTGCAGGTCAAGCTGGAGAAGCTGAACGACACGAGCCGTAAGGATGATGTGGTTACCTTTGAGGAACTCGGCATCGATCGATTGTTCGTCGACGAAGCAGACTCGTACAAAAATCTATTCCTTTATACGAAAATGCGCAATGTCGCCGGGCTATCGCAAACCGAAGCGCAAAAGTCATCGGACATGTTTGCCAAGTGCCGCTATTTGGATGAATTGACCGAGGGACGGGGCATTATTTTTGCCACGGGTACGCCGATCTCCAACTCCATCACCGAGATGTACACGATGCAGCGCTACTTGCAATACGAGCGGCTCCGCGGGCAAGGCTTGCAGCACTTTGATTCGTGGGCTTCAACATTTGGCGAAACAGTTACTGCCATCGAATTGGCACCGGAAGGAACGGGCTATCGCGCGAAAACGCGGTTTGCCCGTTTTTATAATTTGCCGGAGCTGATGAACGTCTTTAAGGAAGTGGCGGACATTCAGACAGCGGATATGCTCCAGCTTCCGGTTCCCAAAGCCCACTTCCACAACGTCGCTGTTCCGCCGAGCGATTTTCAGCGTGAGATGGTCGCGGATCTCGCCAGCCGCGCCGAACTGGTGCGAGCGAAGCGAGTAGAGCCGCATGAAGACAACATGCTCAAGATCACCAACGACGGACGCAAGCTGGCCCTCGATCAGCGGCTGGCAAACGCCATGCTACCCGATGACGAAGGCAGTAAAGTAAGCGCCTGCGCGGATAACGTCTTTCGGCAATGGGCCGACAGTCGGGATCAGCGGCTCGCGCAGCTGGTCTTTTGCGACCTTTCCATTCCTAAGCAGGACGGAACCTTTAATGTGTACGACGAGCTGCGGCGAAAACTGACGGAGAAAGGCGTTCCGGTTGAGGAGATCGCCTTCATTCACGACGCCAATACAGAAGTGAAGAAGAAGGAACTGTTTGCCAAGGTGCGAACGGGACAGATTCGCATATTGCTCGGATCGACGTTTAAGATGGGTGCGGGAACGAACGTTCAGACCAAGTTGATCGCGCTTCATGACCTCGATTGTCCGTGGCGACCACGCGACCTGGAGCAGCGCAGCGGGCGGATTATTCGGCAAGGCAACCAGAACAGCGAGGTTCACATCTTCCGTTATGTCACAGAGAACACGTTTGACGCTTACCTCTATCAAACGCTGGAGAACAAGCAGCGGTTTATCTCGCAGATCATGACCAGCAAATCGCCGGTTCGTTCTGCCGAGGACATTGATGAGACGGCTTTGTCCTATGCTGAAGTTAAAGCGCTGGCGACCGGAAATCCGTACATCAAGGAGAAGATGGACCTCGACATCCAGGTATCCAAGCTCAAGCTGCTCAAGGCGAATCATTTAAGCCAGCGTTATGCGCTGGAGGATCGGCTGCTCAAAATGCTGCCGCAACAGTTCAAGTCAACGGAGGAACGCATTGCTGGGTATGAGCAGGACGTGGCCTTGTTCATGCGCGCCCAAGCGTCGGAAAAGGCTAGCAGCGACGATTCCCGTTTTCCCGGTATGACCATCAAAGATTACACGTACTCGGAACGTGCTACGGCGGGCGTTGCCCTGCTGGAAGCCTGCAAGGGCATGACCTCTCCCGATCCGCAGGATGCAGGCAGTTACATGGGCTTTTCCTTATGGCTATCGTTTGATAGCTTTGCAAAGGAATACAAGGTGACGCTGCGCGGCGCTTTGGGCCATACGATTACGTTAGGACCGGATGCAGGCGGCAATATGAGTCGAATAAACAACACCTTGTCGGATTTGCCGAATAAGCTCGCCTATTGCCGTGACCAGCTCGCAACACTCAAGCAACAGATGGTAACGGCGAAGGAGCAGATCGAGGCACCGTTCAAGCAGGAGCAGGAATTGCAAACGAAGTCCGCGCGGCTCGCGGAGTTAAATGTGCTGCTGAACATGGACAAAAGGGAAAACGAAGCCGTGGACAGCGTGTCGGATGAAGAACCGGAAGCACCCGAACGGCGGGTTGCGGATCGAGAGCGATAACAGCAATGGAAAGGTATAAATCACAGGACGAAACGGACTCCGGCTTTTGGGGTCCTTTTCGCATTTCTGGAGGTACGCACATGTTGTATGCCATCCCAAGCGGCGGCGGATGCTTTTGCCCGATTCTACCGCCTATTTGTTATGGAACCGATCCGACCGAGGAGGGAGAAACCATGCCGGAATTGGAATTGATATCCAAAGGGAAGAACTGATTTGGAGACACGTATTATTACATCCGTGATTCGAACGGGGTGACCAGTCAAGTCTATGAAAGCGAGTTAGACGCATTCATGAAAAAGAAAGGCGCTTCAGAGTTGAGGGAAAGAAGAGCTTATCTGTATCCCAAAAAGAAGGGTAAGGCACGATGAACAAATGAAGCAGGATGAAAGAAAATCAGCCTTACAATTAAGAGACACGATTTTTAAAGCCCGTTGTGTCTAATTTACTTTTTTCGAGAGGAACTACGGCAATGAGCTATGTAAGCAAGGAACAAATCGAACGTGCAAAGCAATTGGACCTGCTCACCTATTTGCAATGTTTCGAGCCATACGAACTGGTGCGGTGCTCGCGCAACGCCTATTCGACCCGCTCCCACGACAGCCTTAAAATCTCCAACGGTAAATGGTTCTGGTGGTCTAGGGGGATCGGCGGTCGTTCTGCGCTGGACTACCTCATTAAAGTAAGAGGCATGTCGTTTCCCGATGCGGTGCTGCAAATTGACGGTAATCCACCCGTTCACATGGCTCCAGCTACCCCTGCCATTCAGCAGGATGGTTCAAATGCGCGGCTGGAGCTTCCCGAACCGTATGAGAATTCGAATCGCGTCATCGCTTATCTTCGCAAACGCGGCATTTCTCGCGACGTAATCGAATTCTGTCTCGACTCGGGACGTCTTTACGAAAGCCGAATGTACCATAACGCAGTATTTGTGGGATTTGATTTGAAAGGTTCCCCACGGTACGCAGCGATTCGAGGAACAACCAAAACCCGATACAGGAGCGAAGCGTCAGGTAGTGACAAACGGTATTCGTTCTCCATCCCCGCCATTGGGAACAGCTCTGAACTGCATGTATTTGAGAGTTCGATTGATCTGTTATCGTATTGTACTCTTGCCTCAATCTTTGAAAAGGACTGGCGTTTATCTCATCAATTATCACTTGGAGGGATATATGGTCCAAAAGAAAATACGTATGAAGATACGACACCGGCTGCACTCACTCATTATTTGCAAAGCTATCCAAAGGTTAATCGTCTGGTGCTTCATTTAGATAACAACGATCCGGGCCGTTCAGCGGCAAATATGATTATTCGTTTGCTTGGCACCGCTTATGCCATTTCCGACGAGCTACCTAAAGGTGAAGATGTTAACGATGAACTGGTAGCTTATCGAAAACATCGCTCTGAGCTAACGCGTTAGCGATGGGTACGGGGATCGGCTGTAAGTGAATCATGTCTTTTCGATGATGCTGAGCGATCAGCGTCTTTTTGTCGTTTCGATGCCCCTCCCCTTTTTCCCGGCAGGTGCCTTCAGGGCGACGCGAGACGAATGTCTCGTGTTGCAGCAAGCACTGAATTTGGTCTCCCAAATTCGCTTGTTAGGGGCAAGCCCCTAATACCCCTGCCTCAGCTACACGCTCTTTTAATAAGAATATAGGTTTCAACAATGATCGGTATCTTTCAGAAACAGCAGAAACCATTCAGCTATTTCGTGCGAGCCATGTCCTTTGAAGAAGGAGTGAACATGATGAGAAGACGAGCGATTCGCATTCAGGTATGGGTGAACCATGATGAAAACGCAAAGCTCCAAGCGAGTGCGAAGACATCGGGACTTTCACAGGAAGGTTATATTCGATCCCTGATTAATAGATATGTCCCGAAGGCGATGCCGCCAACGGACTATTTCGCTATGATGCGCGAGCTTCACGCCATCGGCAATAACCTTAACCAACTCGCAGCGAAGGCCCATGCGACAGGTCATCTGGATCGAGCGGCTTTTCAGCAGGAAGCAGACCACTTGCGCCGCGCCGTCCAGCAGATTCAACAAGCCGTGACCGCACCGGAACCGAGAAACGAGCTACAAGGAAATTCTAACGTACATCCACCGTAAAGGGGACAGCGCACATGGCGACAACCGCAATATGGGACGTTACCGACCGCCTCAAGCGTGTGCTGGATTACGCCACCAATCCTGATAAGACCGATCAAGCGCGTGTAGCGCATGATGATTTACAGCAGGTGCTCGCTTATACCAGCGCGGATGCCAAAACGGAAAAACAGCTTTACGTGAGCGGGATCAATTGCGATCCGCTTACCGCTTACGAGCAAATGCAGCGAACCAAACGACAATTTCAAAAGACTGATGGCATTGTGGCTTTTCACGGGTATCAGGCGTTTGCACCGGGCGAAACGACGCCGGAGGTGGCACATGCCATTGGCATCAAACTGGCGCAGGAGCTATGGGGGGAGCGCTTTGAAGTCGTTGTATCAACCCATTTGGACAAGGAGCACTTGCACAATCATTTCGTACTTAATGCGGTGTCGTTCCTGGACGGTAAACGCTACTACGATAACAAAGCCTCTTACGCGCTGATGCGGCAAACATCCGATCGACTTTGCCGGGAGCATGCCTTATCGGTCATCGAGCAGCCGGAACCGGGTAAGGCCAAGCATTACGGTGAGTGGCGAGCGGAACAGGAAAGCAAGCCGACTTGGCGCGGCTTGATACGCGAGGACATCGACGCCGCTATCGCCGCTGCCATGACGATGACGCAATTTTTCGCGATCCTTCAGAAGCAGGGTTATGAAATGAAGTCGAACGTCAAGCATTTGGCGGTACGCCCGCCGGGCAAAGAGCGGTTTGTTCGATTGCGCAGTCTTGGCGACGATTACACGGAGCATGCGATAAAAGAGCGTATTCTGCAAAACCAGTTACCGCAGCGTCAGCCACCGATGCCGTTGCCGCGGCGCAGACGAGCCGTCATCGTTCGCAGTACCCTGCATATCGGACGTAGATTTAGCGGTCTGCAAGCCTTGTATCTGCGGTACTTATTCAAGATGGGGATTCTGCCTCATTCCCGCGCGTCCCTCAAACGGACGTCTTTTTTATTGCGCGAAGACTTACGATATCTGACGGCCATCACGGAGCAAACCAAGCTGTTATGCCGTCATCGAATTTTCAATACGGATCAATTGACGGGTTATCTTGACGGGCTGCAAACGGAATTGCGACAAGGATACGGCTCCCGCAAAATGCTGTACAACCGGCTTCGCCGCTGTCAGCTTCCCGAGCAAATCGAGTCGTATAAATCGCAAATTGCCGAACTTTCCCGTCAGCTTGCGAAGCTCCGAAAGGAGGTGAGGCTTTGTACGGGCGTTCTTGCCCGATCCGACGAACTGGCAAACAAGCTGCAACGTAACGAGGAAGACCAATCGACACGAAGGGAGGCCAATGTCCATGAGCAGCGGAACCGAGGCGGCCGATCAGGTCGTCAGCATGAGTCTTCGTGGCATTGAAGTCATGGCGAAAATTTCCGGCGAAGGCGCGAAGCATCTGGCTGTTTATTTGTTCGCCGCCCTGCAAGGGCAAAAACGAACAAGAGGCCGCATTCGTTTGGAAAGCTTGCTGCGCAGCGGTAAGGAACTGAAGGTATTTGCAGTACGAAATGAAGACTTGCCGACGTTTTGCAAAGAAGCGAAGCGGTATGGTGTCCTCTATTGCGCGCTGCGTGACAAGAAAAATGTGGACGGGCTTTGCGACGTCATGGTACGGGCCGAGGATGCGTCCAAGATCAACCGAATCGTTGAACGCTTCAAGCTGGCGACCGTAGATACGGCCAGCATCAAGCAGGAGATTGTGAAATCCCGCAGCGAGAAGCAGTCGGTCGAGCGTGAAGGGGCGGCGCAACCACCGGAGCAACATGCCGGGACACCCGAAGAAGGAGCCAACGAGTCGCCAGCTTCAAATGAGGGAGCGGTAGTGAGCGAAGATTTTTTGGACGATCTGTTGGGAAAGCCCGAGCCGGCGGCGGAGGTGCAGCCGGTAAACGAGCAGCAGGGAACCGATCAACCGGCGGCCGAGGCGTGGGAGGTCGAGCGAACGGAACCGGAGCGTCCGCTTCCCCTCCCGCCGACACAGGAGGAGAGGACAACGGAACCATCCTCTCCGTCCGCGCCTACCTCCGAGCGCAGCGCGGCATACGAAAGGGTTACGATTGACCCTGAAAAGCCGAAGGAAAAAGTGTCCGTCCGCCAATTGCTGCGTGAAATTCGGGAGGAAAACCGGGCGGCAGAGAGCAGACGGCGGCAGCAGGTGCAGGAACCGTCGTTGCCTAAGCGCAGAGATCGCGGGAATTCGGCGTCCGGCAGTAAAGCATCCGTTCCGATGGCCGGGAGTCGAAAGCGAGGGAAATCGAAATGAGCGAACTGGACGAGTTATTCCAGCCCCAAGTCACGACGGCCTCCGGTCAGCGTGAGCAGCCGTTCGACAAAGAAGCGTGGGCGCAAAAAAAGCAAGAACTGCGGCAGTGGACGTATGAGACGATTGATACTGCCACAGCCGCCATTACGCAAAACGGCGAACAATTTCAGCATTATCTGGACGTACAAAGCCGTTTTGATCTCTACAGCGTCGCGAATGCGCTGCTTATTTTCGCGCAGCGCCCGGATGCCACTCGCATTGCTGATTTTGATAGCTGGAAAGAACAAGGCGTCTATATCCGTCGCAAGGAATCCGGATTTTACATCTTGGAGCCAGGCGAGGAATACAAGCGAGAAGATGGGAGTACCGCAATCAGCTACAACCCCAAGAAGATGTTCGATGTTGCGCAAACAACCGCACCGAAAAAGGAATCGCCGATCTACCCGGATGACCGCACGCGCATCAAGGCATTGATGGACCGCTCACCTGTTACGATTACGATTGGAGATGCCTTGCCTGCGGAGGTTCATGCGCTCTATCAGCCGGATACGCGAAACATCGTGATACGTCACGGGCTTGGGGCCAGTGACATTTTTCGGGCGCTCGCACAGGAGTTGGCGCATGCGGAGATTGATCGCGGCCATAACGACTACAGCCGCTCCCATTACAATTTCCAAGCTTATTGCGCTGCGTATATGCTTTGCAAAAAGTTCGGCGTCGAGACGGCTTCTTTCCGCTTCGGCCAGGTTCACGAACGGCTCAAGGAGTTGGAGCCGCAGCATATTCGCGCCGAGCTGACGGTGATGAAGGATGCGGCACACGACATTTCCCGTCGTATACACCGTATGCTGGCCCAGCAGCGACAGCAGCAACCGAATCGCAGCGATTCCATCCGCTAGTCGTGGCATGCTTTTCATTTTTCTGTTGGGAGGAGTGGCGATGAAAGAGGAAGAACGCATCCTGAGAATGGATCATTACGAGCATGGCATTGTCATCAACGCCTTGAATGCGCTCCGCAACGACTTGATCGGCCAGCAGCGGCCGACCGATCCTGTTGACGATTTACTGCTCAAAGCGATTGACGCTCCCTATCAAAAAATAAAGCGCCGGAGTCATCATGCGGCGCGCTGAAACCGCAAGGAGTAATCTTTTACTCTTTGCGGTTTTTTTTATTCCGGTCGTGTGGGCGGCGCTGCTTGCCGCCCCCGCTTTGTCAAAGGGATTACCGGCACTTCTGCTGTATCTCAGCGAGGCGATTAACAATCCCTTCCAGATTCAATGGGTCGAGGATACGCCGCGAAGCTTGTTGCTGTTCACGTTGATTTATGGGATTTCGGTCGGCATCTACTTGGCGTCCCCGCGCAACTATCGGCGGCGCGAAGAGCATGGCAGCGCACGATGGGGCAAGGCCGGACGGATAAATGCCAAGTATCGCGACAAGCAACCGGAACAAAATAAGATTCTGACGCAGCAGGTACGCATCGGCTTGGATGGCCGCAAGCATCGCCGGAACCTGAATGTTCTTGTCGTCGGCGGTTCCGGGTCCGGCAAAACGCGGTTTTACGCCAAGCCGAACGTTATGCAGGCGCATACGTCCTTTGTCGTGCTCGATCCCAAGGGCGAAATTTTGCGCGATACCGGGCATCTACTCAAGTCCGAAGGCTATGACATCAAGGTGCTGGATCTCATCAATCAACACCGTTCGCATGGCTACAATCCATTCGCCTATTTGCAAGACGACAAGGATGTTCTCAAGCTGGTCACCAATCTGATCCGCAATACGACACCGAAGGGCAGCAATACCAACGATCCCTTTTGGGAGCGATCCGAGACCGCCTTGCTGGAAGCGCTCGTGCTATACCTCCTATATGAAGCACCGCCCGAGGAGCAAAACTTCCCAATGGTCATGGAAATGATCGCGGCTGCGGAGGTGCGGGAGGAGGACGAAACGTACCAAAGCCCGCTCGATGAACTATTCGAGCGGCTGGCCATGCGCGATCCGGAACACCTTGCCGTCAAGCAGTACAACATTTTCAAGCTGGCGGCGGGCAAGACGGCCAAGTCCATTTTAATTGGCCTCGGCGTTCGATTGGAGAAGTTCAATTTGCATACGATTGCGGGGATGAGCATGGTCGACGAAATGGAATTGCCCGTTATGGGGGAGAAGAAGACGGCGATGTTTGCCGTCATTCCCGATAACGACAGCAGCTTCAACTTCATTGTCGGCATGCTCTACACGCAGCTTTTTCAATGCTTGATGTACGAGGCGGACTATCGGCATGGCGGACGCCTGCCGGTTCATGTTCACTTTGTCATGGACGAGTTCGCCAATGTAGCGCTTCCCGACGAATTTGACAAGCTGCTCTCCACGATGCGCAGCCGGGAAATTTCCGTTTCTATCATTTTGCAAAATTTAGCGCAACTCAAGGCGCTGTACAAGGATGCGTGGGAATCGATTGTGGGCAACTGCGACGAATTTTTGTACTTGGGCGGCAACGAACAGTCTACCCACAAATACGTCTCGGAGCTGCTTGGCAAGGAAACGATTGATACCAATACCTACGGCCAGAGTAAGGGGAGAAACGGCAGCTACTCGATCAACTACCAGCAATCAGGCCGCGAATTGCTCACACCAGACGAGGTGAGGTTGCTGGATAACCGCTTTTGCCTGCTCTTTATCCGTGGCGAACATCCAGTCCAGGACGACAAATATGATTTGCTCAGGCATCCTCATGTCTCGCTCACGACGGATGGTAACGGTCTTCCCTATCAGCATGGCGGCACGGAACACGCTTTGGACTGGCAATCCGTGTTCCTTCATGCAGACGGGGATTATGAACTTCTTTCGGAAGAAGAAGTAGAGTCGCTATTTTTACGAAGGGAATGATGAACTTGAAAATGAAAACGAAACGGCTGCTGGCCCTGTACATCGTGCTGATCTTAACGGGAACTGTATTCGTCTCCACTGCTTATGCAGAGGGCGATCCGATGACGACAGTCAACAACCTGTCTACTTTTATCTTCGGTTTAATCCGTGCGATTGGCATGATTATTCTCGGTTTCGGCATTGTTCAAATTGGATTGTCGCTAAAATCCCATGACCCTTCTCAGCGCGCAAACGGGTTTCTGACGCTCGCCGGAGGGGTCATTATTACGTTTACGAAGGAAATTCTTACCCTGATTGCCGGATGAGCCTGAAGCTTTGCATGAAGGGGGGCGGACGTTTCGTCTGTTCCCCGTTTACGGAAGGGGTGAGCATGTGTCAAAAAACAGTTGGGTGATCGACAACCTCGAAAATGCCTTGGATACCTGGAACGATAAGATGAATGAAATCTGGAGCCTCGTTACGCAATCGCCAGCGGATTTTAAGGGTGGGGGCGTTTGGCGTGTCATCACAGATATTCACGGTGCGTTGCAGGCGACGGGACTGGCGCTTCTGGTCTTGTTTTTTGTGATTGGCGTGGTGAAGTCGACCGGCAGTTTTGCGGAAGTGAAAAGGCCGGAGATGGCCGTCAAGCTGTTTATCCGCTTTGTGCTCGCCAAGGCGGTCGTAACCTATGGTCTGGAGTTGATGATGGCTCTCTTTACGATTGTACAGGGGATCATCTCAACGATGATGGGACGCTCCGGGTTTGGAACGACAGAGGCTATGGCCTTGCCGGATACGGTAGCGCAAGCGATTGAAGACGTTGGCTTCTGGCAAAGCATTCCGCTGTGGATCGTCACCATTCTCGGCAGTTTGTTCATTACGGTGCTATCCTTTGTGATGATCCTTTCGGTGTACGGGCGCTTTTTCCGTATCTATTTGTATACGGCAATAGCCCCCGTTCCGCTGTCCGCATTTGCGGGGGAGCCAAGCCAAAATATCGGCAAGTCGTTCCTGAAAGGATACGCGGCAGCGTGTCTGGAAGGCGCGATTATTGTACTGGCGTGTATCATTTATTCCGCCTTTGCTACCGCTCCTCCAGCCGTCGATTCTAGTGCGGGCGCGGTTACGATGGTGTGGACGTATATCGGGGAACTCATTTTCAACATGCTCGTTCTTGTCGGTACGGTGAAGATGGCAGATCGTATCGTGCGCGAAATGATGGGACTGTAATCACCTTGTGAATGATGGGAGTTATCGGATTGCGGTCAAAAATAGCTTCAATAGCGCCAGAGCATCCTTGCGCTGCTTCTCTGTGCATTGATTGAGCGCAGCCATAATCAATGCCGTTTCATCGTAAGGTGTGGCGCTCTCCTCTTGACCCAGGAGCAATTCATTAGGAGAAAGCTTGAGCAAATTGCAAATACTGAACATCGTTTCAATGGACATCCCGGCTTTACCTCGTTCAATATCGGCGCAAAATCTTGGGACCCGTCCAACTCGTTCAGCCAGTTGTTCACGAGAAATTTCCAATGCCTCTCGTTGCTTCCGAATGCGTTGCCCCACCTTCTTTTTATCGTAACCAATCATCAAGCGTCACCTCTTTACAGGGGTTGAGTTTATAACTCCCATTATGGAGGAGTACACAATTGACATAAATGAGATTAAAACTTACCATCGAAGTAGTCTTCTAACATACACCGTGTTTCATTCAAAAATGTCGGCTCTCACAATAAAAACGGGAGGATGGATAAATGAACGAATTGTTAAGAGAGCTGGAAGAGGAGCGGCGAAAGCTGAATTCGCTTGGTGAACAGTTAATAAAGCAATCCATTTCTTTATCCGGCCATCAAGCATTTCAAGAGCAAAGTCAGAAGGTCGATCAGCTAGTAGCCTGCTATCATCACATGAAAGCCAAGCAGAAGCAGCGGGTAAGGTAAAAGAGTTGTGGGGGGAAGCAGGTAATGGAAATTCCACCGTGGTTTCGAACAGCTATTCAAGGTCGATTGGACTACGTTTCTGCACGATTCGAGCATCATCCTGATCTCAAGCGTGTTCGTGCTGAAGAAAAGAAGGCTTTTCAAGTCTTGTTTGTTGGTATGGATATTGGTCGTATGCCTGAATTTGAAGCTTGGGAGGACAGACATCATTTTAAACAATCGATTATCAATGAGTGGTTATATTTGCAAGGGATGAAGGATGGCTTTCAGCTTGCTGTGGAACTATTGAGCAATCCTGTGCCATTTGATGACGACACACTGTTCAAACCTGAAAGCAACGAGCCTGAGGCGTAGACTGCTCATCCGGGAGGGATAAAAGTGGAAGTGAAAATCAACCGGGAAATCCGGGATTATACGGAAAGCTTGTTCTTCGGACTGTCCTTGCGGCAGTTCTTTTTTTCTGTTCTGGCGGTCGCAGCGGCAATTGGACTGTATTTCGGGCTGCGCAGTCATTTCGGACTGGAAACGCTCAGTTGGATGTGCATATTGGGGGCAGCTCCCTGCGCCGCGCTCGGATTTATCTGCTATCACGGTATGACGGCGGAGCAACTATTGTGGGCGTATGTGAAGTCGGAGTTTCTGATGCCAAGACGGCTTGTCTTCCGCTCGACCAACATATACTACGAAGCGCTGAAAGGAAGCCTGCACAAGTGTGAGCAAGAAAGGATGAAGCGCAATGATTAAGACGCTCAGGCGCACCATGAAGCAGGACAAGGAACGGTCTGTTATTCCCAAAAGCGTACAACAAGCGATCCCGATCCGCGCCATCTGGCCGGACGGGATTTTTGCTGTCGGCAACAAATTCTCGAAGTCGTTCCGTTTCGCGGACATCAACTACGCTGTCGCATCGAGAGAGGACAAGGAGACGATGTTCCTTTCCTACTCCGAATTGCTTAATTCTTTTGACAGCGGCGCGACGACGAAGATTACGATTCACAATCGGCGGCTGAATCAGGCAGATGTGGAACGTTCCATTCTTATTCCGCTCCAGCACGACGGGCTGGATGTGTATCGGCAGGAGTACAACGACATGTTGCTTGGCAAAGCGACGGATGGCAACACCAATGGGACGATTCAAGAGAAATACATCACCATCTCCGTGGTTAAAAAGAACGTGGATGAAGCTCGCCATTACTTCGCGCGGGTCGGCACGGAGTTGACGGCGCATTTCTCTCGTCTCGGCTCGAAATGTACCGAGCTTGATGCGACTGACCGCCTGCGCATTCTGCATGACTTCTTCCGGATTGGCGAGGAAGCCGATTTTCGCTTCGACATGCAGGAGATGATGCGCAAGGGACACGATTTCAAAGATTACATTTGCCCGGACACCTTCGAGTTTGCCAAAGATCATTTTCGGATGGGCGAATACTACGGTCGGGTCATCTTTCTGCGTGATTACGCCAGCTACATCAAGGACAGCATGGTAGCCGAACTGTGCGACTTGAACCGCAACTTGCTGCTGTCGCTCGATGTGATCCCGATTCCGACCGACGAAGCTGTCCGTGAAGTGGAGAATCGACTGCTCGGCGTGGAAACGAACATTACGAATTGGCAGCGACGGCAAAATCGCAACAACAACTTTTCTGCTGTCATCCCTTACGACATGGAGCAGCAGCGCAAAGAGAGCAAGGAATTTCTTAGCGACCTGACCACACGCGACCAGCGGATGATGTTTGGACTACTTACGATGGTGCATGTCGCGGACAGCAAAGAACAACTCGATAGCGATACGGAGACATTGCTCACTACGGCCCGCAAGCATTTGTGCCAGTTTTCCACGCTCTCCTATCAGCAAATGGACGGTTTGAACACGGTGCTGCCGTATGGGCTGCGAAAGGTTCATGCTTTGCGGACGCTCACGACTGAAAGTACGGCTGTCTTTATCCCGTTTCGAGCGCAGGAGATCATGCATCCAGACGGCATTTATTACGGCCAAAACGTCATCAGCAAAAATATGATCGTCGCCAATCGAAAGCAACTGCTTAATGGAAACAGTTTTATCCTTGGCGTATCCGGTTCCGGTAAAAGCTTCGCCGCGAAACGGGAAATCGTCAACCAGATATTGGCGAGCGATGACGACATTATTCTGATTGACCCGGAGCGGGAGTATTCCGCTCTGGTAAATGCGCTGGGTGGCGAGACGATTCATATATCTGCTACTTCGTCGAACCATATCAATGCAATGGATATGAACCGGGATTATGGCGACGGAGCCAATCCGATCATTCTTAAATCGGAATTCGTCCAGTCGTTGTGCGAGCAGTTGATCGGAGGACATCAACTTGGAGCCAAGGAGAAGTCGCTCATCGATCGCTGTACCGCCGCTGTGTACCGCAAGTATTTGCGGAGCAACTATAAGGGACAGCCGCCGACATTGCAGGATTTTCGCGCGGAGCTGCTCAAGCAAGCAGAACCGGAGGCGCAGGACATCGCGCTGGCCATTGAATTATTTACTTCCGGTAGTCTGAATACGTTCGCCCAATCGACCAACGTCAACGTCCACAATCGGCTGATTTGCTACGATATTCTCGACTTGGGCAAGCAGCTTCTTCCCATCGGCATGCTGGTCGTACTCGACAACATCTTGAATCGGATTACGCAAAATCGCGCCAGAGGCAAGAATACGTTTATCTTTATTGATGAAATCTACCTTCTGTTCCAGCACGAATATAGCGCCAACTTTCTTTTCACGCTCTGGAAGCGTGTCCGAAAGTATGGCGCTTTTTGCACAGGGATTACGCAAAATGTGGACGATCTGCTGCAAAGCCATACAGCCCGCACCATGCTCGCAAACAGTGAATTCATCGTCATGCTGAATCAGGCAAGCACCGACCGGATGGAGCTTGCCGAGTTGCTCAACATTTCGGATCTGCAACTGTCTTACATTACGAATGTTGACGCCGGGAATGGTCTGATGAAGGTCGGCAGCTCCCTCGTACCGTTTACCGACAAGTTCCCGCGGCACACGAAACTGTATGGCCTAATGACAACGAAGCCCGGAGAGTAATGGATAAACAGCAGTAGGCGGCTGATCGCAAACAGGATCAGCCGCTTAAGCACTAATATACATCTCTCATGGACTCTTCACCAGTAAATCTTGGCTGTTAGGAAACTTACAATGTTCTGCCGAGCATTCGCATTCCATAGTTTCTGTCACTTCTTTACAAAACATTAATGGGTAGTTTATCCAATTCATCATTTCAAATTGCATGCTTTTTGATACATATTTTTTTGCTCTGTTTATACGTATCAAAATGTATCGGGTATCGGCAAAAGACCAAAATCCGGAACGGCAGCTCGTCAAGTTCCGGGAGCTGGGCGTTGATGAAAGATACATATTTGTTGACAAGCAGAGCGGCAAGGATTTTGAGCGGCCGCGCTATCAGGCAATGCGTCTGATGATTAGAGAGGGCGACCTGGTTTACCTGGATGCGCTGGATCGGCTGGGCCGAGATTACGACGGCATAATTGCCGAATGGAAAGCCATTACACGAGAGATCGGCGCAGACATCGTATGTCTGGATAACGAAACGCTGTTCGATTCCAAAAAGTTCAAACAAATGGGTGATTTCGGCAAAGTCATGGAGGACCAGTTTTTAAGCCTGCTGGCATATGTGGCCGAGCAGGAACGGAAAAAGAATCGGCAGCGGCAGGCGGAAGGGATCGAAGTTGCCCGAGCGGATGGCGTAACGTTCGGGAGGCCAAGGCAGGAAATTGACGATAAGTTTATCCGGACATACCGGGAATGGAGAGCAGGGCAAATCACGGCAACCGAGGCTATGCGAAGAATTGGTATGAAAAAACCGACGTTTTACCGGCGGGTGAGGGAGTATGAGGGAGCAAATGGACAGAACAAGCAATCGCCCGTTGCTTCAAAGGACGATGCAGAGAATGGGAATCAGGGGATGGCTTGAAGCCATCCCCTGGTCATTATTCCGGTTTATTCCCTGCATTCGGGTCTGCAACAAAATTTGTCTTATAGTCTGTATATTTCAGCTCCGTTACCATGCCGGCAGAAGCATGATGCAGATCATGACAATGGAACATCCAGTTCCCTTCATTATTTGCTTCGAATGCGACAACGTATTCTTCGCCCGGCTTCAAATTCAACGTATCCTTTATGATTGGAGATCCTTCAAGCGGTTTCCCGTTCTTGCTTAGCACTTGAAAGAAGTGACCGTGCAAGTGCATCGGATGGTCGTCAGTTTTCGAGTTATTGACAAGGCGAACCTTGACGGTATCTCCTTTTTTGACGTTTATCGGTTCGGTTTCCGGAAACGTTTTTCTGTTTATGGTGTAGACCATTTCGCCGTTTTTCATTTCGGTGTTCAAATTCATCGTGTATTCCAAATTATACTTCTGATCTAACTTAAAGTTGGCTTTGCCCACTTGGCCGTAACGGCTCATATCGACAGCCGTCAGCTTCTCTGCTTCATTCGCTTTGTCGGAACCGGCGGGAGCTCCTTCATAAGCAATCGTGGCTTTCATCCCTTTAACAGCAGCTTTGTCGCCGTGGTCCTCGATCAACCATTGGCCCGGATTGCTGGCGACAAATTCAATATCGTAACGCTCTCCTGGAGCAATACTTACGACATTATCATTCAGGATACCTGGATTGTTTATAGGTTGTCCGTCGGTAGCAATAACTTTGAATTCATGTCCGTGCAAATGAATTTGATGAGACAGAAAGCCCGCATTAATCAAACGGATTCGAACTTTATCTCCTTCCTTAACAGGGAGCTGATCTACCAGCGAACCGGATTTTCCATTTATGGTATACAGATCGTACATGCTCATATCGTGTCCCATATTCATGGAACTATTATCGGTATTGGTCGACGCTTTGTTTTCGTTCCCCATATTCATCGTACTGTGATCCATGCCCGACAAATTGCCAGACATGTTCATGCTGGATTTATTGTCTTTGCCATCCGAACTGCCCATATTCATTTTGCTATGATCCATTTCCGACATGTTGCCTCCGGACATATTCATGCCGGACATTTCTCCGGAGCTCATCCATTCATCGAGGACAAGTGTATAATCACGGTCAACGTCGGTACCTTCTTTCGGTTCAACGATGAATGCCCCATATAATCCGCGATCCAATTGATTCACACTATCCTGATGGGAGTGGTACCAATAGGTGCCAGGGACATCTGCTTTAAACTCGTACGTAAACGACTGACCTGGTTGAACGGCATTTTGCGTTACGCCCGGAATGCCGTCCATAGCGTTGGGTACAGGAACGCCGTGCCAGTGAATGGTGACTGGCTCGGGCAACTGATTTTTCAGATTGACTTTTATCGTATCTCCTTGCTTAACCCGAATTTGTGGACCAGGAACGGAATTGTTGAATGTCCAAACCGGCAACGTTTTTCCAGGAGCAATTTCCTGATTGCTTTGGGAGGCAGTCAAATTAAATTCTTTTCCTGTTAATACAACGGACTTTTCTGTTTGAGTATTTGTCGTCTTCGCAGTCTCCTTTGTTCCCTCCATATTCATTTTCGAGTGATCCATTCCGCTCATCGAACCGGAACAACCAGCCAATACAACAGATAAAGCTCCGACTGCAATTATACTTTTGAGCTTCCAGCTAAGCTTCATTCATATTCATTCCTTTCTGTATCTGAACTTCCTATAGATCAATCATAGCCGAAGCCTATGTAGAACTTTTGAAGAAGCGAGAAGGAGTTCGCAGAGACAGGTTTATTTCTTTATACTTCAGTACACCGATTTGTGAAGGTAGGCATAAGCTGATAAAAAGATACGCGAGGCTTGCTCCTCATTCCATGTGGTCCTTTGAATCAATGGATTTACAAGGAAGGACCTTAAACTTGGGGGAAACGGCACTTCTTCAGGATGAAGTTTATCCGTTTACCTGGAATTTGCAAAAAAACGGAATCATGTTATCCACCTTGCATAATCACTGGTTAATGAACAATCCAAATCTAGTTTATGCGCATTATACTTCTGTTGAAGAGACGCTTTCTTTTGCAAGGAAGGTGGCAGAAGGCTACAAGGTGTTGCAGTAATTTGATAATTAATGTTCGGAATTAGGAAGATAACGTTTTCCCGGGCGCGTGAAGGAGTAGTCAGTCTTAAAAACATAGTGTTCGGAATTTTGAAGGCCGGCGAAGATATATAATTGCGAAGAGGCAACTCCTACGTTAGGGGCTGTCTTTTTTCAATTTGCGTGAACAAAAATCGCTTACAAAATCTTCTTGACAAATAGGGTAGGGGGCTATACTATTTTATCGAAGGTGGTCAGTGCACTGACCAAACCAATTCAAAATTTCAGCAAGGAGGAAATCAAAATGTCAACGCAAGCAAATGTAATTGCAGCGCCGGATGCACGAAGATGGAGAGCCTTATTTTTGCTTTGTCTCGCACAATTCATGGTGATTATGGATACATCCATTATCGGGGTGGCGCTTCCGGCTATAAAGGAAGCGCTCGGCTATTCTCAAGATAACCTGCAGTGGATATTCAACGCATATGTTATATTCCTGGGGGGCCTTATGCTCCTTGGCGGACGCCTATCTGATCTGTTTGGCCAGCGAAGAATGTTTATGCTGGGCTTTCTCATTCTTTCCATGGCGTCTTTGCTGGCCGGTCTTGCCTGGTCGGAGGCAGCGATGAATACCGGTAGAGCCCTGCAGGGGCTAGGATCGGCGTTCATTTTGCCAGCCGCGCTGACGATTGTGATGATTTTATTCAGTCATAACCCGAAAGAACTGAATAAGGCGCTCGGTTTTTGGGGAGCCTCAGCGGCAGCTGGTGGTACGGCGGGAGTGTTTCTTGGCGGTGTCATTACCGAGTGGCTCAGCTGGAACTGGACATTCCTCATCAATATCCCGGTAGGGATATTCGCATTGATTTATAGCATGAGGGTTCTTCCAGCCGGAGTTCGTCAGAAGGGGAGCGTTGATGTTATCGGCGCGCTGGCGATCACAGCGGCGCTTGTGCTCGCTGTTTATGCTATTGTTACGGCGGAGCAAGTTGGCTGGGGATCCGTTCAGACGATTACCTTGCTTCTTATTGCCGCATTGCTGTTATTCGTATTCTTTGTGATTCAAAAAGTAAAGAGAGAGCCCCTTATACCGCTTGGCATATTTGCCGCGCCGAACTTACTTGTCGGCAACATTGCTTTTGGCCTGCTGGCGGGTGCGTGGATTCCGTTATGGTTTTTCTTGAATTTGTATTTGCAGCAAGTATTGCGGTTCTCAGCATTTGCTGGCGGCGTAGCTCTTGTCCCGATGACGGTTCTAGTCATGGTTGTCATGATCGGATTAACGGGGCGTTTAGTCGGACGATTTGGTTTTAAAAGCATTCTGGTTATCGGGCTTCTTGTTCTGGCAGGCTCTCTGTTCCTGTTAGCTGGCTATACGCCGATCAACGGGAACTTTGTGGCCAATGTGCTTCCGGCATCTTTGCTGGGCGCACTGGGAATGGCGCTTGCCTTCATCCCCGGCACTATTGCTTCGATGTCAGGGGCGAAGCCAGAAGAAACGGGCCTCGCATCAGGGATCGCCAATACAAGCTATCAGATCGGTTCTGCGATTGGTCTTGCCATCATGTCTGCGGTGGCAGCCTCCTGGACAGGCGGGCAGCTTGAGCAAGGGGCAGAGCAAATTGCCGCACTGAATACCGGCTTCCATGCGGCGTTTATCGGCGCGGCAATAGCCGCAGTCGCAGGCGCGTTCATTGCGCTACTTTTCTTACGGAAACCGAAGCAATAAGAATTTGACGATGACGATTCAGCTTCGGCTGGGTCGTTTTTTGTTTTCTTTGTATAGGGTAGGGGGACTATGGTACAATAGTGAGAGAAAGGAGTGATTTGGATGGAGCAACTTACGCAAGATGATGCCCAGACGCCTACCCACGATTCATGCTGCACGAACGGACGGCAAAGTCACCATTCTGAAAAGACGAAAAACAATTTGATAAGCCGCCTCAACAGAATCGAAGGTCAGGTTCGGGGGCTTAAAGGTTTGATTGAGAAGGATACTTACTGCGACGATGTGCTAAATCAAATTTCATCGGTCCAGTCCGCATTGAACGGTGTAGGAAAACTTCTTTTGGAGCACCATATGAAGAGTTGTGTGATCGAACGTATTCAAGATGGAGAGAACGAAGTGATCGACGAGCTCCTAGTCACCATTAATAAGCTTATGAAATAAGGAATGGCCTGGGATTCGTGAGAATCCCTTTTGTTTGGATTCAAAAATAGGGTTGGGGGGTAATGTAAAATAAGTGTTGACACATATAGTATAGGGGGGTATACTATAAATCAAGGAGGTGCTGACGATGGACGTTATGGAAGTGAAGGCTGAAGAAGCATGCTGTTCGTCCGAAGATGGCCGAAGAAGTCACCATTCACTTGCCGTAAAGTCGGACCTGACCGTTCGCCTAAATCGTATTGAAGGGCAAATTCGCGGTGTGAAAGGCCTCATTGATAAAGACACTTATTGCGATCAGGTGTTAAATCAGATCGCCGCCATCCAAGCTGCACTAAACGGCGTGCGAAAAGTTCTTTTAACAGGACACCTTAAAGAGTGTGTGGTGGAGCGCATCCAACAAGGCGATGCCGAAGTCGTAGATGAGCTGCTGCAGACCATTCAAAAGCTGATGAAATAAAAACCAATAAACAGTCAAAGGAGAATGAATCCATGAAAAATGTAACGTTGAAAGTTGAAGGTATGTCTTGCGGACACTGTGTCAATTCGATTGAAGGGGCTTTGAAAACAATTGGGGCAAGCGGCAAAGTCGATCTCTCGGGAGGAACGGTAGCTGTAGCGTACGATGAAAGCCAACTGACGATAACTGCCATTAAGGAAGCTATTGAAGAACAAGGATACGACGTAGTGTAACGAATCGGAAAAGAAACGAGGTGTTCGTGATGGAAGCAGTCAGGCTGGAAACGGAGCAAACGTCCCTGCAATTAACCGGTATGACATGCGCCGCTTGCGCAAACCGGATTGAGAAGGGACTCAATAATCTCGAAGGCGTGACGGAAGCGAACGTGAACTTTGCCCTGGAACGGGCGACGGTTACGTACGATCCGAAAAAAGTAAATGTCGCGCAAATGGAACAAAGCATTCAAAAACTCGGCTACGGTACGGCAAAAGAAGTCGTTGATTTCAAACTGGAAGGCATGACCTGCGCGGCTTGCGCGAATAAGATTGAGAAAGGCCTTGGAAAATTGCCCGGCGTCACGAACGCTTCCGTTAACTTCGCGATGGAAACCGCTCGGGTCGAGTACAACGCGGCCGATGTATCTATCTCCGATATGCAGCAACGCGTGGAAAAGCTGGGCTATAAAGCGATACCGAAGCAAGACGAAGCCAATCCTTCGGAGCATCGCGAGAAAGCCATTTCACAACAAAAGCGCAAACTGCTCATCTCCGCCGTTCTTTCGCTGCCGCTGCTCTGGTCCATGGTCAGCCACTTTTCGTTCTTATCCTGGATCTGGATGCCGGAGCTCTTCATGAATCCGTGGTTTCAATTGGCGTTGGCTACACCAGTTCAATTTTACATTGGCAAACAGTTCTATGTGGGCGCGTTCAAAGCGCTCCGGAATAAGAGCGCCAATATGGACGTACTCGTCTCGCTCGGAACGTCAGCTGCATACTTTTACAGCTTATACTTAACAATTGAATGGGCCTCAATGGGCAGCATGGCGCATCACGGTCCATCGATGTACTACGAAACGAGCGCGGTCCTCATCACTCTCGTTATTCTCGGGAAGCTGTTCGAGTCGCTGGCTAAAGGCCGTACATCTGAAGCGATCAAGACGTTGATGGGCCTTCAGGCGAAAACGGCTCTCGTTGTTCGGGACGGGCAGGAAATGACGATTCCGGTCGAAGACGTACTCGTCGGCAATATCGTGGTGGTGAAACCGGGGGAGAAGATCCCGGTGGATGGGGAAGTGCTGGAAGGAAGTTCGTCGGTCGATGAATCGATGCTGACCGGCGAAAGTATCCCGGTCGAGAAAAAAGCCGGAGACAGCGTGATCGGTGCTACCGTCAACAAAAACGGCAGATTGAGATTGAAAGCGACCAAAGTCGGCAAGGAAACCGCGCTTGCCCAAATCATTAAGGTCGTGGAAGAAGCGCAAGGCTCGAAAGCGCCGATTCAACGGGTAGCGGATGTCATTTCCGGAATCTTCGTGCCGATCGTCGTAGGGATTGCGGTTGCCGCATTTCTGGTTTGGTACTTCTGGGTGACACCCGGCGATTTCGCAAATGCGCTGGAGAAAGGGATTGCGATCCTGGTCATCGCCTGCCCTTGCGCACTGGGGCTCGCTACACCGACATCGATTATGGCGGGCTCCGGCCGCGCCGCGGAGCTTGGCGTGCTGTTCAAAGGCGGCGAGCATCTGGAATCCACGCACAAAATCGATGCGATCATTCTCGACAAAACCGGCAC
>Ga0194137_10000122_pt1 | contig 50973 bp, 49 predicted proteins | sample TARM_MetaG_T3_14_FD_134025 | JGI IMG/M metagenome (GOLD analysis project Ga0194137, IMG submission 134025) | Freshwater microbial communities from Pennsylvania, USA, analyzing microbe dynamics in response to fracking - TARM_MetaG_T3_14 (version 2) | ecosystem: Environmental > Aquatic >...
CGCCTGGCTGCGGCTGGCGTCCCACTCGCGCAGAGCACCGAGGTCGAACAGGGTCTGGCTGAGGCTGCTCGCCGCCGTGCTGGAGCGGGCGCCGCTGTTGTCGCGCTGCTCGCTGCCCTGCAGGCTCCACTGCGGCAGCAGGGCGGCGCGCGCCTCGCGGGCCGAGGCCTCCTGCGCGCCGCTGAGCGCGGCAGCCTGGCGCAGCAGCGGGTCGGCGGCGCGCGCCTGGGCCCAGACCTGCAGCAGGTCGTCGGCGCTGGCCGTCCCGGCGACGGTCAGCAGCACGAGGACGGAGATCAGTCGGCGCATCGGAGTCAAGCCACAGCCAGAGAGGGTGTCTTGAGCTCGGCCGTCAGGTCCACGACCTGGCCGTCGATGACATGGACGTTGCGCTGGGCGCGGGCGGCCAGCTGCGGGTCGTGGGTCACCATGACGATGGTGGCGCCGTCGCGGTGCAGCTCCTCGAGCAGCTCCATGACGCTGCGCGCCATCGCGCTGTCGAGGTTGCCGGTGGGCTCGTCGGCGAGCAGCAGGCGGGGTTCGCCGGCGAGGGCGCGCGCGATGGCGACGCGCTGCTGCTGGCCGCCGGACAGCTCGTTGGGATAGTGCTTGCCGCGGGCCGACAGGCCGACGCGGGCCAGGGCATCGGCGGCACGCTTCTTGCGCTCGGCGCCGCTCATGCCGCGGTAGCGCAAGGGCACCTCGATGTTGTCCAGCACGTTCAGGTCGGGAATGAGGTTGAAGGCCTGGAAGATGAAGCCTATCTTCTGGTTGCGGATGCGCGAGCGCTCGCCGTCGCCCATGCGGCTGACGTCGATGCCGTCCAGCAGGTAGCGGCCGGCGCTGAAGGCTTCCAGCAGGCCGGCGATGGTCAGGAAGGTGGTCTTGCCCGAACCCGAGGGGCCGGTCACCGCGACGAACTCGCCCTCGTGGACGGTCAGGTTGAAGTCGCGCAGTGCATAGGTCTCGACCATCTCGGTGCGGTAGACCTTCTGCAGTTTTTCCATCTGAAGCATGGCTTGTCTTCCTCTTCCTTAGTCCGCAATGAGGACGCGGTCGGCGCCCTTGAAGTTGTCCGCGCCGGAGATGACGACGCGGTCACCCACCGAGAGACCCGAAATGATTTCGACCCGTTCGAGAGATCGCGCGCCGAGCTTGACGGCGACCTTCTCGGCCACGCCGCCGCGCACCACGTAGGCGAAGCTGCCGCCGCCCTCGTCGACAAAGCTACCGCGGGCCACGCCCAGCACCTTGTCGCGCTTGTCCAGCAGCACGCGCACCGACAGGCGCTGGTTCTGGCGCAGCTGCTCGGGCTGGGCGCCAGCAAAGCGCAGACGGGCGCTGACCTCGCCGTTGACGACCTCGGGCGACACCGAGCTGACCTGGCCGGCCCAGCGCTGGCCGTTGCCGCTGATCTCGCCGGGCATGCCGGGCTGTAGCTCGCGGGCGAAGCTCTCAGCGACCTGCATCTGCACTTCCAGGGCCGACAGGTCGATGACGGACAGCAGCTTGGCGTCGCGGGCGACGTTGGTGCGGTCGGGGATGAAGAGCTGGCCGACCTGGCCGTCCACCGGCGAGCGCACCTGCAACTCGGCCACCTGGCGCTCCAGGTCGGCCACCAGCAGCAGCTGGCGCGACAGCGCGCTCTGCTTGGCCTGCACGTCGAGCTTGAGGCTGTCGGTCTTCAAGCCGCGCAGGTCGCGGGCCTGGTCCAGGGCCAGCCTGGCCTTGGCCAGCGCATCCTGGGCGCGCTCGACCTGCATGCGCGCTGTGGCGCCGGCCTCGAAGGCCTGGGTCTGGCGGGCCAGGTCGTTCTGGGCGGTCTGCTGGTCGATGCGGGCGTTCTCATAGGCGCTCTGCAGGGCCGCCGCCTGCTGGCGGGCCTCGACCTCGGCGCGGGCCAGATCGGCCTTCAAGGCGTCGACATTGCTGCGCTCCTGGGCCAGGCGGTTGGTCAGCTCGGGCGAATCGACGCGGGCCAGCACCTGGTTGCGCTTGACCGGGTCGCCCGCCTGCACGGTCAGGGTCACGGTGCCGGCGCCGGGAGCGAACAGCGTCGGGCTCTGGGCGGCCACGACGCGGCCTTCGCCGGCGACGTCACGCGTCAGCGGCGCGACGTCGACCGTGGCCAGGGACAGGCGGGCGACGCTGACGGCGGAGTCGGCCGACAGCATCTGCCTGATGCGGCCGCCGCCGAGCAGGGCCACGAGGGCGACCCCGGCGATGCCGAGCAGCAGGGGCCAGCGCCGGCGCCATCCGGATGCGGGAGCCAGGGGTCGATCCTGCTCTGAGGTGTCGCGGAAGCGGGTATTCATGCCCGGCATTCCGCAAGCGCTGTGCCAGCCATCCATCCACGGCAAATCAATGGCTTGGCGATGACAAGACTGTCCGCGGACAGCTTGCGGACAGTCCGAACAAGGTCGGCAACTGCCCGCAGCGTTTGCTTACCAAAGGGCACAACTGGAGGCGAGACGACACGCGGCCAGGCGCCCAAGATCGCGGCGCTTCGGAGACCCAATATGCGCCACGCCCGACTTTGTCTGTGGGCCGCGGCGGCCAGCCTCGCCTGGCCCGCCCTCGCGGCATCTGACCTGCCGCCAACGACGATGACCGAGTCGCAGGCGCGCCGCTTCCTGTCCCAGGCCAGCTTCGGGCCGACCGATGCCAGCGTCGCGGAGCTGCGGGCAGGAGGCCGCCAGGCCTGGCTCGCGAGCCAATTCGCGCTGCCCAGCTCCGACTTCAGCGGCGTGCCCTATGTCGACCCCGACTCGAGCAAGGGCTGCCCGACCGGCTCGCCCGCCACCTGCAAGCGCGACAACTACACCCTCTTCCCGGTGCAGGTGCAGTTCTTCGCCAATGCCATCAACCAGCCCGACCAGCTGCGCCAGCGCACCGCCCTGGCCTTGTCGGAGATCCTGGTCGCCTCGGGCAATGTCATCAAGCTGCCCAATGCCATGGCGCAGTACCAGCGCATCTTCCTGCGCAACGCCTTCGGCAACTTCCGCGACGTGCTCAAGGAGGTGACGCTGTCCCCTGCCATGGGGCGCTTCCTGAACATGGCCAACAACGACAAGCCCAACCCGGCCAAGGGCATCCAGCCCAACGAGAACTACGGCCGCGAGGTGCTGCAGCTCTTCTCCATCGGCCTGTTCCGGCTCAACCTCGACGGCAGCGTTCAGCTCGATGCCAAGGGCCAGCCCATCCCTAGCTACGACCAGGACACGGTCGAGGGCTTCGCCCACGCCTTCACCGGCTGGACCTATGCGCCGCGACCGGGCGCCACCAAGAACAAGTTCGGCAACCCGAGCTACTACGACGCGCCGATGATCGCCTTCGACGAACATCACGACAAAGGCACGAAGAAGCTGCTCAACGGCACCGTGCTGCCGGGCGGCCAGACCGCGCAGGCCGACCTCGAGGCGGCCATCGACAACATCTTCAACCATCCCAATGTCGGCCCCTTCATCGGCCGCCAGCTGATCCAGCAGTTCGTCACGGCCAACCCGAGCCCCGCCTATGTGCATCGCGTCGCCACGGCCTTCGACGGCGGCGTGATCATCGATGGCCAGCGCAGCAAGCGCGGCGACATGAAGGCCGTGCTGACGGCCATCCTGACCGATCCCGAGGCCTCTTCTCCGCAGACGCCGGCCACCTTCGGCAAGCTGCGCGAACCCATCCTCCAGCTGACCCATCTGATCCGCAGCCTGGGCGGCATCAGCGACGGCGTCTGGCTGCGCTCGCAGGCCTCGGCCCTGGGTGAGCCGGTCTACAGCCCGCCGACCGTCTTCAACTTCTTCCCGCCCGACTACGACCTGCCCGACAACCCGACCCTGGACGGCCCGGCCTTCGGCATCTTCAACGCCAGCGCTGCTTTCACGCTGAGCGGCGTGCTGCAGACGGCGCTGAACGGCAAGGGTGTGGCGCCCGACACCACGGTCACGGGCGCCGTCGGCACCAAGATCGACCTGACGCGCTGGCAGACCCTGGCGGCCACACCGACCAGCCTGGTCGCCGAGATCAACCGCGTGCTCTTCGCCGGCCGCGCCAGCACGGCGCTGCAGGCAGCCCTGCTCAAGGCCGCGCAGATCGCGCCTGCCACCAAGCCACTGGACCGCGCCAGGGCCGCGCTCTTCCTGGCCACGATGTCCCCCGAGTATTTGGTGGAGAACTGAAATGCTGAATCGTCGCCATCTGCTCTCCCACGCCGCCGCCCTGGCCGGCGCCTCCGCCCTGCCCTCACTGGGCGCGCCGCTGGTGGGCAGCGACTACCGCGCCCTCGTCTGCGTCTTCCTCTACGGCGGCAACGACGGCAACAACATGGTCATCCCCACGGACGCGGCCGGCTACGCGGCCTACGCCAAGGCGCGCGGCACCGCGGGTGCCGGCGGACTGGCGCTGCAGCAGTCGTCGCTCGCGCCGCTGAACGGCGGCGGCGTCGGCCTGCATCCGGCCCTGACGCCGCTGGCCGACATCTGGAACCAGGGCCACCTGGCCGTGCAGGCCAACGTCGGCCCGCTGGTCAGGCCCCTGACCATGGCCCAATTCAATGCGGCCGGCGCGCAGATCCCGAGCAATCTCTTTTCGCACGAAGACCAGCAGGACCAGTGGCAGCGCGGCCAGTCCTTCAGCGGCAACGCGGCCACGCCAATGACCGGCTGGGGCGGCCGGGTCGCCGACCTGCAGACGACCGGCGGCGTCGTGCCCATGGCCCTATCGGTCAGCGGCAACAACATCTTCATGAACGGCGCCCTCAGGCAAGGCCTGACCGTGGGCTCGGGCGGCAGCTTCGCCGTCCGGGGCTTCGGCAACAACCCCAGCGCCAATCCCCTCTACCAGCTCTACCAGAGCCTGCTGCAGCAGCCCTATGCCAATGCCGAGGAGCATGCCGCCGCCAGCGTGCTGAACCAGGCCATCAAGGCCAGCAACGCGCTGAACACGGCCCTGTCGAGCGGCGGCAGCGTGGCCGGGCTGTTCAACGGCCACGGCAGCAGCATCGCCCAGCAGCTGTTGACGGTAGCCAAGATGATCGAGGGCCGCGCGGGCCTGGGCGTCACGCGCCAGCTCTTCTTCGTCAGCATGGGGGGCTTCGACACCCACAACGATCAGCTCAATCAGCAGAACCAGCTTTTCTCCGACCTTGGCCCGGCGCTGAAGGCCTTCTACGACGCCATGCAGCAGCTGGGCGTGGCCAACGCGGTGACCACCTTCACCGCCAGCGACTTCGCGCGCACCCTGCAGCCGGCCTCCGGCGGCGGCACCGACCATGCCTGGGGCAACCATCACTTCGTGCTCGGCGGTGCCGTCAAGGGCGGGCTCTACGGCCGCATGCCTGAGACGGTGCTGGGGGGGCCCGACGACATGTCCGGCGAGGGCCGCTGGCTGCCGACGACATCAGTGGACCAGATGAGCGCGACGCTGGCCGCCTGGTTCGGCGTCAGCGCTGTCGACCTGGGCACGGTCTTCCCCCACCTGGCCAATTTCAGCGTCAAGAACCTCGGCTACTTCGGCTGAGGCTATTCGACCAGGCGCCCGCCGAAGGCCATGCGCCCGGCTCCGGCCGGCGCATACTCGATGTGCACGCGCTCCACGGGCCGGCCGCTGACGCCGGCCACGGCCCGGGTCAGGGCGGCCTCTTCGGCCTGCAGCGCTGCCCCCGTGGGTGGATGAGCATGCAGGATGCTCACGAAGACGGGCAACACGCCCTGCAGCGGATCGCCGTTCTCGGCGTAATGTTCGGCCGCCAGCAGATGCAGGCGCACCCAGACTCGGCCGGGCGGCAGGCGCAGCGCATCGCCAATGGCGTCGGCCAGCCCCTGCGCGGCGGGCGCCGGCGCGCCGACGCAATGGACGTCAACGATGGGCATGGGCGCTCAGGCTACGCCGGTAGCCACCAGGAAGCAATAGGCCAGCACGGCGCCCCAAAGACACAGGCCGAACAAGGAGTAGGCGCTTCGCATCATGTCGTCCTCCCATTCGATTGAACGCCGCTGCCGCCTGTCTCAGGCCCGCAGCAGCTTGTCCGCATAACGCCAAGTTTGCGGGGCTTGCGGAAACACCGCTGCAAGCGCAGCTTCCGACAGGCCCAGATGGCGCTGCAGCAGCGGCGCCAGCACCTGGCGGAAGTCGGTGCGCACGGCCAGGTCGCGGCCGTCGGCCAGCGCGCTGATGTCCAGGCCGGGCCATTCGCCCAGCATCTGGCCGCCAGCCACCGGCCCGCCCAACAGCCAGATGACGTTGCCGCGGCCATGGTCGGTGCCACCATTGCCGTTCTGGCGCAGGGTGCGGCCGAACTCGCTGGCGACAACGATGACGGTGTCCTTGTAGGCCTCCCCCAGGCCGGCGGCCAGCGCGTCCAGGCCCTCGCCCAGGCTGGCAAGGCGGTTGGCGAGCTGGCCGCGGGCGGCACCCTGGTTGACGTGGGTGTCCCAGCCGCCCACGGCCGTGAAGGCGAGCTGGGTGTGGGCGTCCTTGCGAATCAGCTGCCCCAAGCGTCGCGCATCGGCCGCGAAGCTGCGCGCGGACGGCGCGCCGGCGTCGGCGCTTGCGTCCATGGATTTGCTATCGCCCGCGGCCATGCTGCGGCTCATCTCGCCGCGGCCCTCGGTGGTATCGCGCAGGGTGCCGCTGAGCTGGGCGTCGTTGGCATAGAGCCTGGCGAGGCCGGCCTGCAGCTTGGGGTCGTCGATCGCGCGGCGCTGCAGGGCGCTGGGTCCCAGGCCCAGGCTCGCGACGCTGGCCGTGCCGGCAAAGATGCGCGGCGGCGTGCTGCCCTGGCTGATGGCGCGCGTGGGTGCCGGCTCGCCGGGCAGGGCTGCCAGCAGCCGGTTCATCCAGCCATCGGGCGTGGACTTGCGGCCCGGCGTGCCGGACTCGAAATAGTCCTGGGCATCGAAGTGGGAACGCGTCGGATCGGGCGAACCGCTGGCATGCACAAAGGCCAGCTGGCCGCCGTCCCAGTGGCGTTTCAGCGGGCTCAGGCTCGGGTGCAGCCCGAACAGCGAGTCGAGCTTGATGAGGCCGTCCGCGGCGCCGGGCGCGGCAAGCGCGATCTGCGGGCGGCTGGCGGCGTACTCACGCTCGCCATAGGGCGCGACAACCGACAGGCCGTCGACCGCGCCGCGCAGCATGACGACGACGAGCTTCTTCTGCGCGCCTCCTTGGGCCCGCACCAGGGACACGGGCAGGCCGCCGAGGGTGAAGGCGCCGAAATGGAGCAGTTGGCGGCGGAGCATGGTCAAGTCCGCGCGGCCGCTCGAAGGAGCTGAAGCACCCCCTCGGGGGGCGGTGAACGAAGTTCGCGTGGGGGCATGATTCCTACCTCTTCATGAAATCGGGGCTGGCCAGGAGCAGGGCGACCTGCTGGCTGGCGGGTTCGCCGGCCAGGGTGCGGCGGGTGGGCTCGCTGACCGAGGCGCCCAGCGTGCTGCTGAGCTTCTCGGCCGTGACACCGCTGCGCTGGCCCAGCGTGGTGGCGAGCTGCACGCGCTGCGTCAGCGCCTCGGGGTTGCGCCAGGCGGCGGCGGTGTTCTTGTAGCCGTCGGGGGTCTGGGCGCCGTACAGCGGCTGGCCCGCCTGGGCCAGGGCGCCGAGCAGGTTCTGGAGGTTGGTGGGTTGGACATCCAGCGCGCGCAGGCTGGACAGCAGGTATTGGTAGGGCGTCTTGAACTTGGCCTGGTAGGCCTCGCGACTCCAGAACTCGTCGGCGCGGATCAGCGTGCGCGTGAACTCACGTAGGTCGCCACCCGTGGCCTTGAAGTTGTCGGCCAGCCTCTGCACCAGGTTCGCCGGCGGCTCGTCGGCGACAAAGGCCTGGGCGAACTTGAAGGCCAGGTGGCGGGCCGTGGCCGGGTGGCTGGCCAGCACGTCCAGGGCGCGCTCGCCCTCGGCCTGGCCGCCGCCCTGCACCGTCTGGCCCAGCCAGGTCTTGCTGCCGGCATCGTGCTTGCGAGCGTCGAACGCGAAGAGGTCGCCCGTACCGCCGATCAGGGCCTTGCGCGAATCCAGGCCCCAGCCGGTCAGCATGCGCGCCAGTTCGGTCACGTCGCGCTGGCTGTAGCCGCCGTCCACGCCCAGGGTGTGCAGCTCCATCAGCTCGCGGGCGTAGTTCTCGTTGAGGCCGCTGGGTACCCTCGGCTTGATTTCGGGCCGCTCGGCCAGGAAGCGGCGGGCCCGCTTCGGCGGCTCATAGCCGGCGACGACGCTCTGGGCGTTGTCCAGGTAGATCAGCATGGCCGGGTGCTTGGCCGTCGCGCCCAGCATGTCGCGGAAGCGGCCCAGCACGTGGGGGCGGATGGCGCGCTGCTCGTAGTCGGCCACCAGCACGCCGACCGCGTTCTTGCTGGCGAAGACGTTGAAGTGGTTGAACCAGAACTCGGTCAGCACCTCCTCGAGCTGGGCCGGGCTCTCCAGCGCGCGCGACAGCCGGGCCGTGGCGGCCTGGGCGACGAGGGGGCGGACCTTCTCGCGCACCGCATTCAGCGCGTCGGCATCGGCCTGCATGCCCTGGGCCTGCTCCCGGCGAGCCTCGCGGGCCGCCTTGACCGCCCCGCGGTAGCGCCCCACCAGTTCGGCCTGGCCGAGCTTGAGCACCTCGAGCCCGGCCAGGCGTGCGCTCAGGCCTTCGGGCTGGGGCATGCGGCGCGGCTCCAACTGTTCGGTGAGGAAGCGCTCCAGCCATGGGCCGGCGCCCTGGGCGGCTATGGCCGCGGCGTCGGCTGGACGTGGGCCGTAGCCAAGGCGGTTGAGGGCATGCAGGGCGCGCTCTTCGGCACCAAGGGCGGGGCCGGCAGCCACGACGGCCGCCTGGCTGCGGCGCGCCGCCAGCATGATGCCGCTCGCCAGGGCGGCGGCGCTGCTGAGCACAAAGCGGCGGTTCTTCATCGGCGGTCTCCGGTGTCCGTCTTCCACCGAAGCATCCCGCCCAGGGCGCAAGGCCGTGTGGCCCATGCGCAAAGATTTGTAGAGCTCGCGCTCCTAGTCCAAGGAGCTGACTCGCTCGGCCCGCAAATTCAACGCTTGCCGAGCCAGTGCTCCAGGCTGCGCAGCGTCGCCGCCACATCCAGCGGCTTGTTCCAGTAGCCGTCGAAGCCATGGCGGCGGGCCAGCTGGGAGGCGACGAACTCGGACTCGGCCGTTACCAGCAGGGCCGGCACGCCTTCGGGCAGGCCGGCCTCGCGCAACTGGGCCAGCAGCTCGTCGCCACCGATGTCGGGCAGGCGCAGATCGCACAGCAGCAGGTCAACGCGGCCCTGCGCAACGAAGCGGCGGGCTTCGGCGCCGCTGCGTGCCACCACCAGGCTGCAGCCTGGGTGCAGCTCGAGGATGCCCTGCATCAGCATCGCATTGACCGGGTCGTCCTCGACGTAGAGGATCTGGCTTGTCGTCATGCCGGCCCTCTCAGCAGCAAAGGGCATGCCGCAAGGTTCGAACTCGGCCAGGGCGGCGTCGGCAGGGGAGGAACATAAAAGCATGGCGCGGACTGTTTGCGCCGATTATCAAATCTATTAATACAGCCGATCAACGGCCGGCCCCTGAACAGGTGGGGTCAGTTCAGATTTGCCAAATATTGCCCGACACCGCTTACCGGGTTCGCCTAGGCGCGGCGGCGCAGTTCCGCCAACCCGCGTGACAGACCCAGCCAGCCTTCCGGCAGGGGGCGGCCCGGCGCCCACGCGGCCGCCGCCTCCTCCAGCACACGCGCCTGGCCCGCCAGCTCGGGCTGGCCGAGCAGCTCCAGCACGGCCTTCAGCCCGTGGGCGACGCGCCGCAGCGCTGCCGCATCGCCACAGGCGACCGCCGCATTGCCTTGTGCGAGGTCATCGGCGAAGCGCTCGAGGCAGCCAGCGCGAAAGCTCTCGAACAGGCCCTGGTCGCCACCGAAGTGCTGCAGCACCGGGTCGACGCCCGGGGCCGGCCTCGCGGCGGGCCGCGCCGCGATGGCCGTGCCGGCCCGCAGCAGCTCGCCGACCGTGTCCAGCAGCTCGGCCAGAGGCACCGGCTTGCGCAGCGTGCGCAGCACGCCCTGCGCGGCCAGGGCCGCGTGGCGCTCGGGGTGGACGCCGGCGCTGAAGATCACCCAGGGCGGCGCGTCTGCCGCCAGGGCCAGGCCGTCGGCAAGCAGGGCTTCGGCCGAGCCATCGGGCAGCATCAGGTCGCTGATGACGAGCTGCCAGCCGCCCGCCTCCAGGGCGCTGCGGGCCTCCGCCACGCGGCGCACGACGGTGAGCTCGACGGCCGGCGCGGCGGCGTCATGCCCGGGCAACTCCTCAAGGGCGAGCTGCACGAAGCGGGCGATCGAGGCGTCATCCTCGATCAGCAGCAGGCGCGCGACCATCGGCAGGCGGCAGGCTCAGGCCGGCTGGGCCGACACGGCCTCGGCCAGCAGCCGCGGCAGCTCCACGACCAAGGCCGTCTTGTGCACCAGCGGCACGCCTTCCAGCGCAAAAGCATAGGGCTGGCGCTGCACCTCGTCCAGGGCTGTCACGACGATGAGGCGGCTGCGCGAGAACTGGGGATGCGAGCGCAGGCTGGTGATCAGGGCGGCGCCGTCGATGCCGGGCAGCAGGATGTCGATGAGCAGCACGTCCGGCTCCAGGCGGCCCGCCATGGCGAGGCCGGCGATGCCGTCGGAGGCGACATGCAGCTCGGCCTCGGGCAGCTCGCGCTTGACGACCAGGCTGATCAGATTCTGGAAATGCACCGAATCCTCGATGAGCAGCAGCGTCATCGGCCGCTCGCCGGGCGCCTTGACGGCCGCCGGCAGCGCTGTCGACGCACTGCCGGCACGGGCAGCCAGCCAGGCATCCAGCGAGCTGCGCAGGATGCGGCGGTGACCGCCGGGCGTCTTCCAGGCCTGCAGCTCGCCACGGTCCACCATCAGCTGCACCGAACGCACGGCCATGCCGAGGCGTTGCGCCGCTTCGGTAGTGGAGCAGGTGTCGGGCACGGCGGCTCTGAGGTTCACACGCGATATTTTGCCGAATTCGCCGGCTGTTGCGGGGTTTGCGCATTTGATAAAAATGATCACAACTGAAAATGCACTCCCTGCCAAGGAAACGCCATGCTGCCCGCCGCCCCCGACCTGCCGATCCCGCCCCTGACGCTGCCGCTCGCTGGACTGGACGACGGCCAGGACCGCCGCGCCCACCGCGTGCGCCTGGGACGTCTGGCCGAGGCCCTGGCCCTGCATCTGGGCATGGACGCCCACGGTGCCCACCAGCTGCGCCTGGCCGCCCCGCTGCACGACATTGGTGAGCTCTACGCCAGCGACCCCGGCGGCGAGCCGCCCCGGCCGTTGCCGGCCGACGAGGACCGCCACCGCCGCCACACCCAGCCGCGCCGCGGCGCCGCCCTGCTCAGCGGCTCCAGCCTGCCGCTGTTCGCGCTGGCGGCCGAGATCGCGCTGTACCACCGCGAGCGCTGGGACGGCAGCGGCTATCCCGACGGCCTGCGGGGCGAGACCATCCCGCTGTCTGGGCGTATCGTTGCCGTCGTGGACTATTTCGACGCGCTGACCATGTCTCGCAGTTACCGCCCGGCGCGCGCCGACGATCGCGCCCTGGCCATGCTGGCCGAGCAGGCCGGCAGCGCCTTCGACCCCCGCGTCGTCGCGGCCTTCCTGGCCCATGCGACCGAGCTGATCGCGCTGCGCGACCACGTCAACGCGACGCGGCCCGAGGTGAAGGCATGAGGGGGCTGGCCGCCGCCCTGTTCGGCCTGCTGGCCATCTTCTCCGCCACGGCGGGCCCCACCCAGCAACGGGTGCAGGACAGCGGCGAGCTGCGCGTCTGCATCTGGCCCGACTACTACGGCATCTCGCTGCGCAACCCGCGCACCGGCCAGCTGTCGGGGCTGGACATCGACCTGTCGGCCGCCTTCGCCGCTGACCTCAAGGCCAGGCCGGTCTATGTCGACTCCTCCTTCGCCACCCTGGTGGACGACCTGCTGCGCGACCGCTGCGACATCGCCATGTTCGCCGTCGGCATGACGCCGCAGCGCGCCCAGGCCCTGCGCTTCAGCCGCCCCTACCTGGAAAGCGACATCTACGCCGTGACGACGCGCAGCAGCCGCGTCGTCAAGCAGTGGCAGGACCTGGACAGGCCCGGCGTGCGCATCGCCGTGCAGGCAGGCACCTTCATGGAACCCGTCATGGAGGGCGCCCTCAAACAGGCTAACCTCGTCGTCGTGCGGCCACCCGACACGCGCGAGCGCGAGCTCGAGGCCGGCCGCGTGGACGCCTTCATGACCGACTATCCCTACAGCCGCCGCCTGCTGGACAACGCAGACTGGGCCCGCCTGGTCGCGCCGCCCACGCCCTTCTTCGTGCTGCCCTATGCCTATGCCGTCAGGCCCGGCGACGCCGCCTGGCTCACGGCGGTGGACGAGTTCGTCGGCCGCATCCAGCGCGACGGCCGCCTGCAAGCCGCCGCCAAACGCCACGGCCTGAGCGCCATCGTGCGCAACAACTGATGCCGCATCGGAGCCGCTGGCGTCCAAGCATCATCACCGCCGGTGCCGGCATCCTGCTCGCGGCCACGCTGCTGGGCGGCGCGGGCTACAGCATCTGGCGCGAGAAGCGCGAGCTGGCAACCGAGACCGCCGCCCGCCAGGCCCTGTTGGCCCGCGTGCTGGAGGACCACGCCAGCCGCAGTCTCGATGCCACCCAGCTGGCACTGGCGAGCCTGGCCGACGTGGCCGAGCGCGGCGCCCCGCCCGAGGTGCTGCAGGCCCTGCTCGACCAGACCCAGGCCAGCCTGGGCTTCCTGCGCGGCGTCGCCCTGCTCGACGAGGCCGGCCAGGTGCTGGCCGCCGCTGACCCCGACGACCGCGGCGTGCAGATCGCGGCCACCCGCCTCGGCCCCTGGCCGGCCCCGGGGCAGGAGACCCTCGGCGGCTTCGTCGCCGCGCGCAGCCTGGCCGGCCTCGCGCCCGGCGCTGCGGCGGCCGTCGTGCCACCGGGCGTCGGCTTCATCCCCCTGCTGCGCGGCATCAAGCTGCCGGGCCGCGGTGGCGAGGGCCGCCCGGCCCTGCTGGCGGCCCTGCTCAACCCCGACGCCCTGGCCAATTTTCAGGAACTGACGCTGAACGACACGCGGGCGGCCGCAGCCCTCGTCGACCTCGACGGCCGGCTGCTGGCCGTGACGGCCGGCGCCGAGCACCTGGCCGGCGAGCGCCTGGCCTCGCTGCAACTGCCCACCGGCCCGCTGGCGCGCGTGCGCACCGGCACCGAGTACGGCCGCTGGGATGGCGCGGGCCTGCGCGACACCAAGCAGCTCGGCTCTTTCCGTGCCCTGCGCACCCGCCCTCTGGTCGTCGTCGTCGAACTGCCGCAGGACGCGTTGCGCACCCAGTGGCTGGCGACGATGCGTGACCTCGGCCTGCCGGCCATCGGCCTCGCCGCCGCCCTGCTCGCGCTGTCCGGCGTGGGTGCGGCGGCTCTGCGCGGGCGCGAGCGCTCGCTGCTGCAGCTCGACGAGGCCCAGCAGCAGGTAGCCGAGCGCGAACGCGAGCTCAGCGCCATCTTCGGCAGCGTGCAGGACCTGCTCTTCCGCACCGACGCGTCCGGCCATGTGACCTTCATCAACGAGGGCTATGCCCGCCTCAGCGGCCACCCCGTTGCCCAGGTACTGGGCCGGCCGTTGCAGGAGCTCTTCGGCGGCTCGGCGGCGGTGGCCGCGCTGTTCGCCGTCGGCGAGGTCCACGACGCCCGTCCCCACGAACTGCGCGCCGACTGGATCGCGCCCGACGGCCGCGCGCGCAGCTTCGAGATCCACCTGGTGCCGCTGCGCCGCCAGGCGGGCATGCTGGAATGGGTGGGCAGCGCCGCCGACGTCAGCAGCCTGGTGCGCGCCCAGGCCGAGTTGCGCGCCCAGCTCGGCCTGGCACGCTCACTGCTGAGCAGCAGCCCCTTGCCCATGTCGGTGCTGGACGGCGACAACCGCTACCTCGACGTCAACCGCGCCTGGGAGCAGTTCACCGGCCGGCGCCGCAACGAGGTGCTGGGCCGCAAGGCCGCCAGCTATCTGCGGCCGGAAGAAGCGGCACTGCACGACAGCCGCGATGCCGAGCTACTGGCGCGCGGCGGCGAGATGAACTACGAGGCCGTCTGGCATGGCAGCGATGGCCGCCGGCGCGACCTCTACATCAGCAAGTCCACCTTCCCCGACGCCCACGGCCGCCCCATGGGCATCGTCGTCTGCTTCATGGACATCAGCGAGTTCCGCGAAGCCGAACGCGCCACCCGCGCCGCCCGCGACGCCGCCCTGCACGCCTCGCGGGCCAAGTCGGACTTCATCGCCAACGTCAGCCACGAGCTGCGCACGCCGCTCCAATCCATCCTGGGCTTTTCCGAGATCGGCGCGCTGCGCGCCCGCGCCGAGCCGCGCCTGGCCGAGCTGTTCGGCGACGTGCACCGCGCCGGCCAGCGCATGCTCAGCCTGGTCAACGACCTGCTCGACCTCAGCAAGATCGAGCGCGGCGCCGAGCCCCGGCAGCCCGAGCGCCTGGACCTGCGGCCACTGGCCGTCGAGGTCGGCCGCGAACTCGAGCCGCTGCTGAGCGCGCGCCAGCTCGGCCTGGTCATGGCCCTGGGCGACGAAGACCTCGTCGTGCTCGCCGACCCGCAGCGCCTGCAGCAGCTGCTGCGCAATCTGCTCGCCAACGCCATCCGCTTCTCGCCGCTGGGCGGCCATATCGAGCTGACCGGCTGGCATGACGAGGCCGCCGACGAAGTGCGGGTCGACATCGCCGACCGCGGCCCGGGCATTCCACCGGACGAGCTGGAAAGCATCTTCGAGGCCTTTGTGCAGTCTAGCGCCACCAAGAACGCCGCCGGCGGCACTGGCCTGGGCCTGGCCATCTGCCGCCGCATCGCCGAGGCCCACGACGGCCGAGTCTGGGCGGCGAACCGGCCGGACGGCGGCGCCGTCATCTCATTGGCGCTGCCGGCGGCGCGGTTTGGGGATACGTCGCCGGCGCCGCTCTAGGCTGAAAGCGGGTCGCTAACCGACGAGCTCGATGTCACCCAGCTCAATATTGCGCTTGGGCGACCAGTGCTTGACGTGGGGTGAATCTTCCGACTCGTGAGCCGAGACGGAGCTGGTCGCGAGAGCTATCGCTGCGCATGTCGCAAGAAGCGTGTTCTTCATGAATGCTCCTCGACGGATCAGGGCCCGTCGCCCTCCATATCCTTTAGCGCTTTCACATAGTCTTGACGGTTGCTGTTGATATCCGAAACCGCCTTCAGGAAGCCAAGGAAGCTGTCAAGTGCGGCGGTGGGGTCGGCGTTTGGCTGCCGAATTTGCTGAATGAACTTGTCGTACGCCGGCCGCAAGCCAGAGTCCTTGTCGTCGATCAGCTTGGTTGCATCGACGTTTTGAAGCTTCAGATACTTGGCGACGAATTGCGCATACTGGTCCGCTACGTCCAGTGCGGGAGTCCCCAGCCGCGCTGGCGATTCTCTAAGGTCTTTGAGATCGCTGTACGCGGCATAGGCGCGGCGGAGGTAGTACGTGCGAGTCGTCTGTATGGCGGCTTGCAGCCCGTCCTTGCCAGCGAGCGCCTGCAGTGCCTGCTTGACCTCGGCCTCATGCGCGAGCACATAGGCCCTGACCACTTCTGCCCGCGCTCTCGATTCCGTCAATGCGGTCACCGAGGTCACCAACTTTGCAAGCGCAAGGATCGCATTGATCGCCAAGGTCGGAGAGGCCTGTGGCGCCACCGATCCCTCAAGTGCCAGATCGCGATCTATCAGCGGTGCGCACTTTGCTAGAAGCTTGTCTTGAAGGTCCGAGTACTTAGCGGGCGGTTTGGCGTTCGCCCCGATGTCTTTCAGTTGCTGATTGTGGTCGTTGAGCGCACGAACGAGCTCGCCCAAGGAGTCCGCAGGGGCTTTCGCGAGCTCTGCGACATCGTCATTAAACGATTGGAATGCCTTGACGGCCATAGCTGAGCCGAAGAAGGGCGGCGCGCATACGGCGCCCTTAAATGTGTCGATTCCGCCGGCATTCACGGCCAGCTTGGTCGCTGCTACGGTCGATGCCCAGCCTAAAGCGTCACTTGCTCTTCTTGCGTCCTGGGCATTGGACACGAATGCGGTGAGCGATGCGGCCGCATCCGTCGGAAGTCTGCCCACATTGGTTTCGTTGCAGCCGGCAAGTCCGAACACGGCGAAAGAAATTACGCCGACCAATGCTGGGCGACGATTCGCTTTAATTGCTTTCATTGCTCCCCCGACCCATGCGAAGCGCACATGCGCTGGAGATGCTATTGACCTGCTCCACGGTTCCACATCCGCAAACTTGAGGATCCTTGCGACGCACGCTTTTGGTCATCGACTAGACAGAGGTGACAGCAAGATGTAGCGGCAGCGCTTCTTAGCTTTCCTCGGCCTGGCTCCTCATAGTTGTGGATGCTCCAGCAACAAAGCTCCCAATTGCTGATCTTTCATTACTAAGCTTGCTGCGACCGGGTCCGTACCAGCTAGAGCTGATGCGACCAGGAAACGCTCATGAAAGCCACTCTTGGAACGCGATGTAGAGCATCTCATCCAAGAGTCAACGCCATCGAAGCCAACCAACATGAGTCTCCTCATCCACCTGGGCCACAGAGCCACGATTTGCAAGTGCGCGGCTATCGCAGCGTTGGCACTCGCTCTGCCGCTGACTGCGCATGGGGTCGGCGAGGCGGAGATTGGAAAGGAACTTGTCTGGCAATCGCGGAACGAAAATTTCAGACAGTTGCCGCGTGAGTTTGGAGATCTCTACAGAGATCTGATTACGCTTCGCGATGCAGGCCACACCGTCAAGACGCTGCCTATCAAGGTTGCGAGGGGGCAACCGATTTCTGAGGCCTTGGCGAGCAAAAACCTCTATGACGGCCCAAGCATGCCGATACAACTCTCGGTCTTTGCCTGCGGCTTCAATCCGAAGGTGTGCACGGCGACTCCCGGAAAGTCAGGGCTGTTGAGTGCAGATGACGCGAAGACCGACTGGAAGATACGCCCTGGTGCAAAGATCCAAGTCCCTGACATCCATTTCGAGGCTGTCGTCGTCCATAAGCTGTATACAAAGAAGGCCGCCGATTCCTTGAAAAAAATTGTGGTGGACGATCGCCATGGCTGCGAACACTATGACGAAGCATGTAATCGATACGTGCAGAACCTTAATCGCCGCCTGGATCCACCGCTGCACGATCGAACCGCGGGTGAGATCCTGGTGCCCACAAAGGCTTGGCGCGGGGTTATCACCTTCGAGCAGCCGGTCGCTGCGGCACCACAGGTACCGGTGCCGTCCCCGGCGGCCGCCGCGTCGGCCATTCAGCGCTCCATTGCTGAGGTGATAACAGTTGCGCCTGGATTGACTAAAAGAATCGTTTCGCCGGTCATCATGAAACCGAGCGCTGCGGCGTCTAGTGACAGTGCGTCGAGTGACGGGGTTCGCAAGCTAATCCTTCAACTGATCAACCATCCGCTGGCTGAGGCGACGAGCCTGACGATGCCTACAGGTGCGCACGCCTCTGCAGTCGCGGTGTTCGACTCACGGGTCGATGTCAAACACTGCATGCTAGTGAAAGTCAGCGAGCCGGATTCGGATGTTGCTACGAGCGACTCCGGACGCGCTACGCAATGCGGAGAGAGCGGAAGGGCACTGGAGAAGGACCACGGTACACACGTTGTCGGGTTGATCTCCAGTAAGGTTGAATCGTCCCTTGGTCCGGGTGTAAATCCGTACGCCTCGGTGCCTACGTTTAGTATCAACAAGGACAACTTCGTTGACCCCAAGTACGTGGCAAAACAAGTTGAACGGCTGCGCAAGCTCTACGAAACCACCCCTCCAGACGTTGTCAATCTAAGTTTCGAGTACAGCCCGCCCGCAGCAAGCGACGCTCTCCTGGCGGCGATCTCTGATCTGCAGACCGAGACACTTTTCGTCGTGTCGGCGGGAAACCAAGGATGGGAGCTCAGCAGTGGCGGTGAATGTGCTGTCCGGCCAGCATGCCGGGATTCAAGCAACATCGTCGTCGTGGCGGCACTAGACCTGAACAGCAAAGCTCCGGAGCTTTTCAAGACTCAAGAAGACGCCTCGAACTTTGGTGACCGCGTTCACTTGAGTGCACCAGGTCTGAATATCGTCAGCACGTTGATGGGCGACCGCGTCGGCCCAATGACAGGGACGTCTCAGGCTGCACCTATTGTGGCTGGCGCGGCTTCGCTGCTCTACATGTATCAGCATAGGCTTCGCCCCTGGGAGGTGAGACATCGCCTGATTTACACATCCGACCTCTTTGCTGGTCTGTATTCAAAGATGCAGGGGGGGCGGCTCAACGTGAAGCGCCTGCTTGCCTTCAAGGACGAGGCGATAGACACCATCAGCGGCAAACATTTTGAGGGACGATCGCTTAATGCCGGGATCGTCTTGAAGTTGAAGGACCTGGAAAGCAACGGCAAGCCTCTCAATGTTCCATTTGAGCAAGTACGCCGCCTTGCATGGGATGCGACGAACAACAAGTACGTGCTGTTTCGTGTGAAGGCTGCTAAGGACAAACAGCCGCCGATTCTTGAACGACGCATCGTTGGCCTCACGCAGCCAGACAAGGAACTCTCTTTTTCTGTCGCCGGGATTGGCGGAACGGATCGAGTGGCAACCGTGGCCACCCGGGACCTGAGGGACTACGTCGCCGCATTGCAACCCTGAGGAGGGTCCAATGAATCGCTGCCTTCATCTGATTATCATTGGTTTCGCGTTTTTCGTCCTTCTTTCATGGACGAATGTTGCCGAGTCGGCTCCGGCTCAAGAGGGCACCATCGAACCGTACGATGTCGAAGCTAGGCAGATAAGGCTCGACAAGCTCGGCGTCATCGCGACTCAAGAGGTTCGAACGCGTATTGACTCGGGTTTCTTCAGAATTCATTTTATGGATTTACAGCTCCCCGAGGGCGCCGACCTGGAATTCACCATTCATGGGCGCAACGATGAGTTGCTGGCAAGCATCCCTGCTAGCGCGATGGTTGACGGTGCAAGCTATTGGTCGACAACGATTCCGGGAACGTATGCGTTAGTTGAAGTCCGTAACCGCAAGGCGCTGGAAGGCGTTCTGCGCATGCGACTAGGAGAGATCGGCACAGAGGTTCGCGGTGCCCGTAAATTGAGTGTGCAGAACCCAGCGGATCCCAAGGACGAGCCGATTCGCATGTTCGCCGGCAAGCCAAGCGTGATTTTGGCGGCTCGAGCGGTGGCGAAGCTGGCTTTCGTCAAGGCCAATCGAATGCTCACGTGTACCGGTTTTCTCTTGAGCAACGACCTGATGCTGACCAACCAGCATTGCTTTGATACACAAGAGGCCTGCAGCTCTGCCATCGTGACATTCGGCTACGAGGAAGACGCCGATTTGAACGTCGTTAAGGGTGAAGAGCAGCGCTGTCAGCAAGTCGTCATGTCGGACGCAGGGCTAGATTTCTCTCTGATCCGAGTGACCGGAGATCCTGGTACGCGATGGGGCATGCTGCAGTGGGAAGAGAAGCCCCCGCCTGCGGCGGCTCCGCTCTATGTCATCCAGCATCCAAACGGTCGCCCAAAGCGAGTCGCCCTCAAAGGATGCAAGGTGAAGGCTGCCAAGACGCAAGGTGGCGTTCCCGGGCAAAAAACGGATCTCAGCCATCTCTGCGACACCGAAGAGGGAAGTTCTGGATCCCCAGTCTTGAATATGAACAACCGCGTGGTTGCGCTGCATCACCTCGGCTTCGACGACCCAGGCTCACAGTGGGCCCGAGAGAACCGGGCAGCACTGGCGTCTTTCATACGGTCATGCATTGCCGGATCGACGCAGTGATCGCAAATTTCTGCTCCACTCTTCATCGCAGGGAGGTTCATTCATGTTGTCGAAGCCTATTCACGGCGCCGTCCTGACGGCCGTGCTTGCGGCATTTTTTTTACGCGATGCCCACGCGCAGACACCAGTGCCGGACGTTGTTTCCGTTCTCGCGCAGCGAGACGGAACGAAACCGCCAGACTTTGCATCCGCAAAGGCCAAGCCGTTGCCGGTGAACGGAGCCTATTCAAGGCAGACGATGAAGAAGGACATAGTCGCCGCGCTAGACAGCAGCGACGCGGGTATGCAAGGTCTCAACCCACCGACCAGGTTGAATCCCGGCACAGGAATATCGGTAAAGCGTTCGAAGTTACCTGTGGCTGCCAGTTCGCATCCAAGCCCCGAAGACTTTGGCACGGCGAATCTGCCCTTCAGTACGGCGCGTGCGGACCTCGCACCTGCACTCACCAACACGCAATGGCCGTATCGGGCCGCCGGCAAGCTATTTTTCGTCGACGGCGAGGACAGCTTCGTGTGCAGCGCGTCGATGATCAATCGCGGCCTTGTGGTGACCGCGGCCCACTGTGTGTCTGAGTACGGCAAGCATCGCATGTTCTCCGAATGGAAATTTGCGCCTGGCTACCATGATGGGAACGCGCCCTATGGCCTTTGGGCTGCACAAAAGGCATATGTTCTGGCAGGCTATCCGGCCGGCACTGCTCCGTGCGATTCAGGTGTCGTCTGCCGTGACGACGTCGCGTTGCTTGTCCTGCAGCCTCAACCCGACGAGCACAACAAGCCCTACTACGTTGGAGATCGGACTGGGTGGTTTGCCTATCTGTCTGGCTCACGGCCATTCGCGTCGGGCGGGTTGACGCACATCACGCAGCTCGGCTATCCGGTGTGCCTCGACAACGGCGGTCTCATGCAGCGCAACGACGCGCAGGGCATGGTGTCATCCGGCAATCGGGACAACACGGTAATCGGGTCGCTCATGTGCGGCGGCTCGAGTGGCGGTCCTTGGATCGCTAACTTTGGCATCCCGCCTCGCCTGACAGATACGGTTCAAGGTCAATTCAGTGCGCCGAATGTCATCGTAGGCGTCACGAGTTGGGGGACTACAGACCCGAACGTCAAGCAGCAGGGGGCCAGCCCCTTCCTGTCGTCAAACATAGACTTCCTGGTCAAGGCGGCATGCAAGGAGTTCCCGGATGCGTGCAAGCTGTAGTACGCGGCGACGAACTTTCGAACAGCAGCGGCCATCACAGCAAGCATTTGGGTGATCGCAGCTGGAATTGCGATATACCGGTCATCCACAAGCGAGCGGCACGAAGAGACTGCACGGAAGAGGCTCATGCAAAAAGACAAAAGACCTTCTCAGCAAGCGAACCAGCCGCGCGCGCGAGGCTGCCCGATGAGCTTCAACCTGCCGTTGGAGAGGACCGCCTTCGGCGTCCGCTCACCTTCACGTTGAACGGCAGCTCCGGGCGTTGAATTCGGCGCCTCGAAGGACCGCAACCGCTGCAACACAGACATCCGCACCAACCCGATTCGCACATTCGCAGGCACGGCCGAGCCATTCAGCTGACCACGCCTGCACACAGCCTCTCCTCGCGATCCCGCTGCGTCACGACTGCCGCGGTATACCGCCGGGCATTCAAGAGTCGCATGACGCCGCGACGCGCGCGGTCCGCCTGGTCGGCGGTGGCATAGGGCCCCAGCGTCTTGACGGGGAAGAGCCCCAGCCCATCGACGATCTCCACCCAGTGCGCGACTTCGTTGCCGACCGCCATCTTCAGCCCCTCGCAGCGCCCCCTGCGACATGCATGGGACTCGGCGCCGCGCCGTCCCGCAATGTGCCGGCCATCGGTGAGGCCAGTAGGGGCCGGGTGAAGTCTGCGTGAAGTGGAGTGCCGGCGCGGGCCTCAAGCCACGCCGGAACCGGCTGTCAGATCTTCAGCTGCGCAAACGCCGCCCTCAGCCCTTCGACACCGCCGACGCGCTGGTCGTTGATGAAGACCTGGGGCATCTGGCGCACTGAGGGGCCGCATTTGGCGTAAAAGGCCAGGCGCTGCTCCTCGTCATCGATCAGCACCTCCTCGAAGCCCAGGCTGCGGGCCTTGAGCAGGCTTTTGACGGTGTCGCACTGCGGGCAGGCGGACTTGGAATAGACGACGATATTGAGCTGCATGGGCCAAGTCTAGGGGCGAAGCGCCGCCAGTTGTTGGCGCAGGGCCGCGTTCTCGGCTTCCAATTCGGCGACCCGCAGGCGCAGCGACTCCAGCGTTTGCGCCGGCGCGGCCGCCGGCTCGCCCACCTGCTCCACGGCCGGATCGGCCGGAGGCGTCCTGCGCTTGGCCTCGCGCACCCGCTTGGCGGCCTGCTTGAGTTCGTCGGCTCCCGCGGCCGCCGCGGCGACCTGCTCCTGCGCCGGCAGCGTGGCGACGGCCGCCGCGGCATTGATGGAGACCTTGCCGGACTTCACCGCCGCCACCAGCTCGGGCGCGCCCTGCTTCTGGATCTTCTCGATCAGCACCACCTGGCTGCTGCTCAGCCGCGCCGCCTTGGCCAGGGCCTCACGCGTCTGCAGCGCCTCGGGGTCGGCGAGCTTGGGCGCTGCATCGGCGGCGGCCTCGGCCTCCGGTGCCGGCGCGCTGCGGGCGCGTCGCTGCGCGACGATCTCGCGCTTGCGCAGCGCCAGCTCGCCACGCTGGTAGTCGGAGAGGCTACGCCGGCCGAGGTGCTGGTCGATCATCCACAGATGCACGTCCTCCATGGACTGAAAGCGCAGGTTCTGCACCGTCTGGAAGGGCAGGCCATGCTTGCTGCAGATGCCGTAGCGGTTGTGGCCGTCCACCAGCACATTGCCCCACAGCACCAGCGCATCGCGGCAGCCTTCGGCCAGGATGCTGCGTTCCAGGGCCTCGTGTTCGTCCGGCGTCAGGGGTTCGATATAGGCCTTGAGTTCTTCTTTGACGACGATATCCATGGGAACCGGGAGAGCGCTTGCAGCAAAAGGGGGCGGATTCTAGAGAGGCCGACAATCCGCCCGCCATGCCGCGCCGCCCGCCTCGCGCCCACCACCACGTCTATGTCGTGCTGCTGTCCGAGCGCGTCTGGAACGAGCCCGCCTTCCGCAAGTCCAACCCCGACCACGACATCCTCAAGCCCTGCGTCTATGTCGGCATGACGGGCCTGGACCCCGACCTGCGCTTTGACAAGCACATGGCCGGCATCCAGGCCAACCGTTTCGTGCTGAGGTACGGCGTGAGGCTGATGCCCGAGCTCTACGAGTTCTACAACCCCATGCCCTACGAAGCCGCGCGGGACATGGAGGTGGAGCTGGCCATCGCACTGCGCGAGGCGGGCTATGCGGTGTGGCAGGCCTAGCGGCTTCTCAAGCCTTCCACGTCGAGCACCCGCACACCCTGCCGACGGGTTTCGATGAGGCCGTCGGCCTCCAGCTGCTTCAGTGCCGCATTCGCCCGCTGCCGCGACACGCCGGCCAGCAGGCCGATATCGCTCTGGCTGAAGGGCAGCAGGTCGGGGCGGTCTGGATAGAGATAGGGGTCGAACAGGCTGGCCAGGGTGTGGGCGACCCTGGCATCGATGCGGGTCAGCCGGCCGATGGCCAGCAACTCCATGAAGTGACCGAGGCGGGCGTTCAGCAGGCGCGCGACGAACTGGTTGAAGCCGAGGCTGCCGTCCAGCAGCCACTGGAACACCTGCATGGGAATGAGGGCCACTCGGGTCTCCTTCTGGGCCACGGCGTCGTATTGCCAGCGACCGTGCTTCATCAGCGTTCCCTCGCCGAACCAGGTGCCGGAGCTGGCCGCCGTCAGAGCCGTCTGCTCGCCGCTTTCGCTCAGCACCTTCTGCACTGCCAGGCCATCCATGATGCCCACCCAGTAGTCCGCCTCCGCGCCGGTGCGGACGATGGACTGGCCCGTCTGGTAGACGCGCTCGACGGCGCTCGACAGCACCAGGTCGAGGTCCGCCGCCGCCAACGTCCGGCCCCAGGGCGAGTCGCGGAGGAAGGTGCAGAGTTCACGGGAGGCTTGCATGGGCAGAGACTGCTTCGGGCGCTTGCGTCGCGAAGGGCGAAGAAGCGCAGATGGCTGCGCAGTCTAGAGGTGGAGGTCGGACGAGTTCCCGACGCGACAGCGCTGGTCCCAAGGCCGACGCAAAATGGCACGGCCCCGTTGGAGAACGTCATGAAGGTACGCGCCGGCTTCACCCGCATGGACCAGAGCACCCGCGAGGACTGGAGCCTCATCGTGCCCGAGGCGGTCAAGATGTCTCGCGGCCTGCCCGACCGCGTGCTCGATCATCTGCGCCTGCTGGGTGGCGACTTCGGTGGCTTCCCGGTCGACCGCCTGACCCACTGCCTGCAGACCGCCACCCTGGCCCACCGCGACGGCCGCGACGAGGAATACGTCTGCTGCGCCCTGCTGCACGACATCGGCGACACCCTGGGCAGCTTCAACCACCCCGACATCGCCGCGGCCGTCCTCAAGCCCTTCGTGACGGACGAGAACCTCTGGATGGTGCAGCAGCACGGCATCTTCCAGGGCTACAACTTCTTCCACCACATCGGTCTGGACCGCGACATGCGCGAGCAGTTCCGCGGTCACCCGCATTTCGAGCGCGCGGCCGAGTTCGTCGAGCGCTATGACAACCCGGCCTTCGACCCCGCGGCCGAGGCCCTGCCGCTGGCCTTCTTCGAGCCCATGCTAAGGCGGCTGATGGCCCAGCCGCGGCAGTCGATCTACAAGACGGCGATGAATACCTAGGTCTTGCGGTTGGCCTTGACGGCGGCCTGGATCAGCGCCTTCAGGGCCGGCCCGTCGATGCGGTCACCTTGTTTGAAGTCGATGGCGCGGCGCACATTCCCTTCCAGGCTGGCGTTGAACAGCCCCTTGGGGTCAGGCAGCGAAGCGCCCTTGGGAAAGGTCATCTTCACGGCGTTCTTGTAGGCCTCGCCGGTACAGAGGATGCCGTCGCGCGACCAGACCGGGTTGCTCCACTTCCATTCCTCGACGACGCCGGGGTCGGCCTCGTGGATGAGGGCGCGCAGCGCGGCCAGCATCTCGCCGCGCCAGCCGCCCAGGCTGGCGATGCGTTCGTCGATGAGGGCGGAGGCCGGTGGCGTGGGGCTGGATGTGCTCATGCCCGCGAGCTTAGCCAGCTTCTAGTCGTGCAGCGAGGACAGAAACTGTCTGAGCTCCGGCGTCTGCGGCGCGCCGAACAGCTCCGCCGGCGAGCCCATCTCGTGCACCCGCCCCTGGTGCATGAAGACGACGCGGTCGGCCACCTTGCGGGCGAAGCCCATCTCGTGCGTGACCATCAACAGCGTCATGCCCTCTTCCGCCAGGCTTTCGACGACGCGCAGCACCTCGCCCACCAGCTCGGGGTCCAGGGCCGAGGTGATCTCGTCGCACAGCAGCACGGCCGGCTCCATGGCGAGGGCCCGGGCAATGGCCACGCGCTGCTGCTGGCCGCCGGAGAGCTGGTCGGGCATGGCGTCGAACTTCTCGGCCAAGCCGACGCGGGCCAGCAGCGCACGCGCCTGCTCGGCGGCGTCCACCTGGCTGCGCTTCTTCACCAGCGTCGGTGCCAGCATCACGTTGCGGCCCACGCTGAGATGCGGGAAGAGGTTGAAGCCCTGGAAGATCATGCCGACCTGCTGGCGCAAAGCGCGCATGGCCATGGCGCTTTCGTAGAGCAGGGGCTTGCCGTTGACGGTCAGCGCGCCGTCCTGGAACTGCTCCAGGCCGTTGACGCAGCGCAGCAGCGTGCTCTTGCCAGAGCCGCTCTTGCCGATGATGGCGATGACCTCGCCGCGGCTCACGTCCAGGTCTATGCCCTTGAGCACCTCGTTGGCGCCGTAGGACTTGCGCAGCGCGGTGATGCGGACGATGGGGTCGGCTTGGACTTCAGCGGGCATGGGTCTGGCGCTCCAGGCGTTGGGCGAAAATGCTGATGGGGAAGCACAGCGCGAAATACAGCAAGGCCACGCAGCCGAAGACGAGGAAGGGCTTGAAGCTGGCGTTGGCGATCATGCTGCCGGCCTTGGTCAGCTCGACGAAGCCGATGACCGATGCCAGGGCCGTGCCCTTGATGACCTGCACGAGGAAGCCCACCGTCGGCGCAATGGCCAGGCGGGCCGCCTGCGGCAGGATGACGTGGCGCAGCTGCTCGCCGAAGGACAGCGCCAGGCTGCGCGCCGCCTCCCACTGGCCGCGCGGCACGGCCTCTACGCAGCCGCGCCAGATCTCGACGAGGTAGGCGCTGGTGTAGAGGGTCAACGCGAGGGTCGCAGCCGTCCAGGCCGATACCTCCAGGCCCAGCAGGGCCAGGCCGAAGTAGGCGAGAAAGAGCTGCATCAGCAGCGGCGTGCCCTGGAAGAGCTGCACATACAGCGCGATGAGGCGTTGGGTGCGACGACCCAGGCCGATGCGCAGCGTCAGCAGCAGGCCGCCCACCAGGCCGCCGCCGATGAAGGCGATGGCCGACAGCGCCACCGTCCAACGCAGGGCCAGCAGCAGGTTGCGCACGATGTCCCAGAGGGTGAACTCGATCATGCCGGCCTCCTTCCGAAGATGAAGCGCGGGCCGGCCCACATCAGCAGCCTGCGCGCCAGCATGGCCAAGGCCAGATAGGTCAGCGTCGCAATGATGAAGGCCTCGAAGGCGCGGAAGTTGCGGCTCTGGATCAGGTTGGCCGCATAGCTCAGCTCTTCGGTGGAGATCTGGCCGCAGACCGCCGAACCCAGCATGACGATGATGATCTGGCTGGTCAGGGCCGGCCACACGCGCTGCAGGGCCGGCGGCAGCACGACGCGGGTGAAGGTCTGCACGGGGCTGAGGGCCAGGCTCTGCGCCGCCTCCCACTGGCCGCGCGGCGTGGCCTGGATGCCGGCCCGCAGGATCTCGGTGCCGTAGGCGCCGAGGTTGAGCGTCATCGCGATCAGCGAGGCGGCTTCGGGCGACAGCTTCAAACCCGCGGCCGGCAGCCCGAAGAAGATGAAGAAGAGCTGCACGATGAAGGGCGTGTTGCGCTGCAGCTCGACGTAGACGCCCAGCGCGCGCCGCAGCCAGGCCGGGCCGCTGGCGCGCGACCAGGCGCCCAGCGTCGCGATGATGAGGCCCAGCGGCGTGGCGACCAGGGTCAGCCCGAGCGTCCAGGCCAGGCCCTTGAGTAGCAGTGGCCATTCGGCCAGCACGGCGAGGAAGTCGAACTGAATCATGCATTCATCCGTGTTTCAGTGTGCCCAATGCCTTTCGGCCGCGCCGAAGGTCGCGGCTCCTCCAGCAGCCGCCGTGGAACTGGCTTTGCCAGGCCACTGGCGGCGCCCCCTTGAGGGGGCCGGCGAAGCCGGTAGGGGGTGGGCTCATAACGGCAGTTCGCCGGTACCGCGGCCCAGCCACTTCTTGGACAGGGCCTCCAGCTCGCCCGCCGTCTTGGCCGCCGCGATGATCTCGTTGACCTTGGCCAGCAGCGCGTTCTCGCCCTTGGCCACGCCGACGAAGCAGGGGCTGTCCTTGAGCAGCAGCTTGTATTCGGTGTTCAGGCCCGGGTTGCGCTGCATCAGGTTGCCGGCCACGGCCGCGCTGGTGGCCAGCACCTGCGTCTGGCCGGCGGCGAAGGCGGCGATGGTGGCGTTGTTGTCCTCGAAGCGCTTGAACTCCAGCGTCGGCGGCGCGACCTTGGCCAGCTCCTGGTCTTCCATGGCGCCACGCGTGACGGCCACGCTCTTGCCCGCGAGATCCGCCCAGCTCTTGATCGACAGGCTCTTGGCTGCGAACACCGCCTGGTAGAAGGGCGCGTAGGCCGCGCTGAAGTTGATGACCTTCTCGCGCTCGGGGTTCTTGCCCAGGGTCGAGACGACGAGGTCGGCCTTCCTGGTCTGCAGATAGGCGATGCGGTTGGCGCTAGTCACCGGCACCAGCTCGGCCTTGACGCCCAGCTTGGCCGCAATGAGCTGGGCCACGGCCACGTCCAGGCCCTGCGGCGCCATGTCGGGCCCGACGAAGCCATAGGGCGGGTAGTCGGTCGGGATGGCGATCTTGATCGTCTTGCTCTTGGTGATCGTGTCCAGCGCGTTCTGGGCCTGGGCGCCGAAGGCCAGCAGGCTCAGGCCGGCGATCAAGGTCAAGCGGCGAGTCAGGGTCGAGGTCATAGCAGGGCTCCTAGGTAGGCGGGTTCAGCGGGTTCAGGCGTGGATGTGGGCAGCGGTGCCAAGGCTTCGCGCAGCTGCTGCAGCGGGTCGTCGTCGGCCGGCAAGCGCAGGGCGGCCTGCACGCTGCTGAGGTGCTCGGCCATCAGCGCCTCGGCGCGGGCGCCGTCGCCGCCTGCCAGGGCCGCGACGATGGCGACATGGTCCCGGCAGGACAGGGCGGCGTCATGCGAGGACTGGTAGCGCATCGCGATCAGCGTGGTGCGCGCCGTGAAGTCGCGCAGCGTGTCGGCCAGCAGACTGTTGCCCAGGCATTCGGCCAGGCAGACGTGGAAGTCGCCCAGCAGAAAGCTGCGCGTGCCGACGTCGTCGCCCTGCAGCGCCGCCTGCTCCTGCTGCAGATGTTGCTGAAGTCGCGTGATGGCCTCGGCCGGCACGCGGGCCTGGCCGCGGATGAGGCCAAGCTCGATGACCCGGCGCGCCTCGAAGGCCTGGCGCACCTCGTCCTGCGACGGTGCGATGAGGTACCAGCCACGCCGCGCGCTGACGGTGACGATGCCGCGCGCCGCCAGCCGCGTCAGCGCTTCGCGCACGATGGTGCGGCTGCAGTCGAATAGCAGGGCCAGCTGCTGCTCGCCCAGGCGGGCGCCGGGCGCGAGCTTCTGAGCGAGGACGGCTTCGACGATGCGCTGGCTGATGTCGGTGGCGGAGATGCCCATGCCCAGCTCAACGCAGCTTCCGTGCCAGGGTTCATCTGGCTTGTATGCAAGCCCTGCGCACAACTCTGGGCCGATACAAAGGCCGTGCCGCACAAGCACGGTGCCGAACAGCCCCAGCGCGGATCGGGGCGTTCCGCATCGGCTACACCAACGGCAGCGCCACCCCACCGAAAGGACCGTCATGGACCTGCAACTGAAGAACCGCCTCGCCCTCGTGTCGGGCAGCACCGCCGGTATCGGCTTTGCCATCGCTCAAGCGCTCGCCGCCGAGGGCGCCCGCGTCATCGTCAATGGCCGCACCCAGCCGGCGGTCGACGCCGCCGTCACTTCGATCAACAGCAAGACCGGCCAGGACGCCCTGGGCTTTGCCGGCGACCTCAGCCAGCCCGGCGTCGCCGAAGCGCTGGTGCGCGCCCATCCCGGCATCGAGATCCTGGTCAACAACCTCGGCATCTTCGAGGCCAAGCCCTTCGAGGACATCCCCGATGCCGACTGGCAGCGTTTCTTCGACGTCAACGTGCTCAGCGGCGTGCGCCTGGCGCGGCTGGTGCTGCCGGTCATGAAGGCGGCCGACTGGGGCCGCATCATCTTCATCTCCAGCGAGAGCGCTGTGCAGATCCCGGCCGAGATGATTCACTACGGCATGACCAAGACCGCCCAGCTCGCCGTGTCGCGCGGCCTGGCCGAATCCCTGGCCGGCACCGGCATCACGGTCAACAGCGTGCTACCCGGACCGACGCGCTCGCGCGGCGTCAACGATTTCGTCGAGCAGGTCTCGCAGGGCAGGTCCTTTGCCGAGTTCGAGACGGAGTTCTTCGAGAAGGTGCGGCCGACCTCGCTGATCAAGCGCTTCGCCACGCCCGAGGAGGTGGCCTCGCTGGTGGCCTATGTCGCCAGCCCGCTGGCCTCGGCCACGACGGGTGCGGCACTGCGGGTGGATGGGGGGACGACGAAGAGCGCGTTCTAGGAAGGGCGGCTTGCGTGAATCTCAATCCTTGACCCCTCGCAAGTCCAGGCGGGATAAAGGGGGCCAGGACGATTCGTCCCCAAGGACTCAGGATGCTCGCCGCCCGCTGGCGCCATGAGGTGGCGCCTCGATGCCATGAACCCTATCCAGGGACATCGCTCCGGCGCGCCCGGCTTCACCTCGAAGGCAGCGGCACGACGGAGCCCCCCTTCATGACGAAGGCGGGAGCTTCCAGCAGCCTGACGTTGACCATCGGGTCGCCTCGCACCCCCACGATGTCACCGAACCGCCCGACGGCAAGACTGCCCACGTCGGCGCTGCGGCCGAGAGCGTCGGCGGCATTGAGGGTGGCCGCCTGGATGGCCTGCAGCGGGGTCATGCCCCAGGTGACCATGGTGGCGAGCTGAAGCGCGTTGTTGCCGTTCGGGTAGACGCCCCCATCGGTGCCAAAGACCATCTTCACGCCGGCCTTGACGGCCGCCTGGAAGGTCTGGCGCTGCTTGAGGCCGATGGCGCGCTCCTTGTCGAGCGATTCCTTGAACATGCCGTTCTTCTCGCCCTCGGCGAGGATGTAGTCGTCGTTGTAGATGTCCATCGAGAACCAGGTCCCACGTTGCTTGGCCAGGGCAAAGGCTTCGTCGTCGGCCAAGCTGGCGTGCTCGATCGTGTCGGCGCCCGCACGGATCGCATCCTTGATTCCCGACGTGCCGTGGGCGTGCACGGCCACTCGCAGCCCGAGCATGTGGGCCTCTTCAACCAAGGCCTTCATTTCGGCGAGGCTGTACTGCTGAGCGCCCGCGACGTCGGTCTTGGACAGCACGCCGCCCGTGGCACAGAACTTGATCACTTCGGCACCGTACTTGCGCAGCTTGCGTACGGTGGCCCGGATGGCCTCGGGGCCGTTGGCGACGGCAGGCTCGTGAGGCTGGATGGAGGGCGGGAACTCGGTGTTGTCGCAATGACCACCAGTCGCGCCGATGGCATAGGTCGCCGGCACGATGCGCGGACCCGGGACATGGCCCTGCTCGATGGCCTGCTTGAGGGCCACATCGTCATAGTTGGCGGAGCCGACATTGCGCACGGTGGTGAAGCCGGCTTCAAGCGTCTTCTTGGCGTTGGCCACGCCCACCACAGTCCAGAAGTTGTCGGTGAACTCGAGGCCGCGATAGCCGCTGTAGCGCGGGTCGCCGGTGAGATGGACATGCATGTCGATCAGGCCGGGCAGGAGGGTCAGGCCCGGCAGGTCGATGCGGCGTGCGCCGGTGGGCAGGGCATCGCCCTGCTTGCCGACGGCGGTGATTCGCCCGTCCGTGATGACCAGTTGCGGACGAGGCAGGTAGCTGCCGCTGGCGACGTCGAGCATGCGCTCGGCGCTGACCACGATGACATCCGCTTGAACATGGGTGGTGAGGGTGCAGAGGACGAGCAGAGCAATCAGGCTTCGCATGGAAAAACGCATCCGATGGTGGCAGAGCCCGGGATTCTCTGCGCTGACTAGCTTGCCGTCGTGCGCGTGACCCGTCAGCCCGAAACTGTCCTTCCCCGACGACGGTGTCTGGCTGGCACTGAAGTCCCGGGGTGCCCGAGATCGAGGGTTTGCCCGCTGACAACGACTCCTATTGCGTTGCATGGTGGCGGCGGGCCGCAGATGCTTGGTCGGCGAGTCGGCCCAACCCATCCACTTCGGGAGACATCGGCAATGGCCTTCATTCCTAGCAGCTCCTTGGTGCGCAGCGCGCGCCTCATTGGCCACACCCTGCTGGCCGCGTTCATCGCCAGCACGTGCAGCGTCGCGGTGGCCGACGACGCAAAAGGTCCCCTGCTCTCGCTGGGAGACAGCGTCGTGTTTGGCTTCATCGAGGAAAACGGCTACGCCTACGTCAACCCGGACAACTTCCTGGGCTATCCGGAAATCGCCGGCGGAGCTTTGCATCTGGCCACCGTGAACCCCTCCTGCCCAGGGGAGACCACGGCCTCCTTCCTGTCGGTGACCGGCCCGGACAATGGCTGCCGCGGCTATCGCGCCAATTTCCCGCTGCACGTGAAGTACGGAGGCACGCAGATGGAATTCGCGCGAAGCTACCTCGGCGCCCACCGCGACACCCGTCTCGTCACCCTGAGCCTGGGAGCCAATGACGGGTTCCTGCTGCAGGACGCCTGCAAGGGCGATCTGGCTTGCGTCAAGGCCGGCCTGCCGGCGGCGCTTGCTGCGGTGTACGGCAACCTGAACACGATTCTGGGCAATTTGCGCGCGAGCGGCCTTCGAGGCGTGCTGATGGTGGTGAACTACTACTCGCTCGACTACAGCGATCCCGTTCAAACCGAATTGACGGTGGCGCTCAACAGCACGCTGGCCAGCGCCGCCGCAGCCAATGGCGCGATCGTGGCCGATGCTTTCACGGCCTTTCAAAAGGCGGCAGCCAATCCCTGGGCCGCCGGCAATACCTGCAAGGCCGGCCTGCTCAACGGCGGTTCGAGCGGCCCCGGCACTTGCGACGTTCACCCCAGCCTGACCGGCCAACGACTGCTCGCAAAGACGGTCCAGGAGGCCTACCGCAGCGCGCGGCGCGTGGATGATTGACGCCAGGGCTTAACGTCACCTGAGGCCGATCCGACCGCGACGACGGCCCAGCGGGCGCTGGCTTTCGGCCTGAACGCGCCCCTTCCGCAGGCCCTGCTCAAGGCCGCCGATAGCTGGCCGTGATGGCGTCGATCAAGGCCTGCCGGACCCGGGCCGAGGGCTGGTCGGTGGCGCCCGCCCAGGCGCTCTGCGTCACCACGACCAGGTTGAGCTCGGGATCGATCCAGAGGCCCTGGCCGAAGATGCCCGAAGCCCGGTAGGCCTTGCCGCGGGTCGTCCACCACTGCAGGCCGTAGCCGCCGCGGCCTTGCAAGCCTTCGACGGCTTCACGCGTGGTGGTGGTGGCCTGCTCCACCCAGCCCTCGGGCACCACCGCCCGGCCGTCGGGCAGGCGGGCGCCACGCATGAAGAAGAGGGCGAAGCGGCCATAGTCGCGCAGCGTGGCCGAGAGGCAGCAGCCGGCGATCTCGGCGCCCGACAGGTCCAGCATCCAGTAGGCGTCGCCCTCCATGCCCAGCGGCTGCCACAGCTTCTCGGACAGGTAGTCCGACAGTGTCTTGCCCGTGGCCGAGCGCACCAGCGAGCCGACCAGATTGGTCTCGCCGGTCTTGTAGACCCACTTGCTGCCCGGCGCGGCTTCGCGCGGCAGCCGGGCCATATAGCTGACGACCGGGTCCGAGCCATTGACCGAAGGCTCGGCACCGAAGCGGGCGACGTCGGAGTTGGGGTCGCCATAGTCTTCGTTCCAGCGCACGCCCGACGTCATGTTGAGGAGCTGCCGGATGGTGACGCCCTCGTAGCCGGAGCCCTTGAGACCCGGCAGATAGGTGGTGATGGCGTCGTCGAGGCTCTTGATATGCCCGTCCCGGATCGCGGCGCCGACCAGCGTCGACGAGAAGGACTTGGCGACCGAGAAGCTGGTCCAGCGCATCTGCGGCGTCTGGCCCAGGCCGTAGCGCTCCAGCACCACCTGGCCGTCCTTCAGCACCAGCAGGCCGGCGGCCCGGTTGCGGGCCATGTAGTCGTCGATGGTCCAGGTCTCGTCGGCGACCTTGAACGTCAGCTCCAGCGGCTTGCCGGCCACCGGCAAGGGCGCCACCGTCGCGCCGCGCTTGACGAGCCGGGTGGGGAACAGGTCCTCCATGTGGGGGTAGCCGGCCTTCTGCTGCTCGAAGGTCCAGAACAGCACGCTGCCGCCGACGGATGCGCGCGGTGCGCTGGCCGGCGTGGGTGCTGGGGCGGCGGCTTCCGCGGCCTGCGCCGAGGGGGCGAGGGCCAGCAGCAAGGCGGCGGAGGCTGCAAGGACCTGCTGGGTGACGAATGTCTTCATGGCGGCGACCTCGGTGGCATGGTGAGCAAGCGGCCTCCAGCTGCTGCCTGGCGCCGCGTTTGCAGAGTTGCCCTGGCTGGGCGCATGCATCCTAGCGATGCGAGCTGAGGACGCGGTCAATCGACGGCCGCAGACTCGCTCTCCGTGTGCCGGTCAGGCTCCGTGGTGAGGAGGATTTCGTTCAGGACGGAAGTGGCGTAGTTCCCGGCGGGCAAGGAGAAGCTGAGCACCAGTTGATGGGCTTGCGGCCACTCCCATGACATGTCCACCGGGCTCGCCACCAGGGCGCGGCGCTCCTGATCCAGGCCGGCATGTTCCATGCCGTCGCACAGGGTGGTGTGACGCTCGGCCACGCCGTTTTCCAGGGCCTGCGCTTCATCGGTGGTGCTCACGCGGCCGCGTCCCCAGAGCGGTCCGGTGGGCCGGCCCGCCTCGTCCAATACGTCGCCGGCCAGGGTCTGGCCCCAGAGTCCCCGCTGGATTCGCAGCGCCAGCACTTCATTGAAGACAAAGGAGCGCACCGCCGACAGGTAGATGCCCTTCTTCTTCGGGTTGCGCACGCGGACTTCGCGCGCAAGCATGGCGCGGCCCTGTTCGACATTGCCGCCCTCAAAGCCGAAGCGCTGGGCGCCGAAATAGTTGGGCACGCCCTGTGACGCCACGGCCTGGAGATTGGCCTCGATGGCGTCGCGGTCGCCGGTCACGTCACGCAGCACGATGCGGAAACGGTTGCCCTGCAGATCGCCGGGGCGGAGCTTTTTCACGTGGCGGCTCTGGCTCAGAACCTTGAATTCCGGGTGCTGAAGCTGGGTCAGGTCGGGCGTCTCGCCCTTGGGTAGATAGATGCTGAACCACTGACGGGTGATGGCGTAGCGGTCCTTGAGGCCGGCATAGCCCACGTCCCACTCCTGCACGCCAGCGGCCTCGGCCAGCTGCTGGGCGACGAAGCCGGTGTTGGCACCGTTCTTCTCGATGTCCAGCCAGATGTGTTCGCCCGCGCCGGAAGGCGGCTGCAGCGGCAGTTCCGTCACGATGAAATCCTCGTTGAGGCCTTTCAGGGTGGCGCTGGCGCCGCTGGCCGGATAAGCGTTGGGCCAGTGCGGCAAGGTCGTGTATTGAGCGTCGGTCATCAGCAGTCCAAGGTCGAATGCGGCCCTGCGAGTTCAGCCCATTGGACAGCTGGAACAAGGAGCAGGCGATCGTGGGCGCGATTCCATACCGCAGGACGCTTGTCACCGTCCTCGACGATCGTCCAGCCCCCACGGCCCTGAGCCAGCAGTTCGCTCCAAACGTCACGGGTCGGCGACGACAGCCGGTAGGTGAATTCAAACAGCTCGGGCATCTTCCAATAGGGTCTCGGACTCGCGGCCACAACCGGGCCCGACAAGAGCAGCGCCGTTTCAATGGTTCCGGCCAGCGCTTGCGCCTCGTCGGCACTGGTATTGGCGTAGATCCTCAAGAACCAGCAAGTCATGGCGCGCCCAGTCTATGCGCGGCAGCAGCTCAAGCTTGTCGGGCCGTTCCTGGCCGGCAGCGCACCGCAAGGGCCGAGCCGACGGATTGCGTCTGCCCTGCAGAGTTGCCGTGGGCCCCGGGGCTGAGGGCATGCCTTGTACGATGCCGCCGTGAAGTTCGAGGTCACGCACATCTTGGATGGGCAGCGTCCCGTGACGGCGAAGGCAAGCAATCTGCCCGCCGCGGCCTGGACAGGCCGCGGAGCTGACCCAGGCGACACCGGCTTGGCCTCACGCCACCGACTCCCTGCTTCAAACTAGCGCCCATGCCCCTTCTCCTCATCATCGACATGCAGGTCGGCATGACCTGGGCCCGGTCCGGCGTGCGCAACAACCCGCAGGCCGAAGCCAACATCGCGCGGCTGCTGCACGCCTGGCGCGCCGCCAGCGAGACCATCGTCCATGTGCGCCACATCTCCCGCACGCCCGGCTCGCCCTTCTGGCCCGGCCAGCCCGGCGTGGAATTCCAGCCCACGCTGGCGCCGCGCGACGGGGAGCACGTCGTCGAGAAGAACGTGCCCGACGCCTTCACCCACAGCGGCCTGGAGCGCTGGCTGCATGCCCGCGGCCATCGTGCGCTGGTGATTGCCGGCGTCAGCACCAACAACTCCGTCGAGGCCACGGCCCGCAGTGCCGGCAACCTCGGCTTCGCCACCCACGTCGTCGCCGATGCCTGCTTCGCCTTCGAGCTGACCGACCTGCGCGGCGTGCACCACGCGGCCGAGGAGGTGCACCAGATGGCCCTGGCCAATCTGCACGGCGAGTACGCCGACGTCATCGACACCGAAGCGGCTCTGTCGCTGCCAGACCGCTGACCGCCATGCGCTTGCTGCTTGTTGAAGACGACACCATGATCGGCGAGAGCCTGCGCGAGGCGCTGCGCCGCCAAGGCTTCGCGGCCGACTGGCTGCGCGACGGCCAGGCCGCCGATGCGGTGCTGGCCAGCGGCGAACGCTTCGATGCCGTGCTGCTGGACCTGGGCCTGCCCAAACGCAGCGGCGTCGAGGTACTGAAGAGCCTGCGCGCTCGCGGCGACGCCACGCCCGTCATCGTGCTGACCGCCCGCGATGCCCTCACCGACAAGGTCGCGGGCTTGGACGCCGGTGCCGACGACTATCTCGTCAAGCCCTTCGAGCTGGACGAGCTGCTGGCCCGGCTGCGCGCCGTCACGCGCCGCCACGGCGGCCGCACCGACACGGCCCTGGCCGTGGCCGACCTGCGCCTGGACCCGGCCACGCGCGAAGTCACGCGGGCCGGCAAGCCCATCCTGTTGTCGGCCCGCGAGTTCGCGCTGCTGGAGGCCTTGCTGGAGCGGCCCGGCGCCATCGTGTCGCGCGCCCAGCTGGAAGACCGCCTCTACGGCTGGGGCGAGGAGCTGGAGAGCAACGCCATCAGCGTCTATATGCACCAGCTGCGCAAGAAGCTGGGTGCCGATTTGCTGCACACCGTGCGCGGCCTCGGCTACTACGCCGGGCCCGAGAAGGGCGGTGCGTCTTGAAGTGGCTGGGCACGCTGCGCGGCCGCCTCTTCGCCCTGCTCGCCGCCCTCGGTGCGGTGACGGCCCTGGCCGTCAGCGGGGCCACCTATGTCAGCGTGCGCGCCGAGGCCGACGAGCTGTTCGACTACCAGTTGCGCCAGACGGCGCTGTCGCTGCGTGACCAGGGCCGCATCGCCAGGGAGGAGGCCGCGGCCCTGGCCGACCCCAGCCTGGACTATCTGGTGCAGATCTGGTCGGTGCAGGGCCTGGAGATCTATTCCAGCCGTCCCCAGGGCATGACGGAGGCGCTGCCGGCGCGCGCGGTGTTGGGCTATTCCAATCTGCACCTGGCCGGCCAGGACTGGCGCGTGTTCAGCGCCGCAACGCCGCTGCGCGTCGTGCAGGTGGCCCAGCCCCTGGCGGTGCGCCAGCGCCTGGCCGCGGTCGCCGCGCTGCGCAGCGTGGTGCCCGTCGCCGTGGCCCTGCCCCTGGTGGCGGCGGCGGTGTGGTGGCTGCTGGGCATGTCTCTGGCACCGCTGGAACGCGTCACCCGCGCGGCCCAGGCTGGCGGCGCCAATGCGCTGGACCCTCTGCCCACGGCCGGCCTGCCCGGGGAAATCGCGCCGCTGGTGGACGCCTTTAATGGCCTGCTCGGACGGCTGTCGTCCGCCTTCGAGGCTCAGCGCAGCTTTGTTGCCGACGCCGCCCACGAGCTGCGCTCGCCGCTGACGGCGCTGAAGCTGCAGCTCGGCCTGCTGCGCGACTCGGCGCCGGGCGAGGAGCAGGATGCCGCGATCACCCGCCTGCGCGGCGGCATCGACCGCGCCGTCCACCTGGTGGAGCAGTTGCTGGCCCTGGCCCGCGCCGAGCCCGGTGCAGCGGCAGCCGCGCTGCCGCTGGACCTCGCCGAGCTGGCCCGCCAGGCCATTGCCGACGTGCAGCCGCTGGCCGACAGGGCCGGCGTCACCGTGTCGCTGACCGCGCCAGATCCCTTGCCGCTGACCGGTGACCCGCAGGCCCTACGTGGCGCGCTGCGCAACCTCATCGACAACGCGGTGAAGTACGGTGCCAGGACGGTGCAGGTGAGCGCCCTGCGCGGCCCGCACGGCGCGCCACTGCTGCGTGTGGACGACGACGGCCCGGGCATTCCGCTGGATGCCCGTGAGCGCGTCTTCGACCGCTTCCAGCGCGGCGAAAACGCCTCCGTCGAAGGCAGCGGCCTGGGCCTGGCCATCGTGCAGGCGGCGGCGCGGCAGCAGGGGGCCAGCGTGCGGCTGGACGCCTCGCCGGCGGGCGGGTTGAGGGTGGAGATGGCCTGGGTGCAGGAACGTGTAATCGCCAGCTGATGTCGGTTCCGCAGCGACACGCACCACCCGCGACAGGTACACAGCCTCACGGGGGGTGAACTGGTGAATTCGACCCTTCTGAGACATCGGCCCTGCCGAACTCAAGACCGCAAAGCTGCCCATCGCCAAGCTCATCCCAAGCTGGATAGAGCCAGGTCCGAGTCCCGCCGAAAACCAGATCTCGGAAACCAGCCTGATTTACTGCTCGAACCCGTCTGCCATTGAATGGGTCGAGGAGTACCACCACCCGGCCTTGGGAGACCGAAGTCGCCTCGACAATTCAGATCGCTGGGCACGTTGTTGGAGCGCGCGACGACGTTGAATATCGTGGTCTGGCCGCCGACAATCAAGGAGGAAGAGGGATGACGCTCGTTCCCTCTTTCCTGGCGTCCTGGCGTCCTGGCGCTCTCAAGGAGGTTGTATGAAACGGAACCTCGTCGCGGCCGCATTGATGGCCGCGGTCAGCCTCGCGGCCTTGCATCAGCTGGCACCAGCCGGCGAGTCGGCCAAAACTGCCAATCCCCGCGTGGACGAGGCCACCATTGCGTTATTGCGATTGATGGACACGGACAAGAACGGGAAAGTGTCCAAGAAGGAGTTCATGGACTTTATGGAAGCAGAGTTTGACCGGCTGGACAAGGACAAGAACGGCGAGTTGGATCCAGCCGAATTGGCGGGTCTGCGAATTGCGCCCCGACATCCAGGTGGCTCTGGGAGCAAATAGCCGGCTTTGGTGACCTGATCGTGGCTGCGACCGGTTCGTTGAAAGGCTGTTTGTGCCCCAGAAACGCAAGGTGTGCTGTCAAGCAGGAGGAGCAGGCCGTAGCCGAACTCTTGGAAGATGGCGGCGACGTTGGTTTGTCCACGCTTCCAGCAACGCGCCACCCTCTGGGCGGCATGCCTCAGTCAATGCAGGCGTGGCGCGAGTCCGGACGGACACCATGAGAGCCATGGGTTCGTCCTGAGTTTCGTGAATTCTCTCTGAGCACCCTATGGCGATTTGTCGAGCGGCAGCAGGATCACGAACTCAGAACCAACTCCCAGTTTTGACGCGACCGAGACCTGTCCATGGTGCAGCTCAACGACCATTTTGACCAGGTAGAGGCCAATGCCGGTTCCCGTAATGTCGCGCACGTTGTTGCCCCGGTAATAGCGCTCGAACAGTCGCGGCATATCTTCTGGCGGAATGCCGACCCCCTTGTCCTTGACTGATACGCGCAGCATTTCACCCTGCTTCTCAGCGCAGACCAAGACTTCGCTACCGGACGGCGAGTACTTCAAGGCGTTTGACAACAGGTTGCCGAAGGCCTGGAACAACAGGTGCAAGTCCCCGGTGATCTGAGCTGGAAGCTTGCGGAAGCTCTCGAAGATGAAGGCTCCCGGCGCGATCTCCCGGTACAGATGGCAGACATCGTGCAACAGCTTGGCGGGATCGATGGCCTTGGCGTGAACGTACAGGTTGGGTTGCCCCTCGAACAACTGCGCGGAGAGTAGCAAGCTCTCCATGACGCGTGTCATGCGCAGCACCGCACCTCGCATCTTCCGAGCACGCTCCTCGATGTCCTCGGCTCTGACGGATTCTTTGAGCTTGATCAGGCGCTGTGCGTGGCCATCGATGATGGTGAGCGGTGTGCGAAATTCATGCGACACCATGGACACGAAATTTCGCTGCAGGGTCGTCAACCGTTTTTCCTGCTCGAGCTTTTCCTCGAGCATCGTGGCCTGCTGCGTCAAGTACTGCTGGCTCTGCGCCAGTTCGATGGCGTTGCGCCGGAACACCACCACCGCACGAGCCATGGCGCCGATTTCGTCCTTGCGGTGTTGGCCATGAATGGCCACGTCCGTCCGATGATTTGCCAGGTCGCGCATACGCTGCGCCAGATCGCTCAGCGGGCGGCTGACCGAACGGCTGATGTACATCAGCAGCCCGCTGATGGCCACGAAAGACAAGGCGAGGGTTCCCAGCATCACTCGCTTGGCTCGCAGGTAGGTTTGTGCCGCATGATCGGTGGCCGCCGCTGCGGCCGCCACCGTCAATGCCGTCAGTTCACCCAAGGTGTCGCTGGAGGCTGCATAGCTGGCGCGCGATTGGGTCAGGAACAGTCGCCGTGCCTCGTCCAGCTGACTTGTTTGAATCAGCCGGATGACGGCCTTGGCATGGGTGAGGTAGGCCATCCATTGCGTCTTGTAGCGATCGAAGAAGACCGACTCGAAACCCATGTGCTGCAATTTTTCGAAGCTGTGGATCGCGTTTTGGACCGAGTCTTCGAGCGCGGCAATCTCGGACGCACTTCCGCCTCGCGGTGAGGCCTCGGCAGCCACCAAATGGCTTGCTTCAGCAGCCCGAAAATCCGAGGTGTAGTTGTTGATGTCACCCAGGACGCGGGTGCTCTGAAGCCAATGGTCGCGAATCGATTCGGACTCGCGATTCACTTCATTGAGCAACACCATGCTGAAGATGCCTACCGCACCAAGCAGCGCCAGGCTGCACACGAACACAATGGACAACTGAGAACGCAGGGACTTCAACGGGGTCATGGTCCATTCCTGTTCGACGGACCAGCACGCCAGCTACGCGCTTCTGGTGCACGACTGAGAGGCTCTGGTACCAGCGATTGCTGCGTGTCAGAGGGCATCCCGCTCACGGCTTGATGATGCGCCCGGACGCCGCTTTGACCGCTGCCTGGATGCGCGTCGAGACGCCAAGCTTGTCCCTGGCGTTGTCCAGATGAAAATCCACCGTGCGCTTGGACGTGCCCAGCAGGCTGGCAATTTCGGCCGAGGTCTTGCCCCGGGCCGCCCAGGTCAAGGTCTCGATTTCGCGGGCGCTGAGGATGACATCTTTGGGCCATACCTGGTCACGCGCCACATGGGCGAGCCGGGCGGTGATGATCTCGTTCAGGATTTCAAAATCGATGGGCTTGGTGACGTAGTCGTCGGCACCCAGTTTGCGTCCCTTCAATTCGTCGTCGCGGTCGGCAAGCGCCGTCAGGAAGATGAAGGGCATGTGGCTGAAGCGCGGTGCCATGCCGACGAGGCAGTCCAGCAATTCAAAGCCGGACATGACTGGCATGTTCACGTCACAGAGGATCAGGTCCGGCGTGTCGCGCAGGATGCTCACCAGACCTTGCCGCCCATCGAAAGCCATGCTGACGATATAGCCACGGCCGGCGAATTCTTCCCGGATCAACTCCGCCGTATCTCGTTCGTCTTCGATGCAAAGAATCTTCTTCATGGCCTAACCGCTGGTGGCTCACCGCGGACGGGCGTGCTGGTCGCCGCTCAAGTGTAGGGGTGTGCGGGAACGGGCGATGCCGTGGCGACCGGACCGTGGCAGCCTGTCCACGGGCCGCTGTAACGGCCAGTCATGACAGGCAGCCGCCTCAGCCATATGCCGTCAGTTGCTGTTGCCCTGACCCGACGCTGCGGTCCCGGGAATGGAGGGTGAATTGCCTCCCGCGCCAGGGGCACTGCTTGGCGCGGAAGGGACGGCTGGCGCGTTGGTCTTGCCGGAGGTGCGGCCCTGTGAGTTGGCTGCGCGATCACTGCCCGAGTCCCCGCTGGGCCCTTGGGGACGCGTGCTGGAGGTTGCCAGAGCAGCCTTTGCCGCAGGTGCTGCCGTGGCACCGATGCTCCCGGTTCCGATGGTAGATGCCGGTATCGCGGTCGGCCTTGCGGGCGCCAGCGATACCAGCGCGTTACCTCGTACAGGCTGCTTGACCGACTGCCCGTCGATGGCTGCGGTATTGGCCGTCTTGCGTGGCGCCACCGGCCATGCCGACGGTGTCAGCGCGCCGGCGGCACTCGGCTCGGCGGCCGTGAGCCACAAATTTGCGGCCACCAGGGCCAGTAGTGGCGATCCAAAGATCCTCATTGAGCGATGTCCAGAGCACAGGGCCGGAGATGAAGTCCTCGGTAATGTGGCGCAAGAGGTACGCCAAGGCTACTGTGACAAATCGCATCGACGGGCTCCGATTGCTCACAGTGCCGCTGCGCGCGTTGGGTGTCTATCCTGCCGCCCGTCGCTGTCCCCCTTTCATGTCTGCATGTTCCAGTCATCCCTGCAATTCGTTCCGGCAGCCGCCAGCAGGCGCTGGGCGCTCGCGAGCGGCTTGCTGGCCGCCTCGCTGATTTCGGCCTGCGCGGTTGGGCCCGACTTCCGTCGGCCGGCCGCACCGATCGCCACCGCCTATGGCGTCAGTGGCGCCGACACCGATGACCGTGCCGCGGCCTTGGCTGAAGGTTCGCTCGAACCGCAGCACTTCAAGGCTGTCGAGGACCTGCCATTCGACTGGTGGAAACGCTTTGAGTCGCCAGCGCTCAATGCCCTGGTCCAACGTGCCCTGCGCGCGAACCCGACCGTGACGGCCGCCCAGGCCAACCTGCGCCAGGCGCAGGAACTGGTGTATGCCCAGCAAGGCTACTTCTTCCCGACCGTCGGCATCAACTACAACGCCCAACGGCAGAAGCTCGCCGGCAACCTGGGCGGTAACTCGCCGGGAATTCAGGGCAATGGCAGCACCATCCAGACCTACCAGAACCCGAGCGGCCCTGCTCCTTTCAATGGTCCGGTGGTCTACAACTTCCATACGGCCCAGTTGACGGTCGGCTACACGCCAGACGTGTTCGGCGCCAATCGGCGCCAGGTCGAATCGCTGGACGCGCAGGCGAAGCTGGCGCAGTTTCAACTCGAGGCGACCTACCTCACGCTGGTGTCCAACGTGGTGGCGGCCTGCATCCAGGAAGCCTCGGTACGCACGCAGATCGACGCAGTCCACCACCTGATCGACGGCAATCAGAAGGCCTTGGACATCCTGCGGATGCAATTGCGCAACGGCTTCGTGATGCGCATGGACGTGGCGGCCCAGGAGTCGCTGCTGGCACAGGCCAGGGCGATGCTGCCGCCGCTGCAGAAGCAGTTGGACCAGACGCGGGATCTGCTCCGGGCACTCGTCGGCAACCTGCCTGGCGAGGACGTGGCCGAGGTCTTCGACCTGTCCAGCCTGCATCTGCCCGCCGAGCTGCCGGTGAGCCTGCCGTCCAGACTCATCGATCAGCGCCCCGATGTGCGGGCTGCCGAGGAGCAGTGGCGAGCCGCCAACGCGCAGGTCGGCATTGCCGTGGCGGCTCGCCTCCCGCAGTTCAACATCACCGGCGCGATCGGCGGTACCGCCTCCCAATTCAATGAGATGTTCCGGACCGGCGGACCGTTCTGGAACCTGATCGCAGGCGTGACCCAGCCCGTCTTCGACGGCAACACCTTGAAGCACCGGCAGCGTGCCGCCGAGCAAGGGCTGCGCCAGGCGGCCGAGCAGTACCGCAGCACGGTCATCACCGCATTTCAAAACGTCGCCGACACCCTCCACGCCCTCCAAGCGGACGCGGACGCATTCACGGCCGCCACGGAGGCCGAGCGCGCCGCCCAGGTGACCCTGGACCTGACGCGGCTGCAGGAGCGGGTTGGATTCGTCAACTACCAGGCCTTGTTGAGTGCCGAGATCGCCTATCAGCAAACGGTCCTGTCCCTGGTCCAGGCGCGCGCGCAGCGCTTCGGGGACACGGCTGCGCTGTTCCAGGCGCTCGGCGGCGGCTGGTGGAACCGCAACATCGCGGAGCCGGCCCTCGTGGCGGCGCGGCACGAATAACGCGTGGCCAGGCAGATCCGTGGCCGCCGACGTGCCGAAGCCACGGCGACCGCTGCGCCGCATTGAAACCCGCCCGGTGGCCGCAGTCGATCGGGTCTTTGAAATCTTGAATGAGTACCACCATGCCGTCTCCGTCCAACATCGCCCCTCGACCCTTTGACGCGATGCCCGCCTTGCGGGCCGTGGCCTGGGCTGCGTGCCTGCTCGTGACCGCATGCAGCGGCCACGATCCGTCGAGCGACGCGAGTACCGCCACCCAGAGCCCGAAGCCGAAGTCCGAGGCGTCGGTCAGCCTGAGCGAGACCCAAGTCCGCGCCATCAAGATCGAGCCGGCCAGCGTGCGCACGTTTGCCAATGAAGAAGAAACGATGGGCAGCATCGACTTCAATCAAAACGCCAACGTGCAGGTCTTCACCAGCTATGCCGGCAAGATCACGCACATCTATGCCGATGTCGGCGACAACGTGCGTGCGGGCAAGCCCCTGTTCACGATCGAGAGCCCAGACCTGATGAACGCGGAGCAGGCTCTGGTCGGGGCTGCCGCGGCCTTCGACGCGGCCGATGCCGCGTTGAAGCGTGCCAAGGTGTTGCTCGACAACCAGGGCATGGCCCAGAAGGACTTCGAAGCCGCGCAGGCTGCGCAGCGTGCCGCCGACGCGGCCTACAGGGCGAGCCGCAATGAGCTGCGCGTCTTCGGCAAGACGGAGGCCGAGGTCGACCGCGTGGTGCAAAGCCGCAAGATCGACACGGACCTGGTCGTGGTGTCGCCGCTCAACGGCCGGGTGACGGCGCGCAACGCTCAGCAGGGCCTGCTGGTACAGCCCGGCAACGCGCCCGCGCCCTTTACCGTGGCCGACGTGTCGACGAAGTGGATGCTGGCCTACGTACCCGAGTCGGACGCGCACAAGTTCAGGGTCGGCCAGCCCGTCAAGGTCCGGTTGGCCGCCCTGGCAGGGCGAGTCTTCGAGGGCAGGATCAAGGTCGCCGGTGAAAGCGTTGATCCCACCACGCATCGCAAGATGCTGCGGACCGAGGTGCAGGATCCCAAGGACGAACTGCTGCCCGGCATGCTGACCTCGCTTCGGGCCCGACTCGGCGAGCCCATGACGTCGATCGGAGTTCCGATGAATGGCGTCGTGCGCGAGGGAGACGGCACAACGGTCGTCTGGGTGACCACCGACCGGCGCACGTTCGTGCAACGCACCGTCACGCTGGGTGTCGACCAGGACGGCTTCCGTCAGGTCTTGCGCGGCCTTCAACCCGGTGAGCAGGTGGTCGTGGACGGTGCGGTCCTGCTGAGCAACCTGTTCAAGACCGGCAACGCCAGCTGACGCGCGCTATCGCGCCGCCCTCTTGATGCGACTCTCGGAAAGCGTCACCCATCGTGTTTAAAGCCATTCTTTCGTTCTGCCTGACCCGGCGGACCATCGTCGTCATGGCGCTCCTGGTGTTCTGCGGAGCGGGCTTCATCGCCTTCAAGAGGCTCAACGTCGAGGCCTATCCCAACCCGGCGCCGGTGATCCTGGAGATCACCGCGCAGGCCGCCGGTCTGTCGGCCGAGGAGATGGAGAAGTACTACACGACCCCGATGGAGATCGGCCTGTATGCCACGCCAGGCATCGCCAACATCCGCTCGACCTCGTTCTACGGCCTGTCCTTCGTGCGGGTGACTTTCCAGTACGGCGTCGACTACCACTTCGCGTACACGCAGGCGGCCTTGGCGCTGCAGCAGAACGTGCAGCTGCCGGCCAACCAGGTCCCGCAGATCCAGGGTTCCAGCCTGGTTGGCGAGATCTACCGCTACCAGGTCGTCGGCCCCAAGAATTTCGGCCTGACCAATCTGCGCACCGTGCAGGACTGGGTCGTCCAGCGGCGTCTCGCGACGATTCCAGGCGTGATCCAGACCAACAGCTGGGGCGGCACGACGAAGGAGTTCCAGATCCAGGTCGATCCGCACAAGCTGGAGGCCTACAACATCACGCTGCCGCAGCTCCTCACCACGCTGGCCAACGCGAACATCAATGTCGGCGGCCGCGAGATCGACATCGGGCAGCAGTCGGTCAACATCCGGGGGCTTGGGCTGATCGACAGCGGCGGCAACGACGATCTGACGCGAGGCCATCACGTCGAGGACATCCAACGCATCGTGCTCACCCAGTCCAACGGCTTGCCGGTGCAGGTCAAGGACGTGGCCAAGGTGCAGGTCGGCTATGTGCCGCGCCTGGGCATCGCTGGCAAGGACCATGACGACGACGTCACCGCCGCCGTCGTCGTGATGGCACGCTACAAGCACACGAACGACGTGCTGCCCTTGATCAAGGCCGAAATCGAAAAGATGAATTCGGACGGCACGCTGCCCCCCGGGGTGAAAGTCGTGCCCTACTACGACCGCGGCACACTAGTCGATGTCACCACCCACACCGTCCTGCACAACCTCGTGTTCGGCTGCCTGCTGGTGTTCCTGATCCAGTGGATCTTCCTGGGTGACCTGCGCAGCGCGATCATCGTCGGCGCCAACATCCCGTTTGCCCTCTTCTTCGCGATCATCCTGCTGGTGCTGCAGGGCGAGGACGCCAACCTGCTCTCGCTCGGTGCGGTGGACTTCGGCATCATTGTCGACTCGGCCGTCATCCTGGTCGAGAACGTGTTCCGCAACTTCCAGGCCAAGCGCGAACAGCGCGAGACCTTGATCGAGGATCTCGCGGAAGGCGGGCTGGGGGTGGACCCGACCAACCTGCAGAACATTCAAGTCAAGCACACCTGGACTGACCGGCTGCGCCTGATCCTGATCAGCGCGCTGCAGGTTGACAAGGCCATCCTGTTCTCCACGGCGATCACGGTGGCCGCCTTCGTGCCGCTGTTCACCATGCAGGGCGTCGAAGGCCAGATCTTCGGACCCATGGCCCGAACCTATGCCTATGCGCTGGCGGGCGCCTTGATCGCGACCTTCACCGTGACCCCGGTGCTGACTTCCTTCCTGCTGCCGGCCAACGTGCAGGAAACCGAGACCCTGCTGGTGCGCCTCCTGCACAAGCTGTACATGCCGGCGCTGCGCTTCTCGCTGGCCAATCGCGGGGTGATGGTCGCCGTGGCCGTGGTTTTCCTGGCGATTGGCGCAGTGCTGATTCCGCGCCTGGGGTCGGAGTTCCTGCCGGCGCTCGAGGAAGGCAATTTCTGGATTCGCGCGTCCATGCCGCCGACGATGGGCTTGAACGCGGGGACCGAGGCTACCCGCACGATGCGCGAGATCCTGCTCAAGCATCCGGAAGTGATCACTGTGGTGTCCCAGCACGGCCGGCCGGACAACGGCAGCGACGCCTCGCCGTTCTCCAACGTCGAGCTCTTCGTTCCGCTCAAGCCCTATGACAGCTGGCCCGCAGGCCTGACCAAGGAAAAGCTCACAGCACAGGTGCAGAAGGAATTCAACGATGCGCTGCCGGGCGTGACCTTCAACTTCTCGCAGTACATCCAGGACAACGTCGAGGAAGCCCTTTCAGGGGTCAAGGGTGCCAACTCCGTCAAGGTCATCGGGCCCAACCTGGAGATCCTGGAACAGCTGGCCGACAAGGTATACGACGAGATGGCCCAGGTGCGCGGAGTCGCCGACCTGGGCGTGTTCCGGGTGCTTGGGCAGCCCAATCTGAACATCAAGGTCGACCGCGAGAAGGCGGCGCGCTACGGGCTCAATACCGGTGACGTCAACACCGTGATCCAGACGGCACTGGGAGGCAGCGTCGCCACGACCGTGCTCGAAAGCGATCGGCAATTCAACCTCACCGTGCGCTTCGACAAAGACTACCGCGGAACCATCGATGACGTTCGCAAGCTGCGGGTGGGATATGCCACGGCGTCTGGCACCAATGCCTATGTGCCTCTGGGCGAGCTGGCAAAAATCTCTCTGGATACGGGCGCTTCCTACATCTACCACGAGGGCACCAAGCGCTTCATACCAATCAAGTTCAGCGTCCGAGGACGCGACCTGGGGGGCACGGTCGCCGAAGCCCAGGAGCGCATCAAGAGGAACGTGGCCCTGCCAACAGGCTACCGAGTCATCTGGGCCGGTGAGTTCGAGGACTTGGAGCTGGCCAAGGAGAGGCTCAGCGTCATCGTGCCGCTCAGCCTGCTGCTGGTCCTCGTGCTGCTGTACAGCCTCTTCAATTCGCTGCGCGACAGCCTGATGGCCTTGGCAGGCATCCCGTTCGCCATCGCCGGCGGCGTGTTCGCCCTGCTCCTGACCGGTCAGGTGTTCAGCATCTCAGCAGCGATCGGCTTCATCTCGCTCTTTGGCGTGTCGGTCATGGACGGCATCCTGATGATCACCTACTTCAACCAGATGCGCCTGGAGGGGCTCGGCAATCGCGACGCGATGTACGAGGCCGCCTCCAAGCGGATGCGACCGATGCTGATGACGGCGCTCTCGGCCTGCATCGGGCTGTTCCCGTCGGCCATCTCGGTCGCGATCGGCAGCCAGGTGCAACGTCCGTTGGCTACCGTGGTGGTGGGCGGCATGCTGATCGGTCCCGTCATGCTGCTGATCGTGGTGCCCGCGCTTCGGATGGTCTTCATGGGTAAGGACCAGCCGGGCAAGCCCCTTCCTCACCCAACGTCCGCCTGACGCCGCACCACCGATGCAAAGTCCTGAGCAAAGGCGAAGGTTTGTATATTGAATTCCGGGACTCGCCGCACGCAGCCCGCCGTGCGGTGCCCCTCCAGCCAATGAGGGTCTCACCATGAAGTTGATCACCGCCATCATCAAGCCCTTCAAGTTGGAGGCCGTCAAGAATGCGCTGATGGACGCCGGTGCCGGCGGCTTGAGCGTGACCGAGATCAAGGGCTTCGGAAGACAGCGCGGCCATTCGGAGCTGTACCGCGGAGCTGAATACGCCGTCGACTTCATGCCAAAGATCAAGGTCGAGGTCATCGTCCGCGAGGTGGACGTGGATCGCATCGTGGATCTGATCGTCCAGGAGGCGCGAACCGGCAAGGTCGGCGACGGCAAGGTCTATGTCACCGGTGTCGACCGCGTCGTCCGCATCCGCACGGGGGAAGCGGATGCGGCCGCAGTCTGAGCGGCTTCCCGCCTTGATAGTTTCTTGAGATGCCGGCAGCACAAATTGACGCGGTCAACACGGACGCGCGCCTAGGATGGGTTGTGCTTCCCCGGATTGAGCTTGACCAGCTCGGTCAAGGCCGCCCGAGAGGCTCCTATGAACGCCGTTGAGATGACTCGCAACTCGCCAAGGACCGTGGCGCCCCGGGCGCCCGCTGGCCGCCTGGACGCCGGACAGGCGCTGCGGCCGGGGCAGTACGTCTGGGAGCATGCCGGCCCGCCGTCCATCCGCATCCACCTGCTGTTCGTGCCGCGACAGGTCCTGGAGGTCAGGATCGCGATCCAGCGGGCGCTGGGCCATGACATCCGGCTGTCGTTCGGCCTGTGCCACGACACTGTGGAGTTCGGCGAGCTGGTGGGCAATGGTTTCGATCAGCCCGCCTTGCATCGCAAGGGATTCGGCACCCTGGCTGTCAACGTTGCCCTGCAAGCCATTCAATCGATCTGCCCGCCGACCATGCGGATCGAGGGCGTACTGTCCAATGTCGATGAAGGCCACTTGCCCATGGGCGAGCGGCAACGTCTGGCTGAGAACCGCCGCGCCTTTTGGCGGCGCTTCGGCGTGTCCGTGATCGAGAGCCAGGAGGGCGAGGACCGTCTGGACGGCGCCGTGGGCGATCTACGGTTGGTGCGCAACGGGACCGTGGGCAGCCTGGACGCACGGTTCGTACCCTTGTCGGCGTTCCATCTCTGGAGTCCTGACAAGCCACTTCCGGAACATCGGTCCAAGCTATCGAGCTCAGTGACCTTCGATGGATGACTGTGCGGCACTCGCACCACGACGCTCGACAACGCGCTGGTCAGGTCGCGACGGTCTGACTTACACCAATCGGCCTACGCGATTGCCGGGGCGGTTCATCTTTGGCTTCGACGGCACAGCCTCGGGCAGCAACTCGCACCTGCTCGGCGCTGTCCCGATCAGGGAATGACTTTGGCATGCGCGCGGGGGACTCACCCACAATCCGCCCTCCATTGCCTGCGTAACCCATGTCGGACAACATCGTCTTCGCCAACGCCGTGCTGGGCCTGTTCCTGGCGATGCCCCTGCTCTACCTGACGCGGTTTCGCCGTTCGACCGGATGGTTGGGGCTGTTTGTATTGGCGCTGGCCTCCCTGTCGATGGCTGACCATTTGAACAGGCAGCCAGAGTGGTTGGGTGTATTCGACTGGCCCGTGGTCTTGCTCGGTCCTTTGTTCTACGCCTATGTCTGTGGGCTGACAGGGCAGCCTTGGGGTTGGCGGCAGGCCTGGCAACTCCTGATCCCTGCGGGGTTGGCGATGCTGGTTTTCTTTTGGATGAACCGGGCTATGGCTGCCGCCGCATCCGCAGGTGATCGTGCGGCATACCTGCGGGTCTACGACTGGCTGGATGTTGTCGTCTGGGTGGCCCAAGGCCTCGGACTGATCTACCTTGTGGCCGTGTGGCGACGTCTGAGCCAGTTCCGCAAGCAATTGCCGCAGTTCTTCTCCCGCACGCAAGATCGGGATTTGCACTGGTTGAACCAGTTTTTCTTTATCTTGTTGGGGGGCGGTGCCGTTTGGCTATTGCATTGTGTTTTCCACGCCGTTCCTTCATGGATGCTATTTGTTAGCAACGCCTTCGTGTTGGCATTTATCGGCTGGAACGGCATGCGCCAATTTGAGGTATTCATGCCTGACGTGACCGTGATGACGGGCGATACCAAGACGGACGGGCTGCCGCCGCAACTGCCGCAAGTTCGCCCTGAGGAAGCTCGAGAGAAATATTCAAAATCCGGAATGAATTCGGCTGCTCAATGCCTGATTGCCCAACGATTGGATCGGTGCATGAATGAAGCCCGCATGTTTGCCGAGCCGGATCTGACGCTGCTTCAACTGGCTCAGCAAATAGGGACGTCACCTCAATTGTTGTCACAGTACTTGAATCAAGAGAAAGGGCAGAATTTCTTCGAGTATGTGAACGGCTTGCGCGTGCAAGAGGTGCAACGCCTGATACGAGTCGATGCCGGTCAAGGCAGCAATCTCCTGGAATTGGCGTTTGCCGCCGGTTTCAGCAGCAAGTCCACATTCAATGCGAGCTTCAAGCGCTGCACTGGGGTTTCCCCGAGTCAGTGGCGCGAAGCGCAATCAAGCAGGTCCGAGCCGATCCGGTTGGACGCCACAGAGACCGGCTGACTCCAGACTGTCCGCCATGTTCAGCCCCAGGGGTAACTTGGCAATGAAGACAGCAACGATGACGCTCGGCGCCGCATGCGCATTTGGCCTGATGGGCTGCGGTGGTGGCGGATCCTCCGCTCCACCTCCGGCCCCAGCCCCAGCC
>Ga0194137_10000123_pt1 | contig 50871 bp, 56 predicted proteins | sample TARM_MetaG_T3_14_FD_134025 | JGI IMG/M metagenome (GOLD analysis project Ga0194137, IMG submission 134025) | Freshwater microbial communities from Pennsylvania, USA, analyzing microbe dynamics in response to fracking - TARM_MetaG_T3_14 (version 2) | ecosystem: Environmental > Aquatic >...
TATATCTTCCAGCCGGTACAGGTTGGATTGCGCCCACTCGATGCGTTGTTCAAACAGGAGCTTGTCCAAGCCGAATGCGTTGGCACAGTCAATCCCCAGATACTGAAATCCGGTATCGGTATTCATGGGGGTTATTCCTTAAGAGGTAGGGATTAGCAGGGCCATAGCCCGATATTCAGGTGGTACACCTTCATCCTTGATTACAAGCCAGTTTTCTATGCGAGGGGAGAACACATAGAAACAAGAATGATTGCTAGGAGAGGCAACGATGTAGGCGTAACTTTTGGCAGTTGCATCTGAATTCCCAGGTAGGTATGGCACCACAGACATAGGCTTATCGGGTTCAAACAGGTAGATGGGCATTGGGCACCTTTAGGGGTTGATGCCCTTGATCAAGCACCACACACGGGCTGACTTAGGCACATCAGATAGGTTGATGGGTATGTACCGGTCACCAAAGATGACCGTGTACCAGCAACCATTCCACAGCAGGGCTGTGCCATGAGGCAGTGGTACAAAGGGTCTTTGCTTACGCTCACGGATAGAACCGTCAGGTAGGAACATGCGCACGAGATTACTCATGGTCACCTCGGTAGATGAGTAGGTGCAGGGCACGGATGTCAGGAGGTACATCAGAAGCATGGATAGGACTTTCTGTGGAATACTTGTTGTCTAAGTAGCACCAAGGCGAATCGAACTGATAGCCCGTCCCGTAGCAGTAGTGCACTTCAGCACCGCTGTTAATACACGTATCGTGGGTTTGAGAGTAGTTACCTACATAGTGTTTGAGAGCATCGCCCTCGTACCAATACAGGTACTCGAGATCGCTCATACACCCTCCACCAGCTCTTCATCTGCCAGTTCAATAGCTGCCTTCTGAAAGGCTGTGCCTTGCGTATTGATGTGATAGCCAACTGAGTACAGTCGACCGCGGCAATCCACCTTGTGGGTGAGGTGCATACGGTTGCCCTGGTTGATCATAAGAATCATCAGGTCATTGGCTTGGGTCTTGAACTGGTGCCACTGTTCCAGTTGCTCACCGGTGGTAAGTACCTCTTTAGGCTCCATCTCACAGGCCAGTAAGAAGTCCAGTGACAGGCTCAGAGGGATCTGGTTTTGTAGGTTGATCACGTCCAAACAGACATCACCATCGTGGTGATTACCTTTGCCCAAGATCAACGAATCGTTGTGGGTAAGGTAGCCACTCTGGTGGTTGTTGGTGACCAGTTCAGGCACACACACCATGGGTGGCAAGAACGTCGCATTATATATAAAGCCCCTCACCTCCTCACTGAAGTGGAGGTTCGACACCAACATCAGCGACGCCTCACGGCTAGCTTTGTTGATGTCAAAGGCATCTGTCTGACATAGCACAGCAAGCATTCCAGCAATGGTAGTCAGGGCTTCTGGCTTATCACTGAAGCGCAGGCGTCCCGCCAGCTGAGCACATACAGAAGTCATGAGCTCTTCTTTCTGGCAGTAACCACACTGTAGGAATATCTGAAGGATTAACTCCTCCATATCCAACAGCTCAAGCTGTGCCAGTTGTGCAGCCTTACGGGGGTAGTACTCTTGGCTACGCCATTCATTGATGAGCTCAACACCCATGGCCAGCTTGGCTGCATTGCCTGGATGCTCCAGTAGCTCACGCTTAAGGTAGCCGTCAATGTGCTTACGGTTGTATCGATACTCGTTAGCCAACTGAATATCAGTAGGCAGCATGCGTACGGGAGCATTCATGGGTATTCTCCTAGTTATAAAGTAGGGCTATGGCTCTGAGTTCTGAGGGTACAACTGACTCACTACACATCTGCCAGTGGTCAGTTGGTTTCTTTGAGGTAGTAGTCACGACGGTGTACCACGTGCGGTTTTCTGGTGTGTAGATATACACACTTGCATTGGTTGTATTCTTACGAAGCAATGCCGCGTAGGTGGTGGCTGTGTACCCTTCATAAGAGTCAATGGGGTAAAGCTGCCTACTGACGTTGTGAACTGCCAGCACTAGATAAATCATGTTGGCTTCCTTACTAAATGTTGGGCATAGGCCCACGTCATCCCAAAGCGGGACGCTTCTGATTAACTGTTGATTAGGTGATAGGCACGAATGTGTGGATGAATGGTTTCTTCATTCACCCAGATCCAGTCCCGCTTTTCACGGTCCCATACAATTCAAATCTTAACGGCGACGCGATAGATCGAATACGGTATTTGCTCGTATAGGCTCATCAGGTCGAATAAATGTTTAGTGGTGTGTTCGCAGATGACTCGATCACCTTCCACACGGTAGAGGTATAACTTCATATGGCTGTCTCACTGAAATGAATGAGCCCCTTAATCGGGGCTCTGGTTAACCGTGTTCTGCATACCCTGTCACACCGCCTACAGAGGCGATGTAAGCGTCCAGTACCTCAAGAGGTACATAGGCATAGACTGTTTCAGTAGGGTTATCGCAATCATCGCAATAGGGCATCAGCGCCTCTATTTCTTCAGAAGGAAACCCTACTTCAAACTCAGTGTACTGAGAGTAAGGAACCGTTTCTCTTGGGGTGCAATAGTGGTATTCACTGGCTTGAATACTCAAGCTCACGCCATTGGCCAGTATCAACCGAGCGGTTTGCTGGATACTACCTTTGTACTCAAGGCGGGAACCTTCTTGCATCCACTGGGTGAAGTGTTTGGTCAGTACAGCAACTTGCCGGTTCATGGTTTCTTCCTTAATTGAATGGGAATGGATCAGGTGCAGACGTTGGTGGGTGTGCATCCATGAACGCATTCACCTCAGCATCCAAGCGGCCCCAGTAAGCGTTCAGTTGAGGCTCTACAACACAGAGTGCATAACCTGCTGCACTAGCTTCACGCAGTGTCTGTTCAGGTTGAAAGCCCATGCTCCAGCCATCCAAGAGGATGCTATTCAGCTTGGTATGGCGTTTGTATACGTTAGGAGATCCCATGGTTTCTTCCTTATAAATAAATAACCCCACACCCGAATGGGTGCAGGGCATGAGGCTTAGAAGCCTACGGAGCTGACCTCTTTGTCAGCCATTTGGAAGTCCACGATCAGGGCATCTTTCAATGCCTCCAGACCGCCTTCTTCTTGCAGTCGCTTGATCAGCGCAGCCTCAAAAGGCTTGCTGTCTTTCAGCGCAATGGAACCGATCTTGCGCTTGCCGCCTTCAGGCGTAGGCACATACAGGTTCACGAATGCTTGGGCCTTCCAGCTGTCGTTCTGCTGGTTGGTGGTTTCGTTGCGCTTAACGCCAGTGTTAAAAGCCATGGTTGTATCTCCAGTAAGTTGGCCAGATGAGTCATTCACCTGTAGCCGTTCACGCTGGGACAGCGTGCTGTTGACTTTGATTTGGCTTCTGTCTGTCTGCTTAAAAAACAAAACCCTTCCGAAGAAGGGTTTGTTACCAGGATTCCACTGGCATGGCTGGTTAGGCAGTAGGGTCGCAGTGGATTACCAATCCACCGGTGCTTGATCAAAGCCGTATTACGACGCAGGGATCAATCTGCGAAGGGGCAAAAGAGACTTGTGCTCTTAGGCCTCTAACGCTGGGACAGCGTGTTCTTGATCTTGCTGTGTGCTTTTAAAAGAACAGGCCCACATCCAATTAAGGATATGGGCACTGGTTTATGCAGCAAGGACAGCACGGCCAGTGGCCATGGCTTGAGCCTTAGCAGCTGCCATTACCTGACGGCGTGTTGGTAGATCATCCCAAGGCAGAATGGCCTTAGGCGAGCTCTGCGGACGCTTAGCAGCGACCTGTGCTTCCAACTCAACGATACGGTTCATTGCTTCGTTCAGTGCAGCTTGCAGCTGGGCTTTAGTGGCCATGGTGATGTCCTTATTTGGTTAGGTAAATGAAGCGCCATTGGCCTTCAGATTTGAGAGTCGAAGCGGGGATACCAAGGCCACGTTCAATGGCCTGGTTCACACATACTTGGAAAGAGCTGCCACGGATAACAGTCATACGGATTGCTCCTTGCATACACCAAAGCCTAAAGAGGCATACCAGTTCTCTGCTGCAGTCACTGTAGTAGTGTCTTCGTAGACTTCTACGAAGAGGATCTCGTCTTCATTGAAGACAGTGAGCATTAGTGCTGCTTCATCCATTGGGACGAAGATGCGGTCTTTAACATTCATGGGTAGTTCCTCATTCTTGAGTTATTGACAGAGAGCCCTGTCATTCCTCAGTACGTGTGGAACACGTAAAGGTAGTGCGATTAGAGGAAGTGTATCGGGTGTGTATCGGTACGGAATATGGGAAGGAATAGTGATAGTGAGAGAAGTGATAACAGAGTAGATACAGTTGATAAGACTTGATAACAATGTACTGACACTTAACTGTGTCCCTCCCGTGTATATACACACTGTCTCTATAACACTGTCTTAGGTGTGTGCTGTGCTGTGTGCTGGTAGATGTGTGCTTAAAAGGGAAGCACCCCGAAGGGTGCTGGTGTAGTTACTCGTCCTTGAGGCCGAGTTCTACGAGTTGGGACTTGAGCTTAACAAGGTCGGTGCCCTTGAGTTCCTCTGCGAGGAACTTTTGGGACTTGACGTTGCCGAGGATGGAGATGTTGCAGGCTGAGTCGAGGTTGATGGCGAACAAGCGGAAGAAGTTGTTGATGGCTGTGAACATGTGGAGTACTCCGATAGTGGTGGCCTAGGTGCCGTACACCTGGGGACCAGGGGTAGTGGGGTGGTGAATTAGGAATACAAGAAGACCAGGGGGGGTAGGTCGAGGATTTTGATCTGAGGGAGTAAGTACTGGACTCGTACCCATTTTATAAAATTTCAAAAAACCTGAATTCCAAAATAATAAAATTTCAGAGTTCCACACTCTTCATACTATATTCACCCGATACACTAAGTATTGAGTATGAATATGACTGCACTCACTGTTGAAGAGTTAAAGGCTGCACTACCTGACCGGGTAAAGAAGAGTCTGAACCAGGAGTTGATTGATCAGATCAATCTGACCTTGGCTGAACCTGAACTGTACGAGGCGTACCGGGATAACTTGTTGAGTTATACCAAGGTGATGGCTGATGGTAAGTTCAAGATCCCTAACTACATTGATGCGGTTAAGTACGTCAGTCATAAGCTGATGGGCTGTACCAATATCGATGCGTATAGCAAAACCTTTCCTGGGAAGATTGCCCGGTTCACGGCTCAAGGGGTGTCTGGTAAAGACATCGCGTCGTATGTAACTGCATATAACAAGAGCAAGTTGGTGAACTTGATCTTTGAGCAGACGCTGATTCCGCACTATGTGTTGAACCAGGACCTGTACCAGAAGGCGTTGAATGTGCAGGCCGAACTGATGGTGTCGGCTAATAGTGAGAAGGTGCGCAGTGATGCGGCCAATAGTTTGCTCACGCATTTGAAGATGCCTGAGACCCAGAAGGTTGAACTGAATATCGGTGTGAAAGAGGACAGCTCTATTGATGCGCTGCGTCAGGCCACTATGGCATTGGCCCGTGAGCAGCGATTGATGGTGGAGTCAGGTGCAATGAATGCGCAACAGGTCGCCCATACCAAGATCATTGAAGGGGAGCGCATTGCATGAAGGCTGAGTACCTGTTGATAGCTTTACTGGCTTGGGTGATGCACCCGGCCTTGCCGGAAGTAAGAGTAATGACCCGTTCTCCGTACCAGGTGCTGGTGCGTTCTCCTAAGGGGGATCGATGGTCGATCATGTAGCCGACGCACTGGCTCCATGGAAGGTCGAAGATTATCTCAACAACACCAGTTACTCAGTTGATCCCAGCTATGTGCCGAGTGACTTTGCCTTTGAATTTGTGACGTTCATTAAGCTGGTGAACGGATCTGAGGGGGAGGAACACAAGACCCCCCTTGTGCACTACAAGATGCTGGACACGATCACCGAAGGTGGGCGGCGGGTAATCAACCTGTGCCACCGGGGTATCGCCAAGACTACGGTGATGGGTGAATACCTGTTTCTGTACATCGCCACCTATGGGGAGATCCCTGGGTTCGGCAAGGTCAACATTGCCTTGTACGTGTCGGACTCCATCGAGAACGGTGTGAAGAACATGCGTAAGAACTTGGAGTTCCGTTGGGACAACTCTGAGTTCCTGAAGGAGTACGTGCCGCGGATTCACTTCACAGACATTCGTTGGGAGTTTGAAAACGCTGACGGCAAGCTGTTCATCGTCAAAGGCTATGGCGCGAAGACCGGGGTGCGGGGTGCCAAAGAGATGGGGCAGCGGCCTCAGTTGGCAGTGCTCGATGACTTGTTCAGTGATGACGATGCACGCTCACCTACTGTAATCGCGGCGGTAGAAGCCACTGTGTACAAGGCAGTGACCTATGCCTTGCACCCTACAACCAACATGATCATCTGGTCGGGTACGCCGTTCAACGCCAAAGACCCGTTGTACAAAGCGGTGGAGTCCGGGGCCTGGGCGGTTAACGTGTTCCCGGTGTGTGAGCAGTACCCCTGCAGTAAAGAAGATTTCCGCGGTAGCTGGCCCGATCGATTCACCTATGAGTACGTGAAGGAGCAGTACGACACCGCACTCAAGCTGGGCATGGTCGAGACCTTCAACCAGGAACTCATGCTGCGAATCATGAGTGAAGACGATCGCGTGATCATGGATCACGACATTGGCTGGTACAAGATTGATGCGGTGTTGCGTAACAAGGGCCTGTTCAACTTCTACATCACCACTGACTTTGCTACTAGCGAGAAGCAGAGCGCCGACTTCAGCGTGATCAGTGTATGGGCGTACAACAACGCCGGTGATTGGCTGTGGGTGGATGGGGTGTGTAAGCGTCAGTTGATGAACAAGAACATTGATGATCTGTTCAGGCTGGCTCAGATGTACCGGCCCCAGCAGGTGGGGATCGAGGTGACCGGGCAGCAGGGGGGCTTTATCAGCTGGATTATGGATCAGATGTTGGAGCGTAACATCTACTTCCCGCTGGCCAGTGAGGGCAATGACACCAAGCCAGGTATCCGGCCTAACACCAACAAGATGGTGCGGTTCCAGACCATGGTGCCGATGTTCAAGGCCCGTAAGATATTCTTCCCGGTAGAGAAGAAGCTCAGTCCCGAGTTGGCAGAAGCAGTGAATGAGTTGAGCCTGGTGGCCCTGAGTGGGTTTCGCAGCAAGCATGACGACTTCATTGATACCATCTCCATGTTGTCCTCGCTCCACCCGTGGAAGCCTACGGAAGTGGGTACGTTCAAAGCGTCCTCTGGTAATGATGGAATGTGGGACTTGGACGTTGATGATGAACCCGGAGACCGGATGGCTTCCTATATTGTTTGAGGGCAAGTGAATGACGCTACAAGAAATCTTCGACCAGCTTAGTTATGGCGAACTGTCCCAACTGAGTATGGGCGGATCAGGCGATACCGGTATCACAGAAGCCAACTGGGAGCGGGTCCTAGCTTCAGTGAACCTGGGCCTGACCGAGCTGCACAAACGCTTCCCCTTGAAAGAGGGGCGCATCGACATCCTGCTGCAGCCTGGGCAAACCACCTATGTGCTGGATAAGAAGTATGCAGTGGCCAATCGTGAATCAGTCGGGGTAACCAAGTACCTACAGGACACCTTTGCTGCACCCTTCGATAACGTGGTGATGAAGATTGAGCGGGTGTACGACGAGCTGGGTAATGAGCTTGGATTGAACCAGGGGGGTGACTCATACGACCTACTGCAGACCAGCTGCCGTACGCCGAACTACAACACCTTGGTGTTGCCAGCTGAGCTCAAGGGTGAGCGGGTCACCGTGGTGTACCGTGAGAACCACCCCATTCTGTTGAAGGAACAGGGTTACTTTGCACTGGATGAAGTGGAAGTGAGCTTGCCGTATAGCCACTTGGAAGCGTTGCTGCTGTATGTGGCCAGTCGGATCATGAACCCCATTGGGGTATCTGGTTCGCAGGGGCAGTTCCATGAAGGCAACAACTACGCAGCGAAGTTTGAAGCGGCGTGTGCCCGACTGGAGCAGACCAACTTGCGGGTAGACCAGGGCGAGCGCAACAGTCGAATGGAGCGGAACGGCTGGGTATAAATCAGGGGAGGGCTGGCCTGGTGTCAGTCCCTCCGCTATCCTCCTGTTTTTAAGTAGGGATAACGCTATGAAACAGGTATGGGTATGTGTGTTAGCAGGGGTTGTATTGAGTGGGTGTGCAAGTACCCCCGCACCGTACATGACAGAAGAGGGGTATAACGCTTTTGCTGTCCAGTGGAATACGGCTGAGCAATGCATAGCCCAGGGGGATATAGACCCTGTTATTGCAGCCTATGGCAAAAAGCGAATGCTGCAAGCAATTGCAGGACTGCGGCATGACCCCACAAAACTGAATAATTTGATTAGTTACGGCAACACCAATTACCCCGTAAGCCCAATCAAAAACTGCAGGAAACTTGAATCCATGTTCGCTGGCTTACGTGATGAATACGATAGAAACTCCAGGGATACATCAGGTAATAAGAACCAGTACACCTCCTGTTTCTCAGGGGCATTGGGTACTAACTGTGTTTCCTACTGAATAAGAAAAGCCCCAATTAAGGGGCTTTTTTGTTGCGGTACAGTGGCGTCATCTCGACGTATTAGTACATATCAGGTTGCCGTAGCCTGACCCGGAGACAGGGATCACCTCACATTCGTGGAGCGAACTCCACTATCGCACCCTGGTTTAAAATACCCAACTTTATTGAGATGTGTAATCCTAACTTGGATTGTTTACTATTGGGCCATTCACCATGACCCGAGTTAAATTAATGTCCGAGACTCCTAAAGAGCTGAATCAGGAAGTAAAGAAGCTCACCAGTTGGAAGAAGGAGCCTACAGTATTAGAACTGAAGCAGGATCTAACCGATGCTTCGGTTGATCACCAGGAACAAAAGACCGCAGTAGAAGGTTGGCTGGATAACTTAAATGTTACAGGTCAGGCCAAGGTCAACACACCTAAAGGGAACTCCAAGATAGTTCCCAAGCTGATCCGCAAACAAGCGGAGTGGCGCTATGCTGCACTCAGTGAGCCCTTCCTGAGTACGGAAGACTTGTTCAATGTGTCACCTACTACGTGGGAAGACAAAGAAGCCGCTATACAAAACCAGCTAGTGCTTAATCACCAGTTCAACAACAAAATGGACAAGGTGGCATTCATTGATGAGTACGTGCGTACTGCAGTGGATGAAGGCACGGTGATTGTACGGGTGGGCTGGGAAGTTGAAGAAGAGACTGTGGAAGTTGAAGTCCCTGATGTGGAGTTCACCGTTAATCCTGAACTAGGTCCACTGCATCAACAACTGGCTCAAATGAAACAGGAGAACCCTGAGCAGTACAGCCAGGAAGTATCCACTGAACTACAGCAAGCCCATGACTTGACCGTGCAACATGGTCAACCGGTAGAAGCCACTATCATTGGCTACAAGAAAGAGAAGCAGGTTAAGACGTTAAAGAACCAGCCGACCTTTGAAGTATGTGACTACCGTAATGTTGTCATCGATCCGACCTGCAAAGGGGACATCGATAAAGCCGGGTTTGTTATTTACAGTTTCGAGTCGTCAATCTCCGCCTTGGAGAAAGATGGTAAATACAAAAACCTGGAGGCAATCAATGTCGACACCAACTCAATCCTCAGCGAACCAGACCATGCCGCCTCAACCGGATCGAAGACTTTCAACTTCAATGATCGAGCACGCAAAAAGTTTGTGGTTTACGAGTATTGGGGATATTGGGATATTAACGGTACTGGTGTGCTTCAGCCTATTGTCGCTGCCTGGGTAGGCAGTACGCTTATTCGCATGGAAGAGAACCCCTTCCCAGATAAGAAGTTGCCCTTCGTTACAGTACCCTACTTGCCAGTCCGTCGATCGATCTACGGTGAACCTGACGGTGCCTTGTTAGAAGACAACCAGAAAGTCCTGGGCGCAGTGACTCGCGGCATGATCGACATTATGGGTAAGTCGGCCAACGGGCAGACCGGTGTGCGTAAAGACGCACTGGACCTGACTAACAAGCGTAAGTTTGAAAAGGGCCAGGACTACGAGTTCAACGCCAACGTCGATCCGCGCCAGGCGGTGTTCATGCACACCTTCCCTGAAATTCCAAACTCTGCCCAGTTCATGATGCAAATGCAGAACATGGAAGCAGAGTCGCTTACTGGTGTGAAAGCGTTTAGCCAGGGTGTATCAGGTGCCTCTTTGGGCAATGTGGCAGCAGGTGTTCGTGGTGCTTTGGACGCAGCGTCTAAGCGTGAGCTGGGCATCCTCCGTCGCCTGAGCGCAGGCATGATCAAGATTGCTCGCAAGGTCATCAGCATGAACGCTGAGTTCCTCTCTGAAGAAGAGATTATTCGCATCACTGAAGACCAGTTTGTAAAGGTGCGCCGTGATGACCTGGCCGGTGAGTTTGACCTGAAGCTGTCGATCAGTACTGCAGAAGAAGACGACAACAAGGCACAGGAGCTGGCCTACATGCTGCAGACCATGGGCAACAACATGGACCCAAGAATGAGCCAGATTATCCTGGCTGACATTGCCCGCCTGCGAAAGATGCCGGACTTGGCTAAGCAGATTAAAGAGTACCAGCCGCAACCTGATCCATTGGCTCAGCGCAAAGCTGAACTTGAGCTGATGATGTTGGAAGCTGAGATTGCTAAGTTGCAATCAGACACTGCTAAGCAGGACGCTGAAACTCAGTTTATGGGGTACAAGGCAGGTACTGAAGAAGCTAAAGCCAATAACTTACGCAGCGACACTGACTTGAAGAACCTCAACTTTGTGGAACAAGAGTCAGGCGTTAAACAAGAGCGTGATCTTCAGAAGTCTGGTGAGCAAGCCCGCAGTCAAGCACAGTTGAAACTCTTGGATATTGCAGCCAAAGAGCGACAGGTTGATAAGACTCAATAACTAACAGCAACTAAAAGTCGTGCAGGGCAGTAAGTTTTATATTACTGTCCCTGCCGAACCACACCCTATTACCTGTTAACAGCAATGGTAGAAGTTATGAACCCAACCGCCGTAGAAGAAATTGAACTGAACATTAAGCAAGCGCAGAAGATTGTCGACGTTGGTACGTCGCTTGAACGACTGCTGCTCAACCGTGACTTCAAGAAAGTTATTGTTGAAGGTTACTTGGAACAAGAAGCTGTGCGCCTGGTGCACCTCAAAGCGGATGAGAGTATGCAAACTCCGGCCAAGCAAGAGTCTGTTGTTAAACAGATCGATGCCATTGGTGCGTTGAGTTCGTACCTCAACACTGTGCGGTGGAAAGCAGCACAAGCAGTTAAGGCTATTGATGCCGACGAACAAACCCGCGAAGAGTTGATTCAGGAGGACGTTGAATAATGTCCGAAGAATTGAACCAGGATAACGAACAGGACGTTGTATCCCTACTGGATTTGCCTGACGATGAATTGGTGAAGTTCGACCTGGAAGCCCATCTCCAGAACAACACCTCCACGGAAGAAGCCACTACCGAAGCAGTAGAAGAGCCTGACGTTGAGGAAGTAGACGAACCCGCAGTCGAGGCTGAAGGCGGTACGCCGGAAGCCGAAGACGAAGGTGAGTCTGCTGACGAAGAAGAAGAACCTGAAGTCGCTGCCGCTGCTGAAGTAGAAGACGAAGAGCCTGAAGAAGCAAAGCCAGAAAAGGCGGATGCTGAGGCGTTCGACTACGAAGCGGAATACAAAAAGATCACTGCACCGTTCAAGGCGAACGGTAAAGATATGCACGTTAAGTCGGCGGACGACATTGTTGCGCTTATGCAAATGGGCGCGAACTACAACAAGAAGATGGCCGCGCTTAAACCCAATTTGAAGTTGATGAAACTTCTAGAGAATAATGGGTTACTCAGCGAAGAAAAGTTGAGCTTCCTGATTGATTTGGATAAAAAGAATCCTGATGCAATCAGTAAGCTGGTTAAAGACAGTGGGATTGACCCATTGGATATGGACGTTAACAAGGAGAGCGGATACAAGCCGAAAACTTACACTGTTGACGATCGGGAATTGGAGCTGGACTCGGTACTTGAAAGTATTCAAGACACACCGACCTACGCACAAACAATTAACGTAGTGAGCACTAAGTGGGATGGCCCAAGTAAACAAGCAGTCGCGGAATCGCCTCAGCTGTTGAAAGTTATTAACGACCACATCTCAAGTGGCGTGTACGACTTGATCAGTAATGAAGTGGAACGTGAGCGCATGTTTGGACGCTTGAGAAGTGTGTCGGATATTGAAGCTTATCGCCAGGTAGGTGACTCGCTGGATGCAAAGGGTGCGTTTAACCATCTGTTTAATCAGGGGCAACAGCAGCCAGCACCAAAGCAAGTAATCACCCCACCGGCTAAAGCAGAAGATCCAACTCGCCAGGCCAAGAAGCGGGCAGCCAGTACAACTAAAGCTGTGCCTACCAACAAAGTAGCAGCGGACTTCAATCCTCTGTCTTTGTCGGATGAGGAATTCAGCAAAAGTTTTAATTCCCGACTCCTGTAAGTAAGAGGCTATACCATGACCATTAAGTATAACGATCCGGGCACTACCCCATCCTCGATGGGCAACCAGCTCCAAACCCACTACTACCAGAAGCAGGCTCTGATCGAAGCCCGCAAAGAACAGTATTTCAGTCAGTTGGCTGACGTGACCTCCATGCCTAAGAACATGGGTAAGACCATCAAGCGTTACCACTACCTGCCACTGCTCGACGATGCCAACATCAACGACCAGGGCATCGATGCTGCCGGTGTTGTGAGCGTCAACGGTAACCTGTACGGCTCCAGCAAAGACATCGGTTCTATCCCGGCCAAGATGCCAGTCCTGTCGGAAAGCGGCGGTCGTGTTAACCGTGTTGGCTTCAAGCGTAAAGAGCTGGAAGGCACCATCGAGAAGTTCGGCTTCTTCGATGAGTACACCCAGGAATCGATGGACTTCGATACCGACGCGGATCTGTGGCAGCACATCAACCGCGAGATGATCTCCGGTGCCAACGAGATCACTGAAGACGCCTTGCAGATCGACCTGATCAACGCCGCTGGTGTGATCAAGTACGCCGGTAACGCGACGCTGAACAGCGAAGTTGGTGCTGACGACATGGTTTCCTACGGTGACCTGCTGCGCCTGTCGATCGACCTCGACAACAACCGCACCCCGAAGCACACCAAAGTGATCACCGGCACCCGCATGGTGGACACTAATACCATCAACGCTGCCCGTGTCATGTACATCGGCTCCGAGCTGCTGCCTCACCTGAAAGGCCTCAAAGACCTCCACAACAACCCAGCCTTTATCTCGGTTGAGAAGTACGCCGCAGGCGGTACTACCCTCACCGGTGAAGTCGGTTCGATCGATCAGTTCCGCATCGTCGTGGTGCCGGAAATGATGAAGTGGGCGGGTGCAGGTGCTGATGCCATTGGTTCGTCTACTCACTACGAAACTGGTGAGAAGTTCGACGTGTTCCCAATGCTCGTGGTAGGCGACTCGTCCTTCACCACTATCGGTTTCCAAACCGATGGTAAGACCGTGAAGTTCAAGATCACCCACAAGAAGCCAGGCGAAGAGACCGCTGACCGTAACGATCCGTACGGTGAGACCGGCTTCATGAGCATCAAGTGGTACTACGGTTTCATGGTTCTGCGTCCTGAGCGCATCGCCCTGATCAAGACCGCAGCCACTCTCTAAGCGGTAACCCAGGAACCCGGCTTAGGTCGGGTTCCTTTTTCCTACTTCGATAAAGGTGTGATCCACGATGCAAGAGTTTGAACAAGAAGAAGTACTCGAGATTCCAGACGAACTGACCACACTCAAGGCACGCGCCGAGCAGTTGGGCATTTCCTTCCATCCCTCCATCAAGCTGGAAAAGCTGCGTGACAAAATCAACGCCAAGCTTGAAGGCGACAGCGAAGAAGAAGCAGAAGAAGTGGTAGTAGCTGCTGGTGCACCGAAGGGCGAAACCCAGAGCGAACTGCGTCTGCGCAAGCGTAAAGAAGCCAGTGAACTGGTACGAATTCGTGTGACCTGCATGAACCCTGCTAAAAAAGAGTGGGACGGTGAAATCATCACCACAGGTAACAGTGCAGTGGGTACCTTCAAAAAGTACGTGCCCTACAACAACGAAGATGGCTGGCATGTACCACGCATCATCTACAACCAGCTGCTTGAGCGTAAATGCCAAATCTTCGTCACTGACAAAGATGGCCGCGGTAACAAAGTGCGTAAGGGCAAGATGATCCGTGAGTTTGCCATTGAAGTACTGCCTCAGCTGACCCCAGCTGAACTGCGTGATCTGGCTCAACGCCAGGCCATTGCCAAAGCAATCGACTGATCAGGTGACCGGTAATGAGTACTCCGTTGTCCTTGAATGACCTAACCGAAGCCACTGTAGATGGGGCAGGTGCATTCGACCTCCTCATGCGGGCTGCTAAGTCGCACCTGGAAGATGAGTTTGTAAAGAACCGCATCAAGGGCTCGGACTACTCGTCGGTGTACCTGGGATCGATGACCCAGGTGCTACAGGCCGCTGTGCAGTTCCTACTGCAGAAAGATAAGGCTGCTAATGAAGCCGCCTTGATCGACGCACAGGTACGCAACACCGAAGCGCAGATTCTCCTGGTTGCAGCTCAAACCGAGTTGGCTATTCAGCAGAAGAAGAACGCTGAGAACGAGTGGCTGTTGTTGGCTGAGCAGAAAGCCAAGATGGCTGCCGAGACCAAGCTGATGGGTCAAACCTACCTCAACGCGGTTACCGAGAACGCCACCATGCTCAAGCAGCAGTGCAAGCTGGCTGCTGAATACGATGTCCTCATGGAACAGAAGCTGAAGACGGTTCAGGAAACCTCCTTGCTGGCACAGAAGAAGGTAACTGAGATGGCTCAAACCAACGGTGCCAGTACTGACAATGACAGCGTGATCGGCAAGCAGAAGAACCTGTACCAGGCCCAGGCAGATGGCTTTAAGCGTGACGCCGAGCAGAAGGCAGCGAAGCTGATGGTCGACTCCTGGAACGTGCGACGGACTACAGACGAAGGCACTCAAGCCAACGCCACCAACATGCTGCATGACGTAACAGTTGGGCGTGCGGTGACCAAGCTCCTTGAGGGTGCGGGTGCTTGACCAACGTGCGGTAACAACAAAGGGCCTTATGGCCCTTTTTTTAACTTTTGTGTGGGAAGGGTGTTATGGGACTTTTTAGTTCAAAAAAGAAAGTCACGGTTACTACAGACGTGGTGCGTGTTATTGAAGATAACTTTCTACCGTACACCCACAAAAGTTCAGTGCTGGATTCAATTGTTAATGGGGGTGAACTAACAGAAACCCTGTTAGATGGCCTTACGAAGAGTGTCGCCATTCGTGCTGACAACATGTACCAGTACGCCAAGACGCAGTATCACTATGGGTTGCCTAACCACACCTTCTTAGAAAAGGGTAGTGGCAAAGCTATTATCCAGGCGGCGATTCAACAAGAGTTAGGTACCTCGGTTAATCTGCTCTATTACAACTTCGCACCCATTAATAGTGTGCACCAGGGGTGGAAGACACTTATTGAGCAGTATGGGTATAACCATTTAACCAATGAAATAACTACCCTCTCCCGGCAAGTAGGGCACCCGGTTTACCTGGACGATATTAAAGCCATCTTCACCAAAGAAACGGTGGATGAGGCAGACCCTGAAGTCTTTGAAAACTGGGGCAGTTCGGCACTCTCCGGGTATGCCCACCACCGGCGTGGGCAAGGCCTGTTTCAAATCACCGGTTATATCCTGCACAGCCCGTGGAGTATGGACACCACACTGGAAGAGGATGTGGTTGAACTTCACTACTCATGGTCTGCCTGGGAGCCTAAACAAGTAGGCCCGTATGAAACAGTGGAAGAAGTCTTTTACTCGGACAAGATCATTGTGCCTATGGGTGGGTATGAAACCGACACTGAATACTTCCAAGCCATGTATGAATACAGTTCGGGTGGCAGTACTAAGTTAGGGTGTTGGACCTACTTGGATAACTCCGGCGTACATCCTGAGGTAGATGCTATTTATGAAGTGAATGACACCGAGTTGGGGAGTTACTTCCCGTTCGTGTTCTTTCAAGTGGATGGTGTTAACCAGGGTGGTGCGGACTTTGAATTTAAGTCCCCATACGAAACATCCAAGAAGTTGGTTAGCTACTTGGGACTTGATTACAAACAAATGGCGGCGGATATAAGTAATGCAGGGGGCTCGGAGTTGGTGCAGGCCGTTATGGTTATGGCGGTACCTGCTAATGGAAATAGCCCCGTGGAGTGCCGGTACTTGTTTGAGTACTTTGACCGTATGTTTGAAAACGGCACCCTTGACCCTGCCTGGCCAGTACCGCCTAAGTCCGACAGTAACGGCATACTCAGAAAGACTGGTTTAGCCATTGCTATTAAAGATGCGGACTTCCGGGTGACCTTGCGTTACTCCGGTATCGGTAAACGCACCGTGGCAGGCTCAATAGGGGCAGTCGGTACATGCTCACGCACGGAAGGCACCGAAGTGAGTTACACCAAGTACACAAATGCAGGGTCTGGGGCTGTTAGTTCAATGTCCGTCAGTACCAGCTACATTGGCTACACCAAACAGGTAACCGCTACGTTTTACGAAGAAGTGCGTGTATACGACCTGAACATGCTTTACCCCATTAAAGGTAAGTACGGCACTTCTGCAGGTGGAAGTAGCAACAAGCTTTTGGTCCCCTTGGATAAATCCATTACGGACACCATGCCAACAACCATGAAGGAAGAGTTGTACTGCCGGTCTTTGCACTACGTGTTCAACACCTATGTAGAAACTGAAATCAAGTGGTACACCCAGACGTGGTTCCGTGTGGTGCTGATCATTGTCGCCGTGGTGATTACCATACTTACTTGGGGCCAAGCTGGTCCTGCAGTATGGACTACGTTGGCTGCAATGAATGCGGCAACGGTGGCATTGATATGGGTGTGGGTTAAGTCCCTTCTTATTTCTCTGGCAATCAAATACGCCATCACTGAAGTGGCTAAGATGTTAGGTCCTGAGTGGGCGATTGTCATTGCCATCGTTGGCATGGCAGTAGGCGTATACGGCTACATGGGAGATGCGACCTGGGCCACTAACCTGCTGGACATGTCGACCTCGTTGGTGAGTGCTGCAGGTGACATCTACCAGCAGGGTATCCAAGACATCATGAACTCCTTTGGTGAGTTGGAGTTGTTGGCGGATGCTGCCAGTGAAGAGTTAAAAGCCGCTGAAGCACTCTTTGGTATTCAGGACTTATTGAACCCGTTTGCCTTTATTGGACAAGTTCCAGAGATTCGTTTTGGGGAGTCTCCTGATGACTTCTTCACCCGTACTATTCATGCCGGGAACATTGGCGCAGCCAGTTTGGAGGTCGCCTCTAATTATGTGAACATAAGCTTAAAACTCCCTACCCTTGAACAGTCCTTAGAGGAATTCCAAGATGACACAACTTTATGAAGACGCACTGAGTTCTTTTGGTTCCAGTTACAACAACGGACTCAATGTGTCTGGATTGAAATACGGCTCTAATAATTTGATCCCAAGTAACACCGGATCAGTTGCTAATACTGGTGGGGGTATTAACCCCAACCAAAGTTGGTTTTCTAGAAACGCCATTTTTGGTGGTAAAGACGGCGACGGTAACCAAACCAATGGCTGGGCTGGTACGGCCTTGGGTGTTGCACAGGGTTTGGGCGGTGCCTACATGGGCATGAAGCAGTACGGCATGGCAGAGGACGCGTTGAAAGAGAATAAGCGCCAGTTCCAACTCAACTATGACGCGCAGAAGAAGACCCTGAATACCCAGTTGGAAGATCGTCAACGTGCACGGGTGGCGTCTAACGCTGGTGCTTATGAGTCGGTGGACTCGTACATGAAAAAGAACGGGATCTAAACCATGGCTAATCCGATTACCTGGCGCAGCCTACAGGGGGCTTCCTCTACAGGTGCAGCTTCCATTATGGACAGCGCACGAGGTGCCTTTAACGATGGTTTTGGTGCCTTACAAGGTGTCCTTGATAAAGAGCAGGCCACCGCTGAAGCTAACTGGGACAACACAAAGCAGAACAACACCAACCAGCTGATGGATAAGTACGCCAGCTACAAATCGCCTGAGGAGCTAGCGGCTGCCCAAGCATCCGGTGAGTTGGATGCACTCAAGGCACAGTTTGGTAACCAGTACGATGCAGCTGCAGTACGGGAGATGGAAGGGGGGCTACAACAGAAGCTAATCGAACGTATCAGTGCTCAGAACCAGTACGCAGATGATTCCCTGGATCGCACCCAGCGCGGTGATGTGGATGCCATCAAAGGCATGATCGCCAAACGTGACTTCACCGGTGCTGACGCTGCACTAGAGCGTCTAGAACTGCGCAACGAAGCACCTCTTTTTGAAGCCTTGCAACAAGGTCAACGTACCCAGGTGGAAGAGGGGTATCAGGACCGCCGTTTCACCATGGATGAGAAAAAGTTTGGGGCTGAAATGTCGGGTATTGGCCTGCGCAACTCAGCTGCACAACTCCAATTAACATCCCAGCAAGAACAGCAGGGTATGAGTGCCATGGTGGCCCAGGTACTGCAAAACTACCCAACCGAACAAGCAGGCCGAGAGGCTCTGCTACAAATGGCGCGTGATCAAGGGGTAAGCGGTAAGGCAGTGCTGGCAGGCGTAACTGAGCTTTCTGGTTTGTATGGTGCAGCCACCGGCCTGACGAAAGAAGACCAGGATGAGTTGGCCAAGCGACAAACATCCAGCCAGTCAAGCCTTGAACGCTTCACTCAGGATGAAAAGACAGCGTTGGACAAGGTGATTAAGAACGCTCCGGTAGAACCGGTCTACTCGTTCAGCGACAAGGATCGCATGACGGAAGGTCAGGTATACGAGCAGATCGCTAAAGTGATCCCTAAAAACCGTGAGGAGACTATTAAAACCATTCAGGAGAAAGTTGGTGACCTGTCTGGAAAGTACAAAGTGCCTGCAGGTATGGAACTAGGCCCTGTTATTCAAGAGGCGTTTAAACGCACTGGTACTACAGGTGAAGACGGTGCGTGGTTTTCTGTCGACGCTGATGTTGATAGTTCTGTGTTTGAAAAGAACTTCAATGATGTGCTGGGCGCTGCTATTAAATCTTTCAACAATCAAACAATTGTTGATAAGGCTCAGGCAGAATACACACGCAAAGTTCGGGAGAAAGAAGATGAAGAGATCCGCAACTTAAGTCAGTACAAGAACTCCCGCACTGACACTTATAAGTTCCGTCAAGACATCCAGAAAAGGTAGTCCATTTAATGCAGCAAACTCCCTCTCCGCTGTTCGGTCGTGAATTACTGTTGGCTAAAACAGCAGAGTCCAAGGTTAATACTCTGGCTCAGACAGCAGAGTTAAAAAAGGATCTCTTGGGCCGAAGCAACTTGGTTGCCCGTCAACCCAGTGATGCTCTGGCTGCACATCCTACTTTGGAAGCATACGAAGCAGTGGAGGGGGAGGCCTCTAACCAAGTTCGTGGTTACTACATTGATAAAGAGCGTACTGACCTGGAGCGTCGGTACACGGTTATGCGTGATGACCAACGTGCGCGTGAAGACAAGGCCTTGGTTTCCGATGCTGAACTCGACACCACAACAGGCCAGGCCAAGCAATTGGGTGCTGCTGCAGCAGTGGGTAGCGCCCGTGTGGCGGGTGAGTTGGGTGCTCTGCCTATGACGGCTATGGCAGACAACGAGCTGGCCAAAGTATCTGATGAAAACCTCGAGCTGTTTAACGAAGACATTGCCTACAAGAACCATGTATCTGAGCTGAAGAAGGCTCGGGTAGCCATCGATGCACAGGCGCTCAGTGGCAAGTTGGGTGCTGACCAGGCTCAAGCTATGCGTGATGAGCTGAGTGCGCGTGAGGCGTCCCTGGTGGCCCCTGATCCGGCACGCTTGGCGGCATTGGATGTACGTCCTAAACGTAAACGAGGCTATGCCGATGCAGAGCGTTATGCCTTGGGACTGCCTGATGATGACTTGGAGTTTGGAAATCTGACTCCACGTGAGCGGATTAACCAAGCCAAGCAAGCACTTGATGGTGCCATGCGAGTGAACAAGGCCATCACCGGTGCTAAGGCCCTGAATGGCTTGATGAACCCATTGAACCGGGAAGCCTTCGATAAAGACCTGAGTAAGTCGTGGGACAAAGAAAGAGATACCTTCACCCAAGCAGGTAAAGACTGGGAATCAGGTGACACCGGTGGTGCGATGGCCAAGGTTGCCAATGGTGTGGCCTCACTGGCTTACGAAGGCCTGGGCGATGTGTTGAACAACCCAGCTGCTACCTTTGAGTACATTGCAGAGAACGCCCCTCAGCTGGCCTTAGGAGCAGCAGGTAAAGCAGGCAAGACCCTGTTGACCACTTCTAACCTAGGCTACGGTGCGCGGATCTACCGTGAATCGCTTGAGGACTACCAAGCCAAAAACAATGGTGCACTACCTAGCCAAGCTGGTATGGCTCAGATGTTGGCGATCAGTTTGACGGCATCGGTTGCCGAACATGTTATGGACACATCCATCCTGAAGGCTTTACGTGGCTCGAAAGCTGCTGATGGTGCTGTGGACATCGCTACTCGGGAAGCCTCTAAAGGCATCTTGAAGCGTTCTTTAGGCGGTGCAGCTCGGGTAACCGGTGCCACAACTACAGGCGCTGTGGGTGAAGCGATTACTGAGGGTTACCAGACAGCAGTAGAAGAGTCCTTCTCTCGTCTGAGCACTGATGTGAATGGTGAGAACATCTTCAAAGGCGCTGTGATTGGTGCGGCTGCTGGTGGGGGTTTGAAAGGTGGCCTGGCTGTTCCAGGTGAAGTTGTTGCAGGGGTGGCTGCAGTGGGCACAGCCCTGAAAGATGCAGCCAAGAACAGCAGCACTGAACTACTCAGTACTGCTAGCCAGAAGGGCTACAAAGAAGCCGTCAAGACCGGCAAGGTCGATGCACTAACCGATCCAGATTCTGTTGAGTACGCTCCGAATGAAGCGGTGCGTGCATTGCAGGAGCGTGGGCAGAAAGAAGGCCTATCAAACAAAGAAATCGCCAAGGGTCAGACAGCGGCCAAGCAAGTGGTCGACTCTGCCAAAGAACGCCTTAGCAGCATCCGTACCCTGGCTGCGAATGACGGTCCTGTTGAACAGGCGCGTATCCAAGAGCTTATTGCCAGTACTCAGGCAGAGCTGGAAGTGGCCACTACGCCAGAAGAAACCCTTGCAGCCACAACCAAACTTGATCAGTTAAACGGTCTGGTGCGTACCCCTACGCAAGTCAAAGAGAACGCTGCCAAGGTAGCCAAGCTGACCGAGACTGTTGCCGCAGCAGAACTGCAGTACGACGAATGGGTTAACAGCAACAACAAGACCGGCACATTGAAGGCCACTGTTGATCTGGTGGATAGCACCCCGGATGCAGCGGTACCGGAATCTGTTGCCCAGGCACAAGCAGCCACAGCCGAACTGATTGAGCTGGCTACAACCAGCCCAGAGCTGATCTCTGAAGAAGTGGCCACTCGCCTGGCCAGTAACCAGCAGAACAGCTTGAGCAATGAGCAGCGTAGTTTGTTTACTAACCTGGCTCGCGTTGCCCGTGTGAAGAAAGAGTACCGGGACAGTGGTGAAGTCGCGTTCGACATCCTGCAAGACGACCAGACCACCGGCAACATTGGTATGGAAGCTCACCAGCGCAACATCAACAGTGCCATCGCCGCGGCAGATAAGCCCGCAGCCGAAGGGGCTATTGCTGCCCTGACCAAGTTTGCTCAGGCACAGAACGCTAAGCGTAAAGCCATCAAGACTGCGCTGAAGACAGGCACTGAAGCGGTACCGGTGTACCTGATTCCTGAAGGTAATGGGGTGTGGACACAAACCACCGAGAAGCCAAGCCAACAGGTGTTCGATGAAACCAACGTACTGACGATTACCGAGAAGAGCTTCAAGTTGGCCAAGCAAGTGGCTAAAGAAGCTGAGTTGTTGAACGCAGCTGTACAGGCCAGTAAAGCGGCCATGGCAGTGGGCTTCAGTACTGCACCGGAGGTTACTCCTACTCCTGTAACCGAGGAGGTGAGCGCTGCGAAAGACGAGGTGAAGGCGAAGCCGCAACCGAAGTCTGAGAGCAAGCGCGAGACTCCGGCTGTAGTAGAGAAGAAAGCCCCAGCACCTGTTGTGAAAGCCAAAGCCAGTAAGATGCAAGTGGCCAAGTTCCAGGAACTGTCCAAGCGATTGGCTAAAGCCAAAACCGAAGGCAAGCCACTGACTGCACTTCGCTCAGCGTTAAACCAGCAGCTGGAAACCCTGGAGTTTGGGTTCTCATCTCCGGTGGCTGAGCTATACACCCAGCTGCTCCAGGCAGACGGCCTGGTGAGTACTGATGTGATGCAGGCGTGGGTTAAGGCTAACGGCAATGCAGGCATGAGTAGCTTGCTGGATAAGCTGCTTGAGCACCCAGTCATGGCCCAGTTCAAGGGCTTCTCTACACAGACAGAAACCAGCACCAACACCAAAGGTGAGGCATACAAGCCGCTGGGTATGTACTTTGAAGACAGCAAGACCATTGGTTTGGATCTGTCGACCTTGTTGCCCTTCAACGCTAACAGCCAGAAGTTCCTGGCTGAGATTATTGTGCACGAGGTGGTACACGCGGTTACCGAAGGTGCGCTTCAAAATGATCCTCAATTAGCAGCTGAGATTGAAGCCCTGCAAGCCGAGATCAAAGCATGGCTGGCCATCAACCCAGATGCGCTGAGTAAGGTGCAGCGAACCAACTTGGACTACGCCCTGCGTAACAGATCCGAGATGTTGACCATGGGCCTGACTAACCCAGCAGCCATTCAGGCACTGAACCTGATCAAGTTGGGCAGTGGGCAGACTGCACTAGGTGAGTTTACCCAACGCTTGTTGGAGTTCTTCCGTCGATCCATGCGCCTGACTAAGACTCAAGACACGGCCCTGGTTGAAGTACTGCGCATTGCTGAGCAGTTCCTGGGGGGTACTGCGATCGACCTTGGTAACTTCGATGCAGATGTAGCCCTGGCTGAACAAGCCACCCTGGACACCACTGAGCAACTGAACAGCGAAAACACTGCATTTGATCAACTGATCCAGAGCCGTAGTGAAGTTGTCCTGCAGCGTGAGCAAGACCACACCGGCAAGACTGAGGGTGTGTTGTCGCTCTTCGCCAATGCTGCAGACATTGCGGTGACCGGCGAGACTTACCAGAAGGTCAACCTGGTTGCAGCGTACTTCAAGCAGTCGGCTGAACGTGCGGGTGCTATCACTCCACGTCCTCTGGTCGCTATCAAAGACTTCATGAGTGCGTTGATTAACGGCCAAGTGTTTGCCCAGGACTTCCTGGAAGACGGCCTGACCGAAGCACAACAAGGTTTGGTCAGTCACTTGAAAGCAGTCTATCCACAATGGAAAGACACCCTACAGGGCCTGCTGCGTAAAGACGGTGGTAACCGCTCCCAGTACTACTACGAGAACCCTACCCAATTCCTGATGGAGCTGAATGAGGCCACCGGTGCTGTAACCATGGAAGAGAACGCCATGAGTGCAGCCATTGTGTCTGCATGGACCTGGCTCATTGATAACGCCGGTAACCCGGAGTTCCGTACCTCCGAGCAGATCAACCGTAGCCTGCCTAACCGCAGCAAGGATCAAGCAGTTACCCCTGAATTGGCCAAGCTGCTGGGTCCTTTACTGGATCGCCGTGCTCTGTTGGCTGATCGATTGGGTCAGCGCTTTGTACAAGCCTTGGGCCTGCAGGCAAAGAACGGAGATACCCCAGTCAATGAGCTGTCCCGTTTGGAAGCCTCTGCTGGCCTGATGATCGTAGGCATGCTGCAGAAGATGGGTGTGGTGGAAGAAGTCTCCGTGTCCAAGCTGGCGGTGCAACAAGCATCCGGCAAGACTCAGGAAGAAATCGAAGCCATGAACCCGGCTGACATCACCGGTGCAGACACCTACCTGAAGCTCGTTGCTACGGGTACCCACGATACCCGTGTGCTGAACCCGGTGGCTCAAGACTTCATCACGAATGCTGCCAACACAGGTGGGGTACTCAACACCCTGTTTGATGTCGAGAGTGCGGTCAGTGCTCCGACCCTGAAACCACAAAAGGTGATCCAGAAGGACACCAACAAAGGTCGCCAGGGCATCCCTAAGAACGTGCTCAAGTATCTAGGCAATGTAGCCAAAATGGCTTACACCTTCCGTGACGATATGGTACGCCTGACCCGTATCAACTCAGATGCGGATATGGCCTATGTAGAAGGTCTGGTGGGCATTGAGTCGGTGGATGAATCTCAGGTCCACGTCATCAACCAGCTTAGTAAGAAAGCCAAGTTCGATGGTTTGCGTCGTGAGCTGACTAACGCCCTGGACTTCCTCAAGTACTTGGCAATGGCCAGTGAAGACGGCGAGAACGCTGAGTTTTTCATTCGCCCAGAGCTGTGGAAGAACCACCGCTTTGGTTACGAAGGTACTGTGCTGAACATGCAGTCGAGCAAGATCCACCGATTCCTGGCCAAACAAGGCATGTGGTTGTCGGTTGTGAGCTTGAACTCTGATGCCGCTGGTGAAGCGTCCTTGGATAACTTCAAGCTGCGGGTACTGGAAGGCTTGGGCGTTAAGACGGATGAGTCGCCAGATGCTAACCACCTGGCAGCGTTTGATTCGGTACTGACCAACGATGTCTACACCGGTGCAATCGAAGCCTTACGTGAAGCACTGTACGGCAAGAAAGGTGCACTGACCGCTAAACAGCAGAACTCGATTCTGGCTGGGGTGAAGGCGGGTGGGGCTAACCTGCACAGCTTGGATTCACTGGTTGCCATGGCTCATTACCAGCAGGCGGTTAACACTCCAGGTGTGGACTCGTTCACCACTGAACTGACCGCAGAGATCGATGGCAAGACCAACGGCCCAATGCTGAGCATGTGGCTACTGGGTGGTATGACGCCTGAGATTGCCATGATGGGGGGCTTCTATCCTCAAGGCAGTGGCTTCAGCCACTACAGTGAATACAAGCCAGGCAAACACGACTTGTACCAGTACGTATCCAAGCGGATCAGTGGTGTACTTGGTCAGTTGATAGATGGTAACCCTACCGAACTGGCACCGGTGTTTGCGTCCCTTTACAACATCACAGGTGCACTGGTTAATAGCCTTGGTGAAGTGACCAAAGACGGGCGTAATCTGGTGAAGGAACCACTGACCGGACTGGTTTACGGTTCGGGTATGCAGGCCACTGTGCGTGGTATGGCAGATGGCTTTATCGATTCGATCTACAGCCACATCGAGAAGATCAACCAAGGCAAGCCGTATGGGGTGAACAAACTGGTAGGTGAAGATGCCTTTGCCCAGTTCTCTAATGACCTGAACCTCCTGATGGGAGCGGCAGGCATGAAGATGGAAGAGGGTGTTTTGGACATCAAGCCCTTCAATAAGCGTTCACCCACCCAAGCCTGGAACGTGGCCGATGTTAAGCAGGCCATGCAGACTCGCTTGTCGAAGCAGCAGGAAAAAGCACTGCGTGACGTTTTCTCCAAGACCATAGGCCTGTCTACCCAGTCGGTGGTGGAGACTGATTTCGCGGATTACCTAAGCGCACGCAAGACTGTAACTGCGACCTCCAACCTGACGTATGCCCTGTATGAAGCAGCCAAAGCTGAGCTGCGTGAGCGTGCCGTCAAGCTGTTGATGGAATCGGGTCAGATTGCCCACGCCACCAACCCGAAGACAGGGGTTAAAACACCCCGTCACGACTTGTCGGCTAAGCAGGAAAAGCAGGTACTGGACGTGATCAAGGCCCTGGAGCCACGGATCAACACCGCCCTGTCTAAAGCATCGAAAGAACTGGAAGCCGGTATCTATGCCGGTAAGCAGCGCCGTACTGTGCGTAAAGACAGCGCCGCCTATGAAGTGAAGTTCAAGTTTGCCGAGAGCTCTGGCTTGGGATCTAAGTCAGGCCACGGCTATGGGGTAATGGCTGAAGCACCTGGTGTATCCGTGCTGGCCAACTCCGTACAAAGCACGGACGGTGGGATCATGCTCAGCATTGTTGAGCAGATGAACTCACTGGGTATTCACGACGCCATCATGGTGGCGATCAAAGATGCTGCGGCTGCTGGCCGTAAGATCAACGCCAAGACCTTTGACATGCTGGTTAGCTACTCACTGCCTCGAGAGTCGCTCGAGAGCCTGCAGCGTACCCTGGTCGGTCTGGTAGCCCAGATCAAGGCAGAGCCTGGTAACACAGCGCTGACCGAGAAACTGAAAGAGCAGATCAAACCACTCACTGAAAAGATGGGTGAAGCTGAGCTCAACCTGGCGCAAGAAGCAGGCTTGGTGTCCTACATCCTGAACAACGCGGATCAATTGGCACTGCAGGCTGATACCCGTCGTCTAACTGATCTGGCTAACCTGGCTTATGTGGACCAGTACACCATCCAAGACGGTGCGGCTGAGATCACCGATAAGATGCGGGCCAGTGCTAAAACTGAGTTGGCACGGGTACTGGCACTGAAGCCAGACCAAGCTTCCATTGAAGCAGCCACTTACCTGGATGGGTTGTTGGGTGAATCGGTTGCTGGTGCTGTTCAGGCCTCCCCAGAGATGGACCTGGAAGAAGACTTCTCGCTGACCGAAGACCTGGAGCCGCAGGAAGATACCTTGGCTGAGACCCAGGAAAGCGGGTTGGCGTCCCCAGCGCCGAGCACTACCACCTATAGCGTTAAAGAGGTGTATGCAGCACTTGGCCAAGGGGCTAACCGTGTCACTGACGCTGCGTTGAGCCAACGCCTTGAGGGTTTGTTGGATAGCGTAGTGGAGCGCCTACAAGGCCCTTATCAGACCCTGTTTACCGCGGCACAGAATGCCTTAATCAACACCCCTGAAGATGTGTACCGTAATGCGGATGCAGCAGGGGCACTCCCCTTCAATGTGGACATCCGTACCTCTGGCTTCCACATGGGCGATCAGCAGGCGTTTGCTGCTGAAATGGTGCAGATGGTTATTGGCGAAAGCCTGTCCATGTCGGTGAACCAGGTTGATAAAGAACTGGTGAAGCTGTTTGAAGAAGCCCGTAACAAGGTGGCTAAGACAGACCTGGACGCAGATCCTGTTCGCAGTGAGCAGATGTGGAACTTCGTCTTTGGGATCAAAGCAGGTGACACCTCCACTCAGTACCTCAGCCGCTTTGCAGCCTTAGGCCTGACAGACAGCAAGATGGGTGCACTCCTGGGCTTTGAAACCTCGCGTGCAGAAGACGCTACACCAGAGTCCCTATTCGGCAAACTGATGCAGTGGTTTAACCAACTGTTGCAGGTACTCAACGAAGGCTTAGGTAAAGCCTACGGTGGCCAGCAAGCAGACCAGAAGCTGCAAGTGATTGTCGATCGTATGGTCGACCTGCAGGTAAGTCGTGTGGCTCAGTCGCAGACCGGCAAACTGGATGCCTACAAAGAACAGTTTGAAGACGCTATGGATGATGTCACTGACTCGGTTAAAGAGAAGATCGTGGCACTCACGGACTCTGACTTCTTCAAGAAGAGTAAGAATCCGTTGCTACGCCTCACCGGTGACCTGGCCACTAAAGCAGTGGAGCAGCGCCTGGATGAAGTCATGGTCGGTATTGAAGAGTTCCACAACCGTACGACTAAAGGCCGCTTGGGTGAGATAGCTGAGCTGTTTAATGAAGTACGTGGTACCACCATGCACAACAAGTGGGGCCGGGTGAAGCTACTGCTGGCCAAATACCAGGAGAAGACCCGTAAAGAACTGGCACGCAACACTGCAGCAGTGGCCATGAGTAGCTTTAAGGACGGCGGTAAGCATGTGACCCAGGTAATGCGTGAAGCAGTTACCCGTGTTCTGCTGCGTGCTGATGTGGCCAGTCTGGTAGGTCCATTCAACTTGGCACAGATCCAGGAGCTGGTGGCTAATCCAACAAAACTGGCTGCAGCCATTGCCACTCAGGAAGCCAAGATCACTGGCCGCTTTGCTGAGTACTATCGTAACCAGGCTAAGTTGACTGGGTATTACCTAGCGACTGAGCGTGCAGTGGGTGACAACCTGCGCATGAATGCCTTGAGCATCACCATGCTCGATGGAACACGCTTCGCCGGTAAGGTCACAGAAGCAGCAGGCATGGCAGCAGCGGTAGATGTGAGCGTGCTGATCTCGCTGCATGCCCTGGCGTACACCCGCTTGGCAGACCGTAAAGCGGTGACTGACCTGATGGCAGCTGAAGCAGCTCGTGGTGATGGTGGCAACGGGGTGGAGTTTGCCTTGAAGCTGCACCGCAAGCTGACCCAGGAATCGAAAGACCGCCTGTTCCAAGGTAGTGAGCGCCTGATGGTCAAAGGCTACCTGCCTGAAATCACCAGCCCTTACCGCGAAACTACCACGGTGCCTGCGTCTGAAGTAGCGGCCATGTTGGCAGCTGGCTGGAAGGATCTGGGTGTACTGGCTCAAGACGTTCACGGTGCCCAGCGCAGTCCTATGCACCTGCTGACTCTGGACCGGGGCATGGTACAGCGCTTGTCGGGTACTTTGAGCACCACCAGCCTGAAGTCGATGGGTAGCTCAGCACGGGAAGCAGGCCTGCGAAACAATGGCTTGATCGAAAAGAACAAGCGCACGGCTGTGGATGCACTGTTTAAAGCTCAGCCTAATCTTGATCCAACAGCGGATAAGAACACCTACTTGGTGCCAACCAGTGATCCAAGCGGCAAGACCGTGGACTACCGCTACCTGATGAACCAGGAAAACCGTGACACGTTGATGGAGCGTAACAACAACTTTGACCTACTGTTGGGTACCTTGGCGGCTAACACCTACGACAAGGAGTCATCGGCACAACGCAACAACGAGATCGTTGAGATGATGCACGCGCAGTGGACCCAGCAGCGGGCAGAGAACGCCCATGCCTACATCATGGTCAGTGCAAACAGCGCTGATCCTGTGGTACGGGAAGCCTACGCACTGATGCCTTACAGCACCCGTAAACACATTGATTCAGTGTGGGGTAGTCAGGGCATGATGGTGCGTCGGGACATGTTCAACCTGCACTTTGGCTACCGCAAATACAGCCTGGCTGAGATGTTCAACAAGACTCCGGCTGACCGTAAGGCCTTGGAACACATCTTGGCCTACACGGTAGAAACGATATTCGGTCAGGGGCCTAAAGCAGGACTGCGTGTACGCCAGGCGGAAGATGTATGGCAAGCCGCGGTACGTGAAGTCAAAGACTTCCTCGTGGTGAAGTCAGGGGTGACCTTGTTCTGGAACATTGTGAGTAACTTCTCGCTGCTGTACCTGTATGGGGTATCGCCGGCGGAGATGGCACGTAATCACCGTATTGCTTTTAAGGGGGTTATGGAGTGGCACAAAGATGGGGCTGAGCTGGCTCAGCTTGAGGCGATGAAGCAGGTGGGCTACACAGGTAACGTGAAGGACCTGGATCATAAGATAGCGAAGCTGAAGATTGCCATGCAGCGTAACCCAGTTCGTAATTTGATCGAAGCTGGCTTGATGCCATCTATCGTGGAGGATGTGAACGTAGAGGATGAACTGTTCAGCTATAAAACTGCCTCGGGTAACAAGGTAGATAAGTTGACAGAATGGGTACCGGATGCAGTGAAGACTGTAGCCAAGTGGGTGTACGTGGCACATGACACACCGCTGTACCAGGTGTTGAACCAAGGTACTCAGATGAGTGACTTTGTGGCCCGTTACACCCTGTACCAGAAGATGACGACTCAGCGTAAAGCACCGTTGAGTCATGAAGATGCCGTGCAGTTTGTGTCTGAGGCATTCGTGAACTACGACATACCGTCTGGTAAAGGCCTGCAGTACGCGAACGATATGGGTGCGGTGATGTTCACCAAGTACTACCTGCGGATTCAGCGAGTGATCCTGCATGTGTACCATAACCACCCGACGCGGGCGATCCTGTTGATGTTGTTTGATAACTACTTTGCGGGGATGCAGACCATTGCTGATTCCTCGTTCTGGTCGAACTTTGGTATCCGTGTTGCAGATGGTGCACTGGGCCTACCGGAAGCCTTCGCTGAAGGTATCCCGGCAGACATGATTGGTAAGTTGTTCAAGTAACGGTGTCGGCCCAAGGATGGGCTTGCATTGGGGATTGATCTGTTGTGGGTGCGACCCACTCAGAGTACCGGGATGAAGGGAGAGGTGTAGTGTGCAGCGCTACAGTGACTCCAGTGCTTCCCAATGACCGGCTTCATACCTGCCAGATCAATCCCCAATACAACCTGGTTACCCAGGCGATTGGATGTCCTCACTTCTTACTGGAAAAGATGTGATTCCATAGGGTGTGCAGCAAGTACGTGATGAACACCAGCACTGCCAACACGACTGCGAGGACCATGCCCCCGAATGCAGTTAAGGCCACTAGCCATCCTAGTACCATGCTGCCTGTGTAACACGCGCCTAGCACTATGACGGCCATCAGTCCTAACAGGACATTGCGGAGGACTTTCATAGCGACCCCTTAGCCGAACAGGCTGGTGGTCTTCGCTTCGGTGGTTTCTTCTTCTACTGGCTCAGCGTCTGCTTCAGCGCAGACTTCTTCCTGAACCTGTGCTGGAGCTTCAGTCTGCCCTTCGACAGTTTCATACACAGCTTGCGCGACTGCTTCAGGTGCACACATAGCAGCTAAGTGCTCAGAGAAGTCTTTGCTTGGGGCAGTGTCCACAATGTCGACATCTGCAGTGAGGCCGGAATCACGACGCCCTGCAGTAAAGGCGATCGACACGGACTTACCTTTGAGGGTAATGCCTTGTGCAGCAATGTACATCTGGATAGCGGTTTCGATTTCTTTCTGGCGGATCTGGATGAGCATAAAAATTACCTCAGTGTTCTAGGCCGCTTTGATGAGCGGCAACATGGATTGGAATGCGTGGCACTTGAGTCCTGCATAGATCGAGGCAATGGCATCGGCCATGTGCTCAGCTTTGGCTTCGCTGATAACGACCTTGCCATTGGACTTGTAGGTGGGCCACGGTGCTTCAGGGTGGGCATTCATAGCCCAGTTGATCATCTCGATCTTGGAAGCGGTCTTCTTGCCTGGACCCGCCATCTTCACTTCAGTAGGGGTGACCTCAAAGAAGGGATTGCCGGATGCACGTAGACCGCCTAGGACGCCCACACAGATCCCGTAGCCGCACATGGCCCTGGCAGACTGGCTACCGACAGGGACTTCAACGAAGACAGCTTGAGCGCCCTCCAGGTAGACCTTGGCTCCGCGGTACAACTGGAAAGCCGACTCCAAATCCAAGCTGTTCTGGCGTACTTGTTTGCCGGTGGGCAGTACGGCAGAGACCACATCCATGTGGAGAATGGTCAGCTTATTGGTGTCGGTGTCGTACTTGCCGCACGCCAGGCCCCAGTTGCGCAGTGAGGGGTCCATTCCCGTCACGTTGAGCAGCATTAGATGCCTTGCTCATGCAAGCGCTGACGCAGCACGTAACCTTCCAGCTGCCAGATTTTCTGTACGGCGTTCTGACGGGCGATCTTCTGACCAATTTCACGGTCGAAGTTTTCCGGGTGAGCACAGGCTGATTCACCGGTGACGGTAAAACCGTTTTGCAGTTGCAAGACGCAGAAGGTCAGGAAGAACAGGTTACCTGGATCGGTTTCCAGCTCTTTGTCCATGGCAATGGAATTGCCCAGACAACCCTCAGCCGCGGTGAAGTAATGCTCAGACTTGATCGTGGCTTCGATCATCTCTGGGGTTACCCGAGGGGCGGTTAAGCCTTTGTCCTGGATCTCTTGCTCAATGGCTTGATCAGTCATACGGTCACCTTGTCTGCACGGGTTTGGGCTTGTTGGTCGGAGTAGTTACCACTGGCGTAGCGCTTACCCAACAGCTTGAGCTTATTGACTACCAGGGTCTCTTCACGGCTGATACCTGCTGCTTGACGGACACCCTCCATGTAGAACTCCAGGTCACCCAGTTCTTCAACCAGGTTTTCACGGTCCACCGGCTTGCAGTAGATGATGTGTTTTTTCACAGCATCCAACAGCTCACCGGCTTCACCGGAGATACCCACTGCCATGTGCAGCAGGTGAGCTCCGTTAGGTGTGAGTGTCGCCACGATGTCTTCACCGGGTTTAGCCAGTTTGGTGACCATCTCAATGAAGGGTGTGTTTTGAATGGCGATCAGTTGTTCAGGTGTAAGGGACATTGAGTCTCCAAGGTCTGGTTCACAGGTACCGGCCTCAAGCTGAAATTGCTCGAGGGTTTTCCAGTCCCCGTTGGGTTGGTAGTTGCACCAGATAGAGCCCTTGCGGTGTGGGTAGTAATACCCCTGTCCATGGCCACTGCATGAGCACGTCATGGCTTTGGTGTTGCGGGTGTTCATCCAACGATCAGAGCGCAGCGGTCCTTTGCAGGCACGGCACGTAGGAGGTTGGATGTACTGGGTAATAGGTCGCCGTATGGCACGGCGCTTACCACATTGGCGACAGCGACAGTGATGACTCACTGCACTACACGCAGCTCATGCCGGGGAATCCACTGATCCTTTACCTGAACCATGCAGCCAACAAACATGGCGTACCGGGTGGTACGGTCTGTTTGCCAGCCGTAGTAAGAACAGGTTGCACGTACCAAAATGGCATTGAGTGCTGCAACCAGCAGGATCACGGACAAAGCCAGGATGATCAGTGCGCGTTTGCTTGGAATGCGGAAACTGCGCATGTTAGGCGTCGATGCCAAAGTCTTTAAGGCGTAGGCCCAGCTCGTTGCCGATTTCAGCCAGCACCTTCATTTCCTCGGGGCTGATGTTGCCGTCGCCTTCGGCTACGGTGAGCATGTTTACAAACACTTCCTCGGCGTCTGCTGGGTTGTTCTTGATGTCGCGAATCTCGCGCATGATATTCATGCGACCCAGACGGAAACCGGCCTGTAGCTGCTCGGTGAACAGGTTAACGGTCGCGGTGATTTCGCTGCCGAAATGTTCCAGGTTTTTGTTAGCGCGAATCTGCAGATCAATCTGCGCCGCCTCATTTTTGCTGATTTCGCCATCCGCCGCAGCGACCAGCAGACAGCCGCCAACAATGGCCTGCATCAGATCGCGGTTTTCGATTTTCTTAACGGACTTCTTGGCTGCAAACAGTTTTTTACCGATACCGAACATGAGTGTTTCCTATTTTTTGACGAGATAAAAAAAGGCCTCCGAAGAGGCCCTATGTACGACGGGTGACTTAGCCGAAAAGGCTGGTAGTCGGCTTGTTGCCTGCAGCCAAACCACCGGCTGCTTTTGGAGCACCGGCAGTACCTGCAGACTTGCTGGCCTTGTTCTTGGTCTGGCCGGTCCACTTGGTGGCCCAGGTGTCCGCGAACACAGCAGTTTCTGCTTGGGCACGGATCTCGGCAGTGGTCTTGCGATCAGAGGCACGGAACAGCTTGTCGATTTCGTTCTCGTCACGGGTTTCACCGCTTGGCACGTAGTTACCGGCACCATCTTTGACGTTCTTGTCCACGGTCTGCTTGATCAGGCCTACCAGGATTTCTTTGCCCAGTAGGTCCATGACCATGGCCACTTTGGTTGGCACTTCAGCTTTGGCATCGAAGTTGTAGACATTGACCACTTTGTCTTCAGTGTCGAGCTGGCTGATTTCTTTGCCAGTGGTCAGCAGTGCCAAGGCATTGGCCTGGATAAAGCCAGGAAGGTAGTTCTTCTCACCATCCTTCTCGTAGTAGTTCTTGTTGCCTTTGGCATCGCCTGAGGTCATCCAGATTTGCTGACGGACTTCACCGGAGCTGTCTTTCAGGGTCAGGTTCAGTGCCAGTGCACCACCCTTGGATTTCTCCAGGTAAGCCAGTGCCACGGTGAACGGGTGCAGGCCGGATTCACGTACACGGCTACCACCCAGGTAATCGCGTTCGTCTTCAATGGCGTTGTCAGTAGTCAGGTTTGCGAGCATGTTCATGGTGTATACCTTTGTTCAAGTAAGAGGGGGGTTGTAGCAAGTTGGTTTGAGTACTACTGGTAGTACTCGTGCAGTCTGTTAAGGACCAGTTGCATATTGTTGTCCATGAAAGTTTCCTTAGTATCAAACAATCCCAGTGGACCACGCAGCCGTTCATTGACTGTTTCTTTGGTCAGCTTAGTCTGGAATACATACTTGAAACCTAGGGCTTCTTCTTCCGGGGTGATATTAAGCAATGAAGAGCCATAGTCCTTCAAGTACTTCAGCGGTACCTTCTTTGATGCAATAACAAGACTGAAGTAAGACTCCACGCCGTTGTTCTTGATTGCACCTTTGATCGGCACTTTGGTTTCCATGACCATATCGCCTTCATTCAGCGTGTCGTGGGTATGCGCAATAAAGATGACGTTCTTGGAAGACTTGGCCACGTACATCTGCATCAGTGCTTTGAAGTACTGAGCAAAGGCGGACCACTGTTGCATGGTGTTAGTGGAGCCAATCACGTACACCGACTCATACATATCCATTAGATAAGTAAGTGAGTCCACCACAATGGTGTGCACATCCGGCATGTTCTCTGCGGCCTCAAAGGCCTCATTGATCTGCAGCGGATCGGTAATGGTGTACTGCTTGAACTTGGCGCGGAACGGCAAGCGTTTGCCCGCTTCACAGTTGAGGTACATGACCCCTTCTGGTTTCTCAAGCTGCATCAAAGATGCAGACTTGCCTGTGGCGGATTTACCGCACAACAGGACCAGGTGGTCGTTGATTAGATCGCTCATGCTTTCTCCGCGTAAACGGTTTGTGGAATTTCATCAAGTGCCCGGACGGGCACCTAAAAGGAGGTAAGTCAGGGCGTCCACATGATCGTCATGGGTACCCTTTCAGTTGTCGAACCAGAAGACCAGGCGATGGTCTTCACCCAACACATCAGGTGAGATGGCCAACATTGAATCGATGGTTTGTTTTAAGCGCCCAATCATGTGCTGCACATGCTCAGGCCGTTCATCTGGTCGGGGATTAATAAGCATCTCTACTTGAACCAGGTGGAGCTCTGCGAGCTTGTCTTCCAGTTCTTTACGGGTTAGCCAGTTTTGGCTGTGTGCGCCCTCACCCCAGCAGTCGTGAACAGCCTGCACTTCAGAGCTGAGGTCTGTAGGCATTTACCTGGGAAGGCAAAAGTCCAGTCGGTGCGTACGCCGTTGTACAGGAGACCAAAGAACCAATAGTCTCTATAGCTGCCAGCAAACTCGTCCATTTCAGGGCGTAGGTCATCCCCACCCGGCTTCAGTGAGTAATCCACATGACGGAATGAACTTGCCTGATCGCAGATCCACTCAAAGTCAGTTCTCTCATGAGTGTGGTAGTGCTTGGTTTCGCTGTACCAATGTATGTCGCAGCCCATGCTGGAACTCCTAAATAAGAAAAGGCCCCGAAGGGCCTTTGGTTTATGCGGCGCGTTTGGCCAGTGAGCGGCCTACGGTGACCATGATGGTGCCCATCAGTTCTGACTCATCGAGCTTGTCGACCATCTTGTTATTGAGGTCGAATACGCGGTTGCGTACCCCGTCAAAGTCAAAGCCAGCGTCCACCAGGACCATGGCGTACTTGAGCATCTGGTTATTGCGGTTGCCGTCACCACTGTTGTTGATCACCCAGCGTTCCAGGTTATCCAGCGACTGCTGGCTATCGAAGCGAGCCTGACGGGCCTCGTTCTTACTGGTCTTCGGGATGAAGGGCAGGGCATCGAGCACTTCGCCTTCGTTGTACTCGTAGTGGCCGTCATGGCTTAACCACTTGCGAGCACGTTGGTTGGTGCCGTCATCCACCTGGAATGGCAACCACTGGTAGATGTTGGCCATGAACTCTTTAAAGTCCTTGGCGTCTAGCTTCAGTTCATAGTTGATGGGCAAGATGATGCGGAAGCGATGCTCCATATCCGTGTGCCGCTTGGTGGTGTACAACAGGAACTTGTAGTCCTTGAGCAGCAGCTTGGCTGTGCTCATGTTCACCCCACCGTCGACATCGATCACCACCAGGTTGAAGCCTGGGATGGCGTTGTCTTCGTTGCGGTACCCGTCTTTCAGGTGGTGGCTGACCCAGTGCATACCTTGTACTTGGGTGAGGCGGTGCAGTTGATCGAACGGTGCCGTTTCGTTTCGGAAGTTGGCCACAATGTCGCTGCTGTAGCTGATGACCATTTTGCTCAGGTCAGTCTCTTTGAGGCTTTCGCCACGCAGAAACTCAATGCCATCGTTGAAGGCTTTTTTGATGATGACGTTGTTTTTGTATCCCCACGCCGTAGCGTGCATGAGCATTTCATTCTTCTGGGCGATACCGCCCTTGTAGAACGGTAGGTCTTCAACCAGATCCGCCTGAGTGACTTCCTTGTTAACTGCTGCCAGGTACTTGGCCAGCTTCACGTACGGTCGATCGCGGGTCAGCATGCGGGCAAAGGCGTCACCGCTGGACTCCGCCAGTTTGATGGCGTTGTACAGGTGGGCCGGGGTCAACTCAGGGCTGTCGTCAATGAAGGCGTATGCACCGGCCAGCTTGAGGGCTTTGAAGTAACGGTGGCTGATTTCAGCTTTACGCATTTCTTCGTGCTCAGGCAGGCTTTCAGCCAGGCGCTCACACATTAGCTTGTACTCAATGAGTAATAGGCTGGTGTCTTTCTGCATGATCAGCCGCTTGTTGACGTTGATCATGTCAGCCAGGTTGGCTAGCTTGTCCGACAACTCTTCCAGGTACCCACTGTTCTGTGGATTGGTGTGCATATCGAAGACTTGTTCAGCGGTGAGGCTGAGGTTTTTGGAAGCACCCTTGAGGTAGCCAAAGAAGCAGCGGCGTGCGTAACCGGTGTCCAGCATGGCGTACAACTGCTGTTCAGTGGCAGCCCCGTCAAACAGCTTGGATGGAGTACCAAAGAGCATCATGTTGGTTGGGGTCATACCACGAATCTCTTCGTTGCGGCTGTTGTCACTGGTGGACTTGATCAGCTTGGTCTTAACCCGGCCCTTGTCGTACAGCTCAAGGAAGGTGGTCAACACTTCGGTGTTGCCCATCAGGTTCAGACCGATTTCATCGATCTCCAAGTTCACTGCACCGGCGTCCGCCATCAGCAACTTGTGTCGCATCTGCTTCACCGCTGGACCGGTACCCGAGTCAAAGCTGAACAGCAGACTGCCCAACATGTCGAACTCTTTGGTTACACGCTCCAGCTCTTGATCTGGATCAGAGGATTTGCGGATAGCCCGTTTGTGAGCCAGCTTGGGCAAGTTGTGTTCAGCCAGTAATGGGAAGGTCTCTTCAAGGAAGCGTTCCCGGAACTGGTTGATCACTTCATCTTCGATGATGCCAGTGGAGTGACCTTTACCGGTACCCGATGGGGACAGGTTCAGGGCGTAGACGTTGACTGGGATGTCACCGCGGTCCGGGGTAGCAATCTGGCAACGCATTTGCGAAGCCACTACACCGAAGTAGTAACCCACCAGCACACGGAAGAACAACGGCTCAGTGTTCTGCGTCTTGTTGCACAAAATGCTGACCAGCTTCTCTGCTGTTGGGTGGTAGTCCATTTCGTCAAACGAAAGCATGGAAGTCTCCTGGTTAAAGGATGAGGTCGCCGGAGGCTATAAGGCCTTTGGCTTGCTCACAGATAGGGAAGGCTGGGCAGTACTTGCACGCGACCACTTGGCCAGGTACTTCTTTAACCAAGCCTACGTTTTTGTTCTCTGCCATGAAGATGTAAGCGTCCTGCTTGTTGTCGAAGTTCTTAGTGGAACGCGACATCTTTTCTGGATTTTTGTAGTACTTGAACTGCGCTTCTTTACGCCACAGGTCTTTGTCCGTGCAGGGAGGCAGCTCGTTTTCAGGCAGGTGCCAGTTGGCATCGATCAGTTTGATCTTCTGCTCTACAAAGGCCTCTGCTTCACGCAGTGACTTGAGCTTGTAGACCTTCTGCATTACCCGCTTGGGTGGGTACTTGGCATCGCTGCGAGCCTGTGCCCCGGACCAGTCGGTGAAGATGAACTGAATGGCCATGGTGTCTTGGGTCACGATGTCCGGGTTCAGCCAGCGGTACAGACTACCCTGCCAGATGTAGTCCTCGTCTTTGGTGTTGTTGATCCAGGTGTAGACCGAGGTGGTCTTAAAGTCCTCGACTCGACCATCACCCACAAAGTCGAACTTACCGCTGACCTTACGGCCACCGATCATCTTGTGGGAGCGGCGTTCTAGGTACACCGGAATACACCCGTCATACAGCTGGTGGGGTTCTGGATTAACCAGGACTTTCTCGACCATGCCTTTGGGGTAGCCCAAAGCGATCATGGCTTTACTGGAGTTATCCAACCAGGCACGTTCAATGCCGTCGTGAATAGCCGAGCCCAGGCGAGATGGAACTAAGCCATCAATATCAGCCAGGCCCATCTCTTGGGGAACACGGGCACTCAAGACAAGTTGCTTGAGGGGTTTAAGAAGTGAAGTAACCGAAATGGTTTCTTCGTCGTAATCATAATTATCCGTGGCGAGAAAGACTGCCAGTGACAGTGGAACTGAGCTGTTATTAAGAAACCGGCGCATGGCGTTACCTGTGTGTAGGGGGTCTGGATTCATACCCAGTCATAAAGAACCGCATGTTTAACCATGCCAGGTACTTCAGTTTAACTACGCGTGTAGAAGCTGGAATGTGTTGTAGGTCTTCAGCGTGGATACGAACCAGAACTCTAATGTCAGGCGATTCTGGGTCATCCGTGTAACCGTAATAGCGTGTAACGAAACGTGGGATGACCCATAGCAACATGGTTAGTCCTCAATGGGTTTGTTGATTTGAAGCCAGCGATTCAATGTATCGCGGGCTTCTTTAATATCCTGGTACTGAGTCTTACCACCGGTGCGAACACCAGACAGTAGGATCTTCTTACTTGCATGGTGAAGGGCACCACTGAAGTCCCTGAGTTCAAAGCGGTGATGCACAAGGTATACATCAGCCTCGTCATCACCAGAGAAGTCCTTGAAGTACTTGGGGTAGAGTTCCGACAGTGAAGGTTCTTTGTCGGTGCGGGAATCCCCTACATGGATAAAGCTTACGTCTTCGCAGTCCTTGCAATAGTCCTTATCGGTATTCGAGGTAATAACTACCCCGCACCCAATAGACTTGCATTGGTGCATGGTGTGTCCCGGGAGGTTAGTTAGTGTGGGTGGTAATGTTATACCGCTGTTGAGACTGAAGTAAGGGCCAAGTGCCGGTTGATATGAAACATGATCAACTTAACGGCTTTGATGTACTTCTGTGCCTGTCGCACTTCAATGTTCATCATGGCCATAACTTCACGGGTGTTAATCACAGGCATGCACTGCATGATGTTGTACAGTCGATTAACACTCAGTGGTTTAGAGCCTCCGGTTGTCTGGTGGTGATCCAGACGGGCTACCCCTTGAATGATGTCGTCAATGGGGCAGTTTTCGGCGTGGGGCTGACGGTGCTGCATGAACGCCAACAGGGTGTTGTCGATGTTCTGTGCACGGGGCTGGCGCTGGGTGTTCATCACCCGGCTGTAGCGGATACGGTCGACCCTGGATTTACCCAGGTGTGCAGCAAAGAGGGGCATCTCATCAATGTTGTCGAATGGCACTCTGGCAAACTCCAGTCCAGAAATGACGCTCTCGTAGAACGTCGCATTATATAAAGGCCCCCTCCCTCCCTCTGAAATCGAGGTCGAACGGGGTCCCTCACTGCATCCATACGTGAGTGAAACAGGCTGTAGGAATCACACAGCGCGGGGAACGCGCCTACAGAAGAATCAGGTGAGCGGCGCAGTGCCCGAGGAGGAGCGCAGCGACGATCGAAGGAGCACGGGAGCCAGCGAACCGGCTGTCAATAAAACAGCAGTCAGTCATTTGGCGGTTCAGATGCTAGCAATAAGACACTACGGCAACCAAGCTGTTAGCTATAAAATACGTAACAAATGGTTATAAGCCGTCCTACACCGCTGCCGCACTCCCGGCGTCATCGCTGCGCGATTCCTTGGGGTGCTTCGCGGTTCGGACTGGGCATAAGAAAAGGGGCACTAGGCCCCCTTATTCATTCCTTTGATATCTGGCTATGCACTACAGGCCACACACTCGTCTTTCACCACAATGCCACTACGTGAGTAGATGTAGTACTGGCTCAGAATGTTCTCGTCCAACAGCACTGCAGTCAGCAGCTCTGCAATGAGGTCTTCGGAGCCATCCTCTGGCACGTAGAAGTTCAGGCTCTGACCCTGACAGGTCCACTTCTGACGTAGGCTGGCGTGACGTAGCAGGACCATCTGCTGCATTTCAAAGGCATTCTTGAAGACTGCCTTCTCCTGCTCGCTCATCCAGTCCAGGTGCTGGCCTGAGCCGAGCTTGTCGATGACGCTCTGGATGGTTTCCTCGTTGTACACCCCACGGCTCTTCATGAGCTCGTAGAACACGGGGGTGATACGACGCAGTTCACCAACACTGGAACCGGCGTCGTAGATCAAGCCTGGATCAGGGAACCAGGATTCACTGACGCCACCCATGAGCAGGGCAGTGGTCTTGGTAGGGGCATAGGCAATGCGGTGGGTGTTACGCACCCCGTAGCCTTTACACCACTCCGGTTCGCCATACTCTTTGGCCAACCACTGACTAGCACGCAAGGATTCGTCATGCAGGTGCTTGGCGATCTTGGTGCTGAGGAACTGCGCATCCAGACTCTCGTAGGGAATGCTGTTCATCTGCAGGTAGGTGTGGAAGCCCATTACGCCCAAACCAATGGCACGGCCCTTGAGGGTGAATTCTCGGACCTTCTCGAGACCAATGATGTCCGCGGATTTCTCAATGAACTCCGAGCACAGGCAGTCCAAGAATACTGTGGCAATGAAGGCTGATTCACTGTTCTGGATACGGTCCCAGTGCACCAGGTTCAGGGAAGCCAAGATGCAGGAGTAGGTCAGCATCTCCGAGCTGTGCAACATGATCTCGGTGCACAGGTTGGTGGCTTCAATAAACAAGCCCCAGTCCTTGTACATCTGCGGACGGTGGCGGTTAGCCGTGTCCACTTTGAAGATGTAGCCCTTGCCGGTAATCAGCTTGGTGTACACCGCCTTGATCCAGCGACGGTTAGCTTCTGGCTCATTGGCTTTAAGGCGATCGATGAATGAATCACGGATGATCCAGCCATAGTTCTTACCGTTGTGGTCGTGTGCCAGGCTGTCGCAGGCCTCATCCCAGTCACCGTGCTCGATGTCCAGGTACGCGCCAATAGAGCCGCGACGTGCACCGCCTTGACTGATCTTGGACACCGCAGTGAAGAAGTCATTGATGACTTCAACAGCACCGTTGGCTTTGCCGCCTTTGCTGATCTTGCTACCACGCGGACGGATTTTGCTGAAGTTGGCTGAAGTGCCAAAGCCTTGCTGAGACAGTAAGGCTGTTTCCTTAAGCCCCTCGTAGAAGCTGGGAACGCTGTCCTGAATGTCCTGACCGGAACAGGCCACCATCATGCCGCGCTCGGTACCGGTGTTAGCCAGGGCAGGTGAGGAGGGCGACAAGACACCATCCCAGAGCTCATTAAAGAACTTCTGTTCCCACTCCAGCTCACGGCCTTTCATGTGCTTGGCGAGCGTGTGGGAGATCTTTAGGTGACGGCCATAGACGGCGGCTTCACCAGGGACTTGGTACTTCTGCTTGAACATCTGCCAGCCTTGGGTGGTGTACCAAAGAGGCAGACGACCAAGTTCCTGTAGCTGCTTGCGTTCAAGACTGAGCTTTTCAAACTCTTGTAGGGTGGATTCGTCCACGTTGCCGGTGATTTCAAACGCCATGGACCATCTCCAACTTAAAGCGAAGTTTGTATTGAGCCCAGTTACGGGTGTATTGCAGCTGGGTGTTGGCGAAGAAGTCAGGGACTTTCACCGTGGACAACTGCTGGTAGAACCAGGTGCTGATGACGCCGTTCTTGTTGCCAAACAGTGGCTCCATTTCCAGGCGCTTGAGCACCACGTCGATACGGTCTTCGTGGAAGGCCAGTAGCTCGTCTTCAGTGACCACACGGTTACCCGGCACCTCAAACAACTTTCGGGTGATCAGGATTTCGTGCTGTGATACGTCACGGGCCATCTGCAGGATCTTGCGCTTGAGGGCAGCGTCCTGTTCTGGGCTGTGGTTACCGGCTGCAATGCGCTCAGCACGGCACTGAAGGAACAGTTGCGCGGAAGCGATCGAGTGGAAGTTTTCATCCTTGGTACTGCCGTCGATACCACTGACGAAGTGACCAATGAAGTTGAAGCCACGACTGTTGAAGCCTTTGAAGAAACCCAGTGCAGTGAACAGCACAGCGCCTTCTAAGAAGGCCAAGGCTGCAGTCACCTCTAGGGCGTCCTCACTGGCTGCACACTCACTGATAAAGCGAATGCGTTCCGCCAGTACCGGGTCTTTCTTCCACTGGCTGTAGAACTCGTCATTGGCCTTGCCCAGTACTTCGTTAGCCAGGTTGTAGAACGGGGCATGGGAACCCAGCTCGACGTTGGCAAAGCAGGCACACATGCGCTGGATCTCAGGCCGCGGGAACATGCGAGCAATCTTGCCGCCCCACATCTCATCGCCACCAATCATCAGCTCGTACTGCGTGATGATTGATTGTGCAGTGAGGATGCCGTGCAACTCGCCTGGGGTCAGGTTGGTACGGAAGTCTTGGGCATCTTGTTCCACACCCAGCTCTTCGGCTGGCCAGAATAGTGATTGCTGGGTAATGGCCATCTCAGTGGCCCACGGGTAGCGAGCCACATAGGAGTCGGTTGGGGTTTCAATCTGGCTCAGGTATTCGCTCATTTGGTCTCCCCAACGAGTGCAGCCCAGCTGACTGGGAAGAGCGGGCGGATGATCTGGTCGACCTCAGCAAACAGGTCTTGGATCTCTTTCTGGGCATGGGCATCGCTGCGAGCGACATAGGCTTGGGAGAAGGCATACAGCGAGCCAGTCCATACCCAGTTCACTTCAATGCCTTGGATCAGGAAGAAGCGGGCCTGCTCTGGGCATACACCATCTTCAATAGCACCCAGGTACAAGCGAATCGACTCATTGGCAAAGTCGGTGTACTCAGCTTTCCAATACTCCGAGTGTTTATGCTTACCAGCACTGCCTTGTTTGACATCCTCCGCTGCAGCACGGAAGTGCTCAGGGATAAAGAACTCTGGCTTGGACTTGATATAGCGGCGGGACTCTTCCGATTCCACCAAACCAATCTTGTGTTTAAACGACTGACGCGCAATGGGCACCGGTGCCGACATACGCAAGGTAATGTGCGGGTGCGCGAATGGGACCCAATGTTCTGGAATACTACGCAGGTAGTTAGCCAGGTCTTTGGCTTTGTTGTAGTCAGTGACATCCACCATCTTCTTGATGAGGCTGTCCCAGTCACCTGACTTCATGCCGCGAGCCAGGAAACGAATCAGGTTATTGTTTTGTTCTTCCGTGAAGTTCTTCGCCAGGTCGGCAAAAGAATGGCGAGCATAGTTCGCCACCGCACTATCGGTTAGATAGTGGTCTTCGTATTTAGCGTGCATTAGGGTTCCTGCAATGAGGGTGAGTGGAAGAGTGGCACAAGGGTTAAAGGGCGAGTAGTTTAAGAACTCGATCGTTAACTGTCTTGTACAATGCGTGACTTTATTTAACTGGGGAAGTGTATGAGTGCTGATTTTTGCGGTACGGGTCAGTGGAGCGGCCCTAAACCAGGTGATCCCGACAACAATAGTATCTTGTACGCAAGCCCTGGGTTTGGCGGTATTGATGTTGCGTGGACGTACCCTGGAGTAAACCCCCATGCGGTGGCCCATGTAATTCTGTTTAGGAGTTCTTCCGCTGATCCTACGACTATGGTGCAACATGCCATTGTCGATGGCTCTTTTTTCTTTGATCGCATCGACTCAGCCACCCCCATTCAGTATTACTACTGGATCAGGATTGTTTCCATTAATGGCACCGTAGGGGATGTTATTGGGCCTGCCAGTAGTACGGCGAGAAGCAGCATTGAAGACACTATAAGATCACTCAGCGGTAAGATTGATGAGGGCGTGCTATCACAAACGCTTAAAGCTGAGATTGACCGTATTAAGGTTAATGCCTTTGATCTCTCTCAAGAGATACTGGACCGGGCATTAAATGATGATGCCTTGGGGGCTTCGTTTAACACGATCCAGGCCTTCTCAGAAGAAACCCGTGCACTGGTGCAAACAGAAGCCATCGCTCGGACGGAGGCCGACTCAGCCTTTGTAGGGGTAGCAAACACCCTGTACGCAAGTGTTGAGCAAAACACAGCCTCTATTCAGGACTTGTCCAAAGTTATTGTGGAGGTGGACGCCGCTAGTGCACTAAGGGTGTCTCAGGCAGAGGCTCAACTGGGGAGCAATTTAAGCCAGGTAGAGCAGGCCATGAGCAGTGATATTGAGCGTGTAGATGGGCGCATTGTTACGCTCAGTGCTCAGTGGACAGCCAAGGTTCAGGTCAATGGTTTGATTGGTGGCTTTGGTATCTACGCCTCTGATGACGGCACAGTAAGGGAAGTGCAAGCAGGCTTTGACGTAGATACATTCTTTGTAGGACGTACCAACACAGCAGGCATTAAGCCTTTCATTGTGTCCGGTAATGAGGTGTTTATTAACGGGGCGGTGATCAACTCCCTGACGTTTAATAAACTCCGTGCGGATGACGGCAGCCTGGCTTTTGCCAACGGCAAACTGCAGGCCAAATACATTGAAGTAGAAAATCTTTCGATTACCAATGCCAACTTCAAAGGTGATTTGAAGTCTGACAACTATGTACCAGGCGTCAGTGGCTGGATCATAAAAAAGTAGATGCCATCTCCCTGGCTTACCCACAGGCAGATGGCAGTACAACAACTGGGTTGTTCATGGCGGAATTTAATGACGCCACGTTTGCAGGGGATGTATCTGGACTAGATGGAACTTTCTCAGGTACGTTGACGGCACGAGCAATTAATGCGGCTAACAACATCAACATTGCAGGTAACTCTGTAGCCAGAACCACCGTCAGTACGCGTGATATATCCAACTCATTTGACGACGACTCTGTGTGGCGTTCGGTACACCAACACACCGTCTTAGTACCCTCTGAAGATACTCAAGGGGGTTGGTTAAACACAGCCATCCAATACAGTGTTTATGACCGAAAGGGGAGGGAGAACCATCACTTTCCTGCCCAATTGCGGTTCAGAATAAACGGCCTGGTTATATACACCACACCCAACTGGATTCTTTTAGGGGACTTTTACAAGGCGTACGGCGATATGTACTCTGAAATTGTATACCGTGCCCCTGCTCCCGGTGCTTACACCATATCCATGGATCTGCGGGTAGGGGATAGAAATACCAATATGTATATCGAGTTTGTAAACATAGTATTCAGAACAGATTACTTCAGGAAATAGTATGTCCTTTGTCGAACTCTCTAACACGATGTTTCGAGGTCACCTAAAAGCTGCATCAGGGTCAGCTAAATTCAAACTTACTGCGCAGGCCATTAATGCTGTAGATACCCTTAACATTAACTACAATCAAGTCACGTATGACCGCCTTATTACATACAACCGGGCTTACCAGCAGGCCGGTTCTGTATTAGCGGCTATGTTATTAGATATTCCCGACACCACGGCCTGGGTGGAAATTGTAGCGTACGGTACTTATGCAGGGGGGGTGACTGTGGATGGAGGCTGGCGTATTAATAGAAACCGTAGATCCCCTAACCAACCTTTATTGCCGTTTGTAGAACTTGTTCTATTAAACAAAGGGCAGCACACGGTGCAACTGCACTCAGCAGGATCGGGTGCAAGTTCTGGTTTGATTCTGTGTAGGTATATCAGGGCAACAGGAGGGTAGTGTGGACACAGGGTATGCAGAATTTAATGACTCCACTAGCAAGTTGCGTGGGATTATGGTGGCAGGTACTGGCACCTTTTCAGGTACTTTTTCTGCCCAGAACATTGATGCTATTTCTCACGTTAATGTGCGTGATGGGGCAGTATCTGCACATATAGGATTCAATTTTCCTCAGGGTAGTACCTCAGCTGCCTTTGCAGTACCAGGACAACTCCACGCATCAGTGGCAGACATTACCATCCCCATATCAGTGTTGAGTGATGGCCCCTCTGAAGCAAACCCTGGTTTTATTGAGCTACACAAAAATGGGCAGTTACTACAGCGCGCAAGTATTGGGGTGAGGGCTACTGTAGGTTTTTTTCAAGTGGCTCGTTTTATTGATAGTGACGTTAGTGGTACGTCTTATTACCAAGTGGTATTACAAGGCTCCTCCTATTTGTATTACGAAACTAAGGGCGTAGGTAAAGATAGAGAAGTCTTTACGAGGTGGGGGAGCTTGAGCTTAGGTCTAATTGGTGCGGTAACAGTTGGTTTTAGAAAGAGGTGACAAATGATTACTGCAACAGTATATGAAAAAGAACAGGGCATGGTCTTAATGACAGTTGAAGCCCCTGATGAAGAAACCGTACTGCTACAAATCCAAGATCCCAAGAAAGAAGAGATTCTGTGGGGTGAAAAGATTGATGGCTTAAAGTTCTATTTTGTTGCGGGTGCTGCAGTACCACGGCCTGTGTTTACGTTAGAGATCAAAAACGGCCTGACAGTGGCTGCTGGGCAAGTACTGCGTATTGGCAAAGTACCCATTGGCTGCACGGTGCGGTATCCAGGCGGTACTGCAGTGGTGAATGACGGGTACATCGAATGGGCGTCTGTGACTCCAGGTACATTTGATTTCACCTTCTCCCTATTCCCCTACCAGGAGATGACCCTTAATGCCATCGTTAGGTAGTTATGACGCACTGCGCCAACAAGAGGCATCAACAGACGACATCAATGCGGCTCGAGACAGGGCAGAGAAGTTGGTAAAGACTTCTAAAGGTGTCCTGCAATTTGATGCGCAGAGTGAACAGCGTATGCGGGTTGTCCTGGCTTCCCTTAATGAGCCTGGTGCCAAGGTACATTGGAAGATGGCGGACAACAGTACAGTCGAACTGTCTGAGGCCTCTATGAGTGCCCTGATTGAAGAGGCCACAGTTAATATGGCTGCAAGGATTCAAACGGTGTTTGCTAGGGCGTCGTTGTTAAAAACCAAGAAGAACTTAGGGCAGGTGGTAACCTTAAGGGACATTAGTGAGGAACAGTGGTAACAAATTTGATTGTGTAAGAGCAGCGCTATAGAGTCACCTCGTGTTAGTTGCGGCGTTTAACAAGGATATGGAATAGCCAAGACTGCTTGTTTTGTCCTACTTAATATCCTTGGAGGCTTTATGTCTGCTTTTTCCGATCACCTGGAAAACACGCTGATCAACGCAACTCTGCGTGGCGGCTCTTACACCGGCGGTGCTGTGTTCGCTGCACTTTTTACGTCTGATCCTACTGACGCTGGCACAGGTGCTGAACTTGTAGACAGTGGTTATGTGCGCCAACGCGCTCACGCATCTGTTGCTTCGGATGGTTTTACCGTACCATCTAACGGCTCAACTTCCAATGCACGCAACTTGATCTTTCCGGCCATTGTTGATTCCCAGAAAGTCATTACTCACTGGGGCCTGTTTGATGCCCAGAATTCCGGCAACTTGCTGTACCACTCCTCGATGTTGAACCCCAAGACCCTGGACCCGACTGATGTGCTGTCGTTCCCAATTGGTTCTTTGATCATCACCTTGGTGTAACGCTATGCGGTTTGGTCTGTCTTTATTTGGTGGTGCGGTAACAGGGCTTGTCATTGCGGCAGGTGCTTCAAGCTGTGCTGCCTCTGCGTCAGCCCAAACTTTAGTCACTCGCTTGGGTGCAGTAACGCTGTCTGCCCAAGCGGTGGCTGCTCCTGCAGATGTTCGCCGGGTAGCCGGTGTCTTTCCTTCAGTGCTCACTGCCTTAGCAACAGCGGCAGGTGCATCACAGGTTGAATTCCACCCTTTGCCGACTACGGCAACAGGGCAAGCAGTGGCCCAAACTGGTCAAGCTGTTGCTGAATACAGCGGCTACGGGTTTGCTAACGGGTACTCGTATTCTCAGGCACGCGCTGTTCGCATGGTTCGCCTTTTCCCAAAACAGGCTCAAGCGTTTGCGTGGGCTGAGGGTAATGCGCAAACCTGGCAGTTTGGGCACGCCAACCCTGCACGGGCAAAGGCCATTGGTTTTGGTACGACTTACCATGTGGGTAATGTGCGTGCTGTTGCGTCTGCCCATGCTTATGCCACTCCAGCAATGGAGATTGGTGGCAAGGGTATTGGTTACGCCTACTCGTATGCAGAAGGCACCTGCCTGTATCAAGGCGGTGTAGCTGGCTACGGTCAGGCGACTTCTTATGTGTTGGCAGATCCTGTCGTCACCAAGAATGGTGTTGTGTACCAAGAAGCTAACGGCTTTGGGGTGTCTTCTGCACTGGGTGAAATACTCACCACTACGGTGTATCAGTCACAGACTGCCAGGGCTTATGCCATTTTGGTGGCCTACCCGAAAACCCAAGTTGGGGGTAAAGGTAGAGCCTCTGCTCGTGCGCTGGGGTATGGCGATGGGTTGTCGATGGCAACCGGCGCTACGTTGGTGGTGGGTAACTCTGCTGCAACTGTAGTAGCTAAAGCCTCTAAACAAGCCAGAGGTAAGAGCACTGCAGTGGCCAGGGCACTGGCTACAGGTGACGGCCTAAAACGACAAACCCGTGTCAGCGGTACCGGTGTTTCCCGCGCTACTGCACAGGCTACTTGCTTGCGCACATGTACTGTCAAGAGTACTGCCACAGCCCGTGCACTAATAACGGCAAGCAACATACGCACAACCACCCCTAAATTACCTGTACTTCGTGCCGTGGCAACAGGCAGTAATACCCACAGCTTCTTAGAAGTGCAAGGCTCCCCTGTTAATGCCACCGCCCACGTATCTGCACAGGCTTTTAAAGACTTGGTGGGAAGCGGTACAGCCGTGTTTATTGCAGTGGGTGAAGGTTTTAACCAAGTGAATGACCTGGTTAGAGCACCGCTTAATAGAACCAGTACTGTACTCGCAGGGTCGCGGACCTCAAGCCTGGTATCCCAATCCCGTACTTCTACAGTCTGAGGCTCTATGGACACGTATCTAAAGCAACCTAAAGACATCCTGGATTACGACATCGATGCCTCAAACTGGTTTTCAAGCATCCCTGGCGATGACATTGAGTCGGTAACCATTACTGTTACTTCTGTTTCAGAAGAAGTGCCCTCCCTTGTGTTAGGGCCTGGAGTCCACCCGGAATATGTACTGCTCGGTAATAACCCCGTGCGTTTCAAAATCTGGGTAGGTGGTGGAACTGACTACGCAGAATATAAAATTTCCTGCTTGATTAAGACTGAACAGGACCGGGAAATAGAGCACGACATTAAAATTAAGGTGCGTGACCGATGAGTAGTTTCGATAACTTTGTACAGTGTCAGGTAATTGCTCCTGTCGCTATTGGCGCAACTGAGTTGGATTTAATGCCTGCAGTGGCCCCGTACAAACTTCCTCCAGTTGGAGGTGGTTTGCTGGTGTTAGTGGACAGTCCGGGCAACCCTTCTTTTATTGAGGTGATTCGCTATACCGCCCGCAGCGGACAGCAATTGACCGGTTTGACTCGCGGTCAAGAAGGAACAGTAGCGCGTGCTTGGTCCGGTACTGTCTTCGCTTTCCAGTCGCTGATGGCAGGGGACTTTCAATCCCTATTGGACAGTAAGCTGAATGCTGCCACGTACACCGCTGCGGACGTACTGACCAAGATTAAGACCGTAGACGGTGCAGGCTCTGGCTTGGATGCGGATTTACTGGATGGTCAGGAGGGGTCGTATTACCTAAGCGCAACTAACCTGAACGCGGGCACCCTGCCCGACGCCCGCCTATCAGGTACTTACACAGGGGTGAACATCACAGGTAACGCTGCGACGGCAACCACTTTGACAGGGATGACTCCTACTGTTGCTGAGTTGAATTACATGGATGGGGTTACCAGTCCAGTACAAACTCAATTGAACGCCAAGGCTGCACTAGCTTCTCCTGCTCTGACCGGTACGCCTACTGCTCCTACGGCTGCTGATGGCACCAGCACTACTCAATTGGCCACCACTGCATTTGTACAAGGGGCTGTTGGGGGTTACCTGAGCAAGGCTGTTACTGGTGGCACTGTGGTGCTGACTTCGACTGAAGCCAGTAACCCTGTGATCGGATTGTCTGGGGCACTGACCTCGAACCTGATTCTAGAAATCCCTGTTGCATCCAAGCGGATCTACTCGATCACCAACGGTACTACTGGGGCTTTCACTGTGACCGTCAAAGTCACTGGTTTGACCCCAACCGTGTTGGTGGCTCAGGGTAAACGCAACCTGGTTTACACCAATGGTGTGGGTGCCTATAACGCCATCAACGACTTTGATGCCATCGCATTGACCGGTGTGTCAACTGCTGTAACAGCGGCGGTTGGGACGAATACTACGCAGGTCGCCACAACAGCATTCGTGAATGCTGAGATTGCCGCTGACGCACCAACTAAAACAGGTGGTGGCGCTTCTGGTACTTGGCCTGTGGCTATTACAGGGAATGCTGCTACAGCGACCGCGTTACAGACAGCTAGCACGATCAACGGGGTGAGCTTTAACGGTACAGCCAACATCACCGTAGCCGATGCCACCAAGCAAGCCGCACACGCCAATCTGAGTGCGCTGTCAGGGCTTACCGGTGCGGCAGATCGTCTACCGTACTTCACAGGTGCCGGCGCGCTGAGTGTAGCCACGCTGACTGGACTGGCTAGGAATCTGCTGGATGATACTACCCAGTCAGGGATGCAAAGCACGCTAGGCTTGGTTAAGCAGACTAGCGCAA